>BNJU01000943.1_pt1 | contig 161058 bp, 189 predicted proteins | sample 8539281 | NCBI WGS metagenome assembly BNJU01 (sample SAMD00202456, study PRJDB9452) | human saliva metagenome | isolation source: human saliva | place: Japan | reverse complement strand
TAGAGGCCGCTTCCTCTGCCTCACGCTTCACTTCAATCGTTAATTCCTGCCAAGTTTCCATCATTAAAATACCAAGCCCGTAAAACACAAAGCCAAAATAGGAAATTCTCTGACGACGCTTGCGTTCAAGAGAAACTTACATTTTTGGCACAGTATTTAGGGCGGGTTCAGTTTAGAAATTTAACTGAACAATCCTTTCTTCGTTTATTTAATTGTCTTCGTCATGTAGACCATATCCATGCCCTCTTTTTCGGGCTCCGTATGGGTCTGATGATAGCCATTTTTCTCATAAAAAGCTACCATGCCTTTATCTTGGAAAACCGTACACAAATCCCATTTCATAATGGTAGAGAATTTCTCCTCTACCAGACCAAGCCCCTCAGTGCCATATCCTTTATTCTGGTACTGCGGCAAAATCGCCACTGTCCCAATCCAGCCTGCTGTCTGCTCATCATTTGTATTCAAGCGAATAAAGCCCAGAATCTTCTCATCGTCTTTGACAAAATAATAAAAACTATTGGGCCGCTCAACCAGCTTCCAGCGAATCCGCTCACGCTCCTCCAGATAGGGGTCGTATTGATCCTGATATTTCTCATAAACAGCCTTAAAACTCGCTCGCTGAATGGCAATAATTGTCTCTAAATCCTCAGCTCCCGCCTGCTCAATATAAATCATGCTCGCACCTCCAAATAATCTCTCAACCTGTCCTGCAGCTGCGGAATAACCTTTTCATCTGCTAAAAACTGGCTCACATCCATCAGCTGATAAGCCTGTCCCTCATCGCCAAAGGCAATACTGGCAAAATCTTCCTGAGTGATGCTTCCCACCATAAAAATAGAGGTTTTGTCTGGATCAAGCATTCCTTGATATTCCTTAGCCCAGACAATAGCCGTTTCTTTAAGCTTCAAACCTAGCTCTTCAAAAACCTCTCGTTGCACACATTCAAAAGGAGTCTCCTCGCCCTCGCGGCCACCGCCCGGCAACTCCCACATATTGGGCCAAGGAATGGTTGAAATATCGTCTCGTAATATGGTGAGCAGCTTATCATCACATAGCAAGACAATCTTGCAGCCTGTGAAATCAGAGAGTTCGATTTCCATGTTAGACTCCTTCGGCTAATGCCTTTTCCAGCTCTGCTAACCAGTTTTCATAGTAGCATTTCGTCCCGCAACATTCGGCTGCTATTCATTTTCTGTCTAGCAATCTTCATAGCCTTGAGAGTTTGAGCGACATCTTTCTTTACCTTAAATTGATACCAGGCTTGAATCATCTGCATGTCTGTCATTTTTAGAGATAAAAAGGATTTAACGCTTCGAATACTTGCATATTGCTCCGCTTTTTCATTATCACCTTCTAGCAAGGCGATTTGAAGAAGGCATAGTTGGCATAAAGTTTCAGACAGCGAGTGTTCTGTTCTCTCTAGTAAAGATTGAAATAGCTTTTTAGCTGCCTCTAAATGACCATCCAATATGAAAACCACTCCCTGAAGAGTTTCAATACTTTCTGCAAAACTCCCTCTCGCATCCTCATCAACAGGCATGGTAAAGTCTTTCAAATCATAGTCTTGAGGAGCTAGCAAGGTCTGGGCAGAATGCCTCAACACCATGTAGGCGTATTTGGTATTTTCAGGATGGTGTAGCAATTCCCAGATTTTTGCTCCATCGGTGATACCGACTGGCAAAGCGTTGTTTAGAAAGAAAGATAAATTCAGAAAAATCCAAGTACCAGCAAAATACCAGCTTCTTGTCAAACATCCAAACAATATCGCCAATAATATCAAGCTAAGATGAACCATCAAGCCTCCTGCAAGCATCAGGATGATTCTTTGATCGTTTTCATCTTCTTTCAATCCAACGTACTGAGCACCAACATTTTTCAGAACGGCTGTTCGACTAAGATAAAATCTACCTGACTTTTTGGTCAAAAGAAAATTTCCTAATCCAAAAGCCACCAGCCGATAGCCTGTCAAGTAGCCACAAAAAGCATGACCCAGCTCATGAAGAATAAAGATTAAATACATGCTTAAAAGAGCGAAGGAATAACCAAAAGTGAATGCTAAAACTGCGGAATACCCCAACTCTGCAAATGCGATGGTTCCACAAGCAAAAGCTAGCATAATCAGAATAAAAGACACTGTCTGAATCAAATACGTCCCAATTTTTTTCATAAAATCTCCAACCAACTCCTAGTATCTCGGATAAGGATAGAATTCCGTCTCAGCCAAGTCAGCTCTGCCATTTTCAAAAGCCTCAGCATTCCAAGCCATCTCAAACTCTGCTGCCTCTGGATCTGCTAAAAAGTCCATGAGCGCATCAAGGCCAGACTCAGCCGTTTGGGTTAGGAAATCCACGAAATAAGCCAGAAACTCCCTTGACAGCCCCTTCTTCGGCTCATAGGGCAGGGCAGCCAGATAGTCCTCGGCCTCAAAACGAGACTTGACCGGATTATAGAAAAGCACAGCTTCCTCAAAGTAAATATCCTCTGCCGAGGCATTACCCTCAGCATCAACCGTCTCAATACCGCCGGGATTTTGCACCTCAAGGAGGAAGGCCACTTCCACTGCGTGATTCTTCTTGTCCCAGTTTATCTCATAGTCAAAAGGAAAGCTCTTCCCCATTTCCTCGTCCAATATCTCTAAAAAACCGTACTTAGCCATGATTTCCTCTTTTCATTGTGATAAAATATTACTATCTATAATAGTAACACAAAAAGCCAAGAAAAACACTTGCAGAAAGGAAATCTTATGCCAGAAAACCTCGCCCTGCGCATGCGGCCAACCAGCATTGATCAGATCATCGGCCAGCAACATCTGGTCGGACCCGGGAAAATCATCCGCCGCATGGTTGAAGCCAACCGCCTGTCCTCGATGATTCTATATGGACCACCCGGCATCGGCAAAACCTCCATCGCCTCGGCTATTGCCGGCACAACCAAGTTTGCCTTTCGGACCTTTAACGCCACCGTAGATAGCAAGAAACGCCTGCAAGAGATCGCTGAAGAAGCGAAATTTTCCGGCGGACTGGTGCTCCTGCTAGACGAGATTCACCGTCTGGACAAGACCAAGCAAGATTTCCTGCTGCCACTATTAGAAAGTGGGCTGGTTATTATGATTGGGGCGACGACGGAAAATCCTTTCTTCTCAGTGACACCCGCTATTCGCAGCCGGGTTCAGATATTTGAACTTGAGCCCCTCAGCAACGACGACATTCGGACAGCTATTCAGTTAGCCTTGACAGATAAGGAACGAGGATTTGATTTTCCAGTGGAGCTAGACAAGGAAGCTCTGGACTTCATCGCTATCTCTACCAACGGAGACCTGCGCTCCGCCTATAACTCGCTGGACCTAGCCGTACTCTCTACCCCAGAAGATAGCAAGGGCATCCGTCACATCACGCTCGATGTCATGGAAAACAGCCTGCAAAAGAGCTATATCACCATGGATAAGGACGGGGACGGCCATTACGATGTCCTCTCTGCCTGCAGAAGTCCATCCGTGGCTCCGATGTCAATGCCAGCCTCCACTACGCAGCTCGCCTCGTTGAGGCAGGAGACTTGCCTAGCCTAGCTCGACGCTTGACCGTTATCGCTTACGAAGATATTGGCCTAGCAAATCCTGACGCCCAAGTCCATACCGTTACAGCCCTGGAAGCAGCCCAGCGGATCGGCTTTCCTGAAGCCCGTATCCTCATTGCCAATATTGTTATTGATCTGGCTCTGTCGCCCAAGTCCAACTCAGCCTATGTGGCTATGGACAAGGCTTTAGCCGACCTCAGAAAGAATGGAAATCTGCCCATCCCACGCCACTTACGAGACGGCCACTACGCAGGAAGCAAAGAATTGGGCAACGCACAGGACTATCTCTACCCTCACTCCTATCTTGGCAATTGGGTCAAGCAGGACTACCTGCCCGATAAGATAAAAGACGCCAATTATTTCACTCCCAATGAAAATGGCAAATACGAGCGAGCCCTTGGATTGACCAAGAATAAGATTGATGACTTAAAAAAATGATGGCATCGTTTGCAAAAAATCACATTTTTCTCTTGAATTTTTCAAAATTTATGGTATTATAATTATAGAAACGCTGTGGTGTACGACTTCACACTTAAGTGTTGACCGACTATTTTTTGTATTATTAGGGAAACAAAAGACTTCTAACAGCGTGCAAGCCGTGTCACGCGGAAGCAGCTTCAGTTAGAGCGAGTTGCCCACCTGCTTAATTGCGCGGGTTCAATACAAATCGTGAAGGTCCGGCACCAATACAGCTTTTTCTCTTGCCTCCTTAGCTCAGTTGGTAGAGCAGTAGACTCTTAATCTATGGGTCGCAGGTTCGAGCCCTGCAGGGGGCATAGAAAGTATGACTAAGAAAGCCTACTCTGTAGGCTTTTTTGCTTGCTCTGAAATCATTTTGCCCCACTTTCTGCCCCACATTTTTTTATGAGCAATCTTTCCAAATATCTCTTATTTGATTAAATTCTTCAAAAATTTTCTCTTCTAAAGTGTGTCCGTACACTTCTACCAACATTGAAATATCTCTATGCCCTAGAATTTTTGCGATAACTCCAAGGTCAAATCCTTTGTGCCAGAGGTAGCTCCCATAGGTATGACGTGCTCCTTTTGTCGTGATAATTGGATAAATGTCCAACTCATTTAAGAGAACACTCAAAGCTTTATTGACACTTGCGATATCTGGGACTGAATGAATATATCCAAAATGTTGAAAAATCATCCGATATCGATTTTTGATTCCTAACTCCATGTTTGCCCTTTCTTGCTCCGTTTGTAAAAGGCGCAAAATTTTGATACACTCCTCGTCTATTGGAACCATCCGAATAGACGTTTTATTTTTTGGTGGAACAAACTTATGAGAGAGAGTATTATACCTCCTGTATGTTTTTAACAATCCTCTGTCAAAATCAACCTCATTCCAAGTTAACGCTATTAACTCTCCAAACCTCATGCCTGTTTTTAATAGAAAATAGACAATATAAGGAACAATTGAACGTTGGTAATCAAATTTTCTCTTTACTGCTAAAAGTAAATCCAGATAGTCCTTTTCTGTATGTAAATATTTCTCTTCTGTCATCTGTTGTTCTTTGGATGAAAATAATTTGCTGTATGAGGGCGATTTTCTTTTTGTAAGTCAGACTGAAACTTCCAAATTGTTTATTTATTTTATTGACATTTTCTATAAAAATAAGTACAATAGTTTTATTAGCAAACTATACTATACTACATAACTATATAGGGGGGTATTGAAATGAAATTTTCTAATCGTTTACTGCTATTCCTTGCAGGAGTTGTTTTTGTCCTTTTAGGACTTTTCCTATTTACAAACCCAGTAGCTAATCTTGTTGCTTACAGCTGGTGGATTGCATTTGATTTACTGGTTTCTTCTATAGCAGCTATTTTAGGCTATTTCTCTGCACCAAAAGAGCTTCGCTCACCTGTTTATCTTTTCCAAGGGTTTGTTAGTCTTCTCTTAGCTCTTTACCTCGTTGCTTATGGCTTTGTGACCCTGCCGGTCGTCATTCCGACCATTGTAGGAATTTGGTTAATTGTAGAAGCCATTATTGCTTTCTTTAAAGGCAAACGTCTAGGATTGATTTTCCCTATTATTGGTAGCAATATCACGTGGGTAGCCTTGCTTGTATTTTTACTAGGTCTAGTGATTCTGTTCAATCCAGTGGCTACAGGTGTCTTTGTCGTTTATGTCATTGCCTTTTCATTTTTAGTTACTGGCTTCACCTACATTATTGAGGCCTTTCGTAAATAGTCTAGTTGCTATTTCTATCGCATTCAAAAAAGCTGGGAAATCATATTCTCAGCTTTTTCGTCTCTTTAATTATCACTTTTTCGCATTCCATTCTACGTAGAATTGCTCTAAGTATTCTTCCAAAAAGTGATGGCATAGTGCTCTAGCATTCGATAAGTTGCAATAATAACCGGTCGAGAACGGGGCATCGACTCAATCATACTGAAAATAAAAGAGCGAATGTTATCTGCAAAAAGAAAGCTTAGATTCTTTGCGATTTCAACAAAAAAAAAGCACTGTTGGTACTTACCCCAAAGTTAGACAAGTAATTTAAGTGAAGGATTTAGTTCTGTATTTCACAGGACTAATGTAAGTGGCTCATTTGGACTATCCTCCTGTTTTGTTTTATCATTTACAGTATAGTCCTTTTAGGCTTTTCTTGTATTTTGAGTTTAACTAGCACCACGGGTATTATTTTTCCTTTTACTTACCAGATAGAAGTTAAAACTTAATTGAAAAGAACCATTTAATTTAACTAATGCATGTTCTTAAAATTTCCTAAGTCTACCAACAGCTCTATCTAAATCTTTCTTTTTAATCAAAAATTTTAAAATTGCCTAATTTATAGAATATAAGTTTTGTAATAAAACTTTAATCTTTTATGTAATATATTGTATATTACATAAAAGATTATTGTATGCTACAATTCACCTTGTGTAGCAGTAGTTTGTACTACTAAATATAGGAGATTTTATTCTATCTCTATAAAGTAATAAAGGAGTGTAAGCCCATGGAAAATGTTGTTGTCTCAATTTTTCATATTGAAAGTGAAGCCTTTCAGGCCTTTTCAGAATTAAAACAGTTTGTTCAAACTGAAAATACCAAATTAGCTCAGGCTTCAATTGTAAAAGCTGAAAATGGTGTTGTTAACGTCAAAGATAGCTTTGATTTGATGAATTCCCTAGGAGATGATTATTTCGAAGGCGGATTAATTGGTAGTTTAATCGGAATTTTAGGTGGACCATTAGGTGTTCTCTTTGGTTTTGCTACTGGTGGAGCAATTGGCGCCTCCGTTGGTTCAGACAAAGAATTGATCAATTCGGCATTAATTACAACCGTTAGTAAAAAGTTGACTAATGGCGAAGTAGCTATTATTGCACTTGTACAAGAAAAATGATGAATCTGTTTTTAAATGCTATTTTTTTGAAAAGTATCAGGTTGACATTGCTAGATGGGATGTCGCTACTGTTGCGGCAGAGATAGAGTCAGCTCTCAAAATTCAAGAAGATTTAGAGCATCAAGCTAAAGCTCGCTTAATTGCGGATAAAAAAGAAGCTCGTCGTGAAAAATTTGATAAATTGAAAGCTAGTATTAAAGAGAAATTTTCGAAAAAAAATTAACAGACTGAAGAGACTGAGGTAATTAGGAATCGGTAAACAGTCCATCTCTGATTACGAAAAAAACAAAAAAAGCTATCCTACCTTTGCAAATTTGGATAAGATAGCGGAATATTTTAATGCAACTCCAACCCAACTCTTTGGAACGAGTAAAGAGATTGAGTTAGAAAAGAGTGTTCTTGAATCTAATGAATACTCTGATAAAGTAAGTGAAATCTTAAAAGCTGTCAAATACATCGAGCATTTCCTACATACTGATGGACAGTACTTAGAGGATTTACTTTACCTAACAAGAGGCAACCAACTATACACAGAAGATGGAAAAGAGTTGTATATTGATCCAACTTCTCAGAAAAGAACACTTCATACCCAATATGAACCTGGTTTTATTGTAGCAAGAGAAATCTCCACTAGAGCTCTTAATTGAAAATAAGGAGCTATTAGATTAAATAAAAAAAGCGAGGATATCCTCGCTTTTCTATTGTAAAATCTTATTCTTCATTATCAATCATCAAACACTCTGCCTGTGAGTTGGTACATGAGGTAAATGTGCTCCAAGGTTTTGACGATTCGCGTCACATGAAGTTATTTAAGCATCTCCTTTTCTCTCATTACCATTTTCTGTTATAATAAATTGTACTTCTAGAATAGAAAGGACTTAAGATGACAACTCTTATTAAACATAAACGTGTAGAATTTTCAGAACTTTTTTATGACCTAGTTTTTGTTTTTGCAATTTCAAAAGCAACTACTTTAATTGACCATCTTCATAACGGTATTTTGACTTGGAATTCTTTCCTTGATTTTTTCATGGCTGTCTTGGTTCTCACCGATTCCTGGATGATTCAAACCGTTTATACCAATCGCTATGGAAAGAACTCTTTATTTAACATGGTAATCATGTTTATCAAAATGGGACTTTTACTCTTTATAGCCAATATGATTGGACCTGATTGGCAACAATATTTTCATTATCTCTGTTGGGCTATTGGTACATTAACCCTTACCTTATTTTTTCAATATTTGGTTGAGTTTTTTAGAAAATCAACCGATGATGTTAATCGGGAAAGTATCAAAGGTTTTCTATGGATAACAGGTCTAGGAAGTTTAGGAGTCTATCTAGCAGCTCTTCTTCCTATTTACGTTAGAGTCTATATCTTCTTTGCTAGTATTCTGCTAACATTTATTATGCCAATTATCTTGCTTAGTAAAGATAAGCATTACCAGGTAAATCTCCCCCATTTAATCGAGCGCATCTCCCCTTCTTGTCATTATTACGTTTGGAGAGATGATTATGGAGCTAGCTAACTTCTTTACAATCGAGAATTTCTCGATTTATTCGGTTCTTTATTTCATTATTATGCTTTCTCTGTTCTTGTTTTATTTTGGTCAATTCGACCATGCTATTGATGAAAAATCTAATCAAAAGGGACTATTTCTAATTTACAGTCACTATCCTATTTTCATTGGACTGATTATGATGACTGTTTCGATGAGTTTTCTTCAGAATCCTGAAGCTAATCGTCTCTTTGCAACCATCTTCTCTTATATCGGATTTGGCCTCTTCCAAGTTGCTGTCCTAGTAAATGGGCCCTGTAACAAACACTATCTTCGCTATTCGAAAAGTTACTACTGTGTCCAAGCGACACTCTATCTGGCTGCCTTGATTCTCTCTTTAATCTTTGCTTCTAATCCTATAATAGTAGTGAGTATTACAACCATTTTAGCTCTAGCTATAGCCATTCATTTTATTTATTTTTATATGACACAGAATAAAAAATATTCCAAATCTAACTGGGAGTTATTTTAATGAGTTTATAACATTAAAAAAGCTTTGTGAACCAAAGCTTTTTTACTTTCTATCTACCCTTTTTCATGATGTATTTTCGTATAGGTTCTTCAACCATTTGAACGATTTCAAATCCTTCTTTTTGATAGAGGTGCTTGGCTCTTTGATTTGCCTCGTAGACATTCAGAGAAACACTATCTATGTCTTCATTTTCAAAGGCCAAACTAACAAATTTCCTTAAAGCCTGGCTACCTAAGCCTTGCCCCTGTTTCTGGGGGTTGATAAAAAATCTCCCGATATGAAGATTACTGTCTTCTCGCCTGATTTTCTGGATAAGCCCCACAAACTCTTGTCCATCAAAGATTGAAAAGATTCCTTCCAAATCTTGCAAGACTTGAATTGTCAAGGGAAAAGGAATCATTGTTCCCATCCATTGTTCTTGAAAGGATTTGCCGAGGGAGTTGGACCATTGGCATACGAATTGAGCGTTTTCTGTACTCACATTTTTTTCAAAACGAATTGTCATCTTTTTTCCTCACCATCTTATCTATGTTTCTCCATTATACTACTTCTCCCATTTTTTACGAATAGATAAGTGTATTATCTCACATTATCAGAAGAAATCAGGGGTTTGACTGGCTACTATTTTGATGAGAAAAAAGTGAAGTCAGTATCTGAAAAAGGCTACACACTTGAAAAAGCGAAAACTTTAATCACTTATTGTAATGATAGAATTGAGTTATTCCAAAACAAGTCCGAAACAGTTTAACGTTCTTATCCCTTGCTAAGCAGCCTTAATTTTCAAAACTAAAGTATTCTCTACTGCTATCAGATTATTTGCCCCATTTTGAAATAATCACATTTACAATCACTCCAAACAGCTTTCGAAAATCATTTACATTTCAAACTTTTCATTATTTACAAGTTTTCATTTCCTTATCCGCACAATAAAAAGACTTCAAACCTTGTCCCAGAACAAGCGTTTGAAGTCTTTTTTACTTTATTTATTTCAAAAAGTTGTACTTTCTCCGATGTGTCCTACATCATGCCGCCCATCATGCTTGGATCCATAGTTGGTGCTGCTGGCGCAGGTTCTGGTTTATTGGCCACAACAGCTTCTGTTGTCAAAATCAAGCTAGCTACAGAAGCGGCATTTTGCAAGGCTGAACGGGTCACCTTAACTGGGTCAATGATTCCAGCCTCAATCATGTTTACCCATTCGCCAGTCGCGGCATTGAAGCCTATACCTGCTTCAGAGTTTTTCAGACGATCGATGATGATTGAGCCTTCAAAGCCTGCATTCAAAGCGATTTGACGGACAGGCTCTTCCAAAGCGCGGAGGACGATGTTACGACCTGTTGCTTCATCACCTGTTAATTCGAGAGCAGCTACTGCATCCAATACGCTAACAAAGGCCGTACCACCACCTGACACGATTCCTTCTTCTACTGCGGCACGAGTTGCGTTAAGAGCATCTTCGATGCGGAGTTTCATTTCTTTGAGCTCGGTTTCGGTTGCAGCACCGACCTTAATCACCGCCACACCACCTGACAATTTAGCCAGACGTTCTTGCAGTTTTTCTTTATCAAACTCAGAAGTTGTACTTTCGATTTGCGATTTGATAACGGCCACACGATTGGCAATGGCTTCAGGATTACCAGAGCCTTCCACAATCACGGTGCTGTCCTTGTCGACAGTGACTTTAGAAGCTTGTCCGAGCGCTTCAATCGTCGCATCTTTGAGGTCTAATCCAAGGTCTTCTGTAATCACTGTACCACCAGTCAAGATGGCAATGTCTTCCAGCATAGCCTTACGACGGTCACCGAAACCTGGTGCTTTAACAGCCACTACATTAAAGGTACCACGAATCTTGTTAAGAACCAGTGTTGGCAGAGCTTCACCATCTACATCATCCGCAATAATCAAGAGCGGACGGTTGGTTTTCAAAATACTTTCCAACAATGGCAGAATCTCTTGAATGTTAGAAATTTTCTTGTCTGTAATCAAGATATAAGGGTTGTCCAGATCAGCCACCATTTTTTCACTATCCGTCACCATGTATTGAGACAGGTAGCCACGGTCAAACTGCATTCCTTCTACAACATCCAGCTCAGTTTCCATCCCTTTGGACTCTTCGATGGTGATAACGCCATCGTTGCCAACTTTTTCCATAGCTTCAGAGATGTACTCGCCGACTTTCTCGCTGCGGGAAGATACGGCAGCAACCTGAGCAATAGCTTCCTTGTTGGAAACTGGTACTGAGTTAGATTTCAGGGCTTCAACAGCTGTCGCAACGGCTGCTTCAATCCCGCGGCGGATACCGATTGGGTTGGCACCCGCAGTCACGTTTTTAATCCCTTCACGAACGATAGCTTGTGTCAATACAGTAGCAGTCGTTGTTCCGTCACCTGCGATATCATTGGTTTTTGAAGCAACTTCTGACACTAGCTTAGCGCCCATATTTTCGAAATGGTCTTCCAGTTCGATTTCCTTGGCAATGGTCACACCGTCATTGGTGATAAGGGGTGAACCAAAAGATTTTTCCAAAACGACATTGCGCCCTTTAGGGCCCAAGGTTACCTTGACAGTATCTGCTAAAATATCCACACCACGAACCATTGCACTACGTGCATCTGATGAAAATTTAATATCTTTTGCCATTTTTAAACCTCTTTCTTCAATTTTTACTCCACAATTGCAAGAATGCTTGCTTCTCCAACAACCAAGAATTTCTCATCTTGATCTTTGACTTCAATACCAGCATGACTTTCAACTAAAACCTTATCACCTGGCTTGACACTTGGTGCAACCAGCTCTCCGTTCAACGTACGGATCCCTTGGCCGACTGCGATGACTTTCGCTTCTTTTGTCGCCTCTTGTCCTGCACCAGCAATGACAAAGCCACCAACTTTCTGTTCTTTTTCTTCTACTTTTAAGACCACACGGTCACCTAATGGTTTTAACATCTTTTTCCTCCAAAGATTGAATTTTAGCACTCTATGACATCGAGTGCTAATCTATAGTTAATATTGTATCACTTGGTCAGAAATAGTCAAGAAAAAACTTTGCCGAATGACAAAGTTTTTTGGGGAAAGTTAATTGGAAACATTATTGAGCTAACTTCAGTTTTTCTTCAAAATCATCAATAACCTTTTGCAAATTTAGTCTACCCTTGTAGATGCCATAGCCAAAGACCAGCATGACAAGAATTCCCAAAATAGCTAGGATGACTCCTACTATGAAAAACAGCATATTAGTTCGATGGAAGAGATAGATCAGGACAAAACCGATACTGGCAATGGTAAAGAAGAGACTAAACCAGCGTCCGATATTTTCAATCATATGCTTCTGATATTGAATTTCTGTTTCATAGCCTTGAATCAATTCTTGTTCTGTCATGATTTTCCCCTCTTTTTCTCAATATTGGAGACCCGGGTTAAAGAAGCCAGCCAATACTCCAAGGAAAGCGATAACAACTAGAATGAGCATCACTTTGATTGGAGAAAGGTTCTTCTTGGCCATGAGCCACCAGCAAAATACGATAAAGACAGCTGTTAAGAGACCTGGGTAAACACCGTCTAATTTATCTTGTAAGACAAGGTAAGGCTCTTTTTCACCCGGATTGGTCAATTGGAAGGCAGTTTTGATAGGTACCCAAGTCGCTGCAACAGCACCGATAACCATTCCGCCGACAATCCCAACAGATTTACGGATAGCTTGCCCTTGTTCTCCTACTAAGAATTCAACAGCCTTGTCTCCCAATTCATAGCCTTTAAAGTAAGCGAAACGCATACCGAAATAAGCCAGCAGATTCCAAACTAGGATATAGAAGATAGCTCCAACAGGTGAGCCTCCATTTGAAAGCCCCATTGAGATCCCCAAAATAACTGGAATCAAGGTTCCAACGATCAGAGAGTCACCGATACCAGCAACCGGCCCCATCAAGCCAGCCCGAAGTCCGTTGATGGTTTCGTCATTTACCGCTTCTGCACCATTGGCACGCGCTTCTTCCAAACCAGCTGTGATCCCAACGACCAGAGTACCCAGCTGAGGTTCCGTGTTGAAGAAGGCTGTATAAGTGTGCATAGAGCGTGCTTGTTCTTCTTTTGTATCATACAATTCTTCCACGATTGGTAGCATAGAAGTCAAATAACCAAAAGTCTGCATGTGCTCTTGAGAGAAGCAGGTCAAGTGACCATAGTACCAGTGGTGGAATGATTTGGTCAGTGTTTTTTTAGATATTTTTTTAGTTGCCATTTTAGATATCCTCCTCGTCATCATCGTCAAAATCACCTACTCCCACAGCACTAGCTTTGACATTTTTCGCCATCTGTACTTCATAGAAGAGCAGGGCAAAGATCAGTGATACAACTGCGCTAGACACAAGGTTGAGCCCAAGTGAGGCAGCCAAGGTAAAGCCAACGAAGAATGGGACAAAGTCTGTTACTTTTTCAACGATTTGTTTCAAGAGAATCGCAATACCGACACATGGGAGGAGAGAACCTACTGTGAAGAGGGTTTTCATTGGTAGACCATCCATTGGGAGGGCATCTTTCAGAGCTGTAACGGCATCAGCACCGTAACGGCAAAGAATCAATGTTGGCAAGAAAGAGAAGAGGAAGTGGGAAACCCATGGCAGATACCAGTCAACCGCATACAATTTTTGTATTCTCCCTGTTCGACTGCTTTCCAGCCCATGTGTTGCCATACTAAGTTCATCGTTGCTGTTCCGTAGAAGAGAACGGTTCCCAGCGTACCAACCAGCACACCCATTGATTTTGCAAAGTCAGCAGCCTGCTGAGCATCTGAAATCCCCTGTGATTTGATCGCAACCATTGCCAAAGGAATACCGATATAAGAAACTGCACGAACATCGGCCGAAACAGTACCGCCAGGTGTTACCAGCGCAATATACACCAACTGCATGGCTACCCCACAGATAATACCGAGGCTCACATCTCCTAAAATTAAACCACAGACGAGTCCTCCGACAAGCGGACGTCCAAGTGTATAGTTACCAATACTTGAGCCACCCATACCCGGCATAGAAGACAAACTAGCAAAGATACCGAGTATTGCGGCTTGCAACCAAGAAATTGTCATAATCTTTCTCCTTTAAGTAAGATCGAGCAGTAGCAGGAGCTCAGTTCCAACTCCTTCAAACAGACCCTGCCCCGCAAGGCTATCGAAAGTCAAAAACTTTGTCCTGCTTAACTTCTGCTCCTGTTTAAAAACCAAATTTAGATTTGAAATCGCTCCAGTAACCGATGGAAACGTCTGGAAGCAGCTGGAATTTCACCTTGTAACCTGCTTTTTCAATCGCTTCAATCGCTTCCGCTTCTTCTTGCGTGATGGATTGATTGTTGCCCAGCTTGACAGCTCCTGGACGGTCATTGGCTGGTCCGACGATGATTTCTTTGACATCGCCTGGTACAAAGCCTTGGTCCACCAAGATTTCTTTCATATCAATCGGATTTTTGGTAATCAAGAAATAACGGCTGTCAGATTCGGTTACCTTGCCAGATTTTTCCTTGAAGGCTTCCTTGGTCCAAACGAAAGTTTTCTTGTCAGAAGCCCCTTTGTAGGCTTGGATCAAAACTTTGTTGCTTGCCGCTGCATCATTGACTGCAATCAAGCCATCGCAAGGATATTCCTTAGCCCAACGAGTGACCGTTTGACCGTGGATCATGCGGTCGTCAATCCGTACAAATGTTACTACCATTTTGAATCTCCTATCTAAGTTAGTAAATGAATAACTTTTTAAATGTCGTCTTCCTCATCATCGTCTGATGAAACTTCAAACTCCTGCAAGGCTGCCGTCGCTTCTGAAGAATCGTCTGTGCAAGATCTTTGCCTTCCAGCATATCCTTCATCACAAGCCCAGTGAGCCCCATCGTCAGATTCAGCCCTCCAAGAATGACTGCCGAATCTAATTTGCCTAATTCCGCTAAGACACTAGCCGCTGTGGTCAATGGACTGCCTCCTACAATATCGGCCAAAACCAAGACAGTATCCTCTGCTTCTAAACCTGCCAAGGCTTGGCGGAAATCGAGAGCAAAATCATCAACTGATTTTCCCTCTTTCAGACCCACGGCGATGATTTGGTCTGTTTTATCACCAGCAAACATCTTCAAGGAGCTTTGTACGCCTTCAGCTAGCCCCCCATGACTGACCAGTACAAGATATTTCATCTTTCCTGCCTCCTTATTTTCTTGATTCTATTGTACACAAAATGAAATCGCTTCCCTATTGTCAAATGTCACTTTGAAAAGATGACAAATGTGAGTTTAGATGTGACAAATGTCATATTGGTCTAGTCACCCGTGGCTTTTTTTCTGACTTAATTAGAAATAAAAAAGAAAGCAGAAAATTATCTGCTTTCTATTTCTCTTTGAATGCTTGGCAAGGCACTGTCAATTTCTTGATTTCCCAGAGCTTCCTTAATCAAATAATCAAGTCTTTCCAAGGTCTGCCGGTCGACTTCTTGTCCAATATCTATGATAGAACGCTCCATCATACTATCTAGCCTCTCAGAGGTCAGAGAATCCAAGCCGAAGTCATCTGCCTGCAGAATTTGTTTGGTTTGCTGACTTTTCACGACAGAGGGCAAGACTGATGTTCCCTGCGATTTTTCAAACAAGGTCTGCTGGCTCTCTTTGTCTTGTGACAACAAGAGCATAAATTCCCAAGCCAGCTTCTCTTGCTTAGTGTTGGAAGACATGCCAAAGAGGGAAGTCTTGACCTGTGTTCCCATCACCTTGCTATTGGCTGTCGGCATCGGGATACAGGTCCAAGAAAAGCTAGAATATTTAGCAACATGATAAGGATAAGGCTTGTAGGTCCGATACTGGGCTAGACTCATAGGATAGAAGGCCACTCGCCCCTCGTCAAAGTCATGAGAAGTCACCTTATAATGCTGGCTGAGCATGTCTAGCTTGCTCATAAAGGCCAATGCTTGATGCATCTCTGGGCTGTCTACATTGATACCTGATTTATCGGTAAGATGGCCGCCGTAAGCTATCAGAGCTTGCTGCCAAGTGTAATCTGTAATACCGTACTGATCTACCACGCCATCGCCATTGGTATCCTTGGTTACTTTTTTGCAAATCTCATGGAAATCCGCCAAAGTCCAGCCTGACTCAGGAATGCTGATTCCTTCTTTTTCAAGCAGGTCTTTATTGACACACATCATGATAGGATTACTCTCAACTGGAAGAGCATAGCTGACTCCCTGATATTGTCCAGCTTCATAAGCGACGGGATAAAAGGCTGTCCGTTCATCATCCGTTAGGAGGGTATCCAAGGATTTGAGGGCACCAGCTGAAGCCAACATGCTAAAGTCATTTTCTGGCACCATGAAAAGATCTGGCTGTTCGCCTTTTAAAACCTGTTCTGCCAGCCAGTCAGCATAATTCTTCTTGGGAATCCCGCTTTCGTAGATGATCTTGACATGGGGATGCGTCTTTTCAAATTTTTTAATCAGGGTGTCCAAGGCCTTGTTTTCACGACTATTTGGAACATCCCAGCTAGAGCCCGCATAGACACCGATGCGTAGGACTTTTTCATGACTAGACGACCAAAGTGCAAAGCTTAAAATAACTGAAACAAAAACCAAAACAAGAACAACCAAATGTCTAAGTCGCCACTTCATTTGTCACTTCCCTTGCTAAAGTCTCGCTGGGTGACTCCGGTCTGCACGGCCCAGATAGCCAGCTGAGTCCGGTCACGCAGATTCAGTTTAGACAGAATCCCTGATAGGTAGTTGCGCACGGTTCCTTCCGACAGATAAAGCTTGGCTGCAATCTCCTTATTAGAAATCCCAAAGCCAATCTGCTGGATAATCTTCCACTCCGTCCGGCTCATGTCCTCTACATTTTCCTCTGACACCGTGATAGCAAAGTTGGACTGGGCCATCTGTGAAAAGATTTTGAAGACCTTGGTGGCAATATTGGGATTGATCATAGCTCCGCCCCGATAGACTGTCTGAATGGCTTCGTGAAGCTCTTCTGTCGAGACCCCTTTTAGAATGTAGCCAGAGGCACCGTATTTGAGAGCAGAGAAGATAAATTCATCGTCATCAAAGGTCGTCAGAATGATAATCTTAACATCCGGATACTGCTCCTTGACAGCCTTGGTACAGAGCACACCGTCCATGACTGGCATGCGAATATCCATCAAAATCACATCTGGACGCACCCGATGAAGCTTTCCAGCACTTCCTTGCCATCTCCAACTGTCCCGACTACCTCGATGTCAGCATGAGCAGACAGGATGATTTGCAGAGACTCACGAATCAAGGCCTGATCGTCTGCAATTAAAACTTTAATCATTCCAACCTCCTATTTTGGGGATTTCAATGTAGGTATAAAAGCCATCTCGATTTTCAAAATGAACCTTCCCACCGATAATAGCCAACCGTTCCTGCATTTGCTTCAGACCATAGCCATAGTGCAATTCATCAAACCCTACACCATCATCTCGAATGGTCATAATATAATTTTCTTTTTCTAACAACTCAATCCAAACGGTCTTGGCGTGCCCGTGACGCACAGAATTGGTAATTGATTCCTGAACGATGCGAAACACAATATCTTCTTTGGCAATATCTAAATCGATCGTATCCCATTCATAGAGAAAATGGATATCCAAGTTGGAAATGGCTTCATACTCTCGGATAATCTTTAACAAAGCCTCTTTCAGACTATTATTCTCCAGAGTACCTGGCCGCATTTTATTGAGTGAGCCTCGGACATCTCGAATCCCGTCACGAACGACGACCGAGACATTGTTGAGCTGTTCCTTGGCCCGCTCGGTATCAATATCCACTAGTACCTTAATGGCATCAATTCCCGCTGAGATACCCGTCAAAGCATGGCCCAGTGTATCATGAATCTCACGGGCAATTCGTTTCCTTTCTCGGTCTTCAGCAATTTTTTCTGACAAAGCTAGATAGCTATTCAGCTCCCGATTGGCCTGAGAAGCCATGCGAAGCTCCTCCTCAATTCGGTGCCGCTCTGTAATCGCCGACATGATATAAAAGAGCAAGGAAATCATAAAGACTACAATATTGAGGGAGAAAAGAAAATTCTTACCAAAAAGCAGCAGCAAACGTATAGATTCTGGATAAAAACGAATATAGGTATCCAACGAAGGCAGTTTAACAAAGAGTGACAGCAGGTCGTAGTTTGACAATAGCAACATACTGAAACTCAAGATAATAAAGGAAAACCAGTATTTTTTATCCTTGGAGGCATTGAACTCTTTAGATCCATAGAAAATATCTGCAAAGACGAGAAGAATCAGCCCATTGTAAGACGAATGCAGGGCAGTAAAGATGACCAACATCAGCAAAATCTCAATCATGGTCACCTTATCGTAAACGGATAGCTGATTGGGGTGCTTTTCCCGATAGTACATCACCAGCAATAGGCAGGCATAAAAGATAATGGAAATCAGAAAAATGAAACTGGGAGATCCTGGAATGGCATCCAAACGTTCCAAAAGCGAGTGACTGAAGCTTCTTGTTACGACATAATTGGTTGCAAAGAGGTAAATCGAAGCATTATAGACAATGGCTATAAAATTGATGACCATCAGAGCTATTTTACTGTAAAAAATGCTTTTGTTTGGTTTCATTACTGCCACCCTGTAACTATATACTCGCTGATATTGTCCTTGTTTATCAAGCGGACTGGTATCAAATACTGTCTATCACACGACTTCTCTTCCCGCAGCAGCTCAATCACTTCTGCCACCTTTCGTCCCATCTGAATAGGCGACTGGGCCACTGTTCCTTGAATGTCGTTCGTATTGGCTAAAAAATTCTTAATATCTGGAGAACCGTCAACTCCATAAATATAAATTTTTTCTGCTACACCTTGATCCTTGATTGCTGCCAAGGCACCGATTGCTGCACGGTCATTAAGAGCCATGACAACGTTAAATTCCAAGCCATTATCCAAGGCATTTTTGACCTGGGGCATGCTTTCTTCGGTCTGTCCCAAAGTCTCCAGCTGAGAAACGATTCGATAGCCGGGATGTCCCTTGATGGTATCCAGAAAGCCCTGTAGCCGATCCATAGCTGAGATGGCATTCTGATGTTCAAGCAAGAGAATATTCGCCTCGGAAAGCCGACTCATCATATCTTTAGCAATCAAAACTCCCGCTTGATAGTTATCTGACACGATAGTCGTGTCAACAGCTACTTGCTTGCTCATTGGCGCATCTACCACGATAATGCGAATACCCGCTTTTTTAGCTTTATTCAAAGCCTTGATAATAGCTGGGCTGTCACTCTTTACTGGATTGATGACGATGATATCCACTTTCTCTTTGATAAAATAAGCAATTTGCTGGCTCTGCTTTTTCTCATCTAACTCCGAATCACGAACATAGAGCCGACTCCCCTGTTGATTGGTTTTTTTCTCCAATTCAGCATTCAAGGTTTGATAAAAATCATTGTTCATGGTCATATAGGTCGCCCCGATTTTCATTTGATTACTATCGGGCATACTAGCCTTAGAATAAATAAAAGCAAGGCAACAGATTACCAGCACAAAAATAGACCAGAGAGCGCATTTCTGGCAAGTCTGAATCCTCTTTTTCCCCTTACTTGATCCCATTCCCATCTCCTAGTCACCTATACTTATTAACACTTCACTTACGTTTATTATATTATAATCAAGCGAAAAAGCAAAACCTTTCTTGAATCCTAATAAATCAGAGACTAAACGACAGACTTTTTTAGCTTCTAATTTTTAGGGCAAGATAAATGAATATCAAAAACAAAAACGAAGGCATCTTCATGAAATACCTCCGCTTCTGTATGTATCTATTCAAACACAAATTGATTGTGGTAGAGCTCAGAATAGAAGCCGCCTAGATGCAGCAATTCATGATGATTGCCTCTCTCAATGACTTCCCCATCTTTTAAGACAATAATCTGGTCCGCATTTAATATGGTCTTTAGACGGTGAGCGATGACAAAGCTGGTTCGCCCTGCCACAATGGCCTCCATCGCGCTCTGGATCTTGCTCTCGGTTACCGTATCAACGTTGGAGGTGGCCTCATCCAAGATCAGCACTTGAGGATCGGTCAAAAGGGTTCGAGCGATTGAAATTAATTGCTTTTGACCTGTTGAAAAGATGTTTTGATCATCATCTACGATTGTATCGTATTTATCAGGCAAGCTTTCAATATACTCGTGAATATGGGTAGCACGCGCAGCAATTTCCACCATCTCCTGACTGGCATCCGGCACTCCAAATCGGATATTGTCTCGAATGGTTCCGCTGAACAAGACAGAATCTTGCAAAACGATACCTACATGACTGCGCAAGCTATCCAAGTCATAGTCTCGGATATCGCGTCCGTCAAATTCGATACTGCCCTTATCCACATCGTAAAAACGATTGATCAGGTTCATGATGGTCGTCTTCCCTGATCCTGTTGGCCCTACAACGGCAATCATCTTACCTTTTGGCGCTGAAATGGAAACATCTTTCAAAATCGGCTTACCTTCGACATAAGAGAAATCCACATGCTTTATCTCGACGCCTTCTTTCAGCTCGGTAAAGGCCGGAGCATTCTGCGGGCGCACTTCCTCAGGCGCATCAAACATTTCCTGAATCCGATCCGCACCAGTGAAAGCCAGCTGCAGACTTCCCCAGCTTGCCGCAACCTGAATGATGGGCTGATAGTATTGTTGAGAAAACTGTGTAAAGGTTGAAATCAGACCAATGGCTACTGAGGTCTTCACATTAGGATCATTGAGCATAATGGCCGAGCCCACAAAAATCACGATAGCCGTATTGATCAGGCTCATTCCGTTCATGACAGGAAAGAGCAAGCCAGAAAAGGCACGTCCTTTGAAAGTAGCTGACCGAACCTTATCATTTTGCTGGACAAGCCTTTGATGACTTCTTCCTGCATTCCCTGCACAATAACTGCCTTCTGGCCGGAAATCGTCTCATCCATATAAGCATTGAGCTGACCAACTTCTTTTTGCTGCAAGTCTGTGTACTTGCGAGCCAGCTTGACGATAGACACCAAGACAATGATGGCTACTGGCGTACTGGCAATCGTCACCCAAGCCAAGGTCGCATGCCGCATAAACATGATGATAATCAGACCGATGTAGAGAGCAATATTGCTCATCACTTGGACTAGGCTCTCGTTGAAAGCCTGCAAGATATTATCCAAATCGCTGGTAAAACGCGACAAGATATCTCCATCTTGATGGCGGTCAAAGAAGGAAACGGTCAAGCGAGCTAATTTTCCAAAGAGCCCCTTGCGCATTTCATTGGTTGAGTAGGAAATGATCCGACTCATCAGCAGCATGTAAATCAAGCTAGATAGCGAAAGGAAGATGAAAGCCAGCGCTAAATTCCACATGATTCCTTGGAAAGCGGCAAAGGCAGAAACATCACCTGAAGCAAGCTTGCCACTTGCAAAGGCACTGCCTAACTCCACCAGCTCACTGATGGCTAGACCTGTAAAAATCGGAAATAGAACCTGTAAAACCGTCGAGATGATAATCATAATCATGACGACCAAAAAGGCCAGTTTATACTGTTTAAAATATTGCCAGAAAAATTTTGCTGTTTTCATCTTAGTCCTCCTTTCCTTTTTGAGTCTCATAAATTTCTCGGTAGACATCATTTGTAGCAACCAAGTCTGCGTGTTTACCTTGCCCAATCAAACGTCCTTGATCTAGCACCAAAATCTTGTCCGCATGAACCACGGAGCTAATCTTCTGAGCAATGATGATGGTCGTTGTTCCCTTCAAATCCTTGTTCAGCGCCTCTTGGACCAGTTTTTCGGACTTGGCATCTAGAGCTGAAGTCGAGTCATCTAGGATAAGAATATTAGGATTGCTGACGACACCACGCGCGATGGACATTCTCTGCTTTTGTCCGCCAGAGAAATTATTTCCCCGTTCTTCGACTTGGCTGTTGTAGGTATCTTCCATGCGATTGATAAACTCGCTTGCCTGAGCAATTCGCGCCGCCTGTTCTAATTCTGGCAGGCTAGCATTTTGCTTTCCTTGACGCAGATTGTCCGCAATCGTCCCCTTAAATAAAATAGCTTTTTGCAGAACGATAGAGACATTTTTCTCAGCGAAGCTTCACTAATGTCTCGCAAGTCCTTGCCGCCAATTTTGATGGAGCCTTCCTGAGGATCAAAAAGACGTGGAATGAGCTGGGCCAGAGTTGATTTTCCTGCTCCTGTCGCTCCGACAACACCAATCATCTCTCCTGGTTTGACTTCAAAGCTAATATCCTTTAGCATGGGCTCTGTATCTGTCGGATAGGTAAAGGTCACATGGTCAAAGACCAGACTACCTTCCAAATCTTCTTCAGCTTCATTCTTGAAGGTCATCGCTGGCTCTGTATCCAAGACCTCCTTGATCCGCCGAATCGAAACCATAGCACGCGTAACGGTATTGCCCAAAAAGCCAACCATGATAATAGTAAACATGATTTGATTCAAGTAAGAAATGAAAGAGACAATCGAGCTAACCAAGCCTGGATCCATCTGTATCATGCTGGACAAGAGCCACATAGTCAGATAGACAGCCCCGTAGCCGACGATCATCATCATCGGTTGAACGATCGAAAAAGCATAACCAATAAAGAGATTTTGCTCCAAAAGTTCATCTGAAACTTGCGTAAACTTCTGATACTGCTCTCTCTCCTGCACGAAAGATTTGACGACACGGACGCCACGCAGATTTTCTTTGGCAATCGAATTGATCTTTTCTAAGAGAACTTGAAATTTGGCAAAGCGTGGCCCCATCAATCCCATCATCACTCCTGTCAAAAAGAAGACCAAAAAGACCATCAGGACAATCACCCACCATAAGGAAGGAATGGTCACCACCGCCAAAATAAAGGAACCTAAAAATAGAATAGGCAGGCGGAATAAAATCTGAAACATCATCATGACCAAATTTGCACTTGGTTGATGTCATTGGTCATTCGGACGACAAGATTTCCCGCATTGAACTGTTCAATATTGGCATAAGAGAAGGTCTGGATTTTCCGAAAGGTCTTTTCCCGTAAATCCGACGACACACCTTGCGCAATATAGGCTGCCAGGGTCACATTTGCCCCGCCAGCAAGCAGGCCAACCAAACCAAAACCCAGCAACCAAGCCCCTAAACGATAGATTTCTTCCCGATTTCCTGACAAAAGAGCATTCAAGACATCTTTTAAATACAAGGGCTGCAACAGCGAGCTAGCTAGCATCAGCGATGTCATAAGAAGAGATAAAAAGATAAATAATTTATAGGCTGATAAAGCTTTTTTGAACATAATTCCTCCTCGTAGATTTTTAACTTTGTTTAGCTTCCTTACTATATCATAGATAAAAACAATGTCAAGTAAGAAATTTCAACTATTGTATGGTACAATATAGTAAATAACTCTAAAAGCAAGTGAGTCCTTTTGTGGGTCTCGTACAAGGAGAAAAGATGGATAAACAACGAATTGCTGTGGTTGGCCCCGGTTCTTGGGGAACGGCTCTATCGCAAGTCCTCAATGATAATGGCCATGAAGTCCGGATTTGGGGCAATATTGCAGAGCAGATTGACGAGATCAATAACCAGCATACAAATAAACGCTATTTCAAAGATGTAGTTCTAAGCGAGGAAATTAAGGCTTATCACGACTTGAAAGATGCTCTAGCAAACGTAGATGCTGTGCTTTTTGTCGTACCGACCAAGGTGACCCGTCTGGTAGCCCAACAAGTTGCGCAAACCTTAGATCACAAGGTAAAAATCATGCATGCATCCAAGGGATTAGAGCCTAATAGCCACAAACGAATTTCAACTATTCTGGAAGAAGAAATCCCTGCAGACTTGCGTAGCGAGATTGTCGTTGTTTCAGGTCCTAGCCACGCTGAGGAAACTATCGTCCGCGATATTACCTTGATTACCGCAGCATCTAAGGACCTCGAAACCGCTAAATATGTGCAGGAGCTCTTCAGCAACCATTACTTCCGCCTCTACACCAATACCGATGTCGTTGGAGTGGAGACAGCAGGTGCTCTGAAAAACATCATCGCAGTCGGAGCTGGTGCTCTTCACGGACTGGGCTATGGTGACAATGCCAAAGCTGCCATCATCACACGCGGTCTGGCTGAAATTACCCGACTGGGTGTCAAGCTTGGTGCCAGCCCTCTGACTTACAGCGGTCTTTCTGGTGTCGGTGACTTAATCGTCACAGGAACCTCTATCCACTCTCGCAACTGGCGGGCTGGAGATGCGCTGGGTCGCGGCGAAAAACTAGCTGATATTGAAGCTAATATGGGCATGGTTATCGAAGGAATCTCTACGACCAAGGCAGCCTACGAACTGGCTCAGGAGCTCGGTGTCTACATGCCTATCACTCAGGCTATTTACAAGGTCATCTATGACGGCCATGATATCAAAGATGCCATTCATGATATGATGAGCAATGAATTCAAAGCTGAAAATGAGTGGTCTTAAGTTATAGTATTTTTTATAAAGGAGAAATTTATGCCAAAGTCAGAAAAGCAGTCATCCCTGCAGCCGGTCTCGGAACCCGCTTCTTGCCAGCCACTAAGGCACTGGCCAAGGAAATGCTGCCAATCGTTGACAAACCAACTATTCAGTTTATCGTCGAAGAAGCTCTTAAATCTGGAATCAAAGACATTTTGGTTGTCACAGGAAAGTCAAAACGCTCCATCGAGGACCACTTTGACTCCAACTTTGAACTAGAATACAACCTCAAGGAAAAGGGCAAGAACGACTTGCTCAAGTTGGTGGATGAGACCACTGGTATTGGCTTGCATTTTATCCGTCAGAGTCACCCACGTGGACTCGGGGATGCAGTCCTTCAAGCTAAGGCCTTTGTTGGAAATGAACCTTTTGTGGTCATGCTAGGTGATGATTTGATGGACATTACCAATGACAAGGCAGTGCCACTCACCAAGCAACTCATGGATGATTATGCGGCAACCCACGCGTCTACCATTGCAGTTATGCAGGTTCCTCACGAAGAAGTATCAGCTTACGGCGTTATTGCACCGCAAGGCGAAGGCGTCAATGGCCTCTACAGCGTTGAAAAATTCGTCGAAAAACCGGCACCAGAGGATGCACCAAGTGATTTGGCCATTATCGGACGCTACCTGCTAACGCCAGAAATTTTTGAAATCTTAGAAAAGCAAACTCCTGGCGCTGGCAATGAAATTCAACTGACTGATGCCATCGATACCCTCAATAAGACTCAGCGCGTTTTTGCCCGTGAATTCAAAGGCGACCGCTATGATGTCGGCGACAAGTTTGGCTTCATGAAAACTTCTATCGATTATGCCCTCAAACACCCTCAGGTTAAGGATGACTTGAAGCAATACATTATCGATTTAGGCAAAAAATTAGATAAGAAAACGAAAAAATAATAGAGGCGCTCAAGTAATAGATTAGCTGATGCATCAGCTTTTAACACTATACAGAAAAACACCTAGATTTACTAGGTGTTTTTCACTTGTTGTTTTGATTGGGAAATCATTTGGTATTAACAAAAGTTTCCACATTCTTGAAATTTTTGCCATTATCAGAATTAGCCGTATATCCAAAACGATTATTTGGATTGCCTTCTGCATTCGCAACTGTTATTTGTGGAGCCTGACTTGGTACTTGAGGAGTCGGGCTTTGTACTTGAGGCACTTCAGTACGAACAGCTGGTTGTCCAAAAACTTGCACATTTGCTTTAGCTGCATATCCAAAGCGGTTATTTGGATTGCCTTCTGCATTGGCAGGAATATCATGTGTTGGAGGAGCCGCAGTATAATCTGGTGCTGGGATGATAGTTTTATTTGCATCATCCGTAATTTGTGGTTTTTGTGGTGGCTTCGGAGTATCCGGTTTTTCAGGTGTTGATGGATCTTGTTTATCGTCTGGTTGTGAAGCACGATAAGGATCAGACTTACGTCCAGCAGCTTCTAAACGTTTCCATCATCTTTTCATAGTCCTTGAAGTGTTGAAAAAGTCGATCTGACATTTCAAGAGAATCTTTAGTTACTTTACCTTCAGCAGCCTTCGCAGCATCTGGTTGATCTTTCAGCGAATAGTTCTCAATATCTTTTTTCTCTTGATCAGCGATAAATTGTTTTTCCATCAGTTTCCAATGGTCTTGAACACTCTTTCCAAAGATATCTTGGTTCTTGATAGCCATTTGGTCAATGTGCCATACTGTCCAGTACCATGAGTTTGGATCATAAGTAGCTGTCTGTGGTTTGAAGGCCTTGTAAGTATCCTGAACGTTACCGTAGAAAGGCACGTATGGTGTATTACGTGATGGTCCCAAGCCGAGCCAAACTTTACCACCGAAAGATTTTGGCAGTTTCGGATCAATTTGGTAGACATGGGCATCGATAACATTTTCATTGCCTAAAGCGTATTTGTACTGATCTTTCCGAACAGCATCATTAGCCCCATCATCACCTTGTTTCTTAACGCCAATTTGATCATCCGGTACGAAACGGCCATTCAGATGTTCAAAGCGGTTCCGTTGCAAAGCAAAGGCATCTTCAAGAGTGAATTTCTTGTTTGGATCTGTTGGAGAGCGGAAAAGTTCGTACTCCTCATCTTCGTAAGTAATTTTAGATTTTGGATCAAGCAGTGTGATTCCTGCATACGTACGAGAACGGTCGCCTTCTGCGTATTTCAGGTCCATATGATTTAGCAATGTGGAAATTGCCATCTTTATCTGTCTTGTAGTTTCCTGCTTCTTTGGCTACTTTCTCTACATCTTCAGAAGCAATAACATTTTCTTTGTCCTTCAAATCTACATGGCCAAGGTAATAAGTATTAGCAAATACTGCGTACTTATCTTCAGGCACTTTCACGGCTACGTATTGGTGCCCAGACAAGATTTCCATGTACCAAGTCTCTTTTTGATCGGCAACCACCACTGTATTCCCTTCAGCAGAGCCCTTTTCTTGAATGACTTTTCCAAGCAACTCGATTGCTTCACGAGCTGTTTTGGCACGAGGCAAAATCACATCTAACATAGCAGCTTCTGCCAAGCCATCTGCTTTCAGAGGGTCTTTTTCAAGAACCTTCTTATTTGGAATTGCTGTGACTGTGGACGACATAGAAACACCTGCTTCATTAAAGCCATGTTCTCCAAAAGCACCGTTACTACCATCACCACGCGCAGAATCATAGGTTGCAGTATATTTCATTTCGCTGGCTGCACGTGGATAGGTGAAACCATTGGACTCATCCACAATCTGGTCGCCTTCCTTATATTTCTTAGCTTCCACAACAACATAGTTTTTGTTATGCTTGCCACCATTCGGGTAGTAAGGATAGTCTTCTGTCCGACCAAAAAGTGTTGATCCATCCTTGGTCAAATGCCGACCAATAATGAAGCCACAGCAGGCTTGCACAGCTTGGATAGGTAAGAGCATGATTGCCATTAATGAAATAGCAATTTTAAAGATTGTCTTCTTCATTATGAACTCCTTTTTATTTTTGGGGAATACCCCTGATGTTTATAGTTCTAGTATAGTCCTTTTTAGATCTTTTTGCAAGCGCTTACAAAAATGTTTTTTTATACCTTTTACAGATAGAAAATAGAGAAAACATACATTAATGAAAAAGTAGAGATAGAAACATTCCTAGTTTATTCCTGATTTATGACTTATTATGAGCCTTTAAAGTAAAATCCCTTGCTTTATAGAAATCATATTTATAAAAAGAATACCACTTTAAAAAGCGGTAATTGAATTCATTTCTTAAAAAATTGGTCGTTGAAAAGTCAGAAAAATCAAAATAGCTGCTACTCCAAGGTAGGCTGCCAGTGCTAAAAATCGTTGAGTCTTGCTAAAAGCGTAGGGCTCTCCCGATACTGGTAAGATCACAGCTCCTAAAGCTCCGCCGACTAGACCGCCCAAGTGACCTGCAAGGCTAATTCCCGGTAAAAAACTCATGACCAGATTGACAGCCAGTAGGCTCATATAGGACTGACCCAGCTGCTGCAGATAGTAGTTCCGCGTAGCAAAACGAAGCACAACAACGGAAGCAAAAAGGCCGAAAAGAGCAGTAGAAGCCCCAGCTGCCAAGCTATTGGGCGAAAAATAGACAACAAATAAATTCCCCATCACGCCTGACATCAGGTATAGGATCAAGAATTTCCAAGAGCCAAAGATAGCCTCAATCTGTCGACCAAGAAAGTAGAGCGTCAGCATATTGACCACAAAATGCTCCAAACCAATATGGATAAAAATAGCAGCAAAAACCCGCCAAAACTGCTCCGGCATCGCTTGAATAGTATAACCGTGCACGGCTCCAAAATGATACAAGGCTTCGGAACTGCTGTATTGAAAACCGTAAGAAAGAAACATCAAGACAAAAACAAGGCTCGTTAGGATAAGCAAGATGCTTGTCACAGGATAGTCTCTATCAAAGATCTGCTTCATAAATAAGTAACTCCTTTACCGCAACATCATGTTGAGCTGGTGTAAATTCTGCCTGTTGGACTGCATAAATAGTGCTAATACTTGCCCCTGTATAATCAGCCAGATAGCGATCATAGTAGCCACCGCCGTAACCAATCCGAAAACCTTGAGAATTGAAGACCACACCCGGCACATGAATCAGATCAATCTCCGTCTTCTCCACAGCCTCTTCACTTATTGGCTCCAGCAGACCAAAAGAGCTTTTTTGTAGGCGACTTTCATCATAGTCCACAAATATCATCCGACCTTGGCCATAGGTTTTGGGCACCAAAACCCGCTTGCCATCCAACTGAGCCTGCTTGATAAAGGCTGCGGTAGAGACTTCATGCGGCATAGAAAGATAGGTAGCGATAACCTGAGCGTTTTGATAAGCTGCTGAACTGAGCAAGTGCTGGGTCAGCCAGCTATCTGCCTGCTCTTTTTCTTTTCCCGACAGTTTTTTCATTTGCTTTAGTACAGTTTGTCTCAGCTCTTTTTTCATGCAGGTCGTCCACCTTTTTCTTATCTTTCGTTGATTTTATAATCTAGGAATTTCCAAATCTTTTCAATAGCAAAGGGCAGTGCTGCCTCATCCGGTGTCATCTTTGGATGATGGAGGGCATAGGGACTGTCCACTCCCAGCCAGAACATGACGCCCTTGACCTTGCTGAGCAGATAACCGAAATCCTCGCCTGTCATAGCCGGCGCAATATCAATCAGCTGCACTCCTTCTTCCTTCTGGAAGAAGTCCATCAATTCGTCTGCTAGACTAGGATCATTTTCCACAGGCAGATAGCCACCTTGTTTAAGCTCCAAGTCCAATTCCAGACCGAAACTTTGGGCTATGCCCTCTGCTATTTCCCGTAAGCGCTTCTGGGTCAAGAGGTTCATCTCCTGAGTCAGAGTCCGAATGGTGCCATGCAGAAAGGCCGTTTCTGCGATGACATTGTTGGTCGTGCCAGCATGGAGCGAGCCAAAGGTCACCACTGCTCCTTCGATCGGATCGACATTGCGGCTGACAATGGTCTGCACCTGGGTAATAAAGTAGCTAGCCGCCACCAAAGCGTCATTGGCTTCATGAGGAAAGGCCGCATGGCCTCCCTTCCCCTTAAAGGTCAGCTTGACTTCACAGGTGCCAGCAAAAAGCGTTCCTCTGTTAGTGGCAATATCGCCGACCTTGAGGTCCGGCCGCACATGGAGACCATAAAACTCATCTGGCAGCCAGTCGCCAAAGGCACCGTCTTCGTACATGAGCATACCGCCAGCTTCGTTTTCCTCAGCAGGCTGAAAGAGAAAGAGCAGATTGTGGGTAGGCTGAGCGCTCACCGCTTGCTCCAGCAGGCCTAGAGCCACCGTCATGTGCATATCGTGTCCGCAGGCATGCATCCGACCTTCATGGGTACTGGCAAAGTCCAGGCCGGTATCCTCCACAATCGGTAAGCCATCGATATCTGTCCGCCAGCCAATCGTCTTATTCGGTGAACTCCCCTTGATAAAGACCAAAATACCCGTCCGCCAAGTTCGGATTTCCACAAAGTCTAGACCTGCTGTCAGGTCATCAATGACCTGCATCAAATAGGCATGGGTCTTGTATTCTTCCAGACCGATTTCCGGTATCTGGTGTAAATCGCGGCGAATGTTCAGATAATCAATCATTGTTTCTTTCCTTTAAAATCCTGTCAGAGCAAACAAAGAGTCAGACCGCCCCTGATGCAATTCAAGGGCGGCAGTATCCTGTTAACCAAAATTAGAGCGTACGCAGAGCATCTTCCAGGGCTGTCTTCTGCTGGGTCTTTTCGTCAATGGTCTTGATAACTCGAGCTGGAACGCCAGCAACCACTACGTTTTCCGGAACATCCTGGGTCACAATCGCACCAGCCGCAACAACGGAACCACTGCCAATTTGTACACTTTCGATCACAACCGCATTGGCACCAATCAACACATTGTCTCCAACCCGAACTGGCTCAGCACTAGCAGGCTCAATGACTCCCGCCAGAACAGCGCCGGCACCGACGTGGCTATTTTTGCCGACAATAGCTCGGCCACCTAAAATGGCACCCATATCAATCATAGTTCCAGCGCCAATCTCTGCACCGATATTGATAACCGCCCCCATCATAATGACAGCATTATCACCAATTTCGACTTGGTCACGGATAATAGCGCCCGGCTCAATACGGGCATTGATATCGCGCTTGTCCAAAAGCGGAACCGCTGAGTTGCGGGCATCCTGCTCCACGACATAGGTCTTATTTTCCTCTAAGTTCACTAGGAGTGGCTTGATTTCTTCCCAGTCTCCAAAAAGAACATTGCCTAATTTCACAACAGACCAAGGAATCGCTCCGTGCAATTCTCCATCAAAGGTCACCTTGACAGGAGTTTTTTTCTTGGCATCAGCGATAAATTTGATGATTTCTTGAGCGTTCATTTTCGTAGCAGACATGGCGTCACCTCTCTGTTCTTTCTATTCTTTGTTGGGAGAGGATTGTCCCTCTCCTATCTCTTTTATTTCTCTATTATAACACAATTCGGCTATGCAGTTGTGACTTTATTAGCAGCTAGTATGCTATTTAGTCTCTTGAACTTTATTCAAATGAAATTGTCCGTCCTTGCCCCTTACAAAGTTTAAATGGAAGAAGGTTTTATCCTCTGCCCTATAGCCCATAGACATACTATAATATCCTTTCACCACTGCTTTGTAGTAGTTGTTGGGAAGTCCCAAATGTTCTATCACTTCTAGATCGGTGATGCCAGTTTCTTCATCTGACGTCATTCCCTTAAGGAAGGAAAGCCGTTCCCCTGTCGAATCCTCATTTTGATAAATATTATAAGCTATGCTGGTAAGATGTAGACCTGAACCAAATCCCAGAATTGAATGACGGCAAAGCCTCCTCCCTTCAAATCATAGATCAGTGATAATAATTTATCCTTCTTGTCAACCACCGTTTCATCGCTGCTTTTAGCTAAACCATATTGGCGGACAAAATCGGACACTGTCATATTTTTATCCTCGTCCTCTTCAATCTTATATTTTATAAAATCCCTTGGTTCCCAATCCAAAACTTCGGCATTTGAAGAAGAATATTTTGCTTCTGTTCTTACTAACGGATTCTTTTTGTAAGAATTAGTCCGATTCCCGATTAAGACAAGTAGGCCGATAACAAGACCTATCAGGGCTAGAACACTCACTACCCTGAAAAATGGTGATTTGTGTTTAAACTTTGCGCTTCTCTTAAAAGTTGACTTCGGTACCTGCCCTGTGCTCTCCTTGAGATTTGTTTCAGCTAGCAAACCAGACCCTTCCTTAGGCTCTCGTTTTAAGGGTGCCCTAGTTCTACTAAATTTTCCCTTATGTTCCCTTCGTAATTTTTCTAAATCTCTTTTTCCCATCCTTCTATCCTTGTCTATTTAAGAAAAAATTCCGCGCTCTCCAGTCTAGGCTCTCAGACTGTGCTTGTCATCATACTTTTTAGACGGTAAAGCCCATTCACTTCGTAAAAAAACAAAGAAACTGTCATATTGTCCGTGGTTGAATATTCAAGAAGAAGTGAATCAACTTTGCCCTTAACTGGTTTATGAGCATAAATACTCTTCGGCATTCCCAGTTCTTCTATGGCTTGCTTGACTTCCATTCCTTCTCGATCACTTTGGGAATGAGCGACCGATAATCATCAACTGTCTTCGTAATCGATGCCTCAGCATTCTGGAGGAAAGCGGCAGATACCGTAGAGAGCTCCATTCCTCCTCCAGCATTCCTAAGGTGCATATCAACAACTCCTTTTCTTCCTGTTAGCTTGTATGAAAGCAGCACCAGTTGACTATTCTCCACACGATTATCCACACTCCCAGAGCTGGCTTTCCCATACTTCTCAACGATATCCTCTGGAGACACATTAGGTTCGTTCATGGTTTTAATCAATTCTAAAATCTCTTCGAATTGAAAATCGACCTCTCGATTCTTTTCAATAAAAGCTGAATTCCCCTCCGTCAGGATCTCTATCTTATTTTCTGATTCTGTCGGAACAGTATTAACAGACGATGCCACTGATTGATTTCCTTCTGACTTAAAAGTTGGTCGCATATACATCATCAAGAAGCTAATCAGTCCCACTAGACCTGTGGCAATCACTAAGAGTGAGGCATAACGAGATAGCACAGACTTTGCTAAAAGCTGGCCATTAGGTTTGCCTGTTGACTCTGTTCGCCGCTTTTCTTTACTTGAAAACTCAAAACCCGACTCTCGAGAGCCATCATTAGAGAAGGCTCTCTGCTTTTTTTGGTCTAAACTTGACCTTTTTCCCCAATCTCTTTGGACTTTTCTTCCTTTTCCCATCCTCATCTCCTCCAAGGAACCTAAGTTCCTCTTGCTTTTCTGGTAATTCCTGTCTTTCCGCTAAAAACAACTTCTGCTAAATAAGCCAAGCTCTAGCACCAAGCACTCCCTATCAATAAACACTCTTCCGAGTCAACTCATAGTCACCTGTTGGACTTAAGACAAACTCTAAATAGAGATATCTTCCATCTTTTAGTTTATATTTGATGTAAACTGTCGTTTGATTCTTATAGTCCGACGACTTATTGATAACTTGTGGAACACCAAATCGTTCTAATACTGCTTGTAAATTTTTACTTGGTGCTGATTTATCCACAGTAAAATCTTGAAAATCCTCCTCAGTCCATAAATCCGAATGAGTTGATTGAGACTGGCTAAGCAATCCTTCCCCTCGAATTGTATTCAGCCGATACTGATCTCCGATAAGATTGAAATAGAGCTTGACGATTTGCCCTCCACCTGATGAGAGATAAAAAAGGTAGAGAGCCTTTTCTTCTCCATCTTTAGCCACACTTCCCGAACTTGCTTTTCCATATCGTTCAGCAATTTCCTCTGCTGTCGGAGGCAGTTGCTCACTCGCCCCTTGCCCAGGCGAAGAAACTTGCAGAGCTAGGACATCCTCGAAAGTCCAAGTCATATTTTCTGGCTCCTTGTCAGCACTAGAAGCCGACGATGCCGACTCCTCTTGATCCGAAACTTCCCATTCGCTAGACGAGTCTGCAACGTAAGCAGAAGCTATATTTTCTTGGCTCGATTCCCAGCTTATTTGGTCAATACTTCTGTCACGAGTGCCCATATTTGAAAGAAAACGATAGAGCAAAAGAAGGGCTAATGATAGCAAGACCAGACTCGCCAAAGCAGCAACTAGAGACTTAACATCCCCCTTCTTTCTTGTTCTAAGCCTACTCGATTTCCAACCAGTTTTACCTCCAAACTGCTTCTCTCCTAGTTTTTCTTCCCTTGCTTCCTCCTTTGTCTGTTCGAGGGCAACTCCTCCCCTTTCCCGCTGATTCTTGACCGACGAAGTGTTTCTAGCTTTAAACTTGGATTTGTGCTCCCGCCTCAATGCTTCTAAATTTCTATCTTTCACCTTTTCACCTATCAACTAAATACTTGATTGCTCATTCCCTTTCTACAAACGGCTGATGCTCCTGATAGGCAAGCGCTACTGAGCACCTGCAGCTCCCGCTTCACTTCCCAAACCTGAACTCTCTGTCAATTGATAGCTCTGAGAGTTATTATTTTCAAAAGAAAAACCGACTTCCTGCCCATCCGCTAAACGGTAATAAATCGATAGGGTAGCTTTGCCCAAGATTCCCCCATTCCAATCAAGGCGCTCTGGAAGTCCCAACTGACTGACAATCTCTTGATAGGTCTTTCCTTTCTCTATACCAGTAAATTCTTGACGAGTGAGTTGAGCATTTCGGTTTGGCAGATGCGCACTACTGAGATGCGTGCATTTTAGGGACTGCAACTTAGGAGTTTCAGAAGAACCAAAATGGCTCTTAAAAGAGAGGCTGACTTTCGCTTCCGTCCCTCCTTGTGAGTAGTCTAAAGCTATCGTTTTGATTGGGTCATCCTGGTCTATTTCTTTACCAGACTCAGCTTTCCCTAACTTTGCAACCACCTCGTCGACCGTGGTCAGATTTGGAACCGATGAAGTGAAGTCTGAGAACAAAGAAGTGACATCATCATAGCTAATATGGAACTGATACTTCTCTTTTTTAGCAATCCATTCTGGACGATTAGCAGATTTTAAATCTTGATCCTTTATATATGAGTCTAACATACGAGAAATAGCTGCAGCTTCTTCCATGCGTTTTAAATCATCATTCTTTTTCCACTGCTCTACTATGTCATACATTGAGGCTATAATCCCTAAAACGAAAAGTATCACCACCCATATCTTAGAAAAGATTCCTAGTTTTTTCTTCTTAAACTCTACTTTATCTATCTCTCTAGCAAGCTCATTAGAGGATATTCGCGGAGAAAGTTTTGTCTGCTTTGGTTCAACAAGGCCTGACACCGGCTGGCTAGCTTGATTTCCACCAAGGACTTGGTTTTGTTTTTTAGCTTTCAGTGATTCTAAGCTAGAAATAAGACGCTTCAGCTCTCTCTGCTTTAATTCCAACAAATTCTGTGATAGAAGCGACAGAGGCTCCTTTACCTGCTGAGCTCCTTCTAACTGCTCAGAAAACACTGGCTGGTCTTGAGGACTTGGTTTAGCCCCATAGCCGGTTTTGTCCTCTATTGAAGAGACGGCAGACAACTCATTGCTTGAGCTCTCTATTGGAAAGGCCACTTTTGATGGGGACGAAACAGAAGGACGAGGTTGATTTTCTTCTGGTCTTCCCTGCGCTTCTTGCAATCCAGCAGATGGTTTGATATGTTTGTCTTCCTTGGTTTTCCATTTGGATAGAAAGGATGGTTGGCTATTTGCTGGCTTTTTCGTTTGGGCCTTCTTGAATTTTGATTGATGTTTCTGCCTCAAAGCTTCCAGATTTCTCTTTCCCATAACTCCTCCTCATCTATTGGCTCTTCTATCATTAAAAAGACGATTCGTCTAATAGTTAACAATTCTTGCTCGCTGAATACTGCTATTCTCTTTTCTATACCATTCATACCGAACAATAGACAGCGATTGTATGCACCATGAAACTTGTCATGCTAATATAACTTTATTCCAGTATATCATATTTTGAACTGGCTTAGCTTGAAAGCACACAAGCAAAAAGGCACGAACTCTCTTCCGTGCCCACAAAACCAACTATATATGACTATTTTTGTTTCACTTTTTCAGCCAAAAATAACTTCATCCGAACTCCTTTCCGATCTTGGTCCTCTGCTTTTCTAGAACCGTCCAAATAGCAGCCAGCTCAACTTTCTGGATAAAAGCCTATCCCATTGCTCCTGCATCTTCTCTGACTGTAACATATAATCAGGGAAAGGAAAACTGCTGCTGAATAGAGCTGAATAGATAAGTAAGTAAAAGACAAGCTAGATAGCGAGCTAACTAACAAAACATGATAAAATCTATTTTTTAAAATAGCAAAAACCTCCTAGAAGGGAGGTTGTACCTAGTTTTAGACTTTTATTTTTCTAAATTGCTTGATTTGAAATTTTATTATGGTCAAGCAGTTTCGAAAATCTGAATGGTAGAGCTCTTTTCAATTACTACTGCTTGGTCTGCTGCAACATGGAGAGTGCCCGGCAGGCTGCCCTCTTTTGAACCATCAAAAGAAATCGTGATATGGCCCAGTCCAGTTAAATTTTTTTCTACTACATTTCCTACGGCAGTAATCGAATATTCCTGACTATCTACGACTAGCTTTCCACCTTCTAGTATTGCACCTAGAAGATTTTTGTTATCGATTTTAAAACAATACTCTGCTAAGTCTTCCGGAGCTTCTTCTCCAAACAAAATGAGCATATTGGCATCTTGAATCATATTCTGAGCTTCAGGCCCCACTTGAATTACTTTAGCTTCAAAAATTTTCTTCATCTAATTCCTATTCATCCTTTCTCAAATCTGTCATAAACTTATGCTTATAGATAAGTTTAACATAATAGTTGCTATGTTTACGTGCATCTATCAAAGGTCTACTGATAAAGACCAATACTAGCTATCCAAGCTACTAGCACCCGCGGAACACCATTGAGGAAGCGTGAATAAAGCACAGAAGGGACACCAACCTCAACTGTTTCAGACTTGGCTTCAGATAGACCGAGTGCTACAGGAATGAAATCACAACCGTTTTGAGTGTTGATAGCAAATATAGCTGGCAGAGCCATTTGGGGCGGAATATTCCCTTTGCCGATTTCAACTCCAATTAAGGTTCCAATAATCTGACTGATAACAGCTCCGGGGCCTAACAAAGGAGATAGGAATGGCAAGGAACAGATAAAGCCAATCAAAATGAGTCCCCAGATGTTCCCTGCTAGGGGAACCATTAATTTTGCCAGCCAATTTCCAACACCGGAACCTTGAATAACCCCAATCAGCAAGGAAACAAAGGCCATGAAAGGAATGATTGTGTTGAGCATTGTTTGGATGGCTTCACGAGCAGCCTGGTTGAAAGTCGCAACGACCTTCCCAGCGCCCATCCCAATTCGTGCTACAATACTTGTTTCAGCTTTTTGCTCTGTAATTTTTTTAGTAGTATCGTAAGTTGGCTTTTCTGTTACCACAGTTGCCTCTTTTTCATCTTCATTAGCAGCAGAAATTTGATTAAGGCCAACTGCTGACACATAGATTTCCTCAGTGATATATTGAGCTAGAGGGCCACTTTTCCCTGTAGCGACAATATTGATTGTAGGGATCCCCTTTTTAGGATAAATACCGCAGCGAAGAGTACCGCCACAATCCACGATTGCTAAAGCAATTTCCTCATCAGGGATAGAAGTTTTAAACCCGTTAACAGCTTCCATACCGGTCAAATCAGCAATTTTATCTACAATATCTGGCTTTTCTCCGCCGCCAGTGATATAGATAAATTTGTGCTTAGCCTCACTAGGTGTAATGACCAAAGGTCCTCCGAAGCCGCCATTTCCTTTAACAACTTTTATACTCTTATATGACATAATTTCACTCTTTCTATCAATCAAATGTTTTACTCAAGGTAACACCTTGCTGTTTGCTACATAAGCAGTTGTAAAATCGGTCACCCAACCGCCTACAAAGTTCATGACAAGCCCAACAAGCATGTAACGAATGGCTAAGTCCATTTGACTTAAACCTAAAGTTTGAATTCCTGTTGCAATTCCCATCCATACAAACAATTCCCCAGGATTGATATGCGGAAATACACCATTTGAAGTGTGGCAGAACTGCATCTGAGCTGCTACAAAACTAGGTTTATAATATTCTGGTAAGAAACGTCCCATACTGATTGCCATCGGATTCCCCAGCATAAAGGCTGAAATGAAAGGTAAAATCATATACCGGCTAATAGGATTTTTGGCAGAAATCTTAGCCAGAGAATTGACCTTCTCTTCTCCCAAGAAAGCGATAAGTGTATTCATTGCAATCAATAGCATTAAGACAAGCGGCACAATATTTGTCATCCAGCTAATAAAGGTTTCTCCACCTAATTGGAAGAGTTTCATAAAACTCTCTGCAAAATTTGTAATGTGATTCATAAGGAACTCCCTTTCTTATTTTTTTTAAATAACTGTTTAATAGATAATTGTAAGTAATTCGCATAAAAGCCGAATCCCAGAAAAGAATCAGATGAACCTGTCTCTTTCTCAATACCTGCCTCATGCCAAAGATAGACTTTTTCTAGCATCTTCTATGGCTGATTGCATCAACTTATTTTTCTTTTCTCACAAGAGGATTATACTTGTCAAAAATAATGGATGTCTTCTCCAACATAATCGTCCATATTTTGAAAACGTGCTAAGATTGTGACTCCTTGCATTTTGCTAGCTTTAAGAACCCGACCGTTTTCATCAACCGCGAACATGACAATCGTACCGGATTTGATTCTTCCGGACTCCCTGCCAATCGCTACGCGCCCCAGTTTTCGGAGCATCGTATAGGTCTTATTGAAGTCTTTAAGTTGCTGCCAGCCGAGGAACATTTGAAATACATAAGCTGCCATGACAAATACAGCGAAAAATTATTAGCGAACTCATTAAAAATACTCCTTTACTCTTAGAAAATGATAGAAACTCTGTCTCTGTTTCTACAGCCCTCAATGCTTCTTTTAGAGAAGGCTCTCCTGCAATTCGAAAAATGTCGTCATACAATTCCAGCAATTCACTTTCCATTTTTCTTTCAATTTCTGAGGGAATGGCGACTAGAAAGATAAATTCAATCCATTCATCTTCTTTTTTTGATAAGGCTCTTCTAGTTTTCCGAACATTAAAATAGTCTTTGCATAACCCTGGTTAATTGTATGGGGGAAGGCAATTCCTCCACCAAAAATGGTTGATTGCTTTTTCTCCCTATCAATTATCCGATTTCTAAACCCTTCATCAATCATCTGAAGTTTCTCTAACTCTGCAACCATATTTAGCAAGTATTGCTGATAGGTTTTTTGGGGGCTCAACCGAAGAAAGCGTAAGCTGACTGTTTCTAGATTTTTTTGATGAAAAGCATTGGCCCTCTGCCATTCTTCCTGCAGCCATTGATCATCAAAAAGATGATTAACTTGAATGACTGGAGATTTGGAATTTTTATATTTCAGAGGCACCGTCGTAAAAATTGCAAAATATTCCTGGTTCAGCTCTACATTAAAATCCTCTTCAGAATGTTGGGTAATGTCTATATCATTTCCAAGGACTCGCCTGAGTTGCTGAATAATCATCGCAGCAGTTCCTCTTCCTGTTGTGCAAACTACAGCTATCTGCTTGCGAGAACCCTTAACAGCAGAATTTTGCTTTCTTAAAATCATTTCAAAATACAAAGCCAGATATCCGATTTCAGATAATTCCAATTCAGAACCAAAAATTACAGATAGTTCTTCTCCAGCTATTTTTGCCATTTCAAAAGCAAAAGGATATTGAGTTTGAACCTCGCCATGAAATATATCATTAGCTTGCACATGGAAAATCAGTCGATTGATTAAGGGGCCTAGATGAGATTTGATTTCTTCAAATAACTCTTCATCATCAAAGTGAACCAACATTGTTTCTTTGACTTTCTTGACAATCCCTTGAAAAATGTTTGAAAGCTGTTCAGATTGATAAGACGGCTTGCTTAAAGTGTCAATAAAACGGACATTAAACGGAAACACAAAAAGTCTATCTCAAACTGACTGAGGGAAATCTTATAAGTCATCTCAATATGATAGATTAATTTCTCAGCCAAATGTGTCTCTGTTAAATCATTCCTATAGTAAGGAATAGGACAATTCAACACTCTAGATGTATGAATACGCTCCACCATAATTGAAATGGTCTTTCGAAGGAGTTCCTGTGTTTCTTTAGGGATTTTATAGTCCTGAACTAGCGTCTCCAGAAAAGAAGATGTTGCCTCAGTGAGTGTCCTTCCTTCAAAGTAAGGAGCCACTTGGTGAATATAGAGTAAGCGCAAATTCAGCTCGCTCCCCAAGACCTCCAGCCCACGGTTGGGCTTTCCTGAAATAGTGATAGAGTAACTCTCTGCCAAAGATTTTACTTGTTTCAAATCCTTATTAAGGGTACTTCTACTAACACCTACTTCCTCAGCCAAGTCGTCAATAAGAAGAGGGGGAGGTTGACTCAATTAAACGTTTTAGCAAATAGGCAATTCTTTTACTGGAAGAATTGAAGTCACTCTCCTGTTTTAAACTACCAGATAAAATCCTTTCCAACTCTGTATAGTCATACACTTCTAACATTAACTGATCATCTTGTGTGATAATCTGGATATTAGGAGCCAAAACATCATTTAATTGTTGGATACTCTTTTGCAAGGTTTGCAAGCTAATATCCAGTTCTGAGCGCATATCTACCAAGGAATAAGTTGGCTGCGAGACCATTTTATCTAAAATATTATACCACCGATTTACTAAGGTCAACTCTCTTCCCCACCTTCATTGTTTAACCGCGAGTTTTACCTCCGGCAATATTTGTAGTGACACCTGTTATATAGCTAGAACGGTCTGAAATATAGAACGCTACAAGATCAGCTACTTCCCGTAGTTTCCCACTCCGTCCCAATGGAGTCGTTGAAGTTGAAGCATAACCAGCTCGAATATCTTCTACCGTCTTTCCACGAGTATAAGCAAGAGCTTCCTCATAAGAAAGAGTTCGAAGTCCCGTAGCTTCCATAATTCCTGGAGCAATTCCAACCACACGTACACCATGTTTACCAAGCTCTTTCGCCCATGAACGAGTGTAACTATAGACTGCCGCTTTCGTTGCAGCATAGGCACTTTGTCCTTCAGAACCTTCCAAGCCTGCTTCTGAAGCCATATTCACAATTACACCTTTTCCGTTTTGAACCAGAATCCGGCCTACTGCCTGACTAACCAAATACAGACCTTTTTGGTTAATCATTGTTACTTTTTCAAACGTTTCATCGTCTAACTCGTAAGGACCTTTAGGATTTTCTGCATCAATTAATAATCTAGGAACATTAATCCCTGCATTATTGACTACCGCATCAATATTGCCAAATCTTTCAACTATTTTGGCAACACCCTCTTCTACTTCAGAGCGAGAAGTTACATCAACTTTTACAAATAATAGATTCGGGTGACGTAAATCGTTGTCGCTAAGATCAAAATTCGCTACATTGACTCCTAATTCCAACAATTCTTCGACGATTGCCTTACCAATCCCAGATGACGCACCCGTCACAAGAACTGTTTTGCCTTTAATGTCTAACCAATCATTCATTTTGATACCTCTCAAATTTTATTTACAAGGCAATTATACAGCGCTTTCATAAAAGAATTAAGACACTCTTTTTTACACTGTTCAAAAAAATAATAAACTAATTAAGAGGCTTGTACTAAAAAATCCACAAGAAATGAACCTGTGGATCTTTTTATATCCTGAATGAACTCAAAGCATATGAGAATCAAAGGCGTGCATTCAACTCAGCACCCAGCTCTTCAAAGCCTGGTTTCCCAAGAAGAGCAAACATGTTTTTCTTATAAGCCTCAACTCCAGGCTGATCAAATGGATTGATACCATTCAGGTAGCCAGAAAGAGCAATAGCTAACTCAAAGAAGTAAATAGTATAGCCCAAAGTGAACTCATCTTGCTCAGGCAGGGTCACAAACATATTTGGCACTCCGCCGTCTGTATGAGCTAACAGCACTCCATCTGTTGCTTTCTTATTGACAAAGTCAACATCTTTTCCTTGCAGATAACCAAGGCCATCCAAGTCTTCTGCTAATTCAGGAATCAACACATTTTTGCGAGGCTTATCTACACGAATAACTGTTTCAAAGAGGATACGAGTTCCTTCTTGAATAAATTGCCCCAAAGAGTGCAGGTCTGTTGAGAAGTTCGCTGAAGTTGGGTAAATACCTTTTTGGTCTTTACCTTCTGACTCACCAGCCAATTGCTTCCACCATTCTGAGAAGTATTGCAATGATGGTTCGTAGTTAGCTAGAACTTCTGTCAGATAACCTTTACGGTACAAGATATTGCGTACAACTGCATATTGATATGCTTCATTTTCAGCCAACTTATCAGAAGCATAAGCCTTGCGAGCAGCATTTGCTCCTTCCATCAACTTGCTGATATCAGCCCCTGCAGCTGCGATTGGCAAGAGTCCCACTGCTGTCAATACTGTAAACGACCACCAACACTATCAGGCACTACAAAAGTATCCCAGCCATTAGCATCTGCTTCAACCTTAACTGCACCTTTAGCGCGGTCTGTAGTTGCATAAATCCGTTTATTTGCTTCTTCCTGACCATACTTCTTAACCAAGAGTTCTTTGAAGACACGGAAAGCAATAGCAGGCTCTGTAGTTGTTCCTGACTTAGAAATAACGTTGACAGAGAAATCTTTGTCTGATACATAATCTACCAAATCAGCCAAATAGCTTGAAGAGATAGAATTACCAGCATAGAGGATTTGAGGTGCCTTACGTTCTTCCTTGCTTTGTAGATTTACAAAAGAATTATTCAAGAAATCAATCGCTGCACGTGCCCCTAAATAAGATCCTCCAATACCGATGACGATTAACACTTCACTATCAGATTGGATTTTAGCAGCCGCCTTTTGAATACGAGCAAATTCATCTTTATCATATTCTTCAGGCAAATTCAACCAGCCTGTCATTTCTGCTCCAGGACCTGTTCCGTTTCGTAGAGCATTATCTGCTGCAGTCACTTGAGGCTGCATATAATCTAATTCATGTGGTGCTACAAACTTATCCAGTACCTTTGAATAGTCAAATTTAATATGTGTCATGTTTATCCTCCAATTGTTCTTTTCTTTTATGATAACGCTTTAAGAAAAAATAAGCAAGTACTTTTACTATTTTAAAACGTTTACATTTTTATTCTATACTATTTTTCTAAATAAGCTAACCCTAGGACATAACTGAGAGCAATCGTTTGCGCAAGTCAACAAATCTTAGGCCTATTGAGAAGAACAGTTTTGATTGACAAGAAAACCAATATGCTTCTTAAGATTGGATGTCAGCTGAATTCATTTCAGGTCCGTTCAAACTAGATTCACTGCTCCAATATTCATCTGCGCCTTACACAGGCTTGATTCTTAAATATCGGAACCTAGTTCTCACTTTGCTCAAACTGCGTCAATGTCTCTAAACTCATCTTCCTCCTTCGGAGTTGATTTGTTAAGAGGCATAGAAAAAGAGCACACAGTTCAAATCGCTTAGGGCTGCTGGATTCCTCCCCTGACCCGCTTCACGCAGAACTGTTGCTCCACTAATTAGTATAACACAAACTTTCTTTTTTGGCTAATTTTCTCTACTTTTTCCTGCGATTTCTGAAAAAGTTCTGCATAATCGCCGCACATTCTTCTTCTAAAAGGCCGCTTTCAACCTCTACGCGGTGATTCAAGCGCTCATCCGTCAGGATATCGTAGAGACTGCCCCCAGCCCCGAATTTCTGGTTTTTCGCTCCATAGATCACCTTTGGAATCCGAGCCAGACCGATAGCCCCGCTACACATGACACAGGGCTCAATGGTGACAAAAAGCGTCGTATCCAGCAGGCGCCAGCTATTTTCACGCTGATTGGCCTCTTCAATCGCCATGATTTCCGCATGCATGACCGCCCGCTGCAGCTCCTCACGTGCATTATGCCCGCGTCCGATAATCTGACCATCCTTGACCAAAACACAGCCAATCGGTATTTCATCATTGGCGAGGGCAATCTCTGCCTCCTTCAAAGCTTCCCGCATAAATATCTCTTTTTCCTCTATCGTGTAGTCCATCTCTTCCCTCTTCCTTTTAGTTTCTTTGTTCATTATACCACAGGCAACTTATGACTCACAAAAAAGCCGCCGATTGGGCGACTCTTATGGGAGATTATTATGAAAAAGTTTAGGAGGTTTAAACAAAGTTAGGAGGTCTTTGTTTATGTTTCTAGTATAGCTGGCCTATCTTAAATAAAACTTAAGCTTTTTTTGAATATTGATAATTTTAGCAATTTCTCCAACTTCTTGGGCAATATAGGTGGCTCCAGCTTCTTCCAATTCTTCCCTGCTACCAAAGCCATAAAGAACACCGATAGAATCAAGCTTTTTGCGCTTGAGCCCCAAGCACATCGTGCTCTCTGTCTCCAATCATGATGGTATGCGCTAAATCTATAATCCCATTTTGCTCTAAGGCATACTGGATAACATCGCTTTTTTTCTACTACGTTTTCTGTCCATGGTCGCACCAGCAACAAAAGTCAAAAATAGTCATACAAATCAAAATGCTTGAGAATCTGAATGGAAAATTCTTCAGGCTTTGACGTAGCTACAATCAACTGTTTGCCAGCCTGCTTGAGAGAAGCCAGCAAGTCAGGAACGCCTGGATAGACCTCATTTTCATAAAGGCCTTTTTCAGAAAAGTACTCATGATAGTAGTCAATGGCCTTTAAACATTCTTCCTTAGAAAATCCATAAAAGCGCTCAAAAGAATCCTGCAAGGGCGGACCGATAAAAACTCTCAATGCCCTCTTGTCTGGCACTTGAATCCCATATTTTCCTAAGGCATAGACCACTGAGTTGGTAATCCCTAGTTCTGAGTTGGTCAAGGTACCGTCTAGGTCAAATAAAATCGTTTGATACATTTTTTCCTCTTTCTGCTTTCAAAAAGAGGCTGGGACAAAAGCCCTAGCCTCTCAATTGTCTTTGGATTGTCGAGCAAGACGCAGTGGTTGAGTGGGCTCTACTACGCTGATTTCAGCAGCTTTTACAGCCCTACTCAACTGTGCGGAGGTGGGACGACGAAATCGAATTCTAACGAATTACCGATTTCTGTCCCACTCTCTTGTCTTCACTTGCTTATAAACTTGACCAAACGCTTTCCAAGATATTGGTCTGCTCGCGACCTGGTCCGACTGAGAAGGTCGAAATGCGGACTCCAACCAGTTCGCTGACACGGCGGACATAATTGCGGGCATTTTCTGGTAGGTCTTCTAAGCTACGGACACCAGTGATGTCTTCTGACCAACCTGGCAATTCCTCATAGATTGGCTTGCAACGTTTGAGCTGCTCCAGACTTGCTGGGTAATGGTCGATTCGCTCCCCATCCAAGTCATAGGCCACACAGATTTTGACCGTATCCAGACCACTCAAAACGTCAATAGAGTTGAGGGAAAGATTGGTAATGCCTGATACACGGCGGCTGTGGCGCATCACAACGGAGTCAAACCAGCCCACACGACGCGGACGGCCCGTCGTTGTACCGTATTCATGGCCCACTTCGCGGATACGTTCGCCCACTTTATCAAACAATTCAGTTGGGAAGGGACCATCACCGACACGGCTCGTATAGGCCTTGCAGACACCAACTACCTTGTCAATCTTGCTTGGACCAACACCTGAACCAATTGTCACCCCACCAGCAACTGGGTTAGATGACGTTACAAATGGATAGGTACCTTGGTCAATATCCAGCATGACGCCTTGAGCCCCTTCAAAGAGGACACGCTTGCCTTGATCCAGCGCATCGTTGAGGATGACAGATGTGTCGGTCACATACTGCTTGATTTGCTGACCGTATTCATAATATTCTTCAAAAATATCGTCAACGCTCATCGCTTGGCTATCGTACAATTTCTCAAAAAGGCGGTTTTTCTCAGCTAAATTCCGCTCCAAGCGCTCTCTAAAAATGTCTTTATCCAAGAGATCAGCGATACGGATACCAACACGCGCAGCCTTGTCCATGTAGGCAGGACCGATTCCCTTGATCGTAGTACCAATCTTATTGTCGCCTTTAGCTTCCTCTTGCAGGCGATCCAGCTCGATATGGTAAGGCAGGATGACATGGGCACGATCTGAAATGCGTAAATTATCTGTGGTAACACCTTCTTGGTGCAGATAAGCCAACTCCTTGACCAGAGATTTAGGATTGACCACCATCCCATTTCCGATCACTGAGATTTTTTCTGGGAAGAAAATTCCTGACGGAATCAAGTGCAATTTAAATTTTCCCGTCAATCACAATCGTATGTCCAGCATTGTCACCGCCTTGGTAGCGAGCAATCACTTCAGCATTGGCCGAAAGGAAATCCGTAATTTTCCCTTTTCCTTCATCTCCCCACTGGGTTCCTACAACAACAACTGATGTCATAATTTCGTCTGAGCTACAAGAGCTCTTCCTTTCTTAATCTACAAGGCAGGAGTTTCACCTGCAAACGTATCTTACACTTTATTATAAGAAAATTTTGAATTTTTTTCAAGATCAGGTATCTTTTAAATTTGGATTTTCACTTTTGAAAGCGAATAATTCTTTTTGGATTTTTCCATTTTCACGAAATATATCCAACAAATGGAAATAAAAGTTCGGGAATTCATCAAAAACGTAGTGAATAGTTGTTTTCTGGCCTTTTTTATAATAGACTGAAAGTACTATACTAAGGACGGAAAAACATGATGACTATTGATCGTTTACTCGAAAAGCTAGACCCTGCCAGCCCGATCTTACAGGCGACTTTTGGACTAGAAAGAGAATCCCTGCGCGTGACAGAGGCAGGGACACTGGCTTCAACTCCCCACCCCAGCTCTCTGGGTTCTCGGAGTTTTCATCCCTATATCCAGACGGATTTTAGCGAGCAACAGCTCGAATTGATTACGCCCATTTCCTCTTCAACTCAGGAGGCTCGTCGCCTGCTGGGTGCCATCACCGATGTAGCTGGACGCTCCATTCCCAAAGATGAACTCATGTGGCCCTTGTCCATGCCTCCCCAACTCCGAGAAGATGAGATTGAAATTGCCCACCTCGAAAATACCTACGAACTCCATTATCGGCAAGGTTTAGCAGAAAAATACGGCAAACGGCTCCAGACCATTTCCGGCATTCATTACAATATCGAGCTAGGAAAAGATTTGATGACGGCTCTCTTTGAAGCCAGTGACTTTTCTTCCCTCAAAGATTTTAAAAATGCTCTCTATCTCAAATTGGCTCGTAATTTCCTCCGTTTCCGCTGGTTCTTGACCTATCTTTATGGTGCGGCTCCACTGGCAGAAGCTGGCTTTTACGATGAGTCAGTTGAGGCTCCTGTTCGCTCACTCCGCAATAGCCATCACGGCTACGTCAATGACGAGCATATCCATGTATCATTTCGCTCGCTGGAAAGCTATGTCTCGGACATCGAGGCCTATGTCGGGTCTGGCGACCTAAGTGCAGAAAAGGAATTTTACTCGCCTGTGCGCTTTCGCGGTCAAAAACGAAATCGAGACTATCTGGAGCAAGGTATCACTTATCTGGAATTCCGCTGTTTTGACCTCAATCCTTTCGACGCTTTGGGCATCAGTCAGGAAACCTTGGACACGGTCCATCTCTTTCTCCTGGCTCTATTGTGGCTGGATAATGTGACAGATAGCGATACACAACTACAAGCGGCTCATGCTCTCAACGATGCCGTTGCTCTGGCTCACCCCTTGACGCCTCTACCTGCAGGGGCTGACAGCTCTGCTATTCTCCAAGCTATGGAAAATGTCATTCAGCATTTCAATCTCCCTGAGGCCTACCGCCAATTGCTCGCACAAGTCAGAGCTACACTGGCTGAACCCAAGCTGACTCTGGCAGGGCAATTATTGCCTCATATTGAGAAGAACTCCCTCTCAGCATTTGGATTGGCAAAGGCTAAGAAATATCGAGATTACGCCTGGACTGCACCCTATGCCCTCAAGGGATATGAAAAGATGGAGCTTTCCACTCAAATGCTTATGTTTGACGCTCTCCAGAAAGGCCTCCATTTCGAGATCCTAGATGAAAATGACCAATTTCTCAAGCTTTGGCACGGTCAGCATGTGGAGTATGTCAAGAACGGCAACATGACCTCCAAGGATAACTATGTCATCCCGCTGGCTATGGCTAATAAAACCGTCACCAAAAAGATTTTGGCTGCAGCTGACTTTCCTGTTCCTGCTGGGGCGGAGTTTTCTTCTCTCGAAGATGGTCTGGCCTACTACCCTTTGATTAAAGATCGACAAATTGTCGTCAAACCCAAGTCAACCAACTTTGGACTAGGCATCTCTATCTTCCAAGAACCGGCTAGTCTGGAAGCTTATCGCAAGGCTTTGGAGATCGCTTTTTCAGAAGACGCTTCTGTCCTAGTGGAAGAATTTATCGCTGGAACGGAGTACCGCTTCTTTGTCTTAGACGGTCAGTGTGAGGCAGTCCTCTTGCGAGTAGCAGCTAATGTCGTTGGAGACGGTCAACACACCGTGAGAGAATTGGTTGCCATCAAAAACGACAATCCGCTGCGGGGCCGAGACCATCGTTCACCACTCGAGATCATTGAACTGGGGGACATTGAACTGCTCATGCTGGACCAGCAAGGCTACGGACCAGATGATATCCTACCTGATAGAGTCAAGGTGTACTTGCGGCGCAATTCCAATATTTCTACTGGCGGAGACTCGATTGACGTCACAGACAGCATGCACCCATCTTATAAAGAACTAGCTGCGGACATGGCACGAGCTATGGGAGCCTGGGCTTGTGGCGTTGACCTGATCATCCCTGACAGCTCTGCTATTTCCACCAAGGAAAATCCCAACTGCACCTGCATCGAGCTCAACTTTAATCCCTCTATGTATATGCACACCTATTGTGCTGAGGGGCCGGGGCAAAGTATCACCCCTAAAATACTGGCCAAACTTTTCCCAGAAATGGACTGATAAAACGAGAATCGCAGGGGATTCCTTGCGATTTTTGCTTGCCCACTTGTGATAAAAAAGAACTCTTGCGCTTGCTTGCAGGAAAGGAAGCAAAGCTCTTTCTTGATGAGGCAAACATTCTCATCAAATCTAAAAGTGCGATTGAATATATCAATCTTTCTCCTTCAAAAACCAGCTTTTATGTTAAAATAGAGATATCATATTGAGAAGAAAGAGAAAGGTTCATGTCGAGAAGAAAGAATTATTCTAACCAGCAGCCGGAATGGTTTAGCTGGATTTGGATACTTGCAATTATATTTGGTTCTGGAGTGGTAGCCAGCTATCTGATCCCCATTGCTATTTTGGGAGGTATTGGCTATGGAATCTATCGCTACCAAAGACAGAAAAGAGTTCGTATTGAAGCTAAACAAGCCAGCATTGGCCGTATTGAAGATTTAAAGGCAGAGATTGGTCAGGCGGACCGCCGTATTAAAGAATTAGAAAGTTACCAAGAATACGGCAAGAAGGAAGATTACCAAGATTTGGCCCTGCAAATTCTTCCACAACTCACCTATATCAAAAACGTTGCTAAGGAATTGCGAGATGAAATTCCTGCCTCTGTCTACCAGCGCATTCAGACTAAAATTACTACTGTAACCGAGGAAATTGATAAACAACTGCAAAAGATTGAACGAGAGAAAAGGCAACAGGAAGCGCAGCCAAAGAAAACGAGTCTAGAAGAGCTAGCCCCAGAATTGGTCGCTACGGTTCGCAATATTCAGATTGACCACGAGGCCATTCTTCAAAAAATCTCTCAATCCGAAAGCAATAACAAGGAAGAACTGACTGCCATTCATCAGTCCCAGATGGAGCACTACGAAGATATTTTAGAAGGCTACCTCAAAATCAAAGCCTCTCCCAAAGATTTTTACAATGCAGAGGAGCGGCTAGCCAAGGCCAAAGCAGCTATCGAGCAGTTTGACTTGGACCTAGACGAGGCGCTTCGCCAATTAAATGAAGCTGATTTGAGGGATTTTGACATTAGCCTGCGCATCTTAGACAAAGAAAAGCAAACAGACACCGGATTTTAAGCTAGATAAACCAAAGGAGAAACTATGAGCCAAGAATTTAATTTTGACATTGATAAAATTGCCAACAATGCCATCAGCAAAAGCGACAAAACAACAGAAATCATCGAGGCCAATACGACTCAAGAAAATGGCCAGCTCACTTTTCTAGAAAAGCTGACACCTGAGCAACAGAGTGCGATTACGGCTAAAGCTCCGCAGCTAGTGGATAATTTCGTATCGGACCAGAATGCCTTGCTGGACTTTGGCCAATCTGCTGTAGAAGAAGTCAACGGTACTGTCAACCGTATCTTAGCCGAGCAGAAAAAATTACAAATTCCCCAGGTAGATGAGCTCTTAAAAAACACTAACAAAGAACTCAATGGCTTTGTCGCAAAATACAAGGATGCTCAAGTAGCGGAACTGGACAAAAAGCCTAATTTCCTGGAAAAACTCTTCAAACAGAGCAAAAACACTCTTCAAGAATTCTATTTTGACTCACAAATATTGAGCAGAAAATGGACGGCATGGCTGCAACCGTCGTCAAGCAAGAGGATGTTCTGGCTCGCAATATTGTTTCTGCTGAAATGCTGATTGAGGACAATACCAAATCGATTGAAAACCTAGTTGGAGTTATTTCCTTTATCGAAGCTGCTCAGCAAGAAGCTGGCAATCGAGCGCTCAAACTGCAGGCTGAAGTCGCTCAGTTAGATATGACAACTGTTGACTACCAAGTCAAATCGCAAGAATTAGCCCGAATGACAGAGGTGGTCAATACCTTAGAGCAGCAACACACTGAATATGTCAGCCGTCTCTATGTGGCTTGGGCGACGACACCTCAAATGCGTAACCTAGTCAAGGTTTCCTCTGATATGCGCCAAAAACTTGGAATGCTCCGTCGCAATACCATTCCAACTATGAAACTGTCTATCGCCCAGTTAGGCATTCTCCAGCAATCAATGAAGTCCGGTCAGGTAGCTGACGCTATCTCTAACGCGAATAATGCTGCCCTACAAATGCTCGCCGAAACGAGCAAGGAAGTCATTCCCCAACTGGAGCGAATTTCCCAAAGCCCTACTATCGCTGTTGAGTCTGTCACTAAGTTGGCAGAAAGCCTCGTCGCACAAAATCAAGGCATTATCGAAGCTATTGATAAAGGACGGGAAAAACGCGCTCTGCTAGAAGCGGCTGTCATCCAATCCGCAGAAACTATCAACAACTCTGTCAAACTGCGTGATCAAAAGATTATCCAAGCCCTGTTAGACCAAGGCAAGGAAGCCCAGAAAGAATTAACTTCAGAATAAGTAAAAAAGCCATCCAGACTCTTTCAAATCGTAGACAAACGTCAAAATTGATGTTTGTCTTTTTGTATTTTCCAAAATTTTTAGTCAAGAAGACAAAAATGCACTCAGCTCTTAGGGAGAATTGAGTGCATTTTTTGGAAAAGTATAATTCTTTACAGACTTTTGACTGCAGCAATGGCTGCATCATAATCTGGCTCGGTGTTGATGTTGTCGACATATTCAGCGTAGGTCACAGTGTTATTTTCATCCAAAACTAGGACTGCACGAGCCAATAGGTGCCATTCATTGATGAGGACGGCATAGTCGCGACCAAAAGAATGGTCAAAGTAGTCAGATAGCATGACGGCATTTTCGATGCCTTCAGCAGCACACCATTTGCCTTGAGCAAAAGGTAAGTCAACTGAAACCGTGATAACAACGGTATTGTCCAAGTCAGAGAGTTCTTGATTGAAACGACGGGTCTGAGTTGAGCAAACGCCAGTATCGATAGACGGCACGATGCTGAGAACTTTCTTTTTACCAGCAAAGTCAGCCAGAGTTTTCTTTGAAAGGTCAGTAGCTGTCAGGCTAAAATCGTGGGCTGTGTCGCCGACTTGCAATTGCTGACCCGTAAAGGTTACAGGATTTCCGAGAAAAGTTGTCATAGGAAGTCTCCATTCATGTTTGATAGCTCCATTGTACTGCGAATAGTGATTTTTTTCGAATAATTTGACCGGAAATTTGAGAGTGCTACAAATTAAAACTCCTTATAAAAAAATAAAGAGGTTAGGATTTTGTCTTCCTAACCTTTTATCGTTATTTGGCCAATCCTTCAGAAATTTTATCCAGATTGTATTTCATCATGCTGTAGTAGCTATCACCCTCTTCGCCTTTATCAGCGATTGAGTCAGTAAAGATTTTAGCGTAGATTGGAATGTTGGTGTCTTTAGAAACGGTCTTCATCGGACGGTCGTCTACACTTGATTCGACAAAGAGAGATGGCACTTTGGTCTTGCGTAGTTTTTCAACCAAACTTTTAATTTGGTCTGGAGTCCCTTCTTCTTCAGTGTTGATTTCCCAAATGTAGGCTGATGGCACATTGTAGGCCTTAGAGAAGTACTTGAAGCAACCTTCGCTGGTTACAATCATTTTCTTTTCTTCAGGAATGTTGTTGAATTTCTCTTTGGCTTCCTTGTCCAAAGCAGTCAATTTTTCCACATAAGCTTTAAGATTTTTCTCGTAAGTTTCTTTGTTAGCTGGATCCTTTTCGCTCAAGCGCTTGGCAATATTTTTCGCATAGATGATCCCATTTTCCAAGTTAAGCCAAGCATGCGGGTCTTCCTTGCCCTTTTCATTTTGGCCTTCCAAGTAAATGACGTCAACACCTTCGCTGACAGCGTAGTAGTCCTTGTTTTCTTTCTTCTTAGCATTCTCTACCAATTTTGTGAACCAAGCATTTCCGCCGGTTTCAAGGTTGATCCCATTATAGAAAATGAGATCCGCTTGGGAAGTCTTTTTGACATCTTCAGGTAGCGGCTCGTATTCGTGTGGGTCTTGCCCAACAGGCACGATGCTATGCAAATCTATTTTATCGCCAGCTATATTTTTGGTAATATCAGCGATAATGGAATTGGTCGCAACAACCTTGATCTTGGACGATCCGTCAGACGAGTTCTTTTGACTAGAGCAGGCAAAAAGAGTGCAGACTGCTAATAAAAGCAGTGATAAAAAACCTAATTTTTTCATAGGATTCCTCCATTAAATTTATTTTAGTTTAGGTCGATTTTTTAGTTTTAAATACCGCTGCTTAGGAGCGATAAAGAACGAGATAAGAAAGATGAGGGCTGAGGTCAGGACAATGCTGGAACCTGCCGCGACATTAAAGCTATAGCCGATGAAGAGACCCAGTACAGAAGCTAGAGCACCTAGACCTGAGGACAGCAGAATCATGGTTTTCAGACTATTTGCATAGAGATAGGCCGTTGCAGCTGGTGTAATCAGCATAGCCACAATCAAAATCGTTCCGACACTTTGCATGGCTGTGACAGAAACCAGAGTCAAGAGAATCATCAGCAAATAGTGGTAAAAATTAACCTTCATTCCCATAGCCTTGGCTAAAAGTGGATCAAAGGAAGTCAACAAAAGCTGCTTGAAGAACATAGTAATAACCAGCAGCACCAAGATACCCACACCGATACTAATCCACATATCAAGGTCTTGCACCGCCAAGATATTCCCAAAGAGAATATGGAAAAGATCGGTCGAACTCTTAGCAACACTAATTAAAATGACCCCCAGAGCCAAGAAGGAAGAAAAAGTAATTCCGATAGCCGTGTCACTCTTGATAATGGAATTGCCCTTGATGTAGGTGATGATAATGGAAGCTAGTAAGCCAAAGGTAATGGCACCGATGAAGAAATTAATCCCTAAAATATAGGACAGGGCCACGCCGGGCAGCACCGCGTGAGAAATGGCATCCCCCATGAGCGACATGCCCCGCAAGATGATAAAGCACCCAACGGCACCTGCCACCACTCCAATCACAATGGCCGTAATCAACGCATTTTGCAGGAAATGAAAATCATGCAATCCTTGAATAAATTCCTGGATCATCCTAGTCACCTCCATTCATAAAGAGCTGAGAACCGTAGGTCTTCTGCATATTTCTTTGGTGAAGGTGCTCTCAGTTGATCCGAAAGCAATGACTTCCTTGTTAAGCAGCAAGACTTGATCAAAATAAGCGACTACCTTGCTCAAGTCATGGTGAACAATCAAAATCGTCTTTCCAGCTTTTCTTAGCTGGCGGAGCGTCTCCATGATAATCTCTTCGCTGACTGAGTCAATTCCAACAAAAGGCTCATCTAGGAAGATATATTCAGCCTCCTGAACCAAGCAACGGGCAATCAAGACCCGCTGGAATTGCCCACCAGACAACTGGCTAATCTGCCGCTCAGCAAAATCTTCTAAACCAACGATTTTCAAAGCCCTAGCAACCTTTTCCCAGTCAGACGCTTTGAGGCGTTGAAAGAGCTTGATCTTAGGATACAAGCCCAGAGACACACACTCTTTGACCTTGATAGGAAAATTATAGTCAATGTGAATTTTCTGCTCTACATAAGCAATCTTGCTTAATTCTTGCTTCATAGGTTTTCTATCTAGAAAAGTCTGCCCCTCACACTCAACAATTCCTAACATACCTTTTATGAGAGTTGACTTTCCAGCCCCGTTTGGTCCGATAATCCCTGTGATAGTCGGTCCTTTTATTGTTAAAGAAGTTGGTTCTAAGGCCAGCTGTCCTTGATAACTGACACTTAAATTTTTCATTTCAATCATTGTTATACCTCTTTTGTTTTAATATACATTAAAATGAAAATTAAGTCAAGTTAATTTTTAAAAAATCCTTAAAATCAATATAAGAAATATTTGAAAAAAGGAACTAATTTTGATAAGGTTATATCAAAAGCAGGAAAGTGAGAAAAACATGACACGTTTACAAGATGATTTTTATGACGCCATTAATGGCGAATGGGCCAAAACGGCCGTTATCCCAGATGACAAGCCTGTCACCGGTGGCTTCACAGATCTGTCAGATGAGATTGAAAAGCTGATGCTCTCCACTACTGATCAATGGCTGCGGGGTGAGGAAGTTCCTGACGATGCTATTTTGCAAAACTTTATCAAGTACCATCGTTTAGCAGCTGACTATGACAAGCGGGAAGCACTCGGTATCAAGCCTGTTTTGCCTTTGATTGCGGAATACCAAGCGCTCAACTCCTTTGCAGAATTTACCACAAAGATTGCCGAGTTTGAGCTGGCTGGCAAGCCCAATTTCTTTCCCTTTGGCGTGGCGCCTGACTTTATGGACGCCCGTATCAATGTCCTTTGGGCAGATGCACCAGGTACTATTCTCCCAGACACAACCTACTATGCCGATGAGCATCCTCAAAAGGATAAGCTCTTGAAAAAATGGCGCGAAGCTTCCGAAGCTTTGCTGCAAAAATTCGAATTTTCAGCAGAAGAAATCCAAGATTTACTGGATAAAGTTTTAAAACTGGATGCTCGAATTGCCAAAGTCGTACTATCACGGGAGGAAAGTTCAGAATATGCCAAGCTTTACCACCTTTACAAGTGGGAAGATTTCAAAGCCTTAGCACCGAATCTACCTTTAGATGCGATCTTCACCCAACTCATTGGGCAAATTCCTGACCAGATTATCGTACCAGAGGAGCGTTTCTGGCAGGCTGCCAACCAGTTCTACTGCGAAGAGGCTTGGCCCCTCCTCAAGGCCGTGCTTATCTTTAACGCTATCGCGTCAGCTGAAGCTTACTTGACTGATGAAATCCGTGTCCTAGCAGGCGCTTATCGCCGTGCCCTATCTGGAACACCTCAGGCGCAAGACAAGAAAAAAGCTGCCTTTTACCTAGCTCAAGCGCCTTTCAATCAAGCCATCGGGCTCTGGTATGCTGGACAAAAATTCTCCCCTGAAGCCAAGGCCGATGTGGAGCAAAAAGTAGCCAACATGATCCAAGTCTACAAGGAACGCCTCGCAAGCAATGACTGGCTGACACCAGAAACTCGGGACAAGGCCATTGTCAAACTCAATGTCATCAAGCCTTATATCGGCTACCCAGAGGAGTTGCCTGAGCGCTACGCAGACAAGATTGTGGATGAAAATCTCAGCCTCTTCGAAAATGCCCAAAAACTGCGACAGGTGGAAATCAAGCATGGTTGGAGCAAGTGGAACCAGCCCGTGGATTACAAAGAATGGGGAATGCCAGCCCATATGGTCAATGCCTACTATAATCCTCAGAAACCTGATTGTCTTCCCAGCAGCCATCCTGCAGGCACCATTCTATGACCTGCACCAGTCTTCTTCAGCCAACTATGGCGGTATCGGAGCTGTTATTGCCCATGAGATTTCTCATGCCTTTGATACCAACGGCGCTTCCTTTGATGAAAACGGCAGCCTCAACAACTGGTGGACGGAGCATGACTACCAAGCCTTTACTGAGCGGACTCAGAAAGTCATTGACCAGTTCGAAGGTCTAGATTCTTACGGTGCCAAGGTCAATGGTAAGCTGACCGTTTCAGAAAATGTAGCGGACTTGGGCGGTATTGCAGCAGCTCTTGAAGCAGCCAAGAAAGAAGACGATTTCTCTGCGGAGGAATTCTTCACCAACTTTGCCCGCATCTGGCGGATGAAGGGGCGCGGAGAGTACATGAAGCTTCTAGCCAGCGTCGATGTCCATGCGCCCGCTAAACTTCGGACCAATGTCCAACTGCCTAACTTTGACGACTTCTTTACGACCTTTGATGTCCAAGAGGGAGACGGCATGTGGCGTAGTCCAGAAGAGCGCGTGGTGATTTGGTAAGCAACTTCAATAATAATTAATCAATCAAAAAACCTGCTCAGGAAGGGCATTAGAGCCTTCCCGAACAGGTTTTTATAGTTCTTTGATTTCTTTCATATAGCCTGCTGTGATGATACCAGCAGGCAGAGCCACAATGGCGATTCCTAAAAAGGAAGAAATCATGGTAATAATTTTTCCAGTCGTTGAAACTGCATAAATATCACCATAACCAACCGTCGTCAGGGAAATGGTTGCCCAGTAGAGGGCGTCAAAAAAATTAGGAAATGTGCTAGGCTCGACATTAAAAATGATAAGGGCAGAAATGAAGATATAGCCGAGAGCCAAAAGACCCACGATCATCAAACTGTCCTTCTGCTTTTTTAAGACATTGGTCAATATTTGAATATTTTTAGAATAGCGAATAAACTTAAAGAGCCGCAAACTATTATTTAACAAAAAGAGAGAAGGCAAAATGCAGAGCAAATCAGCCAGAGCCAGAAAGGTAAAAGGATAGAGGAAAAAAGAAAGCTTCCCCCTTTCCAATTTATAATCGGCAGTAACGAGCCTAAGCACATAGTCAACAATAAAAATAATCGTTGACACAAAATCCAACCACATGAAGATTCCTGTGTGACTTTTGGTGGTCAGGGGGATTAGGCTGACAATAATAGTCAGGAACATAAGCACATCATAGGCTTTTTCAATCGCATTTTCCTTTTGATGGGGCTCAATAATCTGAAATAAAGTCTTCCTTGTCATCCTCAACCTCACTTTTTTAAACTTGCTTTCATTCTATCTGGTTTTAAAAATAAGTCAAGGTCGATCCGCAAAGATTTTCTTCATTCTCCTTCGTCGGTTGCTTTCAAAATCCCTTGAAAATGGTATAATAGATAGAAACGTGTCTAGAACACAGAAAAGATCGTTGGAGAGTAAATGATTATGGCAACTTACAATCACAAAGAAATCGAGCCCAAGTGGCAGAAATACTGGGCTGAGCACCATACATTCAAGACAGGTACGGACAAGGATAAGCCTAACTTTTATGCGCTGGATATGTTTCCTTATCCATCAGGAGCTGGTTTGCACGTAGGACACCCAGAAGGCTACACAGCGACGGATATCCTCAGCCGCTACAAGCGCGCGCAAGGCTACAATGTCCTTCACCCAATGGGTTGGGATGCTTTGGTCTGCCAGCTGAGCAGTACGCTATGGATACAGGCAATGACCCAGCTGACTTTACAGCAGAAAACATTGCCAACTTTAAGCGTCAAATCAACGCGCTTGGTTTTTCTTACGACTGGGATCGGGAAGTCAACACGACTGACCCTAACTACTACAAGTGGACCCAGTGGATTTTCACCAAGCTTTACGAAAAAGGTCTGGCTTATGAAGCTGAAGTACCAGTAAACTGGGTGGAAGAGCTGGGAACGGCTATCGCTAATGAGGAAGTTCTGCCAGACGGGACATCTGAGCGTGGTGGCTATCCAGTCGTTCGCAAGCCTATGCGCCAGTGGATGCTGAAAATCACAGCCTATGCAGAACGTTTGCTTAATGACTTGGAGGAACTGGACTGGCCAGAGTCTATCAAGGATATGCAGCGCAACTGGATTGGTAAGTCAACCGGTGCCAATGTAACCTTCAAGATTAAGGATACAGACAAGGACTTCACCGTCTTTACGACTCGTCCGGACACCCTTTTTGGTGCGACCTATGCTGTTTGGCTCCAGAGCATGCTCTCGTTGATGCCATTACGAGTGCAGAGCAAGCTCAAGCAGTTGCAGACTACAAACACGCAGCCAGCCTCAAATCTGACCTGGCTCGAACTGATTTGGCTAAGGAGAAGACTGGTGTCTGGACAGGAGCTTATGCCATCAATCCTGTCAATGGCAAGGAAATCCCAATCTGGATTGCCGACTATGTTCTTGCAAGCTACGGAACAGGGGCTATCATGGCCGTTCCTGCGCATGACGAGCGCGACTGGGAGTTTGCTAAGCAGTTTAATTTAGAGATTATTCCGGTTCTAGAGGGTGGCAATGTTACTGAATCTGCTTATACAGAAGACGGTCCGCATATTAACTCTGGCTTCCTAGATGGCTTGGACAAGGCTGCCGCGATTGATAAGATGGTTTCTTGGCTAGAAGCGGAAGGTGTCGGAAATGAAAAAGTCACCTATCGCCTGCGTGACTGGCTCTTTAGCCGTCAACGCTACTGGGGTGAGCCAATTCCAATCATTCATTGGGAAGATGGGACTTCAACAGCAGTTCCAGAAAGTGAATTGCCACTTGTCCTGCCTGTAACCAAGGATATCCGTCCTTCTGGTACCGGTGAAAGCCCTCTGGCCAATCTGACTGACTGGCTGGAAGTGACTCGGGAAGATGGGGTCAAAGGACGCCGCGAAACCAACACCATGCCTCAATGGGCTGGTTCTAGCTGGTATTACCTGCGTTATATTGACCCACACAACAATGAGAAATTAGCAGACGAAGACTTGCTCAAGACATGGCTGCCAGTTGACATTTACATCGGTGGCGCAGAGCACGCTGTGCTCCATCTTCTCTACGCTCGCTTCTGGCATAAATTCCTTTATGATCTCGGTGTCGTTCCGACCAAAGAGCCTTTCCAAAAACTCTTTAACCAAGGGATGATTCTGGGTACTAGCTACCGTGACCATCGTGGAGCTCTTGTGGCTACAGACAAGGTGGAAAAACGAGATGGTTCTTTCTTCAATATCGAAACGGGAGAAGAGCTGGAGCAGGCGCCTGCCAAGATGTCTAAGTCTCTGAAGAATGTGGTCAATCCAGACGATGTAGTGGAGCAATATGGTGCCGATACACTGCGTGTCTATGAAATGTTCATGGGGCCGCTGGATGCATCCATCGCTTGGAGCGAGGAAGGTCTGGAAGGCAGCCGCAAGTTCCTAGATCGTGTCTACCGTTTGATTACAAGCAAAGAAATCGTTGCGGATAACAATGGTGCCCTCGACAAGGTATACAACGAAACAGTCAAGGCTGTCACAGAGCAGATTGAGGAGTTCAAGTTTAACACAGCCATTGCCCAACTCATGATCTTTGTCAATGCAGCCAACAAGGAAGAAAAGCTCTATGTCGAATACGCCAAAGGCTTTATCCAATTGCTGGCGCCTTTTGCACCGCACTTGGCTGAAGAACTCTGGCAAGCAGTTACTCAAACAGACCAGAGCATTTCCTATGTAGCTTGGCCAACTTATGACGAAAGCAAACTAGTCGAGGCAGAGGTCGAAATCGTAGTTCAAATCAAGGGTAAAGTTCGTGCTAAGCTAGTCGTAGCCAAAGACCTGAGCCGTGAGGAACTACAGGAAATCGCTCTGGCAGATGAGAAAATCAAGTCTGAAATCGCCGGCAAAGAAATCGTGAAAGTCATTACCGTGCCGAATAAACTGGTTAATATCGTGGTGAAATAATTAGTTGGCTACAACATTATCGTGATTACAAAGAAAGGAGTCGTTTAAAACGGCTCCTTTTTTGATAAGAATTTTTCCTTAAATCGTCGGACTTTTCTCACTTTCCTACTTTCACTTGCTATCCTCATTCTTTTTATTTATAATGATTATAAATAAAAAGAAAAGAGAAAAGTTTTAGAATGGAAGAACATAAGATTGACAAAAATTTTAGTGGACGCCTGAATATTTTGCGGGCTGGGGTTTTGGGAGCCAACGACGGTATTATTTCTATCGCAGGGGTGGTCATCGGAGTGGCCAGTGCGACGGAAGATGTTTGGATTATCTTTCTATCTGGTCTGGCTGCTGTCTTTGCCGGTGCATTTTCTATGGCAGGCGGGGAGTATGTATCCGTCTCCACTCAGAAGGACACTGAGGAGGCTGCAGTAGCTAGAGAGCGAGAACTCTTGGAAAAGAATCCCGATATTGCCAGACAGTCCCTCTACGCCTCCTACGTCCAAAATGGTGAGTGCGAGACTTCTGCCCAACTCTTGACCAATCGCGCCTTCTTGCAGGATCCGCTCAAGGCCTTGGTCGAGGAAAAGTACGGCATTGAGGTCTAAGAGTTCACCAATCCTTGGCACGCAGCCATATCCAGCTTTTTAGCTTTTGCCATAGGTGCAATTTCCCCTATGCTGACTATCCTTCTGCTTCCGGCTGCCTATCGGATCCCAGCGACCGTCCTTGTTGTAGCTCTTTCTCTCTTGGGAACCGGCTATACCAGTGCAAAATTGGGACAGGCACCCATTAAAAATGCCATGATCCGTAACCTCACCATCGGACTTTTGACCATGACTGTTACCTATCTCGTAGGCCAGTTCTTCTCAATTTAAAAGAAGAACTATTCAGGCCAGCATAATAAAAAGATTGAAAAGAAATAATTTCTCTTCAATCTTTTTCTATTTTAGACTTAGATTAGTTTTGGCCAAGAGCAGCTGCCATTGTTGCTGCAACTTCTGATTCGAAGTCGTTAGCTGCTTTTTCAATACCTTCACCAACTTCAAAGCGAACAAACTCAACTACTGAAGCATTCACTGATTCAAGGTAGGCTTCAACTGTCTTGCTGTCATCCATGATGTACACTTGTGCAAGAAGTGTGTAAGCTTGGTCAACTTTAGTGTTGTCAAGCAAGAAGCGATCCATTTTACCTGGGATGATTTTGTCCCAGATTTTTTCTGGTTTACCTTCTGCAGCCAACTCAGCTTTGATGTCAGCTTCAGCTTGTGCAATCACTTCGTCAGTCAACTGAGCTTTTGAACCATATTTCAAGTGTGGAAGTGCTGGCTTGTCAACCATAGCGCGGCTTTCATTGTCTTGATCGATAGCGTGGTTCAATTGTGCCAATTCATCTTTAACAAATTGCTCATCCAATTCTTTGTATGAAAGAACAGTTGGCTTCATCGCTGCGATATGCATAGAAATTTGTTTAGCAAGAGCGTCATCGCCACCATCAATCACTGAAACAACACCGATACGGCCACCATTATGTTGGTAAGCACCGAAGTGTTGAGCATCAGTCTTTTCAACCAAAGCAAAACGACGGAATGAGATTTTTTCTCCGATAGTTGCAGTTGCAGATACGTATGCAGCTTCAAGAGTTTCACCTGAAGGCATTGTCAATGCAAATGCTTCTTCGTTGTTAGCTGGCTTGCCTTCTGCGATTACTTTTGCAGTAGCATTTACCAATTCAACGAATTGAGCGTTTTTCGCAACAAAGTCAGTTTCTGCATTGACTTCAACGATAGCTGCAACATTACCATCCACATAAACGCCTGTCAAACCTTCAGCGGCAACACGGTCAGCCTTCTTAGCTGCTTTTGCCATACCTTTTTCGCGAAGCAATTCAATCGCTTTTTCGATGTCACCATCAGTTTCAACCAATGCTTTCTTAGCGTCCATGACACCAGCACCAGATTTTTCGCGCAATTCTTTTACAAGCTTAGCTGTAATTTCTGCCATTTTTCTTCTCCTATGTTTACTATTTTTAAATAAAGGGGCTGGGCTGAGCCCCGCCCCTTTAGGTTAATTGACTTATGAAAATTATGCGTTGTCGCCTTCTACAACTTCAACGATTTCTTCGATTGAGTCTGCTTGAGTTTCAGTTGCAGCAAATTCTGCTTCAACAGTCGCTACAGCGTCCTCACCTTGACGGCCTTCGATAACAGCATCAGCCATTTTCGCAGTGATCAATTTAACGGCACGGATAGCGTCGTCGTTAGCAGGGATAATCACATCGATATCGTCTGGATCAGTGTTTGTGTCAACCATCGCAACTACTGGAATACCAAGTTTCTTAGCTTCCTTAACAGCGATTTGCTCTTTATGAGGATCAACGATGTACATTACATCTGGGATGCGAGGCATATCTTCGATACCACCCAAGAACTTTTCAAGACGAGCACGTTGTTTATTCAAAAGTGCTACTTCTTTCTTAGGAAGAACTTCAAAGATTCCTTCTTCTTCCATACGTTTGATTTCTTTCAAACGAGCAACACGTTTTTGGATAGTTGTCCAGTTTGTAAGAGTTCCACCCAACCAACGGTGGTTGATGTAGTATTGACCAGCACGTTCTGCTTCTTCTTTTACAGCTTCAGCAGCTTGCTTTTTAGTACCAACAAACAAGATAACTGCATCGTTTGCAGCTGCATCACGCATGAAGTCGTAAGCTTGATCTGCGTATTTTACAGTTTGTTGAAGGTCGATAACGTGGATACCGTTACGCTCAGTGAAGATGTATTTAGCCATCTTAGGGTTCCAGCGACGAGTTTGGTGACCAAAGTGAACACCAGCCTCAAGAAGTTGTTTCATTGAAATTACTGCCATGAGTAAATTCTCCTTTTTGTTTTTTTCCTCTCTTAGATTTCAGCTCGCAGAGCTACCGATCGGCAACGGCTCCACAATTCATCTAAAATGAGTATTTCTGCCGTTTAAACGGCATCTACTATCATATCAAATTTTCTAGCTTTTGACAAGTCTTTGGGCAGTATTTTCTCGCTTTGATTCAGCCCATCTGCTAGCCATCCTTCAAGAAATTCTCACTTAAGTCAGGTCAGCCTCTTGACGAACAGGCCGTTTTAAGGTAGAATAGTAAGAGTTGCGGCGGTATAGCCAAGTGGTAAGGCACGGCTCTGCAAAAGCTTGATCGTCGGTTCAAATCCGTCTACCGCCTTTTTTATCGGTTTAAATCCGACTTTATACTAACTAAAAGCCTGAAAAATCAGGCTTTTTTGCTTGTTTTTTACGTCATTTGTCAAGTTTAATGAATTGCAATGATCCCAGAAGCACCAGCCTTTATCTAACAGCCATCACTGCTAACAAGAAAGAGCGGAAAATGATTTCCGACTCCTTTTCATGCATTCAAAAATTATAATTCAGCAATTTGGCTCAGGTTGACTTCGGCCACCGTGTCATTTCCAAACATAGAGATAATCATCTTGACCTTATTATTGTCAATTTCTGTGATTTTGCCAGTATAGTTAGCAAAGGCACCGTCAATGATGCGAACTGTATCGCCCACTTTGACATCTAAGTCAAATTCTTGAACTGTTTGTCCCATAGAAATCAGAATGCTGCGGATTTCTTCTTCCAAGAGCGGAGTTGGTTTCGAACGGTTTCCGTGTGAACCCACAAATCCAGTTACGTTTGGCGTATTCCGCACGACAAACCAAGCTTCGTCCGTCATGACCATCTCAACCAATACATAACCTGGGAAGCGGTTTTCTTCGACTTCCTTGCTCTTGCCGTTTTTCTCTACTTGTACGGTCTGAGTTGGAATTTCCACGCGCAGGATATTTTCCAGCATATTATAGGTCTGAGCACGTTGCAAGAGATTTTCCTTTACCTTATTTTCATAGCCTGAGTAGGTTTGCAGTACAAACCAGCCTTTATCAAAACTGTCCATGTTTTGTCCTTTCCTAAATAAAAAAGCCTAGGGCTTCTGCTTGATATCTAGCCTTATTATACCATAAAATCTAAAATTACAAAGCATTTTGGTAAATATTTTACAGACAAATGAGAGTGGGACAGAAATCGGTAATTCGTTAGAATTCGATTTCGTCGTCCCACCTCCGCACAGTTGAGTAGGGCTGTAAAAGCTGATGAAATCAGCGTAGTAGAGCCCACTCAACCACTGCGTCTTGCTCGACATTCCAAAGACAATTGAGAGGCTAGGACTTTTGTCCCAGCCTCATCTTTCTTATGAAAACATGTTGATTATGCGGAAGAGACCGCTGGCAACTACCTTATCAAAAATATAGATGACAACAGCAAAGAATGCTGTGTATTCCATTACGGAAAGGAAATCAGTCCATCTTTCTTTACGGGTAGGCCAAGTTGTATCTCGTAGCAAAACAAAAACATCTTTAATGAATTTCACAACTATCTCCTATCTGGTTTCTTTATGCAGCGTATATTTACTGCAGTGTTTACAATATTTGTTCACTTCTAGACGCGTAGGTTTTGGAGTGCTACTAAGTTTGATTGAGTAATTTCGTGACCCACAAACTGTACACGCTAGACTCGCTTTTTTTAATGCCATGACGCCTCCATTCCCCTTATTATAGCAGTTTTCTACTTCTTTGACAAGCCGTTTAGACGATTAATGGAACCACCCAGTAATGGTATCCCATAGATTTTTGGCTTTTTCAGTAATCCCAGACTCATCGATAGCTTTCTTGGCATCATCTACCAGGTTTTGCGCCCGCTCTTGGACATCTTTCAGGAAGTCTTTATTTTCGCTAGTCGTATTCGTTTCGCCAGTTCCGTAGGTATCGACTGGGGAAATTCCATTTTCAGCATAAGCATTTTTCTCACCCGAGAAGGAAGTTCCTTCTGTATAAGGCAAGATGGTGTTGGCGACATTGCGGAAAATAGCCGAAGCTTCATTGGCACTTGTACCAGTCAGATAGTGAGTTTCATCCGTCTTAGGGAAGCCCAGCCATTGGCTGATAACCACATCTGGTGTGTAACCGATGACCCACTGGTCTCCTGACAAATCAGGGTTAAAGTCGGTCTCTGTCGTTCCTGTCTTTCCAGCCATTGTATAGCCATACGGAGCTGCATAGACTCCCGTCCCGTTTGAGAAAGTTCCCAGCATCATACTGGTCATCTTTCTGTGGTTGAGCGATTGAGAACGCGGGTAGAAGTCTGCCGGTGGGTTTTGACAACCTGACCACTAGCATTTTCTATCTTAGTGATAAGATGGGCATCATTCATAACTCCATCATTCGCAAAGACTGAATAGGCTTGGGCCATCTGAAGTGGATTGGTCGTCACGCCGCTTCCCAGAGCTACACCCAGATTCTGTTCTACCTTATCCATATTAAGACCAAACTTTTTGCCGTACTCAAAGGCCTTGTTCACGCCTAATTCATCCACTGTTGAAACCGCGGGAATATTGAGGGATTCAGCCAAGGCTTGATACATTGGAACCGTCGGTGAACTTTGGATATTGCCATAGTTATTAACTTTATAATCACCAAAAACTGTCCGACTATTATCTAGTTCCTTATCCGTTGACCAACCGGCTGCTATTGCTGGGCTGTAGGCCACCAAAGGCTTGATGGTCGATCCTGGACTGCGAGCAGACTGGGTCGCATAGTTGAAAGTCCGAAAAGCAGAGCCATCAGCACTGTTGACACGGCCAACCAGAGCCCGAACACCACCCGTCTTAGGATCCAGCGCTACGCTTCCGGACTCGGCCCGCGTCCCGTCTTCAGCCTGCGGGAAGAGATCGACATTGCTATAAATAACCTGCATGCTAGCTTGATAATTTTGGTCCAATTCGGTGTAAATCCGATAGCCGTTGTTGACGATTTCTTCTTCCGTCAGACCGTAATCATTGACCGCTTCATTGATAACCGCATCAAAATAAGACGGGTAGCGGTAGTCTTCTGACTTGCCTTCGTAGGCATCGACTAGCTGGCCTCCAATGCCAACCGTCGCAGCCTGATCCGCCGTCGCCTGATCAATGTAACCTGCCGCTACCATATTTTGAAGAACGGTGTCACGACGGTTGGTCGCATTCTCAATCGAATACAGGGGATTATATAGCTCTGGTCCTTTGAGCATGCCTGCTAGAACAGCCGACTGATCTAGACTAAGCTGGCTGGCAGATACACCAAAGTATTTCTTGCTGGCATCTTCCACTCCCCAAACGCCATTTCCAAAATAAGAATTGTTGAGGTACATGGTCAGGATTTCTTGCTTGCTGTATTTCTTGTTAATCTCTAAAGCTAGGAAAAATTCCTTGGCCTTCCGCTCAATGGTCTGATCCTGAGAAAGATAGGCATTCTTGGCCAGCTGCTGCGTGATGGTCGAACCACCACCCGAACGCCCCGCAGTCAAAATAGCTAGAAAGAAGCGACTGTAGTTAATCCCGCCATTCTTATAAAAAGAACGGTCTTCTGTCGCAATCACCGCGTTCTGCAAGTCCTGACTAATCGCGTCTAATTCGACATAGGTTCCCTTTTGTCCAGACAAGCTACCCGCTTCGTTTCCGTCCTTATCATAGATCAACGTCGTGGCTTTAAGAGCATTCTGCAAGTCTTTGACATTGGTCGTCTTAGCTACATAAAAAGATAGCCACCAACCACCAGACCAAAGGTCAAGCCGAGAATCAAGAATATCTTGGTCAGATGAAACCTGCGCCAAAAGCGACAGAAAGGATGTTGAGACAGGGGCTTCTTCCGATTCTTACCAGACCGGCTATAGCTAGGTTCAGGTGTCTCGCCTTCCAACTCCTCAGCAACTTTCTTCTGAGGATGATCCATTTTAAACAGATTGACTAATTTTTCAAATATATCATTTAATTTCTTCATAAAACATATTTTATCACCTTATCCATGCAGACACAAGGCGCGACTCCGCTACTTTCTATCTCTTTTAGCTTTCTTTAAGGAAATAGCAGATCTGCTTTCCTCTTTCCAACGAAGCATTTTCAAATGGGCTAGTTTTTGCTACAATGAAAACATGAAATTTACTATTACCATCCCCGCAAGCCTGCCTCCGATGACTGTCAAAGAACTGCTAGAAGAGCAGCTGCTCATCCCACGAAAGATTCGTCACTTTCTCCGAACCAAGAAACACATTTTGGTTAACGGTGAGTCCATCCATTGGCAAACTTTAGTCAAGCCTGGTGACAGCATTCAACTAACTTTTGACAAAGAGGATTATCCAGAAAAAGAACTCCCCGCTGGCCAACCTCATCTGGTCGAGGAGCTCTATCAGGACGAGCATCTCATCATCGTCAACAAGCCAAACGGCATGAAAAGCCACGGCAATGAGCCGACAGAAGTCGCTCTGCTCAACCATGTGTCAAGCTATGTCGGACAAACCTGCTATGTCGTCCACCGACTGGACAAAGAAACCAGTGGCGCCATCCTGTTTGCTAAAAATCCCTTTGTCCTCCCCATTCTTAACCGCCTCTTGGAAAACAAAGAAATCTCCCGCGAATATTGGGCCCTTGCTCAAGGAAAATTTCCCAACAAGACTATCGTTTATAAAGATAAAATCGGACGCGACCGCCATGACCGAAGGAAACGCCTCGTTGATTCGAAAAAGGGACTCTACGCTGAAACTCATGTAACCCGACTCAAGGACTTTGGAAAGACGACTCTGGTCAAATGTCAATTGAAAACCGGACGGACTCACCAAATCCGCGTTCATCTCGCCCATCACGCCCATCCCATCATCGGCGATCCTCTCTACCATCCTCAACCCCAAGGTCGCCTCATGCTCCATGCCCACCGCTTGACATTGACTCATCCATTTACCCTAGAAACCATCAACGTGGAAGCACCGTCAGAGAGTTTTGAAGCAGAAATCAAACGGCACAAAAGCAAGGCTAAAAAGGGATAGCTTGCCTGATTGCCGAATCTCCAAGGCTAGCACTCCAGACACTCAACTAGCTGCAGCCTCTAGAAGAGTCAGATTTTTCCCCCAAAAAATATAAGTAGCTTCAAAGACGATTCCCTACCGGACATCGTCTTTTTATCTCCTCTAGCTAGCAACTTAGCACGCCAGATACAAACAAGCGCCTATTCGTTCTTTAGAGATCATCTGCCTTGTGTCAAATTGATATTCAGTCAATGCGTAATTATTAGCGCTGAATGGAACAAGCTCCACCTCGCTTTGAATCATCCTATCTGACCAAAGAATGATCACAAAGTCACAAGAAAAAGCTCAGCTAGGCCGAGCTTTTGATTATTGATTTTTAAAGCGTTCTACATCACGCGCAATGACTAACTCTTCATCTGTCGGGATAACCAGAACTCTGACTTTAGCAGCTTCTGTTGAAATATCTCCTGTAGCACCAAAGAAATTCTTCTCTGGATCGACATCGCAGCCAAACCAAGAAATTCCTTCGATAACCATGCGACGGATGGTCACAGAGTTTTCACCAATACCAGCTGTAAAGATAATGGCATCTGCTCCATTTAAAACAGCTAAATACTGACCAATGTATTTTTGAATGCGATCCACAAAAATTTCATTTGCCAATTGTGCCTTTTCATCACCTGCACGCATAGCTTCATGAATATCACGCATATCGCTTGATTTCTCTGAAACACCCAACAGTCCAGATTCACGGTTCAGAATTCGGCTGATATCTTCTGGCGTGTTAAAATCATCTGTATGCTGCATCAAGTATGGAATAATCGCTGGATCGATGTCACCTGTACGTGTTCCCATCATAACTCCACCAAGAGGAGTAAAGCCCATAGAAGTATCCACTGAGCGCCCCTTATCAACTGCTGTGATAGAAGCACCGTTTCCGATGTGGCAAGTGATGAGTTTCAATTCTTCAATCGGTTTACCCAAAGTTTCGCAGCTTCGTGGGCTACATACTCATGGCTAGTTCCATGTGCTCCGTATTTACGGACCTTATTTTCAGTGTAGTACTTAGTTGGCAATGGATAGCGATAAGCTTTTTCTGGCATGGTTGTGTGGAAAGATGTATCAAAAACAGCCACACTAGTGATGTCTGGAAGAAGTTGCTTGAAAGCACGGATACCGTCAGCATTGGCAGGATTGTGCAAAGGAGCCAATAGAGACAACTCTTCAATTTTTTCCAATACATCGTCAGTCACAAGAGCTGATTCTTTGAAATACTCGCCTCCAGCTACGACACGGTGCCCAACACCTGTGATTTCATCGTAAGATTGAATAATTTCAAACCGTTTCAAATCATCCAATAAAATTTCACAGCTTGTGTATGGTCAGCAATATCTAAGGTTTGGCGTTCAGAACGACCATCAAATTTAACCGTAGAAATTGAGTCCTTGAGACCAATCCGCTCAATCAAACCTTTGGCCAGCACCTTTTCTTCTGGCATTGAATAAAGTTGCCATTTTACACTCGAACTTCCAGCATTGATAGAAATAGTTTTTGACATCTCGTCACCTCTTTAAGCGTTTTCAAACTATTATATCAGAAATTTGTTCGAATTTCACTAACTTTGACCCAGTTTTGAAAACTTTCACGAAACTTCAAGATTTCATCCTGACTTTGCAAGTCCTGCAAAGGGTAGATAAACGGCTGGATGTCTGATTCGCCTTGTTTTCTCAGGACAAATATCGTCTTAGCATTCTGCCGGCTCGCGAAAATCTTTTCTGGCAGGGAAATCATTGCCAAGAGCTGAGCGCTAGACAGTAGCCATTTTTTCAGCAGGTGACTTTGTGGGCTCGTCAGCAGATTATTTGGGGCGAGAAAGATAGCATAGCCCCCCGGTTTTAAATATTTTAACGATTGTTCCATCAAAAGATGATGGGCGTAAGTATGCTCGTCTGGACTGGCAACCTCATAACGAGCCGCCACGGCATCATCTGGATAATAGCCCACTGGCAAATCACTGACAATCAAGTCGCTTTCTTTCAGAACCTGAGGCCGCACCGCATCTCCTTGAGCAAAGTGTGCCTTAGAATTCATGACTTCGGCAATGCTGGCAGACAAATCAATCAGCAAGTCGTCAATTTCTAGGCCTAGATAATCCATGTTTTTTTGTGTGTGGTTGAGCAGAGTCTCCGCCAAATTGCCTGTTCCACTGCCGATCTCCAGCAAATCAACTCTCTCGTCTTGGGCCAACTGATCAATCAAAAAACTCAGCAAAAAGCCGACCGAATCAGGTGTGAACTGATGATTAGCTTGGAGCGGCTCTGTCTGAGAAGCCTTCATGAAAATAAACTGATAAGCCCGACGCCACTCCTCCTTGGTCAAGTGCAAGGAGCGGAGTTTCTCATTATTTTTCAGAATTTCTTGTAAGTTTGTATCTCCGTCCAGATAAATCCCATTTTGCTCAATCAAGGCATCATAGAAATTTGTTCCCAGCGCATTTTGGATATTTTGTACATTTTCTAAAAGCAGGTGAAAAGCTCGTTCTATTTTTTCAAATTTCATGGCATCCTCCGTTGTCTTATGATACCAAAAAGAAGCCCTCTTTCCAAGGGCTATCGGATTACAAATCTTTTACATTTATATTAGTAGCTTCTCTTGTCAGTTGAAGGAGAGGGCGCTTTAGTTTTTTTAGTATCTTTGGAGTCTTTAGCTTCTTTGTCCTTCTTCTCTGGATCCTTCTTGCTCTCAAAATAGAAAGAATAACTCTTCTGATTGGCAAGTTGGCTGCTGACTTCCAGCATATTTCCCTGCCTGCGATAATGGGTGCTCCCTTGGTCAAAGGCTAATTGCCCGTTCTCCTCTGTGGCAGTCTCCTTGGTCAAAACAGCCAAGGCATAGGCTTCTGTCCGCTCTCGATTAGCTTGAAAGAGACGCTGATTGGCCACCTGCCGGTTCAGATAAAATTGCAAGAGCAAGCTAAAGACAGCTGCCATAAAGAGAGCATAAAGCAAGATGCCTGCCTTAACTTTTATCTTGAACACGATAGATGTACTCTCTTTCTAAATTATTTTCAAACCGGAAGCGAAAGCGAACCAGGTCCCCCTCCTGACTGACCGGAGCAACTTTAAGTCCATAAATCATGGGTTGATAGCCGCGTCCCGAAGCATCCGTCTTGCGGAAATCATCACTCCGAGATTTGCCCAAAGCTATATTTTTGCCATCCTGTTTGACGTAGATTTTGTCGTTTTCGACTCGATCAAATTGGCTGCGCGATAGCTCCGTCTCCAACTGATCGACAAATAAGAGCCATTCCTGCTGCTTATTTTCCTGTTGATGTCGCAGTTCAAAAGCCAGAAGCTTGGTCATCGACTGAAAGACTAATATGCCACCGCTCAAGACCAGCAGGGCGACTAGAGTCTCCAAAAGTGTAAAAGCTTTGATTTTAACGTTTTTTAACACTGAGCACCTTCTCTTCTTGGTGATAGACGGTTAATTGCTGGTCAGTCTTGATCTGGCGGACTGTAATGCCGTTGACTGTCAGATTTTCCTGTCCCGTCTGCATGGCCATCCGAGCAACCCGTAGGACTTCCTCCTCCTGCAATAAGCGAGTCTGTTCCTGCCGCGACTGACTAATCTGGCCAAGCAGGAGGCTGGCAATAGCCGCAAAAACCGCCATTGCCACCAAGGCCTCCAGCAAAATGCTAGCCTTCATTCGTCGTCTTTTTAAATTTTCCATTGCCCATATAAAGCTGGTAAACAACCTTTTTATCCTCCGTTTGAAACAATCTTACTGAGCGAAGAATTCCCGCCAGCCTGATCAAACTGAATGGTCTGAGGAGCATGTTCCTGCAAGGTCTTGGGAAATTCTACTTGCTGGTAGCCGTTGGAAATCTTACGGTCCGAAATGGTCAATTTGATCTTTTCATGTCCAGCCACACTTAGCTTTTGGCTCTCCTGATAAAGATGCTCAAATTCCATGAAAAACAGCTGCTCCTGTACTTGATTGAAACCAGCCTGAACAGAGCCAGATAAACCTAATAAAATGAAACTGACCACAAATAAAGCCAGGAGGCTTTCTAACAGCGTAAAAGCCTTAATCCGCAACTGCACGAGGTTCACCGCTGTTGTCCCCATAGTAGGCCTTATAGGATGCCACCTGCTTATCGGTAATCCGACCATCAGCAACCAATTTCCCTAGAGTAGCTTTTTCATTAACATTCTTCAATTCATAAAGCTCAGCCTGACTTTCTACGACCTTGACTACGGCCGCATTGCCCGTATCTGAAACAGCATCCTTCTGCTTAGTCAAATTCGGGACAAACAAGAGCATCAAGACGCTGATGATTAAAAGGACGACTAACATTTCCACCAAAGTAAAGGCTTTAACCTTCAAAGTTTTTAATTTTTTCATAATTGAATCTCCATATTCTGATAAATTGGCAGCAACATGGCTGCATAAAGTAAAACGATCACGAGAGCAACAAAGACAAAGACGAGAGGCTGAATCAAATTCATGGCACGATTGATTCTCAGGAAAAACTCTTCCCAAGTCTTTTCGGCATACAGTTCCAATTCGTCACCCAACTTAGACTTGACCTCCCCGTACTCGATGATTAAGGATAGCTCTTTCTTAAAGAAGGGATAGGTGCCGACCTTCTCGGCGTAGCCTTGACCCGCACCTAGAGCCATCTCCAAGTCTCGCCCCAGCTCCTGAAAGAGCTGAGAAGGCTGGTCCTGCATGATGAGGAAGATCTGACTCAATTCCAGCCCTTGCCCAATCATATTGCCCCATTCACGCGCATAGTAGGCCGTCAGATAGGCCCGCACTAAGGTGCCAGCAAAAGGAAACTTGGCCAAACGGCTGAAATCTCATCTTAGAGCTCTTGCGATAATAGAACCAGCCACCGCCAATCAGTAAGCAAATCACCAGAACGCCTCCCAGAAAGATCTGCGGTAGATAATGAATAAACTGAGTGGCCATATTTTGACTGTCCAACTGAGGCAGGAGATAATTACGCAAGCCCAGCATGATCAGTACTAGAAACCCAAGCAGCATCAGGGGATAAGTCCCCACCTCAATCAATTTCTTACGGACCTTGGATAGATTTTCCAGATAATCTTCGATTTTACCCAAACTAAGATTTAGATTTCCGTGCAACTCTGACAAAGATAGCTGGGTGACCACATTATCTGAAAAGCCTAAACGCTTCATAATCTGGGAAAATGACTGGCCAGCAGCCAAACCCGAACGCATTTCCGCGACATAGGCCTCCTCTAAAAGGGCACTCCGCCGTAGGAAATCAACAATCTCCGCCAGATGAAAACCGCTGGTAAAAAGATTACGAAACAGCTCGATAATCTTCTTTTGCTTAGGCGTAGATAATTTTTTCCGCCTGCCTTTGATCAGCTGTGATATGTCCATCTGCAAAAAGCTGGTCAATCTGCTGGTTCCAGAGACTGGCTTCATGCTTTTGATAGTCTTGGTTGACAAAGTCGATCACACCTCCTCCCCCGATTAAACGCTGGTAACAGACGCCCTGTAACACCATGCGCAACTCATCCTCACTGACACCCAGCTCTAGCAGGCGCTCATACACTCCGCGAATACTCTTAGCATGGATAGTTGAAAAGACCGTAGCCCCTGTCAAACTAGCCCTTACCACCGCTCGGGCCGTTTCTTGGTCGCGGATTTCCCCGATAATCAAGAGATCCGGCCTGTGGCGCAGAGACAGCTTGATGAGGCTGTCATAGGTCATGCCGATGGTTTCATTCAGCTGAAGCTGAAGCATGTTTTCCTGCTTGATTTCCACAGGGTCTTCGATAGACATGACCTGTTGTTGCCCAAATCTCATCTGAGCCAGCTGGTGCATCAGCGTTGTCTTTCCACTGCCGACTGGCCCTGAAAAGAGATAAAGGCCGCGAGAATTGACTTTTTTACGAAGATCAGGCAGATTGTCAAACCAGAAACGCAGCTCACGCTCCTCATCGTGTAAGAGCCGAATCACCAAGCTCTCATAGCCACGGTAATCCCCGACAGTCGATAGACGAAGCGAGACCGTCACATCTCCACAATCATAATCGCAGGAACCTAGCTGGCTGCGCCTCTTCTCCCCGACATTCATGCCTGAGACAAACTTAAAATGGCTAATGACTGACGATAACAAATCAAAATCATAGGTCTGAATGAAGCGCCTCTCATCCCCCACCCGCATATAAAGCTCATAGCAGGAACTCTTGGGAATCAGATAGATATCTTGGGCTGCTTCCTGCCTGGCTAATTGAATCATTTCCTTTGCAATTTTTTGAACCATAAGTCCTCCTCACCTTACTATTCGCACAAAATGAGAAAAAATAAAAAAAGAATGAAGAAATTTTCTCCATTCTTTGATCTCTATCCTACCTAGCCCGCACTTTAATTTTGCAAATACGGTGTTTTTCAGTAGCATTTTGCTTGCGGTAGCCTGGACGATACTTACTCTTGGGGATCTTGCTTTCATTTTCTAACAAAAGCAGGGAGTGGTATTGCTGAATATCTTCATTGCACTCCTCACACCAACGTTGATCGGCCGGATCCCAGAAAATCGTCATAAGATCACTGCGGCTTTTATAAAGTGGCGATGCTTCAGACATCTCTAGCCAGCGGTGCTTATAGTATTTGAGGGCGGTATAATAATCATCAAAATACCTTTTCTCAATGATATCGTCCTCCCAACCGTCTAAAAACCACCAGGGCTCATAATCGCCATACATTTCTATTACGCTGTACATACCTGTCCCCTTTTGTATCCTATATTATATATAAAATTCTTTGATAATGAAACTATTTTGCTCGTCGGCTCTATAATAGTTCGTTTTTCATCAAAGAAAAGCAAGGAAACAAAAGGGAATGTCCTTTTTTGTGCTTATTTCCAATTCAGATGCACATGCTCTTTCATTTCCTTATAGGCCGTATCAATCCGATCTTTGGTCGCCTGATCCAGCTGATTGCGATATTTTCCACCCTCGATGAAATCTTCTAAGATAAGGGTTTGATAAGTGTAAAGCGGGTAACCCTCTAGTGAGTAAGTTCCCTTTTCCACACGACTGACCCAGCTTGGATGCGCCTGAGCTGTTTTGATAATGGTCCCCTTATCCGTCTTTTCAATGGTCACGTCCATCAAAACACCTCGCTCGGTCCACTCAGCCGTATCCACACCAGCCATGGTTTCAATCCGCTGATTGGAGATAAAATTTCCCATGGAGTAGATAATCAGCTTCTTCTGACCATCTTTTTCAAGGATTTCTGAAGGTTGCACTACGTGCGGATGCCCACCAAAAATGATGTCCGCTCCCCAGTCCACCATCTTGTGATAGAGCTCGACCTGCTCCTCATTTGGCTCCAGCTGATACTCGATCCCCGTCTGTGGCATGACTACTGTAATGTCCGCTTCTTTCTCAGCTTGCTCAATCTCCGCCTTCATCTTCTCCTCATCAAAGGTTGATAGGTGGTGATCGATCTCCTTCTGACTGAGATTGGACTCCAGGCCATTAAAACCATAGGAGTAAGCCAAAATAGCAATCTTGATGCCTTTTACCTCTTTGATCAGGATAGGCGCTTTATCCCTGTTTTTGTGAGTATAGACGCCGACTGGGCTAATTCCGTGATCTTCAAAGGCTTTCGCAGTCGTAAAAACTCCCTCAAGCCCTGAGTCTAGGATGTGATTATGGGCTAGATCCACCACTTGGTAGCCAGCATCTTTGATGGCGGGCACAACAGCCTCTGGAGCATTGAAAAGCGGATAGCCTGCCAAAGGATAGTCCGAGCGAATGGTCCCTTCAAAATCCCCCAAAACCAAGTCACCTTGATGAAGCCAATCCTTGACATAGGTGAAATTTTCCGAAAAATCATAGCTACCATCAGCCTTTTGGGCACTCATATAAAGCCCATCATGATACAAAAGATCGCCATTAGCCATAATGCGAACCGTTTTCGAGTCGGTCTTCTTTCCCGCCACCGATGAGGATTTAGCGCTATCTTTAGCAGCATTCCTACCGCTTCCCTTAGGCAGCCCCATGATGCTTTGGAAGAATAAAATAGCAGTCGCTGATACAAATACCGCTCCCAACAGGGCAAGGATAAAAGCACGGTTACTTCCTGCTGCTTGTCGCTTGATTTCAGATCTTTTCTCCATTTTGCCAACCTCCATATTACTTATATTTTATCATAAATTATCCTCCCAAGGGAATAAAAAAGAGTCTGGGACAAAAGTCCTAGCCTCTCAATTGTCTTTGGATTGTCGAGCAAGACGCAGTGGTTGAGTGGGCTCTACTACGCTGATTTCATCAGCTTTTACAGCCCTACTCAACTGTGCGGAGGTGGGACGACGAAATCGAATTCTAACGAATTACCGATTTCTGTCCCACTCTCTAAATATCAGGCCGATCTCAACATCAAGGACTGCAAATACCAGCGGTAAGCCGCCCGATAATGATAGGCATTGAAAAACTTCATCTCCCCGATATCATAGCGCATCAGGTAGTAAATCAGATAACGCAAATGCAGGCTTTCCCACTCCATGCTAGCCTTTTGACAATGAGCATACTCAGCCTCAAGCTCCCCATAGTAATCTCTGAATTGATTATAAATTTCTTGAATTTCCATCATAACTCCAATCTTTTTGATTTAACACTAGTTTAACGCAAAAAGGCGAGGATTAGGGGCAAGAAACGTATCTGGTCTCATTTTAGAGCCAAAAGGTAGAGTAAGTCACTAGAAAATGACATTTCAGGGAATATTTTTGACATTTGGGAGTTGAGAATTATTCCAAGCAATGTGAATAATCTTAATCTCGTTTAAAAATATCCCTAGTGTAAACTTTTTCTTTTACATCTTCTAAGCTTTCATCAAAACGATTAGCAATAATCACTTGACTAAGTTCCTTAAATTTTTTGAAGTCATTAACCACTTTACTACCAAAGAAGGTGACATTATCCTCAAGCGTTGGCTCGTAAATAATAATGGTGACGCCCTTGGCTTTCAGACGTTTCATAACACCTTGAATAGAAGATTGTCTGAAATTATCTGAATCACTTTTCATTGTCAAACGATAGACACCTACAGTAATATCTCGCTCCTTAGCTGGTTCATAAGACTCATTTCCAACATAGGCACCAGCAAGATCTAAGATTCGATCAGCAATATAATCTTTTCTTGTACGATTACTTTGTACAATCGCTGTCATCATATCCTGAGGAACATCAGAGTAATTTGCAAGAAGTTGCTTGGTATCTTTAGGAAGACAATAGCCACCATAACCAAAGGAAGGATTGTTATAGTGAGAACCAATCCGTGGATCTAAACAAACTCCATCAATAATAGCTTGAGTGTCCAGCCCCTTCATCTCAGAATAAGTATCCAGCTCATTAAAATAAGAAACACGCAAAGCAAGATAAGTATTCGCAAAAAGTTTTACTGCTTCAGCTTCTGTAAAGCCCATATACAATGTATCAATATCTTCTTTTAAAGCTCCTTCTTGAAGCAGTCCAGCGAAAGTTTCAGCAGCATCTAACAAGCGCTCATTATTTTTATCTGTTCCTAAAATAATTCGACTCGGATACAGATTATCATAAAGGGCTTTTGACTCCCGCAAAAACTCAGGACTAAACAAGATATTCTCAGTCTGAAACTTTTTTCGCACTGACTCTGTATAACCCACAGGAACCGTACTTTTAATCACCATGATTGCCTTAGGATTATATTTCAGCACTGTTTCAATAACAGACTCTACGGCAGATGTATCAAAGAAATTCTTTTTTGGATCATAATTAGTTGGAGCTGCAATCACAACAAAGTCTGCATCCTGATAAGCTTCTTCTGCATTGAGTGTAGCAACTAAATTTAACTCTTTTTCTGCAAGATATTTCTCTATATAGTCATCCTGGATAGGAGATTGTTTTTGATTGATTAATTCGACTTTCTCAGGAATAATATCCACCGCTACTACTTGGTGATGCTGAGACAACAACACCGCAATAGATAAACCAACATATCCTGTACCTGCTACTGCTATTTTCATTTATTATAATCCTCATTAATTTCTATATGCGATTTTTAAATTTTCCTAGCATAGCAACTATTATCTTATGCTTTAATGCTATTAAAATTAACAAATAAGAAGGAAGTGATATCATTATAGCTATTATAATTCGAAGAACTGATATGATAACTGTATCCCCTAAAATTACGTGATTTATACTCCAACATACAAGGATAACAATCCCTGCTCCAAAAAAAGAGCAAATAAACGTTTTCCAGTTAGCTAAGTTATTGCTTAATACATATTTTTTTGAATAATATCTCTGCATGAGCATATTCAAAAATTCAGCTAAAACTGTTGTTAAGGCTGCACCAATCATCCCAATATAGGGAATCAGAATCAAATTACCAACAATATTAAATATAGCTGAGATAGAGGTACCAACCAAAATTTTCTTTTCCTCACGACCTATAATTAGCATACAATTTGTATAAATTGAAGAAATTAGGGCAAATATGATAGAAAAACTCAGCAATCTTAAAACTGATTCCCCAACAAGGTACTCCTGCCCTCCAACAATCAAAATTATTGACTTACTCAACATAAACAATCCACTAGATATAGGCAATAATATTAGTATTAGTAAATTGAAAATATCCTCTAAATATTTTCGATAACGCTGAATATCTGACACTAAGGTAACGACTAATCGAGGTACTGCAACAACTATAACAGCATTTATCAGTTGTTTGAGTATATTATATATCTTAGATGAGAAACTATATATTCCCACAACTGAGTCGGATTCAAACATACCTAAAATAGTAATATCAGAATTCACATAGATAATAACAGCCAATGAATTCAAAAAAATAATATACTCATTGGCACAAAAAAATTTCCTAAAAGGAATGGAAAATGTGAAAAAAACACATCAACATATTTTTCTTATAAAAAAAGATTGACTACATTCCCTCCATATGAGCCACCTATCATTATCCAACAATAAATAACAGTATCATCTGGTTTTCTTACAAACAGGAAAATAGCTATTAATGCAATAAGCTGGATAATAATATACCGTATTGTAATATATAAAAAATCCTCATAAACTATGTTAACCCAATCCAAGCCAATTGTTGTTAATATAATACATAAGCTTTGGACTGCTATCAACGTAAAATAAATGTTTAATTTACTGCTATAAAAAGTTATAAAGAACAATAGTATATATGCAAATGCTGATGTTAGTAAATTAAAAGAAAACAGTTGAGAAGTTAAGCAAGAAAGAGCTTTTCGATTCTCTCTAATTCTTGCACCCTCTCTCACTGCATAATTCGTTAGTCCAAATGCTGCTAGTAAGGCAAAATAGCTTACAATAGACACCGCAAAATTATACTTACCAAACTCTGCACTACCTAAAACTCTTGACACATAGGGAAAAGTCACCAAGGGAAAAACAATTGTCATCGCTTGACGTATAATATTTAAGATAGCGTTTTTAGTTAAAGATTGTTCTTTCATTTCCTCTCCGTAAAGCCTGTATTATTTCCATCTCAACCGCATCCTCATACCTTCGCCCGATAAAAAACTGTATAGAAATATAATTACAAAAAGTATAATAATAGTACCAGCGGATACATATGCACTACTATACTGATCAATAGGCGATAAAACAATCCAATAATACAAATATCCATAAACTAAAGTCCAACGAGTTGTTTTTAGACTTCTAGTTCTATATTTTATTTTTCCGTAATAAATATAAGAAAAAAAGAATTGCTATTAAAGCTACAAATATGTACATTCCCAATAAACCAAAATCATGCAAAGGTCTTCTAAAGAATGTATAGATATTACTTAATCCGATTCCTAGTGGACGAAACTCTAAATTATAAGAAGTCGACTTTTCACTTAGGCCTAAGTAGTTAAAAATTTTTAGCAAACTAAACAGCGACTCTTCTCCCCAGACCTTTACAGGAACAGGGGACTCAACATATTTTGAAAATAATACTATGGCACTTGCAATGTAATCTGAAACGTAGTCAAATAACGTTCTAGAAGTACTTCTACCTAAAAGAGACAAGGAATAATAGAAACCAGGAATTCCCAGCAATAGGCCAGTCAAACCTACTCGTATTACTTTCCATGATAAATTTCTAAACCAACCATTTTTTTGATGCCAAAGAACATAGTATTCAATTAGCATAGCGCTTAACAACTTTAAAATCTGCGTTCTTCCAGCACCAAATGTACTAGGTAGGACTGATAAAATAATTAACACTAATAACAAACTATTTGTGAGCTTATTTTTATAACGAGATACAATATTATTAAGCAATAGGTAAGATGCAACATATCCTGAACCTTCTACTATTTTAAGAAAATGTATAATCATCCCACCAACAGATTCAACATCCCTACCTTCTAACTGGTTTACTCCCATTCTTCGATATTCTTGAAACATTGCAGATATATCTCCACCTCCAACTAGGGAGCGAATTTTCAAGAAATACCAAATTACAATAAAAGTATTTGTGATAATCAATAGATACAATTTCCAATGATTAATAGGATAACCCATAATAGCTGGTTCGGAATCTATTTGCTTACTTACTACACGTTTTTGTGATCTAATTATAAGATTTTTTATCAATACTTCGCTTAGCATAAAAATAAACACACCAGATAGTGTAATCAATCCAGCATTAACATTGTAATCAATATGCCAATTACGAATATTAAGTATTGCAAACAGTGAACTAATACTAAACATTATTGTCATCATTGTAGATGGTGAAAGAATATCTCGATCTGATAATAGATAAGATAAAAAAAGAATAAACTCAGCATCCCCAATAACAGAATATATGAAAGCTCATTTTCCCTCAATCTTCTGTTGATTCCATTAATTCAATAAAAAGCATTACATGACTCCAGTAGACATTTATTCACAAAGATAACTTTTCTATATAAATCTTTATAAGTTTGATTTGTCGATACATCCTCATGATGAACCACCTTTATACTAGGATCATATACAAATTTTAAATTATCTCTCATGCCTAAATAGTGTAAAATATAAGATTCATAATACATGAATGTTTTTGAATAAAAACATTCATCATGTGTCTATAAATGATTTAGCAAATATATAGATTGCACCATGTAAAGGTTTATTAATTTGAACAGAATCGAAACCCGCTACTTGCGAAACATTTTCATCAGGTCTGTTACGTAATAAATACTTCAATCGAATTAAGAACTTAAATTTGTCTTTGAATTGTAATTTTTTTTGGGCTATTTTTAACTCTTGCAAGCTATAGTTTCGCTCACGTTGAGGATTCTGATGAATATTTGTTTTTGTAGAAAAAATATCTGGACCCAAGACATCAAATTGATGAATTGCCTGCAATTTATTTAATCGCTCAGTAAAATCCGGCTGTGTAATAAATACATCATTATTCATTACAACGATATATTCTGGAGAGTGTCTTTTAGCTTCTACATATCCAAGGTTATTTCCTCTTGCAAATCCAATATTTTCTTTTGAGACTAAGACAGTAACTTCCTCATCTGTCTGATACTTCTCAATTAATTCTTCACCTGTTTTATTAGGCGAAGCATTGTCTACAATAACAATACATTTCGGTCCCTTAACCATCTTCTTTATTGTACAAACACAGTCAATCGTTTCATCCAATGCTTGGTAATGTAAAATAACAAAAGCAATCATACTCTTTTATTCTCCTTAATGAAATTATCTACGTCTTGTCGACAAAGTCTATGAAATTGAAAATGTTCAGCTACTTCACGACAAGTCACGTCATATTTAGTTATAAAATCCCGAAGCTTAGTGTCATCAAAATAATCCATCGCAGTCTCTTTTCTATTTCGTAAACGGATAAAATTCATTATTTCATCTACTGGCACAGAGACAAATACGACATCTACATTTTTTAATAAATCTTCAAAAATGGTAATTAGTTGTATGATCTTGGTATTGGAAAGATTATAATTAACTCCAAATGCAATAATTCTATGGACAAGACCTTCATCCAGTATGATGCTAGAATTCATACCAATTTTATAGGATGTTGCTACTAAAAATAATACTGTCTATCATATCTGAGACGGATGTTTCATGAAAACTAGCAAATAGAGTTTCTTTTGATATTAATCTTTTAAAAACAATATTTATAGTATAATGATATGGGTGAATACCGAGAAGCCTTTTTTTATTTTAGATAATATTGGATTATTAGCTTTTGCTTTAATACTTTCTCAGCTGATTCCTCTTATGTTTTCTACTATATATGTTTTTTTCCACATCCTGGTGGGCCAAAAAAATTCCATTTTCATAATAAACTTCCATTTCTCTTAGTGGATTAATAACACTTTCAATCCCTAATATATTCTTTTTATATATTCTATCTCTTTAAGAATAGTGTTTTTTGCAAAATATTTATCCCACTTCTTATCGTTGTGACTGTGCTTTAACTTTTCCAGGGCTTGTGTAATATCTGGATTTTCATTTGAAATAAAAAAGACTTTCTCACAATCTCCTAATACTTCTAAGCACACTTCAATATCTGATGTTATTAATGGAATCCCATAAGCTGCAAATTCACACGCCAATAAACCTTGAGTATCTTCTTTAGTTGGCAACAATGCTATCCTAGATTTATCTAAGTAAGCTCTCATTTTTTCGTGTGTTAACTCAGCTTCTATAAATTCAACATTATCAGGTTTTTCATAATATTTAAAAAAATCTCCCTTACCAACAACACAGAAGTTTAGATAAGAATATTTACGCGCTATCTCCAGAACGACATCTAAACTGTATTTGCTATCATCCATATATTGTCTAATAGTTATAAAAATCATATTGTATATTTTTTTAGGAGAATAAGAATTTCTTTCAAAAAAATTCTCCTATGCTATTAGAAATCACAATACAAGAATCTTTTTAAATCCAATTTATTAAATCTAAAAATCTTTTGCAAAATGCTCCAAAAAAACCAGTTACTTACAAATATTAACCGGATATCTGATAAATTTCTTGCAATATAATTTCTCCAAATAAAAAAATTTTAAACTTATCATAAACACTTTGAAAGAATCGCTTTAAAAATATTATCTTTATAATAATAAGGTTTAGGGTAATATTTATTAATATACAAAACTTCATGACCATGAAAAAAACAAACAGTTTCTTTTGCATATAGTTTTCCGTATTTTTCTTATAAATATATAATGGTTCCTTAAATTTGCTGCATGTGAAATTAATAAATCTGCAGCTACTGGATTTTTGAAACTACTTAGAGAAATAACATTTATTCCATCTATTACATAATCTGACGTAGCTGAAAAAAATTCAAAACAACAACTTCAATTCCTGATTTTTTTGTAATATAGATTTCGAGAATGTACATAATACATTGCTCGACCACCAAATAATGTTGGGTAAGATGTTGTACAAACTATTACTTTCAAATTAGTCCCTCATCACTTCAATTTAAAAAAACTTTAATAATTACCCAATAAAGAATATGAAAACTACTTCTAAAAATACTTAACTTTTCAATATCTCTATACAATTTCCAATGATATTTTATCAGTGAGATTTTATTACTCGATATTGAGTTACTCCGAATTCTATACTGCATGAGTACTTGGTTCAATCCATAAATATACTCTGTTTTTTTTAGCATTTGAAGCCAAAGTGCATCATCATTCCTTTTTCTTATGTTTGGGACTTCAAACTTCCCTAATTCTTTTACACTATACATGACTGTAGAGTTACCAACAGGACAATCTAATAGAATTCTATTATAACTTGCTTTGGGAAGCGTTTTTATGATTTTACCTGTTTTCTCACCAGATTCATTAATCTGTTCATAATCAGTGCAAGAGAGATAAATATTATGCTCTTGCATAAAAGACAGTTGTTCACTTAATTTTCCAGCAGTCCAAATATCATCTGAATCCAGAAAAGCCATATACTCCCCTTCGGCTTCTCCCATTGCTTTATTCCTAGCAATAGCTGCACCAGAATTTTTTTCTAACCGTATATACTTAATTCTTCTATCTTTTCGAGAATATTGACTCACTACCTCCTCTGTGTTATCACCTGAACAATCATCAACAATAATCATTTCCCAATTGGAATAAGTCTGCGACAACACCGATTTTATGGTTTCTTCTATAAAATTAGCAGAATTAAAGGTAGGAGTAATAATTGATACTAAACCATCTCTCATTTAAAAACCTCAGATATTATCTGTTTATATTTTAAGACAATATATTCTACTTCTTCGTCACTTAATCTTGTATGCAATGGTAATGTAATTTCATTTTCAAAATAACGATATGCATTTGGATAATCTTCGATATCAAAACCTAAATCCTTATAGGCCGTTAACATTGGAAGTGGCTTATAGTGCACATTACATGCAATACCCTTCTCTGCCATCTTTTGAATAATCAAGTTACGTTCTTCTAAACTGATTCCTTCAATACGTGTAACATACAAGTGTCTAGATGACTGGTGGTAAGCCCCCCTCATGTTTCAGGGGCGAAATAGGCGTACCTTCAAATGCCTTATCATATTGAGCAACAATCGCTTTTCTTCGTTCCAGTAATTGAGGATATCTTTTTAATTGTACTAACCCAATTGAAGCCATGATATCTGTCATATTACATTTATAAGCCGGTTTCACAATGTCATATTCCCAAGATCCTAATTGAGTTTTCGCTAATGCATCTTTGGTCTGACCATGAAGTGATAAAATCTGAAATTCTTTATACAATTCATCATCATCGATACCATGATGTGATTTCCATGTGACACTGCCTCCTTCTGCTGTTGTAAAGTTTTTTACAGCATGAAAAGAAAATGATGAAAAATCAGCAATATTACCAGCAGGAACATTTTTGTACGTTGCGCCTAAGGCATGAGCGCTGTCAGAAATAACTACAATCCGATTAAAGACATCTTGCAACTTACCAGTCGCTTTAAATAGATGCTGTTTTGCAAAAACAATGTCGAAAATTCTATCATAATCACATATAATTCCTGCTAGCTCTACAGGAATAATAGCTTTCGTATTGGATGTAATGGCTTCTTCAAGCAAGTCATAATTCATTTCAAAGAATTTTCTTGAATATCAACCATAACAGGAGTCGCACCTACGTGAGTGATAACGCTACAAGAAGCTGTATAAGTCATCGCTGGGACGATAACCTCATCTCCTTCACCAATCTCTAGAACTCGCAAAATAAGCTCTAAAGCTGCTGTAGCAGAGTTCAAACATACAGTACGATTTGTATGTGTGTACTCTGATAAACGTCTTTCCAATTCTTTTGTTTTAGGTCCGGTTGTAATCCAACCTGAACGTAATGTGTCTGCAACTTCTGCAATTTCTTCTTCTGTAATATCTGGGGGTGAAAAAGGGATATTATATTTTTCATAACGGATTACTCTCCTATCTAACTACTTCCACTACTGTCTGAATCATGACTTTTAGATCATTAATAAAACTAAACTGTCTCAAATACTCTAAATTATAGTGCATTTTTGCGGGTAAAACTTCGTTCACATATGCATCATCAACCGTTAAACCACGTTCAACACATCTATTGATTATAATATCTTCATCTTTGAACGAAATGCTTGCTGGAGAGGTTATCCCAGCTGGCAATAATAAAGTTGCTTTCATTTCATCTGTATACTGATCGGTATATTTAGGAACTTCCGGTCTGGTACCAACAAAACTCATATCTCCTAATAATACATTAACCAATTGTGGCAGTTCATCTATCCGATATTTACGAATAAATCTCCCAATTTTAGTAATACGATTATCATTGTGAGAAGTTACAAGAGAACCTTTTTTATCAGCTCCCACTACCATAGTTCGAAATTTCCAAATTTTAAATTCTCTGCCATATTGTGTAATTCGAACTTGTTTGTAAATAGCTGGGCCTGAACTATCTATTTTAATCCAAATCCCAATTATCAAGATAACAGGAGAAAATAGGATGAGAAGTACCAAAGCTAGTAAACGGTCCATTAATAATTTACAAAACAATGAGATTCGTTTATTATTCAACAATTTATAATAACGTTCTACATCTTTATTTCTAAGGTGAGCTGGCAAATCTTCGAACTTTATCATTTATACTCCTATTGTTGCGCAAATTTTATTAATTTAGCTTTCAATTCTGCTCCATCTAATTTGGAAATAGAATCAATGAAAGCTGTTACTTCTGAATTAGGTAAAGCTTGAACATTTCCTACAAATATTTTTTCATAGATTTGTTCGTCAACTCGCTCTTCAGTAGAGAGCAATTCCTCATATAATTTCTCTCCTGGGCGAATTCCAGCTTCTACAATTTGGATTTCCTCTTCCGTGTGACCGCTTAAGGTAATCATTTTTTTAGCTAAATCTAAAATTTTAACTGGCTCACCCATATCTAACACGAAAATTTCTCCACCATGCATTAGCGCACCCGCTTGAATAACAAGACGACTTGCTTCAGGAATAGTCATGAAATACCGTGTCATTCGGAAATCTGTGACTGTAATTGGACCACCGTTCGCAATTTGCTCCTTGAACAAAGGCACTACACTACCTCGACTTCCTAAAACATTCCCAAAACGAACCGCTGCAAACAAGGTCTTCCCTTCCTCATTCAAACTCGTAACGATCATTTCTGCCACACGTTTTGTAGCTCCCATGACGTTTGGAGGATTCACAGCCTTATCTGTAGAAACCATTACAAATTTTGCAACTCCAGCTGCTTTGGCAGCTTCAGCCACATTTTTGGTTCCATAAATATTGTTTTTTACTGCTTCAGTTGGGTTGTATTCCATCAGTGGGACATGCTTATGAGCTGCCGCATGGTAAACACGATCAGGTTGATACTCATGCATAATATGGAATATCCGTTCTCGATCTTGTATATCCGCGATAAGTGGCACAATTTCGACTTTATCTCCATATTGAGCAAGTAATTCTTTATGAATTAAATAGATAGAATTTTCTCCATGACCTAAAAGTAGCAATCTTGCAGGAGAAAAACGAGCAATCTGACGACAGAGCTCTGAACCAATTGAGCCTCCTGCTCCTGTTACCAAAATTGTCTTACCATCAATATTGGATTGCAAACTCGTTTGATCAAGTCTAACTTCTTTTCTCCCCAATAAATCAGCAATATCAATTTCTCGTAATTTATGTACTTTTAACTTTCCTGTAACCACTTCTTCATATTTCGGCATAGCACTAACTTTAGCGCCTGTTTTTTTACAAAGAGAAAAAAGCCGTTCATACTCATCTGGTCTAAGAGAAGGAATTGCTAGGACAATCTGACTTATCTCATAGTTTGCTACAATCTCAGGGATTTGCTTATCCGTACCAACAACTTTGACACCATGCAAAAACGAGCCTTGCTTACTTATATCACTATCTACAACAGCTACAATCTTTAATTCAGGTGACTCTTTTAAAGCCGTTTTAATAAATAGGCTTCCACCATCCCCTGCTCCGACAACCAGCGTTCTACTTACTTTGCTTTCTTCAACCTCTGTATAAGTTGTTCCGTTTTTAAAACTAAACCACATTCTCCAGCCAAGACGCATGGACATAGTAAATAAAACAGAGAACATGCAACTAAGTAATAAAAAGCGATAGCTTGTATGCAAGGATAGTGCAAGTTCTACTAAGAAAATAACAAAGTAAGCACCTACCAAGGTTAGACTGATTGTACTGAGAGTTTTATAGTCCGTATAACGATTAATAATCGAAAAGAGTTTAGTTTTGATTCCAATTAAAAATAGAGCACAACTGTCATTGTTAAGGTTGGTACAAAACTCAAATCTGATAGCAAAACATATTCAGATAAAAAGAAGTATGCCACAAAACCACTAAAATATATTAAAACAGCATCTGCTATCATCAGAATAATTCTTTTTTGTGATCGTGTTAATTCCATAATATCCCTTTATTTCTACTATTCTTTACTCAAATTATCCCCATAGTGTCCATAGGAACCATAGAAGCCATATTTATCCGCTTCGACATTATATTTATTTAAGACTACACCAAGGAACGGTGTAGATGATTGTTCTAACTGCATTTTAGATCTTTGAACCATCTTCCGCTTAACTTCCTTTGGTGCCACAACCAAAAGGCTAGCATCACAGACCCTAGAAATAAGAGTCGCATCTACTACCATACCAATCGGTGGTGTATCTACAATAATATAATCATAGTGACGGCGCAAAACGTTCATCATCGTTGCAAATCGATCACTCTGAAGAAGTGCAGTCGGGTTAGGGGAGATTTGCCCCGAAGAGACAACGAAAAGATTTGGCTCATCCGTTTCGCACAATCCTTGAGATAGATCTGTAGTCCCAGACAGATATTCTGTCAAACCAGTGACTTTTCCATCACTCTTAAAGACCCCACCTAACATTTTAGAATTCCGGATATCCGCATCAACCAAAAGTGTCTTGTGGCCTGCCTTAGCAAAGGTCAGAGCAAGATTGGTTGAAGTTGTTGTCTTCCCCTTCCCCTGGGAAAGTAGAACTAATAGCAATTACTCTGATATTCTCGCCGCTAAGCTGGATGTTGGTCCGAAGAGCATTATAGTACTCCTCTACTCTTGAAATAGACATTTTCTTCTTTCTTGCTAACTCTAGTATTGGCATTGTATCTCCTAACCTACCTTATTCATATCTGGAACGACACCAAGTAAGGTCATTCCTAAGACTTCTTCAATATCTTCTGGCTTCTTGACACGGTCATCAAGGATCTCAACAATTACGACTACAATGACCATCAAGACACCACCCGCAAGCACTCCAATGATGGTATTGCGACGGATGTTCGGAGAAGACGGTGTTTTTGGCGTTTCTGCTTCTTCTAGCGTTGTAACGTCGGATACCTTAGTGACAGCGATGATTTTCTCAGCAGCAACTTCACGTAAGGTATTGGCAATGCGGCTAGCTTCTGCCGGATCCGCATGCGTAACCGTGATTGACACAATCCGAGTATCTGTCGGTACGGTCACAGTTACCTTAGATGCCAAGTCAGATGGCGAACCTGACAGTTTCAATTCTGAAATGACTGATGCCAAAACATCTTGAGACAGGATAATTTCCTTGTAGTCCTTTACCAGATAAGAACCAGCCTGCAAGTCTTGGTTTGTCAAGGTAGGATTTTCGCCCTGCTGACGATTGACAACGTAGATACGCGTCGTGCTCTTATAAGCAGGCTTAGCAATAAAAACGCTGTAACCCAGGGCTAAAATACCTGTCAATAAGGCAGTTAAGATAATTAAAAATTTCCGTTTCCAAATTGTCTTCAACAGAGACAACACATCGATTTCGATCATTTGATTTTCTTGATTCATGTATTTACTTTCTCCAGAGTTTGATTGATTAAATAAACTCGTTACTTAATAAGATTTCTTGGTTTGTCTTAAAGAGTTCTTCCGCACGCTCAGCGCCGTATTTTTTCGCGACAAGCTGATAGGCCTTTTGCATATAAGGCGGTCTGTCATCGAGATTGTGCATATCGCTGGCAACGAAATGAACTAAGTCCCGTTCTAAAAAGAACTGAACACGCTTTTTCATAAATTTGTAACGATCACCAAAGAGCTTGGGTTTCAAAACATTTGAACTATTGACCTGCATATAGCAACCCATATTGATCAATTCGCTGACCCTATCTTCGTCATTTTCCAGACAGTGATAACGCTCGATATGGGCCACCACCGGAGTCATACCAAGGCGGATAACATTGCCCAAGGCTGAGTGAATATCCTTATAGGGTGTATTCATACTAAACTCGATCAAGACATACTTGGTGTCACCTAGACTGGGAAATATACCCTCTTCCAGCTTTCAAAATATCACTAGTATAGTAAATCTCCGCTCCATATAGCACGGTCAAGTCGTCAGCAACTTGCTTGGCCAAGTCCTGCACTTGCTTGAAGTTTGCTGCAATCTTTTCTTCGGGCGTTTCAAACATGCCCTTTCGGCGATGAGAAGTAGAAATAATGGTGCGAACGCCCTGACGATAGCTTTCTTCGAGCAGACGTCGGCTATCCTCCAGTGTCTTAGGACCGTCATCCACATCAAAAATGATATGCGAGTGAATATCAATCATGCTTTACTTCCCTTCCATTACTTCTTGGATCGCTGCTTTGGCAGCTGCCAAACTATTTTGATCAATTTCCATCATGTAGAGATTGGCTTCTGGCATCGCGTGGGAAGGCAGACCTGTATTTCCAGTCCCGGTCAAGGCCTGAGAAGTCACGTTATAACTTCCGCCTGACTCCAGCTGAGTATTGATCAGATTCATCATTGTTTCCAAACTCATATCGGTCTGGACAGAGTCCTGCAGTCCTGAAAGAATGGCATTGTAATTCTTCAGTGCATCTGTCGAAGTCAGTTTCTTAATGACCGCTGCAATGACCTTTTCTTGGTTCTTACCACGATCATTATCTCCACCATTTAGCGAATACCGCTCACGGACGAAGCCTAGGGGCTTGGTCAGAGTTCAGATGGACCTTGCCTACAGGGAAGTGGTAATTACCGTGCAGACTAGTAAAGTCTTGGTCGTTCTCAATATCAATCCCACCCTAGCAAGTCAATCAACTTGAGGAAAGAAGTGAAATTTAGCCGGACATAATAATTCAAATCAATGCCGTAGAGATTTTCCAAGGTGTGAACTGAAGCATCTACGCCGTAAATACCTGCGTGGGTCAGCTTATCTGGCTGATTGAGGCCACCGTCCGCAATTGGAACATAGGCATCCCGTGGCGTCGTCGTAAGCAAGACTTTCTTGGTCTTACGGTTGACTGTCATGATAATGTTGACATCCGAGCGTGATACAGAAGAAATCGGTCCATAAGTGTCAATACCACTGACATAGATATTAAAGACTTCTGCATTTGGATCTTGCTTGCCAATAGCTGTATCAATCTTCTTGCTTATCTTGTAAGTATAGATTTTTTTAATCTTAGAAGCATAGTCAGGATCTTCGCCACGAATCGTATCTTCAAAGACACTATTCAAGACCATAGCCTTGGCTTCACCAGAAGTTAACGACTTATAGGCAGCGAGATAAGAAGATGCTGTATCCACTGTTAGCTCATGCCCTTGTGTCTGACTGATATTTTTCATCAGCGCTTGGACATTGTCTTGGTCATTGCCTGATGGTGCTAAGACATTTGTCAACTGCTTGAGGTCCTTAACATCACTATCTGCCGGCACCACGACACTCATCTCATACTCAGAGTAGTTAGAAGTGGAATTAACGCCAGCCGACAAGTCAACCAAGCCTTTTACGGCATACATAGACACAGACCCCACAAGCAGGGCTACTATTAGGATAGCACTAGTGGTCTTGCCTGCCTTACCCTTTAAAATGAGGAATCCTGATAGGACTGCCACTGCTAGGATGAGGGCTGTCACTAAGATATTCACATAGCGAAAAGCTAAAAAATGATAGCGGAAAATTGTGAAAATCAAGAAGGCTGCTAACAAAGTATAAACACCCAAGAGGGTGCTATTAACTATTTTTAATCGATTGCTTTTCTTTTTAGACTTTTTTGCTCTCTGATACATTCACCTTACTACTTTCTGTGCGAAATTACTCTAGTCTATTATAGCATAAAAACATGGCTTTTTTAAGAAATTCTTAAGAATATTACATAATTGTAAAAAAATCCTATTCTTTTGTCAACGACTTCAACTTTGAAATCGAATTCAAGCCAAAACATAGAGAAATAAAGCGATACCAAGGCATTGACACCACCTTATTCTGGTAGATAAGATAGATCTCCGCTCATGAAATCCAGAGAGCTACTGGCATATAGTAAGTATATTTAAAAAATTGTGGACAACGTTGAACAAATGTCCTGTTTTTACACTGAAAGTTTTACTCCAATCTAGATGATTATAGCAAGCCATCTCGATCCACTTGCTCATAGGCCTGAAGGCCATCATTCAGCTTGTCCCAGATGACTACCTGGCCTGCCTCAAGGGATTTCTGCACATCTATTATGCGCTGATTGGAGGAGCCGCGGAACTGTAGCATGAGATTCTTCTTGGTAAGGTCAAAACGGCCGTCCACCAGAATGTCAATCAAACTCAGCAGCTCCAGCTTATCCTCCGTTTCCAGCATAATCTCCTCCCAGGTGTAGCCCGTCCAAGACCAGATATCCTTGTCCGGCAACTCTCTCCGAATCCGCTTGACCAAGGGCAGGAGAATGCCTGTATTGAGAAAAGGTTCCCCGCCTAGGAGGGTCAGCCCCTGCACATAGGGTTCCGCCAAGTCTTTCATAATCTGATCCTCCAACTCTTGGGTATAAGGAATGCCAGCGTTGAAAGACCAAGTTGCTGCATTATAGCAGCCCTCACAGTGAAACATACAGCCACTGACATAGAGGGAGTTGCGGACACCTTCGCCATCTACAAAGTTAAAAGCCTTATAGTCAATGATTCGCCCCTTGCTCAGCTCCTCACTTTTCCATTCTTGAGGTTTGGGATTGTTCATAACACCTCCCCATCTAGCTTTATCCAGTAGCGCTGACTTCTGTCGATCGTATTTTCGTAAATACCGCCAGCAGAGAGAATGGTGCGACGACTGGCTTCGTTGTCTTCATCGCAGGTAATCAGCACTCGTTCTAATCCTTGCTTTCTAGCTTCTGCTAGCCCTAGCTCCAGCTGCAACTTGGCCAAGCCCTTTCTGCGTTGACTGGGCCGGATAGAATAGCCAATGTGACCACCCTCCACAAATAATTTGTCATTCAAGGACAAGCGCAGGGCTAAAAAGCCCAGAGGCAAGCCAGTCTCATCAAAGGATAAAAATTGGATGGCGGGAACCCAACCTGCTGGCAGATTCTCTGTATCCTCCTGCTGCTCTACAATTCGCAACCAATCCTCATAATCCTTTGCTCGCTTCCAAGTTGAGCCCATGCCACCGTGCATATAGGATTTTGCTGCATCGAACTCAGCAATCATTTCTAAAATTGCATCTTTATCTTCCAAAGTTGGTCGTCGTAACTTCATAAACTATCCTCAATCTAAATCAATCCAATAGCGCTCTTTACCAGCTCGAATATCCTCTAAAGCTCCGCCATTAGCTAGAATCACTGCCCGACTGGCAGCATTATCACAATCGCAAGTCACTAAAGCACGTTTGATATTTTTACTCTTAGCTACTTGCAAACCTTGTCGCAGCTGCTCTTTGGCCAATCCTTTCCCACGCGCAGAGGGACGGATACTATAGCCGATATGCCCGCCTTCTTGGAGTAAATGGTCATTGAGCCGCAAACGCAGATTGAGAAAGCCCACAGCCTGACCATCTGCAGCAAAAGAGATTAGTTGGATGTAAGGCACAAAACCTTGCGGCAAGCCTAGCCCTGCCTCAGCTAGCCGAATGGTCTCCAGCCAGTCCTCATAGACAAAATCCGCTCCACCAAAGAAGCCGTCCTGTCGGCTACCAGCCGCTTCAAAGTCAGCCAGCATCTCTAAAATATTTTCCTTGTCTTCCAGTTCTGGTCGTCTCAGCTCCATAGATCCTCCTGATACGAAGAGAGTGAGACCGCCTTGCGCCCCACTCTGACTTCTATTATTTCTTGTTCTTTTCTAAAAATTGCTGACGCAGTTTGGCCAATCGCTCTTTTTTGCCATTGCCTCCCCGCGAATGTTTTTCATGGAAACGCTGCACCTGAGCCTTTCCTTTATCATCCAATTGATACTTTCCCATCTTAATTTCCTTCGTACTTAATAGTTGAGCCATTCATGTGCTTGACCCGAGCTGATATTTCCTTGTGGCGGCCATTAACCATTGGACGAGCTTGCGGATTTCCTAAGTAACCGCAGGTCCGCTTGACCACATCGACCGTCTTAGGATCGCTGTTGCCGCAGTTTGGACAGGTGAAGCCTCGCTCGGTCGGCGTGAAGTCTCCCTCAAAGTTACACTTGTAACAGCGGTCAATCGGCGTATTAGTTCCCAGATAGCCGACCCGATCATAGGCATAGTCCCAGACAGCTTCCAGTGCCTTTGGATTTTGCTGCAACACAGGGTACTCACAGTAGTGGATAAAGCCGCCTGAGGCTCCCACTTCAGGATAAATCTTCTCAAAGTCCAGCTTTTCAAAAGGAGTTGGACTCTTGCGCACATCGTAGTGGAAGGAGTTGGTGTAGTACTCCTTGTCAGTAATATCCGGAACGACCCCAAACTTCTCTGTATCCAAACGGCAGAAGCGGTCGGTCAGGCTTTCAGATGGTGTCGAGTAAACAGAGAAGTGATAGTCGTACTGCTCTGACCATTCTTCCACCCGACGCTTCATATCTTTGACAATGGCAACTGTAAAGTCCTTGGCTTCTGGATTGGTCTCCCAATTACCGCCGTAAAAGACTGCTGCCACTTCATACAGACCGATATAGCCTAGGGAAACCGTTGCACGACGGTGAGTAAAGAGCTGGTCTACTTGATCATACTTGCCCAGACGCTGGCCAAAAGCCCCATACTGATAAAGAATCGGTGCATTGGCTGGACTGGCTTCCTTGGTCCGCTCCACGCGGTAAACCAAAGCATCCTCAGCGATATTCATCCGCTCGTTAAAGATCTCCCAGAATTTATCCAAATCCCCCTCAGATTCAAGCGCAATCCGCGGTAGATTGACAGTCACGACACCTAGATTCATACGGCCAGAGTTGACTTCCTGACCATTTTCATCCTTCCAGCCTTGCAGGAAAGAACGGCAGCCCATCGGTACCTTGAAGGATCCAGTCAAGTCGATAATCTTGTCATAGGAAAGGACATCTGGATACATACGCTTAGTGGCACACTCCAGAGCCAGTTCTTTGATGTCGTAGTTAGGCGTTCCTGGCTCAAGATTAAGCCCACGCTTAAGGGTGAAAATCAGCTTAGGAAAAATCGCTGTGCGGTGCTCGCTTCCCAGTCCCTTGATACGGATATTGAGAATGGCCTTCTGAATTTCCCGCTCAAAACGATTGGTCCCCAGACCAAAGCCCAGCGAAGTAAAAGGAGTCTGACCGTTAGAGGTAAAGAGAGTATTGATCTCATACTCTAGCGACTGCATGGCATCGTAGATATCCTTCTTGGTCTTCGCCCAGGCGTACTCTTCCTGCTTATCCGGCAAAACCCATTGCTCTGCATCCTTGAGGTGCTTTTGATAATTAAGCTCAGCATAAGGCGCCAAGACTTCATCAATTCGGTCCGCTGAGCAGCCACCGTACTGGCTAGAAGCTACATTGGCAATGATTTGCGAGATTTGAGCCGTTGCAGTCTGAATAGACTTGGGACTCTCTACTTCTGCATTGCCAATCTTGAAGCCATTTTTCAGCATGCCGTCAAAGTCAATCAGACAGCAGTTCGTCATCGGCGTATAAGGGCTGTAGTCCAAATCATGGTAGTGGATGTCCCCCTTCTGGTGGGCATTGGCCACATGAGGCGGCAGCATCTTAAGTCCAATGGACTTGCCGACAATCCCTGCGGTCAAATCCCGTTGGGTATTGAAAACATCGCTGTCTTTATTAGCATTCTCATTGACCACCGTACGATCTTTGTTGAGAAGCTTGTCAATAGTAAAGTTGATGTCAGTCGCTTTTGAGCGCTCAAAATCCCGTTGAGTGCGGTAAGTGATGTAGTTCTCTGCAATGGCATATTCCTTGGCATTTAAAAGCTCATGCTCAACGATGTTCTGAATCTCATAGATTTTGACATACTTAGCGAAGCGACTGCTGATTTCTGCCACAACACGGTCTGTGATGGTTTCGAGCTTAGCTTCCAGCATAGGCGTCATGGGACCAAGGTCCTGAGCCGCTCGTACCATAGCCTTATAGATCTTAGTCACATCAAAAGCTACTCTCCGGCCATCTCGCTTCTCAACGTAGATGGTAGGCGCTGTATCAAATTTTGCTTCTCTTAAAATCATCACAAACACTTCCTCTTCTCAATTAATCATCTACCAAACATTATATCACTCCAAAATAAAAAATCAATATGTTGTGGTGAAATTGTTATTTTTTTATTTTACACACAACATATTGATTTACTTACTTGATTTGATAAAGCTTGAAGTGATTGAGTTTTAGGTTTACTTCTTCATAATCTTGAGAAATTTTCTTTTTCACGTCCGAAAAGAGTTTCACATCTTTATTAACTAAAATAAACTTTGGACTTGCCTCGTTTAAAGCATTACGCAAGAAAATGCGATTTTCCTCCGTTCCTGTATAAAGCGACGGACTCAGTAGAGAAACAGCGGATAAACGCTGCGATTTTATAGAGGCTAGCTGTATTGTCCCAAGCATAAATACTATCCTTGCTAGTGCTGTTTTCACGAATATGTTGGGCAGCCAGATTTCTCTCTGCTGAAACTCCATTGGATAGAATATACTCATTTACAAATGGATAAGCTACGAGATAAAGCATCGCAAGCAAAGGCAAAAAGAGTTGCTTGCCCAAGTAACGATTCCAGCCAGAAGTCTGGGTAGGCTTACGGTGGCGTCTTTCATGTCCATCTCTGTCTCCACCTGTATCTAGCCACAAGGCCAGTAACAGCAAGGCAAAAGGCAGAGTCGTCAACAATTGATAAGCGCCCTTCTCTGGCAAGCCTAGAACTCCAACAAAGCTGATAGGAAGACCTAGCAAACCAATGAAGCGCATGCCACGCGCGGCAGTTGGTTCTTCTTTGAAAGCAAAAGCCGTCATCAACGCTGTCGCAAAACCTAATCCTAGGAAAACTAAGCCATAATAGAGCAAATGATCGAATATATAGCTGCTATTGAGACGAAAAGCCTCTAGAACATAAGTAGCTTGGCTAATCGCTACACCAAAAGAACCATTTAAAACTGTATAGTAGCCCAGTGGATAAAATACTAAAGAAAAACCTAATAGACCTGCTAGCAACTGATAAAAGCCACGCGCTTTTCGCTTGTCAGCGATATTGTACAGAAGCAAAAACAGCGTCGTCAATGAGTAAAAGAGCAGACTAAAAGCTGGCTCGATTAGAAAAGCCAAGGCTCCAACCATCCCAAAACGAATAAAAGACTCATCACGGACACGCCCTTGTAAGTACTTCACAAGATGGTACAGACTCCGAAAGATAAATGGGAAAGCAAAAATAATAGAATAAGTTCCGCCAAATCCCAGTGTCAGCACAAACAAATAGAACAGAATTGTAATCTGGCGAGCCAGACCACTTCTAACCGTTATTTGTGAAATTGTCTGGAAGAGATATATTCCTGCCAAGGTCAAAGCCACTACTTGGAAAAGTAAAAACAATAGCTGACCCAAAAATAGATTCCCCAACCAGCTTACCAAGTAGTAGAGAAGACCGCTAGTTCCATAAATATTTGCATAGGCAACTTCTCCCTGATTCAAGGCCCAGCCAGCATATAGATTTTGCGATTGCAAATTGGTGGCTAAGTTGGTTAGTAGAGGATTGATGACACTGGTCAAACTGACCAAGATACTCCAAAAAAATAGTTTTAAAGAAGGAACTGGCTCGATTATTTTCTCTAGCCGCCGTCTCTCACTCGTATTTTGCCAGGTTTCTGCGGACATAGATACTAAAATTTCCACGTTTTCCTGCTGATTTCTATCGTTCATAAAAGTTCTCCTTGATTTCCATACTCTATAGTATATCAAAAAGCACTCTTTCTGTCAGCCTTATCTTGGCTCCCTTTCTTCTCCTGTTTCTTCTTTGCCAAGCGCTCCAAATCGCGGAATTTCAAGTAAACTAGTCGCTCTTCTGGACAAGAAAGCTGATAAATTATTTTTGCTATTTCCATCTATAATCCTCCTTTGATTCTCTATCCCCTATTTACTATTCGTAAAATAAAGGCGAGCGTCCCAAGAAAGTGTCATTTATAGCTTCTTAAGCAAATCCTCTCAGCAAAAAACAGAAAAAAGGGGCTGGGACAAAAGTCCTAGCCTCTCAATTGTCTTTGGATTGTCAAGCAAGACGCAGGGGTTGAGTGGGCCCTACTGCGCTGATTTCATCAGCTTTTACAGCCCTACTCAACTGTGCGGAGGTGGGACGACGAAATCGAATTCTAACGAATTACCGATTTCTGTCCCACTCTCTTTAAAGTAGCGGAGCAAATAATTGCATGATTTCCTTCAGTAAACGCTGGTACCAGCTATTTTGGAGGGTTTCAAGAGAAATTTCTTTGGAAACATCAAACAAGTCTTCAAAATCCTGCTTAATATCCGCAATCGATTCTGTTTGATACATAAGGACGGCATTTTCATAATGGTGCACCAGACTACGGTAGTCAAAATTAATAGTTCCGACCACGGCTAACTCATCATCCGAAATAACGTTCTTACTGTGGATAAAACCAGGAGTGTACTCATAAATCTTAACACCAGCCTCCAGCAAGTCTGGATAGGCACCACGAGTGACTATCTGAATCAGCTTCTTATCAGGAATAAATGGCGTCACAATGCGAACATCCACCCCTCTCATGGCTGCATTTTTGATATCCTCTGTCAAATCATAGTCAATAATCAAATAAGGAGTCGTGATATAGACATAATCGATGGCTTGGTTGATGATATTCTGATAGACGGCCTTGCCCACCTGTTCCTTGTAAATCGGCTTGGGCCCGCTCCCGTAAAGGGATATAGAGCCCCTACCTTCCACTCGCTGGCTATCAAAATGGTAACGGTCAAAGTCCGTAATTTCCCCGCGATTGATGTACCAATTCATTAGGAAAAGACGTGTCAAAGCTTTCACTGCTCGGCCTTCCAGACGGACACCGCCATCTTTCCAATGCCCGAAGCGCACGATATGGTTGATGTACTCGTCAGCCAGATTGATTCCGCCTGTATAGCCGACTTGCCCATCCACCACCAAAATCTTGCGGTGATCACGATTATTATAGGCCACCGTCATCCGCGGAATCACCTTATTAAACTTATGGGCATCAATTCCCATCTTGCGCAGTCTTTTCGTGTAATCTCCTGGGAGGGTCGCCATACAGCCAATATCATCGTAGAGCAGCTTGACTTCAACTCCCTGCTGGACCTTATCTACCAAAATCTCAAGGACACGATTCCACATCAAACCTGGATCAATGATATAAAATTCAAGAAAAATGAATTTCTTGGCTGAGCGCAAATCATCCAGCATGGCCTCAAACATCTCTTCACCAAGGGAGAAATACTGCGAAGCCGTGCCATCGTAGACATCAGCATTGTGATCCATACTCAGCAAAGACTTGACAATACCAAAGGCTGATTTATTTTCCTGCTTGAGCTCGACTCGCAGGTCATAGCTGTTGTCCTCTCGAAACTTCATTGAGTCCATTTTTTCCAGCTGCTGAATTTCTTTTTTGGAAAGGCGCCGCTCACCAATCATCAGATAAAGCAAGAAGCCAAAAACGGGCACAACTGCAAACAAGAGCCAAGTCACCTTGCTTTCGGGAGGCATATTCCGATTGACAATCGCCAAGATAGTCCCAATATATAAAGAAACAATGACAAGGGCTGACAACCAATTAGGCACCAATTGATTAAAATAGAAAAAGGCCGCAAAAACAAGAAGCAATTCCAATAACATGATAATGATGCTGAAACCATACTTGGACATCAGCAAACGAAACTTGCCTAGATTCATCCTAATCCTCCCTCGTCTCATATTTCATCTAGTATAACAATAATTAGCAGCAATTTCAAAACTTTTTCAAAGAAAATAGTCTCTAGTCCAAGATTAAAGAAAGCCCTAGCACTCCGTTATTCACAAACACAAAAAGCTGGAGCAGCTGCCCAGCCTTTTATAGGGTATTCCTTCTTTGAAAATTATTGCTTGGTGAAGACGATTGTGTCGTCATCATCGTTTTCCTGCGATAAATCTTCCAGAGTCAGTTGTTTTCCCTCTACTCGATAACGCTTAACGTCATCGCCAACGATCATAGTTTGATTAGTTGGATCAACCTGCACCTGTTCAATTTCCTGCTCACCGTCGCGTTCGACTTTGGTCAGGGTTCCTTTATTTCCAGAAACTTCTAGGGTTAAGGTATCGCCTTCGTGAGTGGCCTTATAAGTCCCATCTAAGTCACTAGCAGCCGTTTGACTGGAAGTAGAAGCCTCTGAACTATTAGTATTTGTGCTATTGTTTGTATTGCTACTTGCCTTGCTATTTGATGACACTGTCTCAGATGACTGAGAAACAGAGGAACTCGCTTGAGATTGAGCAGCTTGATTGGATGGATTTTGACCAGAATTGCCACAAGCTACCAATACAAAAGCGATCATAGCCGTAAGGGCTGAAAGAACTAATTTTTTTGAAACTTTCATTTTGTTTCTCCTTTCTTTGTTCCACTTCTATTTTACCAAACAGGGCTTTCTATGGTCAACTTATACACTCTGGAGGTAGGCTCGAACCTCTGCAATAAAATAAAGTGAACCCGTTACAAAAAGAACTTGGTCGGCCGTCTGCTCTTGTTTGAAATTCTCGATAAAGGCTCTATAATCCGCCACATAATCAAAGTCCGCAGCTTCTGCCTGCCCCACAGATTCCCCGTAGTCAAAGCTGGTCACCGTCACCTGAACCTCCGGCAGAGCCTCCTGCAAATAGGCCAGCATACCGCTATAATCCTTGCGCTTTAAAGCTCCAAACAACAGGCTGCATGTCTTGCCCTTCTGTCCCTTGATAAACTCGACCAAACGCGCCATAGCTGGCAAATTATGGGCACCGTCCAGATAGATATTCGGGCTAATTTCCTCTAGCCGCCCCGCCCAATGGGTCTTCCGCAAAGACGAAGGCAGCAGAGAAAAATCAATTTCCCAGCCCATTTGCTTCATAAAAAGCAGAAAAGCCTGCAAAGCCAGCGCTGCATTTTCTTCTTGGTAAGCACCCTGCAGTCCCAAGGTTACATGCGATAAAAGAAGATCTTGATTCTTAAAAGAACCATCAGAAAACGAAAAATCTCGTCCGTATTCATACAAATCCAAGTCCAAGCTTGCTGCCCGCTGCTCACAGACCTGACGAGCCTCCTCTGGCAAGGGGCCAATGACCGCAGAACGACCTTTTTTGAAAATGCCAGCCTTCTGCTCCGCAATCGCTGTAAGCGTCTGCCCCAGCGTTTCCTGATGATCCAAGCCCACTGAAGTCACCACTGCAACTTGTCCATCCAATACATTGGTCGTGTCCAAGAGTCCGCCAATCCCCACTTCGATGAGAGCCAGATCAACCTGCTCCTCTCTGAAATAAAGAAAAGCCAGCAAGGTCAAGATTTCAAAATAGGATAGCTGGTCATGAGTCTTGACCAATTCTCTCTCCATCTCCTGAATCTGCCGCCCTAAGCGAACAAAATCAGCATTCGAAATCGGCAGACCATTGATACAAATGCGGTCATGGACGCTGACCATATGCGGAGATGTAAAGCTAGCTACCTTTTTCCCTTGATCGGCAAATAAATTCCGCATAAAAGCAATGGTAGAGCCCTTGCCGTTCGTTCCCGTGACATGAATGACGGGGTAAGCCCGTTCAGGATTCCCCAGCAAATCTGCCGCTCTCTGCATCCGTTCCAAACCTGAACGAAAGTTCAGGCCAATACGACCATTCAACCATTTTTCAATCTCATTCATCATTTTCCTACATAAAAAGAGAAGCGAAGCGGACTTCAAATGTGAATCACCACTCGCTTCTCTCTTCTTTTCTATTCTTTGTAAAGAAACTAGCTGTGGCCAAGCCGTGATAAGTTCTCCAACTGGCTGATTTTCTAGTTGCTAGTTGCTATACTCAGGCTAAAAAGGTCTCCCAGACCTTCCTCGCTCTCTAGTTTTCAAGCTCAGGCTAAAAAGGTCCCTCGAACCTTCCTCGCTTTCTAGTTTTTAAGCTCGGGCTAAAAAGGTCCCCCGGACCTTTTTACTCCTCCATAAAGCTGTTGAAGACTTCTTCAATCATATCCCACTCTGCATCAGAGTCTTCTGGGATTGGCTCCAACTCGCCTTCTGTGCCGTCTTCATTTTCTGTAAATGAGTAAGCTTGGATTTCAACTTCGCCGTTCTCATCTTCTTCAGCATTTACTGGTACCAAAAGTACGTAATTTTTTCCAAACTCTTCCTTACCATCAATCGTCAGAAGAATTTCAAATAAATTCTCGTTCCCCTTGCTCATCTACCAAGGTAATCAATTCAGGCTGTGCCTGTTCGTGGTCATGATTATGATCGTGTGCCATAATTGTTTCCTCAATTCTTTCTAAAAGTTTCTATCTAAATAATTTTGTAAAATTAGCTGAGCCGCCAATTTATCAATCACTTTTTTGCGCTTGCTGCGGCTGACATCTGCCTGTTCAATCAGCATGCGCTCAGCAGCCACTGTCGTCAGACGTTCGTCCTGATACTCGACTGGAATTTGGAAAAGCTGGGCAATCTTCTCGCCATAAGCCTTACTCGCTTCCACTCGTGGACCGCTGGTATTGTTCATATTTTTAGGGAGGCCAAGCACAAACTTGTCCACCTTATATTGCTCGACAAGCTCCGTCAAACGCTCAAAACCGAACTGCTCTTTCTCTTCATCAATCTGAATGATTTCAAGCCCTTGAGCGGTGAAGCCAAGTGGATCGCTAATTGCAACGCCCACTGTTTTCGAGCCGACATCTAGTCCCATAATTCTCATCAGAGGTCAATGCCTTGTCCTTTCAGATAATAACGCACCAGTTCCTCTACGATTTCATCGCGTTCGTATTTACGAATCTGATTTCGAGCATTATTATAACGAGGCACATAAGCAGGATCTCCACTCAGCACGTAACCTACGATTTGATTGATTGGATTGTAGCCCTTATCATTGAGTGACTTGTAGACATCGGTCAAAGTCTCGCTAATTTCTTTTTTTGTTTGAATCATCAAGATTAAAACGTACAGTTTCGTCTGTAAATCCCACAATTACACCCTCTTTCTCTAAGAATACCATCATTATAGCATAATTACAGCAGTTTCACAAACTTAATCCATGTAAATTTTCTACTTTTTCGACATTTTTTCAACTATTTACCGCTCCTTCCCATCAAAAAACTAGCCCTTTTCAAAGACTAGTTTTCATCAAAAATATTAGGACGGATTGCTGATTTCCTTGCCCCCTTCATCTTGGAAGGACTTGATAAATTCTTCTGGAGTCTGGGACTTCATTTGGCTAAAAATTGGCCCATAGGTCGGTACTTTAGAAGCCGCATCATAATCAAGATTTGTCGGATCAATAATAAAATCAATATCAACAGTGCCTTTTTCAGTCACTTTAACATTCACTTGAATACCTTTTACTTGTTCAAGTTTATCCACTCCTGAACTTTGCTTGAAGCTCTTGCTCACCTCTTCTTGCAGAGAGGACAAGTCTTGACCAGCTAAGGCAGACTTAGCTTCTTCTGGTAAATTTTGTGAAATAGCAATATTCACCTTTCATACTTCTTGCCCGCGTAGGTAACTGTCAAGGTCATCGTTTGATCAAGGCCTTGTACCTTTTGATTTAACTGATAAGACTTGGTAATCGATTTAGCTTTTGCCTTGCTTTGAACAGACTGGTTGCTACCTGCTTTTCCACTATGTGATTGTTGTCCACAAGCTGTCAACACCGCCAAGCTAGCCATTAAAAGTACTACTGATTTTTTCATTTCTTTCTCCTTTTTGGTTTTCTATGATTAACAAAAAGCTTCCTTACTGTTGCTCCTCAGCCCCGTTCATCAATAAATTATTGATATATTCTTCAGGTGGCATCTTTGTCATTTCTTTTAGATTGCTATTCTTAAAATAATTTAAAGTGAGTGCCTTTTCAATATCCAAATTGTCAAAATCGTAAGTTGACGTGATTTTCATTTCATTTTCATTAAGAATTTGAACGGTTCCGGTAAAACCAGCAACAGTTTTTGCCTGAGTATAGTCCGTATCCTTTTGCATTGATTCATCCAAGAGCCGTTGAGTCTCCTCCAGCCCCACTTCTTTAATAGCATTTTTGATACTATCATCCGTTGGAGTAATTCTCTCCATAATCACCTTGATAAAACGTTTCCCTTGATAAGTGATAATTTGACTAGATTGAATTCCTTGCTCATCTTTGGGGAAAACTAGTTTCTTGGTGATGACTTCCTGCTTTTCAGCCTGACTGATAATGGGAAGATTAGTTGTAATTTCCTCTTTTTTCCCCTTTGGCTTGTCTGCTTTCTTATGAGCGCAGCCAGTCAATATCACAGCTGCTAAGCCAAAAATTAGTAAAAATTTCTTCACGTTCTGTCCTCCTCAGAGATATTGTATCATAGTTTAACCGCTTGTCAATCATTTTTAGGTAATGAGACAGAAAAAGGCAGCCTAAAAGGCGCCTTTCTTTATCTAATTATAGAGCTGCTCGTAAGCGAGCTTCTGTATTCTCAACATTGCGCACTGCACGAGGTAAGAAGGCACGGATATCATCTTCCTTGTAACCAACTTGGAGACGCTTGTCATCCACCAAAATCGGACTTTTCAGAATCCGCGGTGTTTCCATGATAATGTCAATGACTTCGTTTACACTCAAATCTTCAATATCAACACCGAGTCCTTTTGCATAACGGTTTTTTGAAGATACAATGCTGGCAATGCCATTTTCAGTTTTTGCTAAAATATCAAGAATTTCTTCTTTGGTAATTCCTTCCTTACCAAGGTTTTGCTCCTTGTAAGTCAATTGATGGGCGTTTAGCCAGGTCTTTGCTTTTTTGCAGCTAGTACAACTTGAAACCGTATAAATTGTGATCATGCAAGTACTCCTTTCGCTACACGATACTACTATCGTAGTATATTATACCACAAAAACCATCGGTCTTGCGACCTATTTTGAAAAATTATTCCTCAATATCAAAGGCATCGTCTAGATCAAGAGTCACTTCTTCTAATTTTTCAAGAGGAGCCTCAGCCTTACCCTTCACTGCTTCTGCTGGTTCATCATCTTCAATCAAGCCGTAACGTACACGGACTTGCCGGTCGATTTCATCAAAGACTTCTGGATGATCAGCCAAGTATTTCTTAGCATTTTCAGAACCTTGGCCAATTTTTTCATCATTGTAGGAGTACCAAGCACCCGCTTTTTTGATGATATCCAAGTCGGTCGCAATCTTAATTAGCTCGCCTGTCTTAGAAATACCTTCTCCGTACATGATTTCCACAAAGGCTTCCTTGAATGGTGGAGCTACCTTGTTTTTAACGACCTTGATTTTAGTTTCCTTACCAACATTTGTATCCTTCGCATCGCCAGTACCCTTGATTTGGGTATTACCACGGACATCCAGACGAACAGAAGCGTAGAACTTCAAAGCACGTCCACCTGGCGTTGTTTCAGGATTTCCAAACATAACACCAACTTTTTCACGAAGTTGGTTGATAAAGATGGCAATCGTCTTGGTTTTGTTGATGGAAGCAGACAATTTGCGCATGGCCTGACTCATCATCCGAGCCTGCAAGCCGACGTGGCTGTCACCGATATCACCATCGATTTCTGCACGTGGTACCAGAGCTGCAACCGAGTCGATAACGACCAAATCAACTGCACCAGAGTCAATCAATTTACCAGCAATTTCAAGGCCTTGCTCGCCAGAGTCAGGCTGAGACAGCAGCAACTCATCAATGTTTACGCCCAAAGCTGCAGCATAGGATGGATCCAAAGCGTGCTCCGCATCGATAAAGGCTGCGATGCCGCCTTCTTTTTGAGCTTGAGCCACTGCGTGAAGAGCAACGGTTGTCTTACCGGAAGACTCTGGACCGTAAATCTCAATAATCCGCCCCTTAGGATAACCACCCGCACCAAGGGCGATATCCAAAGCCAGAGAGCCTGAACTCATGACTTGAACCTTTTGCTCCGCTCGCTCGCCCAGACGCATAATAGCTCCCTTACCGAAGTCTTTTTCAATATTCTTCAGAGCGTTATCCAAAGCTTTTTGGCGTTCATCTCCAAATTTCTTTGTGATTTCATCCAAATTTTTCTGTTTTTTTGCCATTTATTTCTCCTATTTTTTTCTAAAATGTCTTTTGGCCATCTGTTTATTATACCAAAAATCAGTCCTTTAATAAAGTTTTTCGTACGAGGTTGAAGGCATGCATAACAGCAATCTTACGCACATCCCGTCGGCTACGACCAGCAATATTGACCTCAATAATTTCCGTTCCTGATTCACTCGCTAAGCCGATAAAAACTGTCCCAGCTGGATGGCCTTCCAGTGAATCTGGACCTGCCACACCTGTCAGACTGACCGCCAAGTCACTCTGAGTCAACTTTCTAGCCTGCTCTGCCATTTTCCCAGCCGTAAAAGCTGAAACGACACCATGCTTCTCCAGCTCTCCCAGTGGAATACCCAGCATCCGGCTCTTTTCTTCCATGCTATAGGTGACAAAGCCACCTGAAAAATAGCGGAAGCCCCAGCAAAATCCGCCAATGTCGCCTGAAAGAGGCCAGCTGTCAAACTCTCCGCCGCTGAAATCGTCTTCCCTTGACTCTTGAGCAGATCAAAGGCAACTTGAGCAAGCGAATTGTCGTCCCCATAACCGTAGAAAATCTCAGACAATGACTGTCCCTCAAAAGTCTGATGTGCCAAAATTTCCTTTTCCACAACCTCAAACTTAGCATCCGCTTCTGCCTGACTCAATGCCTTGGTGGAAAGTCGCAAGGTCACTTCGCCCGTCTTTGCATAAGGTGCAATGGTCGGATCGCTTTGTTGATCAATCATCTCGGCCAAAATAGTCACCAGCTGACTCTCGCCAATTCCGAAAAAGCGCAGCACCCGTGAATACAATTTCTGCCCTGTGGATAAGAGGGGAACCAGCTCGTTATTGACCATAGGTTTGAGCTCGCTAGGCGGGCCTGGCAGGACCACATAGGTCACTCCATCAACCTCTAGTAAACCACCAACGGCCAGACCTGTCGCATTTGGTAGCGGAGTCGAGCCTGTCACCAGCTGGGCCTGACGTTCATTGTTGGGCGTTCGGGCATAGTCTGGTCGGCTGGCAAAAAAACGATCCAACTTTTCCACAGCCGCTGGGTCGAAGCTCAAATCTCGACCGACAAACTTAGCCAAGGTTTGCTTGGTCAAATCATCCTCTGTTGGCCCCAAGCCCCCTGTCAGGATAATTAAATCACTGCGCTCTTTGGCAATTTCTAGGACAGAGAGAAGACGATTTTCATTGTCCCCCACTGCCGTCTGAAAATAGACATCAATCCCCAAACTCGCCAGTTTTTCAGATAAAAATTGGGCATTGGTATTGACAATCTGACCTGTCAGAATCTCGGTGCCCACAGCAATAATTTCTGCTTTCATAGAACCTCCTACCTTACTATTCGGAATTGGCTTTATTTTATCACAAAAAAGAGTAAAAAAGTTGATTTTCATTTCGAGAAATAAAAAGAGCTGTCAACTTATTGACAAAGTTGTCAACATCCTGTGGATAACTTTTAAAAATCTGTTTGTTATGGAGAATAACTGGATTGTTAGGCAGATGCTATTGGCAAAGGAACTTTTTCTTTTTATAATAAACATGAAAAGGATGTAAAAAGTGATTTATTCATTTCGTTAGAAAGGAAACCATCATGAAAATCTCTCAAGTTCTCAAGGACATTCGTCAACATCATCAGCTCACTCAGGAAGCCTTAGCAGAAAGACTCAAGGTTTCCCGCTCTGCCATTGCCCGCTGGGAAAGTGGAAAAGGGATCCCTGATATTAGCAATCTCATCGCTATCAGTCGGGAGTTTGATCTCAGTCTAGATCAGCTCATCAAGGAGGATGAGCATTTGGAGAAAGGTTATCGAAGACAGCAAGGCCAAGAAATGGCACTATTTGGTCATTTTCTACCTCTTCTCCGCTTTGGTTGAAATTGCCATCTTTGCCTATTTACACCATATCTTTATGGCTGGCTTCCTCATTTCCACTCTCTTTATGCTTTTCTTCGAGCTGCGCATCTTTATCAAGGAAAAGATTTGGATGCAGAAGGAAGAGTAATAATATTCACACTGTACAGAAAAGGCTTAGACAACTATCTTGTCTAGGCCTTTTTTTCGTCATTCTTTAACTGACTTTCATAGCGGAGACGGATGGTTGGCTCTCCGCGAAGGCTCAATCCCTCCTTTTCCCACATCAGTGTCATCCCAATTTTTTCTAAAACTCCTTGACTAGCAAGATTGGGCTTAGTCGTGTGGGCAAGAAATATCTTTATCCCCGGCATGTTCTGAGCCAATTCTTTCAAGGCTAAGGCTGCTTCAGTTGCGTAACCTTTTCTGTGATAGTTAGCATTGACTGTATAGCCTATTTCCGCCGTTTCTTGTTCTGTATCTATTCGAAGAGAGATATTGCCAATTAATTTACCTTCAGATTTCAACTCGATACCGTAGCGGCCCAAAGGAGCACTTAAATTATATAAGACAAGACTCTCTCGGCTCTCTTCTATGCTTTGGTGCTCTGGATAATCATATTTTAATAATTCTCCATCTGAAGTATATTCGTGATAATCCAACAAATCATCCATGGTCATGGGACGTAGAAGAAGACGCTCCGTCTCCAAGATAGGATTCTCAGCTAAATATACTAAGGCTCTATTATCCATCCTTCATCTCCTTTATTAAAAATCTTCAAAATACTTAAAAAGTAGCCACTAGACTTTCGCTTTATTTACTTACCACTCTACTGCTACATTAAAAAAATTGTTACTATGAAAGCAATGATATTGTTGCAACAATGAAGGGCAATTGGATACCAGATATTCTTGTCCTTTCTCAGATACAAGAGCGAGAGAAGAAGACCTGCGGCAATATAGGAAATAGCTGTCACCCACTCTGATAAGGCCCAGCTGTGCATATGAAGGGTGGCAAATAGAAAGGTTGTTAACACAATACCGAGCCCGTCAGAGAATTTTGCCAAAAAAGTACCTAGGAAAAAGCGGCGGAAGAAAAACTCTTCAACGATTGGCCCGATAAAGCAACCGATAACCAAGATTAAAAATGGATTTTTCAACAAGGCACCTTGAATACTGGCATCATTCTGCCCCTGTAGCGGCAAGCCCAGACTCTGTTTAATCAAAACTGAAAGCAGGTTGCAGGCAATGGACAGGAAGAAAACGAAGACCATGTACAAAGAAATCGTTTTTAGAAATTCCTTCTTCTTGGTCAAAATCAAGGCCAACTGGTCCTTTAATTCTTCACGATAAGCTAAGATTCCCAAGATAAATAAAAGGAAATAAACTGGATAAATTAGCCAATTTATTCCAATCAGCTGCAAGCCTCTACCTAGGAATAAGATCGTATAGAGGGTGATAAAAATAAGGAGAAATTTTCTTGTTTTCATTGTTCTACTTCCAATCACAATTATTTTCATGGTCATTGATAAGGCCAGCTGCTTCTAAGAATGAATAGACACAAACTGGACCGACAAATTTGAAGCCTTGCTTTTTCAGCGCCTTGGATATGCTTTCTGACAGCTCTGTCTTCGTCGGAGCTTCCTTGTAGTTCGTAATTTGATTGTCAATCGTTTTGAACTCGACAAAGGACCAGATATAGTCGTTAAAAGAGCCAAACTGTTTTTGAACAGCCAGAAAAGCTTGGGCATTGGCTCTGGTCGCATAGATTTTCATCTTATTGCGGACGATATCAGGATTGTACAAAAGAGCATCCAAGTCTGCATCCGTCATCTGGGCAATTTTCTGGGCATCGTAGAAATGAAAAGCTTCCCGAAAAGCCTGACGTTTATTGAGAATGGTTTCCCAAGAAAGTCCAGCCTGATAAGTCTCCATGCAAAGCAATTCAAATAATTTCTGATCATCATGGAGGGGCTTGCCCCACTCCTCATCATGATAAGCCACATACAAAGGGTTATTCATCTTTACCCAGCCACAGCGTTTAGTCATATCTTCCTCCTACTTAACCAACATCTTGAGAGCTGACTTGATATAGTTTTCTGCTGTATCCGTCGTTCCTTCAAAGAATTTCTTGATTTTCTTGAGTTCCGCAGCTTTGTAGCCTAGAGCCAGCATAGCTTCCATGGCTTCTTCCAATTCTTGATTTTCATTGCTAGCTTGTACTGCAGCCTTGGCAGGAAGTTCGTCACCAGCTACTGCCACTTTTCCTTCCAAGTCCAGCACCATCTGCTGGGCTGTTTTCTTGCCAATCTTAGGAAACTTGGTCAGGTAGGTGATGTTTTTTTGCTCAATGGCCTGCACTAAGCCAGCATTATCATCTGCCGCAATAATAGCCAAGGCAGACACTGGGCCAATACCTGAGACTGAGATCAAGCTGAGAAAGAGTTGCTTCTCCTCCTCGGTCACAAAACCGTACAGGAGCTCCGCGTCTTCTCTCACCACCTGGTGGACATAGACCTTGGCTTCCTGATGAAGACGCCCTGAGTAAGCATAGGGGTTGGCCACATGAAGAATATAGCCGATAGAGCTGACTTCCAATACAATGTACTTGGCTGTAATTTTACTGATGATTCCTTTAAAATATTCGTACATAATCTTCCTTCTTTTTGTATCATTTTGCCTATCTAGTATATCATATTTTCTGCCTGGAAACTGCAAACAGAAATGCAACCAGCGGTTGACAAAATGTACAGGAAGCTGTATTCTCAAGATAACTAAAAGCTGTTAGGATAGAGATAGAAAAAGAAAGGAGCTGTCATGATGAAACTCGCTGATAAATTATTTGAACTAAGAAAAGAAAAAGGCTGGTCACAAGAAAAGCTAGCTGAACAAATCAATGTCTCTCGCCAAAGCATTTCCAAGTGGGAGTCTGGCCAAGCACTGCCAGAACTCGAAAAAGTTGTAGAGCTGAGCAAGATTTTCAAGGTGACGACAGATTATCTGCTTTTAGAAGAACGTGACAAGTCGGAAATAAATCCCATCCTCTCCGAAGACGAAAAAGATCGCTACTACAAGGAAGTAAAATCTTATGGCTTCTGGCATATTTTGTATATTCTTGTATCAGCCTTGGCTATTTATCTCTTTTCCGCAGGTTCTAGCTTTCCAGCAAAATTCACTGGTCTGGTCTGGTTGGCCTTCTTCCTCTTAGTCGCATCCGCAATGGCTATTAACAAGGCGCTAAAGATGAAGGAAAAGTATCTGGACAAGGTTATCGGATTTGATGGGGACGCTCAGAAAGAAGGTGCTCAAGATGAAACTAAAAACTGACAATCCCATACCTGTCAAAACTCGTCTGAAAGAGCTGATTGGAGACTGGCTCTTCATTTCGGGCTACCTCATTGCTCTTTTTTTACTGGCTATGGGCTTTTACAATCTGGTTCTAGGAGGCATTCCGGCATTCACTGAAGCTCAGAGCCAGCTTCTGGCTTTTTCTAGCTCCGTCCTGCCTCTAACTATCATCTTTGCTTGGCTAGACTATCGAAAAGGAAGTCTTGGCAAGCGCTGGGCAGGTTTACAGTTGGTTTACAAACATAGGAGCCTTTCCCACAGCCTTTTGCGCTCTGCTATTAAGTTTTTCCCTTGGCAGCTGGGACATATGGGAGCTATCCGTAGTTTTTATCAAGCGGATGCTCTGTCAATTTTCTTGTCAACTTCAGTAGGGATTCTTTTCTTGATCTTTCTGCTGATGGGGCTGCTTCGCAAAGACAAACGCCATCCAGCTGATTTGCTTGCTGGAACGCAAGTTCAGCTCAAAAATTCAAAACAGCTCTAGTTCTATGACTAGGGCTGTTTGATTTTCTATAGAGTTTAGTATTTCCCCAACTCCCGCAGGCTAGTATGATTTTCCTGAATGCGGCGGAACATTTTTTCCATATCCGACTTGGTAAAGTTGACCAAGACCGGCCGGCCGTGTGGGCAGTTATAAGGATTATCACACTGGGACAGCTGAAAGAGCAAGTCGCGCGCAGAGTAGTCATCCAGACTGTGATTGGCCTTGATAGAGCGTTTGCAGCTCATCATAATGGCTAGCTCTGCTCGATATTTCTTGATAGAAACTTCCTTGGTCAGGAGAAGCATGTCACACATCTCATAGATGCCAGCCTCAATCTCCTCTTCCTTAAACCAAATGGGATGCTCACGGAGGATAAACTGATTGGCTCCGTACTCTTCTAAAAAGATGCCAGCATCTTCTAACAGCTCCATCCGCTGCTTGATTCGCAACATATCGTCCGCTGGAAATTCAAAGATATAGGGCACTAAGAGCTGCTGCTGGCTATTGTCCACATCCCCTATCTTCTCCCGATAATACTCATACTTGACCCGCTCTTGGGCAGCATGCTGATCAATAATGTAAAGACCGCCCTTGCCCTGAGCAAAGAGATAGGTGCCATGCATCTGGCCGAAATATTCTAACTCTGGGAAGCTTGACTTCTCTTCCTGTTCCAACTTATCCACAGCCCGCTCCAGACTGGCCTGGTCTAGCTCTGGATGGTCCAGTTGGTCATAGCTGGCCGGCTTTCTCTCTGCGAATTTGACCGAAGTCGGTTGCGGTTCTGCTTTTTCATCTGTCGCTTCATGAACAGGCTCCGCTGATTCTTCAAAGGATATCTGTTGTTCGGCCACCTGTGGCTTGAGGAAGAAGTCATTCTGCTCCTTATCGTAATAGAGGCGATTTTCTTTAAGGGGAAGGCTGGTCTGTTCAGGCTTATTGGCACGCTTAACAGTTGATTTGGCTAGATTTTCTAAAGCATCTGGGATAAGATCCTGCTCCTTGAGACTAGTCGCAATGGCTTGTGAAATCAAGGTCATGAGTTCCCGCTCTTTAGAAATCCGCACCTCTTGCTTGGTCGGATGGACATTGACATCGGCCAGATAGGGGTCAATCTGAATATTGATGACCGCGAGTGGAAAGCGGCCTACCATCAGCTTGCTGCCGTAGCCGTCCAAAATAGCACGATTGAGCAGGAAATTCTTGATATAGCGGCCATTGATGAGAATCGTAATATAATTGCGATTTGCACGAGTCAGCTCAGGCAGACTGACATAACCGCTCACCTCAAAGTCCAAGTCTGAATCAGAAATTTCCACCATTTTCTTAGCTGTTGCCAAACCATAGATTCCTGCAATAGCCTGACGCAGATTACCACTGCCGGCAGTCCGTGTCATTTCGCGGCCGTCACTGATAAGGGTGAAACCCACCTCCGGATGGGCCAGACTAAGCCGATTAATCACATCAACGATATGGGACAGCTCTGCCTGCTGGCTCTTCATATACTTGAGACGAGCCGGAGTATTGAAGAAGAGATCTTCTATCTTGATTTTCGTTCCCACCGGACTGCTGGTAGGCTCATATTCTTCAATCTCACCGCCTTGCGCAACCAGCAGAGTCCCATGCTGGCCAGCTTCCGTCGCTGTCTCAATAGTAAAACGCGAGACAGAAGCAATGGAAGGAATGGCCTCACCACGAAAACCCAACGTCCGAATCCGAAAGAGATCCGCCTGCTTCTTGATTTTACTGGTAGCATGGCGTCGAAGGGCCAGAGGAACATCTTCGTGGTCTATGCCTTCGCCATTATCCGTTACCTGAATGCTCTTGAGTCCGGCCTCCTCGATTTCGATGGTAATCTGGCTTGCACCCGCATCAATTGAATTTTCCACTAGCTCCTTGACCACGCTGCTAGGCCGCTCAATGACTTCACCTGCCGCAATCTGATTGGCTAGAATTTCTGGAAGTTCGATAATTTTTGACATCTTTTTCTCCGTATTTGTTCTGCTATCTATTATAACACATTGGGCTCTTTCTAGCAGAGGGCAGCCTTGTCTTGACCATTCTGCGCGCAAGGCAAACCAGATAGACTCAAATAGCTGCCACATAGACAAAAGGGCTTGTTTTCGCTGCCATGTTGCGGTTTAATAAAGGTGAAAGGAGGAAGTTATGAAAGTTAAGCTAAGAATCGATTCTCAAGTCACCGAAGACACCGTCAGCATTGAGGCTCGCCTCATGACAGAAAGCATTCAGGAATTGGTCCACTTTGCTCAAGATCTAGCAAAGTGGATAAGATTCATGTCAAGAAAGAAGATGAAATCTATCTGCTGGACGCTAAGGAAATCCACCGAATCTACACAGAAAATCGTCAGGTCCGGGTCCGAACGACAAAAGACAGCTATCGAGCTCAGCAAGCTCTTTATCAGTTGCTGCAGATCCTGCCGGACTATTTCCTACAGATTTCGCAGTCAGAGATTATCAACAGCCGACAAATCAGTCACCTCAAGCTGACGCCCAATGGTCTGATTCAAATATTTCTGAAAAACGGTGACCAGACCTACTCGTCCCGCCGTTATCTCAAATCCATCAAAGAAAGGTTGCAATTATGAAAACTCGTCTTAAAAAACTCTTTTTCGGAGGGATTGGAGGGATTTTCATCGGTCTCTTCTTCTCCATGATTGTTTCTTATTTTTACAATCCAGCTTATCTACCGCTTCACCCTGACTCGCCTATCGGCCACTTCTTTTTGAGCCAGCATGTCCATGTTTCCCTCATCATGCTCTACTGCCTGCTTATCTGGTTTATCATGGGAGCGGTTTTCAAATGGAGCGGAAGTTTCTTCCAAAGAGACTGGAGCATCCTGCGCTCCGTCGTTAGCCACTATGGTGTGATGATTCTGACCTTTGCACTGTTGGCTAATCTAGCTGGATTTTTCCCAAGAGAAAAAATACTCAGCCTGACACTGACTGCCGTCGGGGAATTCACCCTTATCTATCTAATCATTTCAGGCGCCATCTACTACCACACCTACCGGAAAATTCAAAAAATCAATAGCGGCTTGTCTAGCAAATCGTGAGAAACATAAAGAGCGAGAGTGGGACAGAAATCGGTAAATCGTTAGAATTCGATTTCGTCGTTCCGCCTCCGCACAGTTGAGTAGGGCTGTAAAAGCTGATGAAATCAGCGTAGTAGAGCCCACTCAACCACTGCGTCTTGCTCGACAATCCAAAGACAATTGAGAGGCTAGGACTTTTGTCCCAGCCTCGTTCTTTGTGTTTACAACTTCTTCTTGAGCTCAGCCACTGCTGCCATGACTTCTAAGGGAGTCATGTTATAGATGTCTAAGTCTCGTAATTCATTCAGGACTGGATTTTCCGATCCTTCTACGAAAAGAGACATCTGCTCAGCCACTTGTGACCGCTTCGGTCTGGATGCAGCAGGAAGCTCTGAGCCTAGTCCTGTATCCTGACTCTCCAAATGACTCAAATGCTATCCGCCCGCTCCAGTAATTTCTCAGGAAGTCCGGCAATCTTCGCCACATGGATTCCGTAGGACTTGTCAGCCGGACCCGGCTCAATCTTATGCAGGAAAGTTACCTGCCCGTCCTTTTCCAAGGTTGCCACATGGACATTTTCCAAATGCTCCAAACTATCCTCCAAGGCTGTCAGCTCGTGATAGTGGGTGGCAAAGAGGGTCTTGGCCCCAGTATAATGATGAATATGCTCGATAATAGCCTGAGCTAGCGCCATCCCATCGTAAGTCGCCGTCCCACGGCCCAGCTCATCAAAGAGAATGAGTGAACGCTTGCTGGCCTGCCGAATGGCCCGATTGGCCTCCATCATCTCCACCATAAAAGTGGACTGGCCGGACACCAAATCATCCGCTGCGCCGATGCGCGTGAAAATCGCATCGAATAGCGGCAGACTGGCAGACTGAGCGGGCACATAAGATCCCATCTGTGCCATGATGACGATAATTGCCAGCTGACGCATATAAGTTGATTTCCCGCTCATATTAGGCCCGGTAATCAGCTGGATATCTGTTTCCTGATCCAGCAGAATACTATTTGGAATGTAGCTTTGGGCTCCCATGACCTTTTCCACGACAGGATGACGACCTTTTTCAATCTGCAGACGGCGCTCTGCAGTAAAGACAGGGCGCACCAAATGCTGCTGTTCTGCCACCGCAGCAAAGCTCTGCAGGACATCCACAGCTGCCAGCGTTTGTGCCAAGGCCTGCAAGCGCTGGATATATTTGCCAACTTCCTCGCGAATTCGCATGAAAATCTCGTATTCCAGATTGGCGGATTTTTCACGCGCCTCCAACATCTCTCCCTCAATCCGAGCCAGCTCCTCCGTTCCGAAACGCTCCGAATTTTTCAGGGTCGCCTTGCGGAAGAAATGATTAGGCACATGAGCCAGCTGGGAATTGGTCACGTGGAAATAGTAACCATCTTTTTTATTATAATCAATCTTCAGATTGCTGATGCCGCTGTTAGCACGCTCCTTGACTTCCAGCTCTGCAATCCATCCGGTCCCCTCCCTCAGCACAAGCCGATACTGATCCAAAGTCTCATCAAAACCGGTCCGAATGATATTTCCCTCAGTGATGATATGGGGGGGCATCCGGTGAAATAGCTGAGCTAATCAAGCCCGCCAACTCTGGAATAGGATCCAAGCCCTCAATCAAAGGCACTAGATGCGGGCTGCCGATCCCTTGCAGAATAGCCTTAATCTGAGGCACATTGCCCAGGGTAGCTGCCAGCTGCAGCAGATCCTTGGGATTGGTCTTACCAAAAGAAACTCGACTAGCCAGCCGCTCGATATCATAGACTCCCTTGAGGCTCTCCGTCAAATCACTCCGCTCAAAGAAATGATCCAGAAAAACCTCGACGACATTCTGTCGCTGGATAATTCGCGCTTCATCAATCAGCGGACGCTGAATCCAAGAGCGCAGCATGCGGCCGCCCATGGCCGTCTTGGTCTCGTCCATCAGCCAATAAAGACTGCCGTGCTTCTTGCCCGAGCGAGCATTTTCTGTCAAATCCAGACTCGTCTTGGTAGCATAGTCCATTTGCAGAAAGTCCTTGATTTCATAATGCTGGGCTTTCTTCAAATGGCTGAGCTCCCTCATCTGGGTCCGGTGCACATACTCCAGCAATTTCCCCGCTGCCTGATGCTCCATCGGAGACAGCTCCTCGCCCAGCAGCTGAACATCCTCCAAAACCTGCTCCACATAGGACAGTAAAAGATTCATCTGTCCAGCCAAGACCTGCTCCTCAGCTTCTGGCAAGGCATATCCCAGCACCACTTCCCTAGCTTTCAAATTGCGGATTTCCCCGCAGACCAAGGCAAAGTCCTCTAAACTAGTCACCTGAAACTCACCAGTCACCAAGTCCATATAAGCTAGACCATAGAGACCATCTGAGTAATCCAGAGCCACCAGAAAGTTATTAGCAGAGTCCGGCTTACTGGGAGTCCACCACCGTTCCCGGTGTGATAACCTGAACGACCTCCCGCTTAACAACTCCCTTGGCTTCCTTGGGATCTTCCATCTGCTCCGCAATCGCCACCTTATAGCCTGACTCGACCAAGACATCAATATACTGCTGCGCCGAATGATAGGGAACTCCGGCCATGGGAATAGGATTTTCTGCATTTTTATTGCGGCTGGTGAGAGAAATCTCTAAAATCTGGGCGGCATTGACCGCATCATCATAAAACAACTCATAGAAATCTCCCATCCTAAAGAGCAGAAAAGCATCTGGATAGTCCTTTTTGATATCCAAATACTGCTGCATACCGGGTGATAATTTTTCTGCTGCCATTTTTATCCTTTCTAAAAACAAACGAGGTCAGGACTTCCGTCTCAAACCTCTCCGTCAATTCTAAGCTTTTGGCTATTCCATGCCTTCTTTGACACTCGTCTCGATTTCTCTAGCCGCATCCTGATCCCGGCAAATCACAAGCAAGGTATTGGCACCTGCAACGGTTCCTAAAATCCGACTATCCAGAGAACCATCTACCACATTTGCCAAGACCGTCGCTTCGCCCAGTCCTGTACGGAAAACCAGCGTAAACTCCGCTCTAGAAACTGCCTGAACATGACTGGCCAGAAATCCAGCTAGATCCAACTCCTCTGCTTCATGAGCCAGCACATAGTAGACTTGCCCGTCTTTCTTCAGCTTGGTCAAGCCAATCTCTCTTAAATCCCGCGAGAGGGTTGTTTGGGTCACAAATATCCCCTCGTCTTCCAGTCTTTTTTTGAATATCCTTTTGTGTTCCTAACTTTTCTTCCTTGATCATCCATTTAATAAGCTGATGACGCTCGCTCTTTCTCATACTCGACCTCATTGACTGAATATTTATACTCTCAATTATATCAAAAAATCTATCTTATACCAAAAAAATTGAAGATTCCTCATAAAATGTGATAGAATAGTAACAAAAGACCCAAAGGAGCAAATATGGATAATAAACAATTAATCGCTAGCGAATTGGCCAAAGTTATTGACAGCTTGGACCAAACCGCTATCTCTAACCTACTAGAACAGCCGAAAAGTTCCGATCTTGGAGACATTGCCTTCCCAGCTTTCTCACTTGCTAAAGTAGAACGCAAGGCTCCTCAAGCTATCGCTGCAGATATCGCTGAAAAGATCGACCCAAGTCATTTTGAAAAAGTTGTCGCAACTGGACCTTATGTCAACTTCTTCCTCAACAAAGCTAAAATCTCTGATCAAGTCATCAAAGAAGTCATCAAAGAAGGCGCTGACTATGGTCAACAGAACGAAGGAAATGGCGGAAATATCACAATTGACCTTTCCAGCCCTAACATTGCAAAACCTTTCTCTGTCGGTCACTTGCGTTCAACCGTTATCGGTGATGCCTTGTCTAATATCTTCCGCAAGATGGGCTACAATACCATCAAGATCAACCACTTAGGTGACTGGGGCAAGCAATTCGGTCTCCTCATGGTTGCTTACAAGAAATGGGGCAACAAGGAAGCCGTTGAAGCCAACCCAATCGATGAACTCTTGCAACTTTACGTCCGCATCAATGCTGAAATCGAAAACGATCCAGCCTTGGACGACGAAGGCCGCCTCTGGTTCAAGAAACTGGAAGATGGCGATCCAGAAGCAACAGAACTATGGCAATGGTTCCGTGACGAAAGTCTCGTTGAATTTAACCGCATCTATGAATTGCTCAGCGTTGAATTCGATAGCTTAAACGGAGAAGCCTTCTACAATGACAAGATGGACGAGGCCGTGAAAATTCTGGAAGACAAGGGTCTCCTGAAAGAATCAAAAGGCGCTAGCATTGTAGACTTGGATGATGTCAATCTCCCACCAGCTATGATTAAAAAATCAGACGGTGCTACACTTTACATCACCCGTGATATTGCCACTGCTATGTACCGTGCACGCACTTACAACTTCGTCAAGAACGTTTATGTCGTTGGTCAAGAACAATCAAACCACTTCCGTCAACTCAAGGCCGTCCTTAAGAAGATGGGATTTGACTGGAGCGATGACATGATCCACGTGGACTTTGGTCTGGTTACGAAGAACCGCCAAAAACTTTCAACACGTAAAGGAAACATCATCCTTCTGGAACCAACTCTGCAAGAAGCGATCAGCCGTGCAAAAGCTCAAATCGAAGAGAAAAATCCAAATCTGGAAAACAAAGAAGCTGTCGCCCATGCAGTTGGTGTCGGTGCCGTTAAATTCTACGACCTTAAGACTGACCGCCGCAATGGTTATGACTTTGATTTGGAAGCCATGGTTTCCTTTGAAGGTGAAACTGGACCGTATGTGCAATATGCCTACGCGCGTATCCAGTCTATCCTGCGCAAAGCAGACTTCAAGCCAAGTCTTGATGCTAACTACAATCTCAACGATGCTGAAAGTTGGGAAATTATCAAACTTCTCCAAGACTTCGCTCGCGTAGTCAAACGTGCATCCGATAACTTTGAGCCTTCTCTGATTGCCAAATACGCGATCAGCCTAGCTCAAGCTTTCAATAAATACTATGCTCACACTCGCATCTTGGATGAAAATCCTGAACGCGACAGCCGTCTAGCTCTCAGCTATACTACTGCTGTTGTACTGAAGGAAGCTCTCCGCATGCTTGGTGTAGAAGCACCAGAAAAAATGTAACCCTACACAAACCTTCCAGTTTTGGGAGGTTTTCTTAGGAAGAGATATTTTATGAATGAAACTGCTTATATTTTAGTTGCCCTTAGCTTGGTCATTCTCTTTTTGTACAACAAAAGAGAAAAGGTAAAGTTGCAAATTTTGCTGCAGCAGGAACTCCTAAAAAGTGATCATTTTCGACAAGAACTCCAAGAAAAAATGGCCACTAGTGAAAACCAAAATGACCTTATTGCTTACATTAACAAAAAATACCGTTTAGGAATTTTATATTCAAAAGAGCTGGTCGAAACGATCGCCAGCGAGCATGCAAGTCAAGAATAGAAAAGCCGTTCGATCAAAAATATTGATCGAACGGCTTTTTATTTATGCTTTTATTTCGTACAATTCCTCGATAATGCCAGCTACTTTTTTAATATCGCCTAACATACCACGCATTTCAAAATCAGCTAAAACGGGGAAACCAAAACGTTGGCTGTATTGCTTAGCAGTCAGGCAATACTGGTTGTTAAAGTTACGATTGCCACTTCCGATAACTCCCAAACACTTGCTAGCATTCTGTCCATAAGCTATAAAATCGGCCACATCTGTCGTAAGAATCTCGACATCGCCATTATCTACACCATTGCCACCTTCCAGATAGGTCGGTAGAAAGGTAATGAAAGGATTGGTCATTTCAAAGAACGGACGTCCCTCTTTCACTAAGTCTTTGATGTGGATTTTCTCAATCTCTAAACTCGGATGCTGCTCTAACAAATAGTCGCTCAAACGACGGACAAAACTCTCTGTATTGCCACTCAAGCTAATATAAACTAAGGAAACTTTCATGTTTATTTGCTCCATTCCAAAAAAAATAACATTTATCCGCTCATCTAGCTTATCAGCAGTAAATGTTATTTGCCAAATCTTAATTCTCTTCAGCCACTTCTACACTCTCAGCTTCCTTTTGCTGCTTGATAAGCTTAAAGACAACAATGGAAAGGAAGATGAGGCTAAGAACGACAGAGAAGCCGACACTCATATTCAACCCCAGTATCTGAGTTGAAAGTAATGTTGGATCCGAGAAGGAAGAAGCTGCAATCCCTTTAGCTGCCACATAACTATACGCTGTCCCAATCAGTCCAATGAGAATGTCAGCAATATAAATAAGATTTGCTTTAAAGATGTCTTTCTTAAAAACGAAGAACCAAGCTGCTATCAAAAGAAGCAGGCTAGCATAAAAGAAAACATTACTTAGTAGCGAACCTGATAGTTCAGCGCTTTTGCTAAAATAAGTTGCAAACTGAGATTTTACTGGCTCTTCCATGCCTTTAAGTAAGGATTCCACTGCATCATTAGAAGAGGAGAACTTCGACACAAGCCCCCATAAACTGCCAGCTGTTGCTAATCCCAGTAAGACATAGAGATAAATTGGTTTCTTTTTCATAATAACCTCCTGTAAAGAAATACTTTTTCTTATTATACACCCAAAAGAAAAGACTGACAAGAGCCAAGGTCTGCTACGATTTTAAAGCTCTATCTACTAGAAAAGCTTATCCTCCAAGACTACTCACTCTAGTCTTCTAACACGAAAAAAGCCAAGACAATCCTGTCTAGGCCTTTTCACTTATTTTAAATAATTAGTTCTCCAAATGCCATACTTCATCATTGTATTGTTGGATTGTACGGTCTGCTGAGAAGAAGCCAGCTTTTGCAATGTTAACGATCACTTTATCCAACCATGCATCGCGGTCTTCGTAGTCAGCAAGCATTTGCTCTTTAACTTTGATGTAGTCTTCCAAGTCAAGAAGTGTCATGAACCAGTCTTTGTTGATCAATTCATTGTAAAGACGTTCCAAGCGTTCTTTCTTACCTACTGCAAGAACAGCATCGCTGATGATAAAGTCAACCAATGGCTTGATAGCTGGACGAGCGTAAAATTCGCTTGATTTGTAGGCTGCTTTTGCGTAAAGGTCGATAACTGTTTCTGAATCTTCACCGAAGATGTAGATGTTATCTTCGCCAACCAACTCAGCGATTTCCACGTTAGCACCGTCCATAGTACCAAGTGTCAAAGCGCCGTTGAGCATGAATTTCATGTTACCAGTACCTGAAGCTTCTTTAGAAGCAAGTGAGATTTGCTCAGAAATATCACCAGCTGCAATCAAGAAGCTTGATGCTGTAACGTTATAGTTCTCAACCATAACCACTTGCAAGTGTGGTGCCACTGCTGGGTCATTCGCGATGATTTCTGACAAGCAAAGAATCAAGTGAATGATGTCTTGGGCAATTGTATAAGCAGGAGCTGCCTTACCACCAAAGAAGACAGTGATTGGGCGAGCAGGAATGTTACCAGCCTTGATGTCCAAGTATTTGTGGATAACATACAAAGCGTTCATTTGTTGGCGTTTGTACTCGTGTAGACGCTTGATTTGGATATCAAAGATAGAATCTGGATTGATTTCTACACCTTGAGCTTCCTTCAAGTGACGAGCCAATTTACGCTTGTTGTGAGACTTAATGCCTTCCAGCTTTTCTTTCACTTCTTGCTTGCCAGCAAAGTCAAGTAGACCTTCCAACTTAGCAGCATCATGGTGCCAATCGCGACCAAGAAGTTCATCTAAGTAGCTAGACAAACGTGGGTTAGCGTGCATGAGCCAACGACGGAATGTGATACCGTTTGTCTTGTTGTTGAATTTCTCTGGATAAATATCGTAGAAAGCTTTCAACTCAGAGTTCTTCAAGATTTCAGTGTGGAGTGCTGCAACCCCGTTAACGCTATATCCATAGTGGATATCCATGTGTGCCATGTGAACACGGCCGCTCTCATCGATGATTTGAACAGCTGGATCTTTGTATTCTGCTTTGACACGACGGTCCAATTCTTTGATGATTGGTACCAAGTGAGGAACCACTTCTTGCAAGAATTCAAGAGGCCATTTTTCAAGGGCTTCAGCAAGGATGGTGTGGTTTGTGTAGGCAGTCATGCTACGAACGATTGAGATCGCTTCATCAAGCTCGATACCACGCGCAGTCAAAAGACGGATCAACTCAGGAATAACCAGTGATGGGTGAGTGTCATTGATTTGTACAACTGCGTAGTCTGCAAGATCATGCAAGTTGCTTCCTTTTTCGATCGCTTCGTCGATGATCAATTGTGCACCGTTTGAAACCATGAAGTATTGTTGGAAGATACGGAGCAATTCACCTTGCTTGTCGCTATCATCTGGATAAAGGAAAAGAGTCAAGTTGTGAGCGATATCTGTCTTGTCAAATTCGATTCCCTCTTTGATGATGGAAGAATCAACTGAATCCAAGTCAAACAAGCGCAAACGGTTTTTAGTAGCTGTCTTGTAACCAGGCACATCAATATCGTAAAGAGTTGATGTCAAGGTGAAGTGCGCAAATGGCACTTGGTAGCTACGACTTGAGCGAACCAACCAGTTTTGCTCAGTCAACCAGAAATTTGGAATAGTTGTTTGTTCATTGTTTTTAAGGACTTGTTGGAAAAGACCAAAGTGGTAGTTTAGTCCAACACCGTCACCATTGAGACCCAAGGTTGCGATAGAGTCCAAGAAGCAGGCTGCCAAACGGCCCAAACCACCATTACCAAGAGATGGTTCCAATTCTACTTCTTCAACTTCGATCAAGTCTTTACCAGCAGCGGCAAGTTCTTTTTTCACATCGTCGTAAAGACCAAGGTTAATCAAGTTGTTTGACAAGAGTTTACCAATCAGAAACTCAGCTGAGATGTAGTAGAGTTTCTTTTTACCAGTATTAACTGGCTTTTGAGCGCTCGCTAATTTTGTGTAGTTCAAGAGAGCCAAGTAAAGCTCTTCATTGCTACAATCAGCAATTTGCTTTTGATAAGTTTTTTGGATATATGTTTGTAAGTTTGACATGATTTCTCCTAGTATTAGAAAGTATTGAAATTTATTGTCTTATGAAAGTAAGTCCGTATTCAGACGACGATAGACCTTCGTCAAATGATAAAGCTGACCTTCTACGATAGGGTTTAGCTCTTCAGCTGTCATCCGCCATGCCCAGTTGCCGCCAATTGTAGAAGGCAGATTCATGCGGGCAGAGCCATCTAGCTCTAGCAAATCTTGCATCGTCGCGATAGCCATGTAGCTAACGGAAGCAAAGATTGTACGAAGCATTGCATGTGGCACCGTTTCGTATTCTTTGCGGTTAGTGTACTGAGCCATGTATTCACGGGTTGGATCATCGATCTCATCCTTATACCAGCCCAATACAGTATTATTGTCGTGAGTACCAGTGTACATCACAGAGTTATGTGGCGCCAAGTGTGGGCTATCAATGCTTTCATCATCTGGATTGAAAGCGAATTGCAGAATCTTCATACCTGGGAAGCCAGTTCGCTCACGCAATTCAATGACTTCATCCGTCATGAATCCAAGGTCTTCTGCAATGATGTTCAAATCACCTAAAGCTTCTTTCACTGCGGCAAACAGCTTATAACCTGGACCTTTGACCCAGTGACCAGTAGCCGCTGTGTCAGACTCAGCTGGCACTTCCCAATAAGACTCAAAGCCACGGAAGTGGTCAATCCGAACGATATCGTAAATCTTGAAGCTTTCGCGCAGGCGCTCAATCCACCAAGCATAACCATCTTGATCCATGGCATCCCAATTATAAATTGGGTTACCCCACAATTGGCCTGTCTCTGAAAATTCATCTGGTGGGCAGCCAGCAACCTTAACTGGGCGACCTTGCTTATCTGTCTTGAAGAAGTGAGGCTGAGCCCAGACATCTGCACTGTCAGCAGCTACATAGATGGGCATGTCACCAACGATTTCGATGTGATGGTCATTGGCATATTTCTTGAGTTCCAACCATTGTTTAAAGAAGAGATATTGAGTTACACGGTGGTACTCCAGCTTGTCTGCCAATTTCTCACGATAGCTAGCCAAGCTTTCTGGTTGGCGACGACGAATCGCTTCATCTGGCCATTCTGTCCAAGCTTTCAGATCAAAATGCTCTTTAACAGCCATGTATTCCGCAAAAAGCTCCAACCAAGCTGCATTTTCTGCAACAAAGTGACGGAATTTGTCAAGATCGCCAACTTTAAGGAAACGAGCAACCGCTTTTTCCAAAAGAGGACGACGTGCTTCAAATACTTTTGCATAATCTACAGCTTTTGGATCATCACCAAAATCAATGCCTTTTAGATCTTCTTCTGCCAACAGGCCCTCGTCAATCAAGAAATCCAAATCAATAAAGTGAGTATTCCCTGCAAAGGCTGAGAAAGACTGGTAAGGAGAGTCCCCATAACTAGTCGTTCCCAAAGGCAAGATTTGCCAATAACGTTGCTTCGTTCTAACTAAAAAATCCACAAAATCATAAGCAGACTGACCAAAAGAACCAATCCCGTACTTGCCTGGCAAAGAGGAAATGTGCACCAATACACCACTTTGTCTCGCTTTCATATGTAACACCTCAAAAATTTTTTCATGCTTGTTTCCTACTTTATTTAGCGAAAACGTTTGCGTTGCTTGAATTATAACCTATTTTTTTTTCAAGTGCAAGCTTTTTAAAAAACTTTTTTATTTATTATACCATAGATTTCAAATTTCTTTCCTTATATATCATTTAAATTAACACTCTTTCCTTAAAAAAATTTTTTTAAAATTTTTCTTAAAAAAACGCTTGCAAGCGTTTACCTTTTTGTGCTAAAAATTATTTTAAGTTCAAGAAAAACGTTTGCGCTATGCAAGCGTGTTCTTAGATGGTATTATACTTTTATTCTTTAGGAGGAATAATCATGAAAAACAAAATGTTGAAGAGCGTTGCTGTTCTCGGTACTGTTGCTTTAGCAGGATTTATTTTGACAGCCTGCGGTAGCAAATCTTCTAAAAAAGAAGCTGCTGCAAGCAATGAGCTCACTGCATATGTAGACGAAGGCTACAAGAGCTACATGGAAGAAGCTGCGAAGGCTTATGAAAAAGAAACCGGAACAAAGGTCACTATCAAAACTGGTGATGCTCTTACAGGTCTTGATAACCTTTCGCTTGACAACCAATCTGGTAAATCTCCAGATGTCATGATGGCACCATATGACCGCGTGGGAAGCCTAGGTGCTGACGGACAACTTTCAGAAGTTGAGTTGGGCAAAGATGCAAAAGCTGACGATACTACTAAATCTTTGGTAACAATCGACGGAACTACTTACGGCGCTCCTGCTGTTATTGAGACTTTGGTAATGTACTATAACAAAGACCTGATCCAAAAAGCTCCTACAACATTTGCTGAACTTGAAGAATTGGCTAAAGATAGCAAGTACGCTTTCGAAGGTGAAGATGGCAAAACTTCTGCTTTCCTTGCTGACTGGACAAACTTCTACTATGCTTACGGTCTCCTTGCTGGAAATGGTGCTTATGTCTTCGGTAAAGACGGTACAGATCCTAAAGATATCGGTTTGGCTAACGAAGGTTCTATCAAGGGAATTGAATACGCTAAGACTTGGTATGAAAAATGGCCTAAAGGTATGCAAGATACAGAAGGTGCTTCTAACTTGATCCAAACTCAATTCCAAGGTGGAAAAACTGCTGCAATCATCGACGGCCCTTGGAAAGCTGCATCTCTTAAAGAAGCTAAAGTAAACTACGGCGTAGCAACTATCCCAACACTTCCAAACGGCAAAGAATACAAAGCCTTTGGTGGTGGTAAAGCTTGGGTCATCCCTGCTGGTTCTAAGAACGTTGACGGCGCACAAAAATTCGTTAACTTCCTTGCATCAACTGCACAACAAAAAGCTCTTTACGATGCAACAAACGAAGTTCCTGCGAACACAGAAGCACGTGAATACGCTGTAAGCAAGAAAGATGAATTGACAGATGCGGTTGTTAAACAGTTCAAATCTGCAGAACCAATGCCAAACATCTCTGAAATGAGTACTGTTTGGGATCCAGCTAAGAACATGCTCTTCGATGCTGTAAGCGGCAAGAAAGATGCTAAAACTTCAGCTGAAGATGCTGTTAAATTGATCAAAGAAACTATCGATCAAAAATTCGGCAACAAATAAGCAAGTTTAAATAAAGGGGTGGGAATTTTCCCTACCCCTTGTTTGATAGAATGAGGCTTTATTCTATCTTCTAATAAGAAAAACTCGGATTAGGACTTGTACTTACTGCAATTCCTCAATCTTTCTCGTATCTAAGGAGACTACAATGACAAAAAAAGATCCCAAACAAGCCATGTTGCGCTCCCTCATTCCAGGGTTGGGGCAAATCTATAATGATCAAAAAGCCAAAGGATACATCTTTCTTGGGGTTACGGTTGCATTTTTAGCTTATTTCGTAGCTATTGCCCTACCAGAAATTGAAAATCTCATCACTCTTGGTGAAGTCCGTGGTGACAACTCACTCTTCATGCTGATCCGTGGTGCCTTCCACCTCATCCTCGTGGTATTTTTCCTGATTTTCTATGGATTTAACTTGAAGGATGCTCAGACGGTTGCTAAACAGTGGAACAATGATTATCCTGTTCATACTACCTTGAAGGAAATGTTTGATGGAATCTATGAAAATGGCTTCCCTTACTTACTCATCATCCCTTCTTATCTGGCAATGACCTTTGCTATCATTTTCCCTGTATTGGTAACACTCTTGATCGCCTTTACCAACTATGATTTCAAACACTTGCCACCAAATAAACTCTTGGATTGGGTGGGCTTACCAACTTTGCTAACATTTGGCAATTGAGCACCTTCCGTGCGGCCTTTGGTTCTGTCTTGACTTGGACTATCATCTGGGCACTGGCAGCCTCTACTTTGCAAATCGTAATCGGTATTTTCACCGCTATCATTGCCAACCAGCCATTCATCAAAGGAAAACGCATCTTCGGTGTTATCTTCTTGCTTCCTTGGGCAGTTCCAGCCTTTATCACTATCCTGACTTTTTTTCAAATATGTTCAACGATAGTATCGGGGCCATCAATACTCAGGTTATCCCACTTCTCGGCAAGGTGCTCCCTTTCTTAAATGGACATCTGATCCCGTGGAAGACTGATCCAACTTGGACTAAGATTGCTCTAATTATGATGCAAGGTTGGCTTGGATTCCCTTATATCTACGTCCTGACCTTGGGTATTTTGCAGTCTATTCCAAATGACCTTTACGAGGCAGCCTACATCGACGGAGCCAATGCTTGGCAGAAATTCCGCAACATCACTTTCCCAATGATCTTGGCAGTTGCGGCACCAACTTTGATCAGTCAATATACCTTTAACTTTAATAACTTCTCAATCATCTACCTCTTCAATGCAGGTGGTCCTGGTAGTGTCGGTGGAGGAGCCGGTTCAACCGATATCCTGATCTCTTGGATTTATCGTTTGACCACAGGTACAGCACCGCAATATTCAATGGCGGCGGCCGTTACCCTCATCATCTCCATCATCGTCATCTCTATCTCTATGATTGCCTTCAAGAAACTACACGCATTTGATATGGAGGATGTATAAGATGAATAGTTCTGTTAAATTTAAACGTTTTATCAACCATAGTTTGACCTATCTCTACCTTGTAGTGCTTTCCATTATCATTCTCTACCCACTCTTGATCACGATCATGTCTGCTTTCAAGACAGGGAATGTCGTGGCCTTCAAGCTAGACACAGACATCAACTTCAGTCTGGAAAACTTCTCTCGTCTCTTCTCAGAGACTCTATATGGTACTTGGTACTTTAACACCATTATCATTGCCGTCTTGACAATGATTGTCCAAACCAGTATAGTGGTACTTGCAGGTTATGCATACAGCCGTTACAATTTCATCGCAAGAAAGCAAAGTTTGGTTTTCTTCTTGATTATCCAAATGGTGCCAACCATTGCAGCTCTGACCGCCTTCTTCGTTATGGCGCTGATGCTCAATGCCCTTAACCAAAGCTGGTTCCTTATCTTCCTTTATGTAGGTGGTGGTATCCCAATGAATGCTTGGTTGATGAAAGGATACTTCGATACCGTTCCTATGTCTCTAGACGAGTCAGCTAAATTAGATGGCGCTGGTCATTTCAGACGTTTCTGGCAGATTGTCCTGCCCCTCGTTCGTCCAATGATTGCCGTGCAAGCTCTCTGGGCCTTCATGGGACCTTTCGGAGACTACATCCTCTCCAGCTTCCTTCTTCGTGAAAAAGAATTTTATACGGTTGCAGTTGGTCTTCGTACCTTCGTCAGCGATGTCAAGAATCAAAAAATTGCCTTCTTTGCTGCCGGTGCGATTCTCACTGCCCTTCCAATCTGTATTCTCTTCTTCTTCCTGCAAAAGAATTTTGTATCTGGTTTAACAAGTGGTGGAGACAAGGGATAATCTTGTCCCACCCTGTTTTTAATTAAAACGCGATTATAGTTATATGGCAGCCAATAAGTTCTTTATTGGCCACCACCTGATTATAATTTTAGAAAGAGGCAGCTATGTTACCTTATCCTTTTAATTATTTCGAGCTTGATTGGTTTTAGAAAAACCTTCGCCAATCGTCGCATGCTCAGCTGGTTCCAGCTCATCTTTACCAGCGTCTTTTTGATTTCTCTGTCTTTGATCCCCGTGGCCATTCAGACAGCGTCTTTGACGAGCTATGCTCTGGATACCTTTGTTGATAAGGCATTTGACACTCTGGATGAAGACGTGATGATTGACTTTGACCATCATGCCCAGATGAAAGACCATGTGCTGACCACTGAAAATCCTGAAGGGATTCATCACAATGCCGCTGGAACTGTCATTATCGGCCATCATGAGGAGCTCAAATTAGGCAAGGAGCTGACGCTTTACTTCGACAAAGAAAATCTCAAAATCACTAAAGAAGGAAAAGAACTGGCCAATATCCGCTACCAAGCCATTGACCAGAAGGCTCTGAAAAGCAAAGAAGCCCTGACCAAAGCCATTTCTAAAGACTGGTTCCAACAAAACCGCTTGGTGATCAGCCTCTTTCTAGTCCTCTCCGCAGGCTTCCTCTTTAGCATCAACTTTACCTTTCTAGCACTCGGTGCTTCCTTCTTGCTCTATCTGACCAAGAAATCACGGTTATTTTCTTTTAGAACCTTTAAAGAATGCTATCACTTTATCCTCAACTGCCTAGGATTACCAACGATTATCGGCCTTATCTGCGGCTTATTTGGGCAAAGCCTGCCTACGATTATCACCGTTCAAAATATCTTGTTTGTTCTTTATTTGGTGATTATTTTCTACAAAACACATTTTCGTGATGAGGATTTCAGAAATTAGGAGGTTATTATGCGCGTTACGATTAAAGAAGTAGCGAAACTAGCGGGTGTGTCTCCCTCAACTGTGACACGCGTCGTACAAAACAAGTCAACTATCAGCGATGAAACTAAAAAACGGGTTCGTGCTGCCATGAAAGAGCTGGACTATCATCCAAATCTCAACGCTAGAAGTCTGGTCAGCCAATCAACCCAAGTCATCGGCCTAGTGCTGCCCGATGATTCGGATCTTTTTTACCAAAACCCATTCTTCCCAACTGTCTTGCGGGGGATTTCGCGCATCGCGTCTGAACATGACTATGCCATTCAGATTAGCACCGGACAGGACGAAGAGCGTCGTTTAGAAAATATTAAACAAATGATTTTCGGAAAACGCGTTGATGGTTTGATTTTTCTCTATTCTAAGCCAAACGATCCGCTGGTTGACTTTGCGATTAAAAATCAGTTTCCTTTCTTGATTTTAGGGAAAGCAGTGTCACCATTTGTTTCTTTGGTCGATAATGATAATATCAAGGCTGGCTACGATGCAACCAAATATTTCCTAGATCAAGGTTATAAAAAAATTGCCTTTCTAGCTGGGAATAAAGAGCTTGTCGTATCCCAAGACCGCTTTACCGGCTACAAACAAGCCCTAGAAGAAGCAGGCATCCCTCTCGATGAAAACATCGTCAAGTTTTCTTTCGGTTTCCTCTTGGAAGATAGCAGCTATAAGATTATGGAAAAGATGCCTATTCAGGAAATTGAGGCCTTTGTGACATCAGATAGTATGGTTGCCGAAGGTGCTCTCCACTATCTTAAAGATATCGACTACCGTTTCCCGATTATCACTTTTGACTCTATCAAGCCACGCATCGACGTAGATGCCTATATTAATATCAACACTCTCGAGTTGGGGAGAGAATCTTTCCGGACCTTGCTCCAAATCATTAAAGATAATAAGGATGACAAACATACTTGCTATCGCCAGGTCATCCCCCACAGCATTCTTACTCGTTAGTTAAGGAGAAATTTCATGGTTTATCGTATTTTCCAAGCCTACTTAGATGATGAAAATAGCATCACTATCGAATTGGAAAAGTCCTTTGACGCTTATTCTATCCACTTCACTCTAGAGGACAAGCATAGCTCTAGTCCCTTGACCATCAAAAAAATTGAGAATCAAGAACATCAGATTGTCTACACCCTTTCAGTCAATGACCCGATTGATTTGACTGAATCCTATACAGTCTATGATCAGGACCGCAATCACAGCATCCTCCAGTATCGCCACATTGTCCAAAAAGCCGATTTTTTTGATGAATTATTTAGCTACCAAGAAAGAGATTTGGGAGCTAGCTATAGCCCTCAGGCAACAGATTTCAAACTGTGGGCGCCTATTTCAGAAAAAAAGTCTTGCTACATCTGGAAGAGCAGGTCATTCCCCTCCAAAGGCAAGATAGGGGTGTCTGGCATACGCAGGTCCTTGAGACTTAGAAGGCAAGGCCTACTACTATATCCATAAGGTAAACGGAAAATGGGTAGAAGTACATGACCCCTACGCTCTCTCTTCAGATGCCAACTCTGGTCATAGTTATGTCATTGACCGCAAAAAGATTAGCAAACCTATTCATCGCGCTGCCAGCCAAGTAAAAACCAACAGAAGCCGTTATCTATGAAATGAGCGTGCGTGATTTCTCCATGCAAAAGGAAGCTGGTTTTTCACAACCTGGTAAATTTGCTTCTCTGTCCGAATCTCCAACCGTACACGGCCAGACCTTTGGTCTCAAATACTTGCAAGATTTAGGCATTACACATGTTCAGCTGATGCCAGTCTATGACTTTGGCAGTGTTGACGAAAAACACCCCGAACTCGTTTATAATTGGGGCTATGATCCCGTCCAGTATAATGTTCCTGAAGGTAGCTTCTCAAGCGACCCACACGATCCCTATAGCCGTATCTTTGAACTACAAGACGCGATTGCAGCTTATCACCAGGCTGACATGAGCGTTATCATGGATGTCGTCTACAATCACGTCTATGAGGCAGATGCCTATGCTTTTGAAAAGATTGTGCCAGGCTACTTCTATCGTCTAGATGAGAAAGGCCTACGGACAAATGGTACCTTCTGCGGAAATGATGTAGCCAGCGAAAAAGCTATGGTACGCCATTATATCCAACAATCTGTCCAGCAATGGGTTAGCCTCTACGGCTTTGACGGTTTCCGCTTTGACCTGATGGGCATTCTCGACATAACCACCATGAAGCAAATCGCTCAGGAACTAAAAGCCATCCATCCCAACATCTACCTTTACGGAGAAGGTTGGCAGATGCCTACTGGTCTTGATAGTGACCTTTGGCTCATCAGTTCAACGCTGAACAACTACCTGAGTATGGATTCTTCAGCGATCATTTCCGTGATACGATCAAGCAAACCATCGTCCAAGGTAGCCGACTGGACAAAGAGCATGCGACCAGCTGGCTAGAAAATGTCCTGACAGCCAATGTCGGCTTGACAGGAGAGCCACACTTCCTAGCGCCTCATCAGGCGATCAACTATGTAGAATGCCATGACAACGCAACGGTGTTTGATTATTTTGATATTCAAAATCCAAATATCAGCCTCCGTCAGCGCCTAGCTAACTCTCGCCTAGCACTGCACATTGTTCTCTTAGCGCAAGGAGTTCCTTTCCTCCACAGCGGGCAGGAATTTTATCGGACCAAGAATCTGATTGACAACACCTACAACCTGCCTGATGATGTCAACAAGCTAGACTGGCTGCGCTCACTTCACTACACTGAAGACATTGAATTTTTAAAGCAACTCATTGCCTTTAGAAAGGCTCATCCACTTCTGACTCTGACAACTAGTTCTGCTATTCAAAAGGCTTGTCAGGTCAAATGGCTCAGCCCTAGCCTCGTTGAATATAAGATTCAAAAAGATAAACAAGCGCTGACCATCTTGATTAACTTTGGTACTGAAGCAGCGACTTATGAAAACAAAATGAAACAAAGCATCCACCTTCAGTATCCGCACATTAACGCTAAAAAACCAATCGCCCCGCTAGCAGATTCTTATACAGTTCCTGCTAAGCAAGTTTTGGTTCTGAAATAAAGTAAAAATATAAAAAGGAACAGGTTCATTTTGGATGGAAAGACATCCAGCTTAACTTGTTCCTTTTTTATGTATAGATGTAATCATTGAGTTTGAGTAGGATTCGACAGCAATGTCGCAATACCTAAGCCTACTCTTCTACAAATCTTCCTAAATATGTACGTTGTCAGATACGGATACAAAGGCGGTCGGATCCGTCTGTTTCATGATGTACTTAAATTCGCTAAACTCGGCACGAGTAATGACTGTAATCAGTACCGCCTTTTGCTCGTGATTGTAAGTTCCCTCAGCCCCGTTGATAATGGTTGCACCACGGTGGAGCTTGTGGTGAATTTTGTTAATCACTTCGTCAGGATGACTGGTGATAATCATGGCCTGCATCCGCTTTTGCTTGGTAAAAACAGCATCCGTTACACGGCTGGATACAAAGATGGTAATCATCGAGTAGAGAGCGTATTCCCAACCGAAGGTCAGACCAGCAATCAGCATAATAATCCCATTGACAATCAGGGAGATACTGCCTACATTACGGCCTGTTTTCTTGCGAATGGTCAAGCTAACAATATCTGTCCCTCCACTTGAAATGCTTGACTTGAGGGCAAAGCCGATCCCTGTCCCCATGACAACTCCCCCAAACAAGGCATTGATAATAGGATTGGTCGTCAATGTCACTTCTGGCACAAAATGGATAAAAAGCGAGCTCATCGAAACAGTGATAAAAAGTAAAAACAGTAAACTTATGCCCGATTTGGTACCAAGCCAAAAATCATCAGTGGAATATTGATCGCATAAAAAGTAATGGAAACTGGAATGGTAAAGCCAATAAAACGACCACTCAAAGCCGAGACAATCTGCGCCAAGCCTGTTGCCCCGCTTGAGTAAACATGCCCTGGCTGAAAGAAGAAATTGACCGCTACTGCTGAGAGAAATCCATATACCAGAGAGGCCGAAAATTTCTCATCATATTTTTCACGCGAAATACTTTTCAGAACTTCTAGCAACTTGACATGATAGGCAAAGCGATGAAGATAATAGCGAAAAAGTTTCCGCAAACTAGTCTTTTTCATGTGATTCTACTTGTAAACTTAATTCCTCTAATTGTGCAGGGGCAACCAAGCTTGGTGCTTGCGTCATTGGGTCAGAAGCCTTGTTATTCTTAGGAAAAGCAATGACTTCACGGATATTTTCTTCACCGGCCAAGAGCATGACGAAGCGATCCAGACCCAAAGCCAGACCTCCATGTGGTGGGAAACCATAATCCATGGCTTCTAGAAGGAAGCCGAACTGGTCTTGCGCTTCTTCAGCTGAAAAGCCTAAAGCCTTAAACATCCGTTCCTGCAGATCTTTTTGGTTGATCCGTAGGCTACCACCACCTAGTTCATAGCCATTGAGTACGATATCATAGGCAATCGCACGAACCTTGCTCAAGTCTCCTTCCAGCTCCTGCTCAGAATCCTTTTGAGGCAGAGTGAATGGATGGTGAGCACTCATATAGCGGCCCTCTTCTTCTGACCACTCAAACATTGGCCAATCTACTACCCACAAGTAGTTAAACTTAGCAGGGTCAATCAAATCTAATTCCTTGCCTAGGCGGACACGAAGAGCCCCTAGAGCTGCGTTGGCAACATCCAAGGTATCTGCCACAAAGAGAACCAAGTCGTTTTCTTCTAATTGTAAAGCAGTTGTCAACTCACTTGACAGGTCTGTCAAGAACTTAGCAACAGGACCAGTCAGCTCTCCATCAACTACTTTCACCCAAGCAAGTCCCTTTGCTCCATACTGCTTAGCTTGCTCTGTCAGCTTATCAATGTCTTTACGCGAGTATTTGTCAGCAGCATTTTTCACTACAATCGCCTTGACAGCCGGTGCCTCAGAAAAGACTTTGAAGTCAACACCCTTGACAAGCTCTGTCAAGTCCTGCAATAACATGTCAAAGCGAGTATCTGGCTTGTCACTACCATAAAGAGCCATGGCATCGTCATATTTCATCCGTGGGAAAGGCAAGGTTACTTCAATTCCCTTGGTTTCCTTCATGACACGGGCGATCAACCCTTCTGTAATGTCTTGGATTTCTTGCTCAGATAGGAAAGAAGTTTCCAAGTCCACCTGTGTAAACTCTGGTTGACGGTCTCCACGTAAGTCCTCGTCTCGGAAACACTTGACAATCTGATAATAACGGTCAAAACCAGCATTCATCAAAAGCTGCTTGGTAATTTGTGGGCTTTGAGGCAAGGCATAGAAATGACCTTGGTTAACCCGGCTCGGTACCAAATAGTCACGCGCTCCTTCAGGCGTTGACTTGGTCAAAAACGGTGTCTCTACATCGATAAACTCCAGCTCATCCAAATAATTGCGGATGGAATGAGTCACTTTGGCACGCAACTTGAGATTTTCTAGCATTTCTGGACGACGCAGATCCAAATAACGGTAGCGCAAGCGCGTATCATCATTGGCTTCAATCCCGTCCTTAATCTCAAAAGGAGTGGTTTTTGCAGTATTCAGTACCGTCAGACTGTCCACGTGAAGCTCTACACTTCCTGTGGCCAGCTTGTCATTGGCCTGCTCACGCGCGGCTACCTTACCAGTCACTTCAATGACAAACTCGCTGCGCAGACTCTCAGCTGTCTTCATGACCTCATCTGAAACACTCTCAGGATTGATAACCAGCTGCATAATCCCTTCACGGTCACGCAGATCAATGAAAATCAAGCCTCCCAAATCACGACGGCGGGCAACCCAACCTTTCAAAGTAATTTCCTGACCGACATGCTCACTACGAACACGTCCCGCATACATTGAACGTTTCATCTTTACTCTCCAAAATTTTAATTCTGTTACTATTTTACCACAAAGAGCCTAGGAAAGCCCCCCTACCTGTCCTTTTTCTGAAAAAAATTAAAAGTCTTTATTTAAAGTACTCACTTTTATAAAAAAGGTCTAGAGGCAATATCCCCAGACCTGCTAACGCTATATAGACTATTCCTTTTTCTTCCCATCCTCATAAAGACTGGGAGCCAGCGTTTTTGTCACCATGGCTGTCAAGAAGCGAAAGGCTCCAGCTGCCAGACCAAAAATAGGCGCCAAAGCACGGAAGAAAAAATCCCCCCGCATAAAATAACAGAGCAGACCCGTTATCACAAATAAGGCCACTCCCTGCACCACAACCACTAATAATATTTTCTTCATCATTCCCTCGACTTTCTATAGACTATTATAGCATATTATGCAGTACAACAACTTTTAGTGTCTCATTAGATAAAAAGCAGCAATATAGTCAAACAAAACACTTGCGACATCTTGTTCTAAGGTGATTCTTTCTCATGTTCCAAGGAGAGTACATTTTTAAAATATGATTCTCCATGCGTAGGTCGGATAGTGTATTCCAAGACTCACAAATCTGTTGTCAATAAATTTGTATTTTTAATCTAATTCATCACTATCAGGGTGCTCTTTCACATAAATAGCTGCATAAACCGCATCTACCATGACAGCTGGCAGGCTCAAAGTCAACAAAATTCCCAATAAAACACCAAAAGCAATCTGAATATAGCCTGTTAGGAGGGAGGGAATGATTGTTGCCCCAGCAAAAGCTACTGCAAAATTATTCCACCATGTTTTCTTTCTATCTCCCTCTTTTACTTGATTAAAAGCCCAGACTTCCCCTGATTCTTTGGGAGATAGTACCAAGCATAAAGACCACAAGCAATGATAAAAAGGAACAACATCAACACTACATAGAACGGGGTGAGAGGGGATTGATATATCTCTTTGGCTCCTATAGGACTACCGTCTGAAATAACCATTAGTAAACAAATAAAATTTAGACTTATCACTAAACTTAACACTGTGAGAGCTATTAAATAATATGTCAAAGCCTTCCATGCGTTTACCAAATAAGGAATAAAAGAAATGATAATACCCAGTATATTCACAACACCGCAAAACAAAGAAAGTCCTTTAAAGATTCCTAGATTGTCTTCATAAGTTCCACCCACATACAGAAAACCAGTTAATGCTAAAGCAATCCATGGATAAATCTTAATGTATCCTAAACTGACACCATTTGTAATCAAAGGACCATGGTATCTTTCTTTTTCTATATCAGTAATCTTCGCTTTATTTTTTCTATTTCTCTTTGCCATTAACTAAACCACCCTCCTATTGTTTTAAGCCATTGCCAATTGCATCCATTGTTTTTATTAAGGCAGCCTTAGCTGCATCTGTTGCAGAAGGATCTATCAGACCAGAGCTCTTCTATTTTGCCAGTCATACCTCAAAACTATGCTTCACACTTTTTATATGTTCTGCTAATATTCGTTTTTGTCCCATTGTTATTCCGCACTGGATTTATAGTATTGTAAAAACTCTTCTTCGCTTTGAACCAGATGCGCCTGTCCATCTTTTGAACTAGCCGCTGGAATGGTGATATCCTTAAAGATATTCGTATCTTCTGGAAACACGAGTTTGATCATATCTATGGACGTTTGCAAATCATCATCAGATGCAAGTTTATATATATAGCTTGTTTCAGGATTTTTAGAATTTATTTCCATAGATTTCGGGTATTTTCTATTTAAGAGCCAGTGTTTTGTATTATCTCCAAGTTTCCAAAAATGAATATCATTATCGCTAACATAAAAATCATGATCTTCAAATAGCTGTGAAAAGGAATCTATCGAACCAAGTCCAATTTTAGGCGAACTCTTTTTTTGATTGTTTGGGTCAATATCTACAATCTTTCCTGTCTCTAAGTCTATCAATCTCTTAAGTAATTTGGATTCGTCTCTGACATCAGTGATGGTATCTTCTTTTTTCCGTAAAGAAATCGTTAGATATTCCTTACCATCTATACTGTCTATCGAATACTTATTTAATATAAAAGCAGGATAATAGTTCTCATTATAATTTCTAGTGATCTCAAATACATCCAACACTTTCTTGTCTAACTTTTCACCCTTAGTGTCATAGACATTTATTTTCCAATATTCCCCCTTATCTGGATAATTTTGTTCTAGAATAGGAAAATCATCTCGCACTTCATTCCAGGCGGATTTTGCTTTGAATCGCGCCGCATAGGAAACAAGGAAACGTCTGCCAGCTATTCGCCCTGGAGAGCCAAATTTAGGTTTTTTATCAAGAACACTTATTTGTTGATTGACTTCCTTTTTACTGTGCCAATCAACTGTGATCATTTTCCCATTTTCAATAAATTCATAATCCGTAATTTCTGTATCTACAATCCAATATTCATATTTAGATAAGTCTTGTTTTTCAAACTCTCGAATACCAAATACAACAAGGCTACATACACCAATTAAAATTAGAAAGATAACACCAATTTTTTTAGCTTTCAATTACCCATTCTCCTATCATTAGACCAGCCGTCCATCTACCTTGTCCCATTGTACCATATTGAATATTGAGCGCCAATGGGAGGATAAGGTCTGTCGCAAACCAAAAAGGGAAGATGCTCGTCTCCTCTAAATTCGCTCTCTTTATCACTCTGGTAATTCTACCTTCAAGCTCATATTTTTAGGTTGCAAGACTTTCTGAGCAGCTACTAGGAAGGCTAGGCCATTGTCAGGAGGAATCTTAAATCCCTTGTCAGTCAACAGACTAAAAGAATTGACCTTACCAGCTTCGGAGACACTGATTTTCCAAGTTATAAATTCGTTAAAATATAGAAATTTAGCAATCAATCCTCTTCATCAAACATAAGGGTATCTAGCTCTTCTATATCAGCCGTAATCCCTTCATAACTAGAGATAATATTATCCAATACTTCCAAGGTGATGATGCCTGTTGAGTCCTTTATCGTGACCTTCGTGCCTATGTCACTTAAATCATGAATTAACTCACTAACCTTTCGAAGTTCGTCCAGCTTTAAATCATCGACTTCCATCACTGGATCATGATTTTCTATTCTTGACTTTAGTTGAGAAAAAGGCAAAGTCGAATACTTTCTTAATAGCTGGTAGGTCAACGACTTGTTAGTAATGGCATCAATACGAATATCTAACATAAACTCTATCCCTTTCTTTGATAATGACAGTCTGAGTGCCGTCCAATTCAATTATACCATACTGTAAGAGGCAAAAAAGAGAGCATCTTTCGCTCTCTTCAGCACTCTGGTAATTCTATCCTCAAGCTCATATCAGTCGGCTGTAACACTTTCTGAACAGCGGCGAGAAAGGCTAGTCCGTTATCTGATGGGGAATACTGGAATGTGATATGAATAACTTTTTTATCAAAGTTATCACCATATCGTGCCACATACTGCTTGCTTTCAAGGAAATAAATATAGTTGTTGAGTTTTTCCTGCAGAACTTCTAGATGGACTGCTTCTATCTCTTCCTCCCAGCCAACTGGATCCACCAGAAGAAGCTCTAAATGACTATCAACTATACCAATAGCGTCAAGTTCGCTAGGTTCCAGTTCTGAAACAATGGCTTGGGTGACGATTTGGTTAAATTCCTCTGCTGTGAAAAGACGACGGCTATTTTCAGGATTTTTCAAAATAAAGGAAGGATGGTCTTCGATGAAGAGCTTACCAGACTCATCTTGTGTATATTGCTTTTTAGATTTCCAAAAACCATATTGCGCATAATTCATCAACTCTTTGCCAGTATGTTCTCCCGACATATAGCTATCTGCAGCTTCTTTGGGGATTTCTCTAACCACTTCTGGGCAGGTAATATTAAAGGTTGGATAACGCAAGAAATACTTATCCCCATCTTGACAGATTTCCAACATATCTTTTTTACTTAAATAAATCGTTTCCATTCTATCCTCCGTCAATTCAAGCTATTTGAAAAATAAAAGTCTGAGACAAAAAGCCCCAGACCTATTATCTCTTCAGCAATCCACTATCGATGCAAATAACCTAAAAATTCATTCAGATGTAAATAGAGAAAATCATCTATGCTAATACAAACTATTATAGGCTTTTGTACGACGAATATTTTCGTTTTTCGAACGAACATATCTCTCCTGGGAATCAGTTTTCATTTTGAATACTTTTGTCCCCTCGTTGATATTTGTAGCTAAATCTTGATCTGTCTTTGAAAAAGCTAGTGCTACTGCATTCAAATAACCATCTAGTGAGTCAACCGTATCAACCAGACTAGCCGTCATAGCCTTTATATTTGTAGTTCCTTCATCAATCGTACTAGTAATACCTGATACGATAAAGAAATTTGCTGAATTTATAAGTGCCGCCTCCATCGCTTTAAAACTTGTACGAGCTGAGGTTAGACGTGTCGGACTAATATCTTTTTGTCCCATAAGTTACTCCTTTTTCTCTTGTTGCTCTTTCCAGTTGAGGTAGTCCTGATAGCTTTGTATTGGATAGTCCGTTAAGGGCTTCGCATTGCTTGCATAGGGTCTGTCAACTGGATAGACTGTTAAATCACTCTCCCCCCTCTGGCGCCAGCCAATGAAGCATATGGTTAAACCAGTCCTCCGACGTTACGACACCCTGACGACCATACACTGTACCTCCTCTGTCTAAGATCTCTTTAACCTGAGGATTTTCGCTTGTTAAATTAATCCTGCCACCTTTTTTGGAGGTATCCCTTGTCAAGTGATCTAACAGGACATAGCCATTTTCTTGAGCAATAGCATCTAAAGTTGTCGCATTGACATCTCTAGATAAAGTGGGATTGGAAGGATCAGCCCAGTGATCTCTTGGATTAAGCTTTTTATAATCTTCTGGAATCTCACTGATTTCATGCGTCTCTAAATTCAGAAACACTTTCTTATCCTTATCTGAATCCTTTGCTCCTTTAGGCCTGATAATCAAACATAAATAATCTGTTCCTTGGTAATGGGTAATATAGTCAGAATCAATTGGAAAATAAGATGAATTATATGACCGAACAACCTGATAAAGATCCACCTTTTGGGAAGGATACCCTTCCTGATCCAAGTCAAAAATGACCAAGTTAAAATACTCGCCTTTTCGTTGAGGGTGGTTTGGCACATGCTCGCCATCTACTTTATCAAGAAGATGCCCTTCTTGACTGACTGTATATCGCTTCCCCGGCCCCCAGCCTCCTGCCATCGCTACAAATTGTTTGTTTTCTCCGAATGCTATGATATCACTTGATGTAATCGATTTAAAAGTATTATATGTTTCATCCTTATTCGAAGTTCGTCTATTGAAATAGAGAAAACTAAACAAGCCCAAAGCTAACACAAGGAGGAACCCAGCGCCCCATACCAACGTTTTCTTATTCTTCATCGTCACCCTCATCATTCTACCAGTCTATAGTCCTGACGCCCATCTGTATATTTATTGAAGCTAACAGCATTTGTCTTGGTAAAGTCATTGGCAATGTCCTTAAGAATACCTTTCGATTTTCCTGCTTTTGTTAAATTCGATAGGGCATCTTGCACATTGTTCACTCCTACATCTGTAAACGTAACATTGCCACCTGATCCTGCAAGCAACTCTTTTGTTTGGCCGCTTACAACTTTTGTTTCTGACATCTCAGTATCAAATTGTCTCACATTATCCTTGGCAGTTTCCACACTTGCTGCCGTTCCATCATATGCCTCTCGGGCAATCGCACCCCGCATACCGTTCCTTTCAAAATCAACCTGCTGAAGATGGCTGCTCAAATCATAAGTGGAATCAAAAGCAGCGTTTATAACCTTTGGATTGCCCCCGCCAACAAGTTTTTCATAGGTTGCTCGTCCACCTGTATCATGGAAAAGATATGATTGCTCCTTCTGCAATTGCAGAATCTTTTTGTCATACTCTTCTGCCTTGAAGTAGGCATCCACAATCGATTGACCTAACTTAATAGTACGATTAGCCTTAGCATATATTTTACCTTCATCAATTTCAGATACTCCTTCTCCAACCTTGAGAGAGTTCTTCAGTCCTCCCTCAAGTTCAGAAGGTGTTAACTTGATACCCCCTTCGATAATTGATAGAAGAGCACCTGCCTGTGGACTATAAAGAGACAAGGCAGACTTAGCTATATTATAACCGTCCTCTATAATAATACGATTCTTCTTTTCTTCAAAATCGTCAATTTCTGCCTGTAAAAGCTTAGTCTTTTCACCATCGTAAGTATACAGCTCTTGTAAATTATAGTCACCCGTCTTTCGTCTATCCCAATATGTAGACAATTCAATTTCTCCTAAAGCATTCAACCTTAGATTTGCCAAATAAGTATTCGAAATAGCTCTAACACTTTCTTTCTCATATCCTGAACCAATATATGTTGCACTATACTCTGTGCTACCTACTTTACTAGAATAAACAAACTTAAAGAGGTTATTAATTTTTGCCAATCGTTGCAATCTATTATCAATCTGCATGATTTCGCCTTGGCCAGATGCAAGAGTATTCAGATACTCTTGTGCTGTTAAACCACTGCCTGCAGAAAAATCAAGGACATAGGCACTCGCTTTCCCTCTCAAGCCTTTCGCAATCATGCCAGACGCAATGGACAGACGAGAAGTGTATTCTTGAATATCTGAGTGCTTTTGTTCTGCCATCCCAAGGAAAAATGCTTCAATATGTGGAAGCCTTCCCCCGTACACACCGTTCTCTGAATTAATAACCTCTTTTTCAAATCTGCTAACGATGGCTTCCAAGTCCTCTAGCGTGATGCGCTCTTTCAACGGTGGCAACCAAGGTTGTGGTACTGGCGGGATATTCTGCTCTTCACACAGGAGCTGGATATTTTGCACAATCGCATCCAGCTCTGTCGGAACTTCCTTGATCTCATCCGCCTCTTCTAAGCCCGATAGGTCTTCATTCAAGATTTCATATTGGCCCAATTCATTGATTAAATAAATTGTGTGGTCCTCAATGCCCATATCATCCTTGTCCGGCTGGTAATCCGCCCCTGACCAGGCTGACTGGAAGAGTTCATAGACTTCATTATTTCCGACTTGCAGATAAGCTCGGCCTGTCTGGGTGATCTCGGCCGCATCTGGCGTATGATAAGGAGCACTCTTACATCATTATACCATACGAAAAATTGGACGGAGAAGGAAATAATGAACGAGACAGGAGAAAAGAAGAGAGCAAGAAACCCACCTGAATCATGTTCAGGTGAGTTCATATAATTATGGAAAATCATGATATCGACCCTCTGCGATATCTGCCATTTTTCTACGATTGTGGCGTTCTTGGGAATCTTTTCCACCTTGGATATAACGTTCTCTGCGCTCCGCTCGTGACTCAGGCGCTTTCGTATACATATTCTGTCCGATGGACTGAGCCATATTAGCATCTGCGTTTCTAAAAGCCTCACCTACCGCTCCAAGATACTCATCTAAGGAACTAATCGTCGCAACCATTTCCTTAGATAGTTTTTTAAGTTCGTCAGTCGCATTTTGAATTTGTTCTGTCGCAGAGGAATCTATCAGGTCAGACGCATTGTTCTGCAATTCCGCGCTCATATCTTTAAAAGCTCCGTTCACTCGGCTTAGATTATCTGAATCAATTTTTTTTTGATTGTTACTCATTTAGAACCTCTTATTCTCCTTTTTCAACCAATATTCGACGTTGTTTGTTCAGTTCGCGGTCTTTGGCAATATCGTAATACAAGTCAAATTCTTCTTTGGTATTGACTGAATGTTCTTGACCATCCTTACTGAGTTCGGCTGGAATCGTAAGCCCTTCGTAAAGATTCGTATTGGCTGGAACAAAAAGCTGATACAAATCAAGAAACTGTGGAACATCTCCATAAACCTTATCATAATCATACTTGGAATCAATCAAAAGGAAAAACTGTGAATCTTGCTCACTTAATAATTGATAAACCTTAGGCGCAGCTGTCTCTAAAACACTTCCCTTCAATACATCTTGATGAAAAGAAAGTTGATTTTGGCGAAGACTATCATAGTAAGTTTGTAAGATAGTCATCTCTATCAATTTCTCTTTTAAAGAACCTAGATCTACCGAAGGAGTTTTAGGATACTGTTGTATTTTTGTGTCTTCCCAATCAATTTGCTTGGTTTCTAAATTTAACCATAACTGCTTTCTCTTGGTAATATACCAATCTGGATTATGAACAGCTATAGGGAGATAATCTTTCCCATTTATTTCTACAATATCACCCGTTGATACTGGAAAATAATTTTCATTGTAATCTCCTACCAAATGATAGAGGTCTACTTTCGATTCTTCCAATCGTCTATCCCGTATTCGATAGATAGAAAGAGTAAAGTATCCGTCAGATTCATCTTGGGGTCGACTCCTAGCTAAGCTACCAGATTGTATTTTAATATTTAATCGAGTAATATACCTTTGATTAGAAGCGCCATTAGTTCTTGCAAAGCTATCTCCAAAACGAGGATTATATTTGAAATAGTCTATCTTCATCAGGATTTAATGACTTCCAATGCACGGCCACTCCCCTGCCATCTTCTAAAAACTCATAAGAATCAATTTCCCATTTTCCTGTATAGTAATCCATATTCTCATATTTTTGTCGTTCTTGCTTGGCCTGCTCTGATTGTTGGCGTTCTTGTTTATCCTGCTCTGATTGTTGATAACTATGATAACCCCATAGAAGCAGAACACCCAACAGGACGGATCCGACCATTGTTAGTACTTTCTTCATTTTTCTCCCCTATTTACCATATTTCTTATCAAAATACTCTTGAAAATCTGTGAACGAGTCACCCCCCATAACTTTTTCAACAATATAAGGAATTGTTTGAATCTGTTCAGGAGTCATATCTTCAATCTTTAAACCTTCACTATCTGTGTGTTCTCCTAAAAGGAAATTTTTCATAGCTGAATCATTCTGAAAATATTTTTTTATAGCACGATAGGCCCTATCTCTCAAACCAATTTTCTCAAAGTACCCCATCACACCTCTCTGGTTTAATTCTTGTACCCGTTGGTAAGCCCCATAGTCCGCATAAATATTAGAAGATTGGGCAACCGTATCAGTAGACGGTCCTGCCACTTCATGGTTTAACTGCCAGCCTCCTTGACCAACCAAAACATTATAGATGTTTTTTTGCTCGTTCGAGGTTTTTTCTTTAAACTCTGCCACCTTATTTTTTAATTTAAAGTAGCCTGCTAACATCTCATTGGCAGACTTGCCACCATAATTACCTACTTTTTAATAAAGGTATTCGCTCTTCCAGAAGTCATCTCATCTAGCATCTCATGCGTATTTTTAATTGAGTCTGTTGCATGTAACTGTGATAAAGAATCTGCAACACTAAAAGTCGCCGCAGCTGCCGGACCTCCAATATAGGTTAAAATCGTTTTTATTCCTTCTTTTACGATAGTTTCTTGGAACTCAGCATCCGCTTTCCTATGCTCTTCCTCAATTTGATAAAGTTCAGCCTTATATTTACCAGCCAACGCTCCACCAATCCCTTTTTCATGGTGTGATGTATATCTCTCAAGAGTAATATGAGTTGGGACACTAAGCTCATCAAAGTCTGGTACTTTCTTAGCTCCAAATGAATACACTTCTTTTTTGCTATTTTTAACATGTAACTCCCATTCAGGGTTTACCGTATCATTTAATTTAATAGAGATTTCTTTTCGAGTATACCGAATTTTTGCATTTGGATCAAAAGGATCATCATTTCTAAATTGTACACCTGGTTTTCCTTCTACTTTTGTTCCAATTTTCAAGATTCGAACCGCTGTCAACAAACCTGACAAATCATTCATCTGCCTTAATTTTGTCTGATGCTTTTCCATTGTTGCAGCATCATGTTCAGGATCTTGCTCGTAAGCATACATTTCAGCTATCTGTATTTGTTTGGATATATGTTGCTGTTTATCTAACCTTTCTGAAAAGACACTAACCTTGGATTGATCCTTTTTCCCCATCGCTTTTAGCAAACGATTTATCTTCTGAGTCCCAATCTCACTTCTATCCATCCAAATAGTCAATTCTTCTGCCAGATTCATGTAGCCCCCATCAGAAATTTTCTCTGGGTCATTCTCCATTATCTTGTCTACATCTTCTAATTTTCCAGAAAGAATCGCTTGCAAGACTTGGGCATCTTCCTTTGTAGTAATTCTAGAAAGATAGACCATATTTGACTCTGTTAGAGTATTATTTTTTATAGCATCAATAATCATCTGAACTGGTAATGTCGTTACTGTTCTTGCATTCTGTGTAATCTTTGTCAAGGATTCAAAGGTATTTGATACCCAACACACACCTGTATATAAACTAGTATGTGCAGATATAATTCCACTATGCGTTTCCTTACGCGCTTTGATTTCATCTGCAATATAAGCGTCTGCTTTGGCATCAAAATCCCCCAAATTAGAGTCTCCATCTCCCATTGCTTCAATTGCTTCATCGAACAAAGCTACCATTTCATCTTTAACGATACTAATCGTATTACGCTGAGGTGTTCTAAGGGACTCTGTAAGTGTATTCATCGCATCTTCATCAGTATAGGCATGACTAGAAAAGCCCAGACCTTTAATATCTCCGGTGAATGTAAAGACATGCTGTCCATAAGTTCGTATCGCCTCTGGCGTCTGTGAAAAAACGGATTTCTGAATCCCATTCAATCTTTTAAAGAAAGCATTAATAGCAGCTGCTTTTTCCCCTTGTAGATTAGTATTAAACTCCCGCATTGTGTCACTTGCGGCTTCTTCAAATTTTCCAGCAAATCGATGGATACTCGTCCCGTAATCTTCTAAACCTGAAATATTTTTTACTTTTACTGTCATCTATCTCTCCTCTATGATGCTAGAGCTGCATTTAGTGCATTTCTTGCATTCCTTTCAACATTTTGAGCAGTCCATAAATCCGACTCCAAATTCTGAATCTTCGTACTTAATAACGCAAGTATTTCTCTTTTCTTCTTTAAAATTATTTGCCTTAAAGAATTCAAATCTTCTTTTTCCTGATTTTTTTCGTCATCGTATTTCTCACCCAAGATATTTTCAGAGAGTGTAACAACATAGTCAATCTCAGTTGATTTCCTTTTCAATTTATTTTGAATATTTTTTAAATTTGAAATCTCACCACTTAATCGTGACACTTCTGCGGTTGCTTCATATAAAGCTTGAGATAAAACTGCTATTTTTTCATAACTAGCCATAGCTTTTTCCCCTTTCTATATCATTAATACTTTCATTTTACTTGCCAATCCATCGGCTACATAGTAGTGTTCTTGTTCTTCCAACTGTGGCTCACGGACAGACCTGTTAGTCACCGTCAAACTGATTGGTCGCTTAACCGAAGTCCTACAACAGCCTGCTTATAAGAACGAGCAATCTTAGAAACGACATCAATATGTTTAGTAAGCACTGGTGAACTCATCACAACGGAAGTGTATCCAGCTCGAAGTCCCTTTTCTAAGACATATGCTAGAGTATCAAGCACTTCTGAGTTTAATTCACTCACCAATTCGGTTAAATTGTAAACAACTACTGTTGCGACATGGTCTCGCTGTTTCTTTTCTAAACGCTCCTGAACCTTGAACTCCATCATATCTAACCCTTCTAGATATTCCTCTGGGCTTGCAAGAATTGTCACACCTTCCATTTCAGGTAGATTATGATACTTTGGCGCCAAGACGATAACCTTCTGTTGCCCTTTGGCAATGTGCTTCACGAAGGTTACCATCTGTTCTTCCTTATCTGTTAAGTAGAGGAGATTTCCTTTAGCTAGATTCCACGTAACTGGTTCAACTGTCTCCATATCCAATCCTAGCGGTACTAAGCCTTGCTCATAAGCTGCTTGGACACTAGCCCGGCTGTAGAAGTCTGCCTCCGTCAACTCCTCTGGTACCATCGGAATGGCACTTGGTCGTTGTCCGGTCCAAGCTTCTTGAAGAGAAGCAACTTCCTGACGCAGGTTGTTGAGGACTTGTGCGTCATTGGCACCCGCTACTGGCAGAGCCAGCTGGATGACATCGACTTCGTCACGCTTCATGAGCGCCCGACCCTTGATATCTTCCATGGTCATAGCTAATGGCGTAGATCCCACAATCGAGCGAACTTCGCTCACATCATTCTGTGGCAGGCTCAGCTGGTGCTTGAAGTTAGAGTAGAGTTGGGCCCGAAGGTTAGACTGACGGCCCGCTGTCATCAAGAGATGCACTCCGATGCTGAGACCTTCACGGGAGATTCTCACTAAGAGCTTGAAGACCTCTGCCTCATAGGCCTCTTCCTTGATTGCCTCATAGCTATCTAAGAGAATGACAATAGAAGGCTCTTCTTTACCGCTAGCCTGACGATAGAGATCCAAGGTCCCAACGCCATAGTCCGATAGGAGTTTCTTACGGCGGTTGAGCTCTCGCTCCATAATCCGCACAAACTTAGAAATCTTCTCTGCTTGATCTAAAAGCATGGTATCTGCCACCTGCGGAAGCTTGGACAAGGGCGCTAGACCATTGGTCCCAAAGTCCATCAAGTACATAGTAAGGGCCTTGGGACTGTGCTTTCTCGCCAAGTCCATAGCCGCACTTTGCAGGAAGGTGGTCTTCCCTGTACCTGGACTTCCGTAAAGAAGGACATGCCCATCCTTAGAGAGGTTGATAGAGACAGCTTCTTGCTTCTGTGCCTGTGGGATATCCGCCATCCCGAGTAGGAAGGAAAGAGACTTCTCTTGCTTCCAAGCCTCTGCTGGCTGCACGACTTCCAAGTCCTCTAGTGTGATTCGCTCTTTCAACGGTGGCAACCAAGGTTGTGGTACTGGCGGGATATTCTGCTCTTCACACAGGAGCTGGATATGTTGCACGATCGCATCCAGCTCGGTCGGAACTTCCTTGATCTCATCTGCCTCTTCTAAGCCGGATAGGTCTTCATTCAAAATCTCATATTGACCCAATTCATTGATCAGATAGATGGTATGATCCTCAATCCCCATATCATCCTTATCCGGCTGGTAGTCCGCCCCCGACCAAGCTGACTGGAAGAGTTCATAGACTTCATTATTGCCGACTTGCAGATAAGCTCGGCCTGTCTGAGTGATCTCTGCCGCATCTGGTGTATGAAGCATTTCCATAGAGTCGCCACGATCGGCTACCTTAAGCGCCAACTTAAAGCGGGAGTTGGACCAGATCTGATCATCTACGACCCCAGACGGCTTCTGAGTCGCTAGGATCAAGTGAACCCCGAGGGAACGCCCGACACGCGCGATGGATACCAGCTCCTTGATAAAGTCAGGCTGGTTGACCTTGAGCTCTGCGAACTCATCCGAGATGAGGAAGAGATGGGGTAGGGGCTCGGTTGCTTCCCCATTCCTAAATTTCTTCTGGTATTGATTGATGTGATTGACTTCGAACTCTCCAAAGAGCCTTTCCCTGCGGTGGATCTCCGCATTGATGGAAGCTAGAGCCCGCATGGATTGGGCACCATCCAAGTTGGTAATGGTTCCCAAGAGATGGGGCAGGTTCTTGAAGAGATTGGCCATTCCCCCACCCTTGTAGTCGATGAGGAGAAAGGCCACATCGTGCGGGTGGAAGTTGACAGCCAGGCTCAGGATATAGGATTGAATGGTTTCTGACTTCCCTGAACCCGTCGTTCCTGCAATCAAACCATGTGGTCCATGCGCCTTTTCATGGAGATTGAGCTGAACAATGTCATCCTTGCCGCGTAAACCAATCGGAACAGCTAAGCTCTTATAAGGTGCATTCTTTGCCCAGCGTCTCGAAACCTGTAAGTCCTCAAAGGTCTCCGCCCCATACATCTCCATAAAGGTGACCGTATCAGGAATGGAGCTCTTGAGATTCTGCAAGTGATTGAGCGGTGCCAAGGTACGGGCAATCCGCTCCTTGTCATAATCTGCTGGAAAATGATCCAAGCGGAAGTCGGTTTCTTTCAAGACCCCTTCTTCCATGATCAGTTGTCCCGTATTGCGGTCCTTGATGTTGATCACTGTCTGGATATTCTCAGACAAGGAGCTCATCACATCCTCCACAAAGACCAGCGAACAGCCTAATTCCGTAGGATCTTCGGTAAAGAACTCCATAATCACATGATCCAAGATTAGCTTTTCATCTGTCACTAAAACCACGTAATGGGGATGGAAAAGCGTGCTCTCCTTATGAGAGGCTTCCTCTTTTTGGCTACGACGCAGTTTTAAGATTTGATTCAAACTGTTTAAACTTGGTCCCGTGTCCGTTGGTTGTAGACAAAACCACGGACATTTAGCTCTTGAAGCTTAGCATGGGGAAGCCAACGCATCCAAGACCACTGGTCTCTTTCCTCTTCAGGCAAGATGGTAATAAACTGCACATCGTGATAAGAGTGGAAAGTCGCTAATTGCATGACCAAAAGCTGGAGCTGTTCTAAAACAAGATTTCTCGGGCCAACATAGCCCACCGGCCCATGGCTAAGATTAGCAGGAATAGGCATATCTGGAATCTTTTTATGACGACTGTAGAGAGCGTATCCCTCTTCCTCTAGCGCATCTTTCTTCCCACTGCGCTCCTCTTGCCCATAGGTTAGCTGGTAGCTAGTTGGGAGTTTGCCTAGCCCCAAACGGTAGTAAAGAAAGTCAAAATGAAGTGATGTCTTTTCATAAATCCGGTGATTGTAGCTCTCAACTAGATCGGTCAACTCCAGAACAGTCGGAAAGTGATAATGCATTCCTTCTTTTTGTTCCCGCTCCAAACGAGCCAATTCCATAGCCTTATCTTTCAGATAGAGATGATAAAGATCGATCCGTTCCTTCTTTTCAGCCTTATATTTCTTACGATTTTTAAAGAAGCCACGAACAGAAAAGATAACACTGGCAATAGACATAACAACCGTAGCCAGAATATAAATCCCCCGTGGCTGGACTAGTGTAATCAGCACCGTCACCCCAACCATGAGAAGGGGAGGAACAACCAGTCTTAAGAGCTCATCACTAGGCTTATTAGGCTCTTTACTTGGCGGAGCAATCTGGATTTTTTCCTCTGAGCTTCGATAGATAATCCGAGGGGAACGATGGTAGTCGGGATAATCTTCATAAAATCCGTAACGAGACGGATCCCTCAAAGCTAACTGACTACTAGCCTGAGCAAAGCCATAAAGCCATACTTCATCTGGATATATCTTGATAGTCACAGATCCAATACTAATTTCATCACCAAAGTTGAGGAGCTGCTGATCCTTTTTTTCTAAGTGGTTGTTGCGATAAAAGTCTCCCTTGAGCCGTGTCAGAGTCCAGCTACCTTGAGACTTTTTCAAAAGAAGCTCGATATCTTCGTCCAGTTTGATAAGAGCGCCTTTTTGAGATCCGACATGGAGCTCCTGCTGATCTAAAAGATCATAGACTCGTGGCTCGGCATCCCGCAGATAAAAGACTGTATCCCCCAGTGCCAAGCCGTCCTTCAATAGTCCAACTTCCTCACCATATTGGTAGAAGACCTCCTCACCATCTGACTTCAGCTGTATAGGTCTGTCTTGTTGCTGGAGATAGACTTGAGCCTTCTCCGTTGCACCGAGCAGGAATGTTTTATCTCCCTCCACTCCTAGTTCATAGCGTAGGCCTTTTGTATAGAAAATTACTTGTTTTGTCATGTTTTCTTACTCCTTGGCCTATTTAGTTGCTCGAGGACGCACTAGATTTCGTATCAGTTGAAGACTTGTTATCAGAGGCTTCATCTTGCTGACTGGATGTACTAGAGCTAGACTCACTTGCTAAAAGCTCACTTCGACTATCCCAATATTTCTTGTACTCATTTTCCAAGGAATCCAGTTTAGCTTCACGGTCTTTGCCTGACAACTTATCATCCTCACGAACTTGCTTGATTTCTTGGGTCAAAGCATAGAGAATCAAGTCGCTATCATTAATACGTTTCGCAGTATCTAGAGCATCCTCAAACTTATTGCGACCAATTTGAATCCAATAAATCAGATAAAGCTCATCTGACTTAAGGGTCACATTATTAAGAATAACCTTCTTTTGATCGGAAGAAAACTCCAAACCTTGGATATAAGAGTAAGCTAATTCATACTTTTGAGTATTTGGCAGGCTAGAGGGTGCTATTCCTTCTAACTCTGTGATTACCCCACTATAGTCAACCTTGATGAAAGCAGTATCTGCCTGCAAAAGTTTTTCTTTAAAAGGATTTTGTAGGAAAATCAGATAGACTAAAGGAATGAAGAGCAGAATGATACCTGCTGTCAACCAGATCGTTGCTAATTTAAAAACTCGGTGGCGCCTGCTTGGCACCAAAACTAAATTTGCCTTTTCCTGAGCCGCTTTCTCCAAATAATATTTTTCTAAGACAGCCATCGCATCTGATATGGTCGTTGTCTGGCGTAGCTCGTTAAGAAAGTCTGGTAGAGTTTCTAATTCTAGCGATCCATTGTAGAGATCCATAAAATCTAAGTCGCTAAAAAGTGTCACTGTAAAACATTTAGCCTGACGTAAAAAGTCCTCTGCTGATACAGACTGGGGAGTCATGATCCCTGGTACACCTCTATAAGCGATTTTAGCTTGAGCATTCTTAGTGATAAAGAGATTATCTGGATGGAGCAGAAAAGTCACTGGTAGATCTAAGGCTGACTCTAGAGAAAACACATTCAGCGCTAAACGAAGCCGCTCTGAAATCGTACGAGTCTTGAGTTCTCCATAGCTAAGTCCGTAAGGCTCTAATTCATATGTAAACGCCACACTATCCTCATCTGCCTCCATAGTCTGCTCCAAAAAGAGGGGATGATGCAAATCCAAAAGCAGGAGCTCACGCAAATCCTGACTGGCTACATCAGATCTCTTCAGTCTCAGCTGCCAGCTTGTTTCATTTTTTTCATAGATAAATGGCTGTTCGCCAAATACAAATCTTTCTTCAGTCACCTAGTATCTCCTCTATCTCTACTAAATCTCCTGTCGTCATAGGATAATCCGACAAGTATTTACCCTCATCAATTAGTAAACCTTTATTGACAATCCGTAGCTGGTACTTTTTTCGCTTTATATCTGGATTGAAAATATTATCAATTTCTCGAATCAGCCTGCGTACTTCAATCCGCTGGGGAATTCTGATATCTACATCCCTATTTCTTAAGCGCAGAGTAATATTGATATGTTGTTCCATTTCTCACGTCTCTCCTATTTGATATGTCATTCTATGATTATTACTTACTGAGTCACTTCAGATCATCACACAAAGCCGTCTTCCCAAAATGTAGCTAATCCATCTCCGCCGTCGCTACTCGATAGCTCATAATACCTGTTACTCCAATAAGCAATATAACGAGCACAGAGTAAAGAATCCCAGGAAGAACGTCACTCAAATCACTAGCATCTTCATCGCCTATGTTTGTTTGCAATTTAGATAATTTTTGAGAATCAAGTTGAAACAGCTGCTCTTCAGGTGATTTTTTCATTGGCCCCTGTATAGCAGAAAACAGCTGGCCCCTTTCGGTGATCAACTGTTCGTCTTGATAGTGTTGGATTTCCTGCAGTTTCTGTCGAGTCGATTCATTAAAAAGATCCTTGATTTGTTCAGACTGCACGCCAAAACTCAATTCCTCTTCTCTCTCAAGTCTGGAATTATCAATTTGTAGGCTATTGTCCTTCAGGTCATCTGCAGCAGCCATTGAGACTGCTACAGTTATTCCCAAGGAAAGAAATAAGAGAACTATTTTTTTCATATCCTTATTTTCTATACTTTCTCAGTTTGAAGCATTTCATATTGCAAACTTTTCACTTTAACAAAGATATTTGTCATAAGTAACAAAGTTATAACAATCAACATCGCAAAGAAGACAAAGAAGTTTGCTGGCTGACCGTCAAAGTATCCTGAAAGAAGACCTTCTAAAACTGACAAGGCATTGAGACTCTTGATAAAGGAAGGGAAGCCTGTCAAGCTAGCTGTTGTACCGATAGCATTCGAAAGATAAACAAAGCTAATCATCATAAAGAAGGCAAGCCCCATACCAATAACACGAGAATGCTTAAGCAACAAATATTGTCCTTGAACCAGAATGAAGGAAGCTGAGACTATTAATAGGACCCATGACGGTAAATATTCTCTACCAACTTGAAGCTGGACGCTAGATACAACCCCAACAATCAAGCCAATAGTCAAAGCCAAGAAAGATAAGATGCCGACATTCATAACATCTGTATCATGTAGTCTATCTAGTTTAAACTTATCTTTGACCTTGCGGATAATATTTTGTGTCGCAAAAAGATAAGCTGTAAATAAGCTGACAATCTCTAATAATAAAATCCAGGTAAATGGACGATAAACATTGATTGTTGCCTTAACAGAAGATGAATTTTGTGCCACTGGATTAGATAAAAATTTGAGTAGCACTTCATTTGGAACCCCATTTTCATAAGCATTATTAAGAACTTTGACAAAGGATTCAACAAAGTTTCCATTAGTAGCTAACTCTTCATTAAACTGCGCCATTAGGGTCTCCGCATCAGTAGACAACTTTTCTGTACTACCTTGAGCATTAGCTAGCTCACGATTAAAGTTAGTAAAGATTTGATTTGCAGATTCAGCAGCCTGAATATTACTTTGAGATGAAGCCTTCACACCTGATGTTTCTGTTAACAACGAGCTAAATTCAGAATTAAGTACAGACAAATCGGAGTCCGTTTTAGCTAAGCTGCCGTACTGCTAGTCTGAGCAGTAGCTATATTGGCCAAGCGCTCCTTCAAACTCTCATAATGCGCCATCTGTTTAGTAATACCGCTCGCTAGCTGTTCATTGTTCTTAGCAATTTCTTCTAAATTCTGCTTTAACTCAGGACCTGTTTTTTTCAACTGCCCCAATGTATCATCAAGTCTTTGTTGCACACTTTTGTTATCTGAGGTGTTCTCCGTCTTAGAAAGACTTACTTTATACTCATCTAAATTAGATTGGATAGCTTCCAATAGAAGAGATGATAGCACTTCATTCATTCTCCCTGTTTTCAATTGCTCTATAGAAGAATAAACTTGAAGTAAAGAATTGACATGCTGATAAGCGGAGGCGATTCTTTGCGCTTTATCTCCATAACTAGCCGCTGCCTGCTGAAGAGCTTGAACATCAATAGGTGCACTAGCAGCAGGTACTCCATCTAGAGAAATCTCTATAGCCCCTGCTGTCGTTGTAGATGCAACATCATTCGTCACACTATAGTGAATTTCAAACTGTGCATTCTCAGCTAGTAGGACCTCTTGGTTTTCTGTGATAGTAGCACCGTTATAAGAAACTGAGTCCACTGTTACACCCGTTTTCGCCTTCCAAGCTACTTTTACCTTCGTACCAGCTGGTGCAGGAAGAGGATTGCTAGCCGTGATAGCTTTAGCAGCTAAAGCATTGAGTTCAGCGCTAGTAGTGCTATCACTAGGAGTCCCAAAGTTTTTCACATCAGGATTAAGAGTCGGTATATTTATAGAAAGATCAAAAGCAGTGAAGCTTTTTCCACTAAAGTCTTCAGACGGTAAAGCTGCAATAGCTGAACTTAGTTCTGCTTTTAGCGTATTTTCTACATCGGTCAATGCAGTAATATTACCCTTATCAAGTACTTGACTTAGAGTAATTACATCACCTTCCTTTACACTATAGTAGTCTGACAGCTTTTTAGAAATAAATTCATTAATCCTATTTTCATGTTCTTTAAACTTTGTACGCTCAGCTTCAAGATTTTTCTCTAAATCATCAACCTGTTGTGTAATATTCTCTGTTAATCCCGCATATGTCCTAGCATCTTTCACATCAGCTTGCCCCAACGAACCAATCTTTTTATCAAGTGCTTCCTGCCCTGTTTGTAAATCGTCATAAAGCTTCTTCGTCTCAGCACTTAAAGTATCACGGCTCATCCCCATCAGCTGATTCATGAAATCAGCATAACTAATTTGATCCTCACCTCTTTGCTTCAATAAACTATTAAAGTTATTACCATAAGTTGTCTGAGAGTGACCTAAAGTATCAAATACTTGAGAATAACTTTCTAAGGTCGTTTTTAACGTGTTATTCGCATCAACAGAAGATGTGGATAAACTATATAGTGTCGGAAAAATATTTTTAGAACTAATAGCAGTATCTAGCAAATTCGTTTTATAATTCCCGATATTGGTGATTTGAACCTGAGAACTAGCTCGCACATTCTGTTGAGCCGTATATAGATTACTCAAGATACTTGCCATATACATATCAACCAATTGACTGTTCAGGTCAGCAATGATATCCTTTGCTAACTTATTCGCATCATTTTCAATCTGCAAATTCCCTGATGAATTAACCTTGTAGGTCACAGTTGTCTTATCTACGTTGACGCTGTTAACATCTAAGATCTTTTCAGAAAAGTCACTCGGAATAGTTAGAACCAGCTGATACTTCCCTTTCTAAACCAGCATCCGCCACTCCACGTGTCACAACAAACCAATTTTGTGAATTATCTCGTTCAATATTCTTAACATAGCTAGCGCCAAGATTATATTCTTTCTTATCTACATTAACGGATTGGTCTTCATTGACAATCGCCACATTAAGCTTTGTCTGCTGGCTTGCCTTCAACTTCGTTTCATTACTACTGCTCGTATTTTTTTGTACAGCTATATTTAGAATAATCATCGTAGCAAGCAAGAAAGCCACTATTAAAGTATTACCTATATATTTTAAAATTTTATTGTTTCGCATTTACCTTATTTAATCTCTATGTTGTTATGATATAAAAACAGGAAGGCTCTCGCCTTCCTAAAGCCACTTATAAAAAATTAATGGATCTGTGCTGCAATATCTTGGTCAGTTTGCTCAATGATGTCAGCAACTTTAACCAACTGAGCATTGATATCTTGAAGTAATTGTGCAAATTCTTTGATTTTTGGAGACAATTCATTGAATTGTGCTTCAAAACTATCAAAAGCAGAACCGTCCCAGTTTTCAGCAATAACTGCTTGCTCACGAGTCAAGTCATTAAGAACTTGGGTCACATTTTCAGAACCGCTAGTATATTTAGTTGCAGACTGACGAAGGTCTTCTGGAGTTAATTTAATTTGTGCCATATTTTTCTCCTTAAAATAAATAATGGTAATATAATTGTAACAATTAATATCTATAATTTCAAGTATTTAGATAAAAAAATAAATACATTTTTGTATAAATACTAATCATCTACAGATAATTTAAAAGCCTAATTGTAATTTGATTTACTGGATTCAGCTTAGTTTTTTTGCTTTAATAACTTGGTTATTTAAATCTAAAAATCTATTAAAAACCCAATTCTTCGAGAACAGCCTGATAGTTTTCTTGAACTTGATCCAGTCCAACCACTACTTCTTGACGAGTTTCATTATTCTTCACAGTGACTTGGTTGCTTTCGATTTCACTTTCACCTAAAGTAATGATGGTCTTGGCTCTGAAAGCATCTGCTGACTTAAACTGAGCCTTGAGCTTGCGGTCTAAATAGTCTCGCTCGGCCGCAAATCCTTGATTGCGGAGGGCCTGCACCAGCTCCAAAGCGCTGCGATTGGCAGCTTCACCTAGAACGGCAATATAGGCATCCAAGCCTGTCTCAAGTGGCAGAGCTGCTCTCTGTTTTTCTAAAATCAAGAGGAGACGCTCCATTCCCATACCAAAACCAAAGGCAGGGGTTTCTGGCCCACCGAAATAGTCAACCAAGCCATCATAACGGCCACCCGCACAGATAGTCAGTTCGCTGCCTGCCACATCAGTCGTAAACTCAAAAATCGTGTGATTGTAGTAGTCCAGACCGCGCACCATATTGGTGTTAATAACATAAGGAACCCCCAAAGACTCTAGCATTGAGCGGACAACCGCAAAATGCTCCTGGCTCTCCTCGTCCAGAAAGTCCAAAATCGAAGGAGCCTGCGCAACGGCTGCCTTATCTTCTTTTTCCTTCGAATCCAGCACCCGCAGCGGATTTTCCTCCAAACGACGCTGACTATCCTTAGAAAGACTGTCTTTCAGCGGAGTCAAATAATCAATCAAGGCCTGACGATAGGCAGCTCGACTTGCTGCATTGCCCAAACTATTCAGCTGCAGCGTCACCTGCCCAATTCCAATTTCCTTGAAGAATTGAGCCGCCATAGCAATCGTTTCTGCATCTGTCGCTGGATTTTCAGAACCAAAGCACTCCACCCCAATTTGGTGAAATTCGCGCAAGCGACCAGCCTGAGGCCGCTCATAGCGGAACATAGAGCCCATATAATAAAGCTTAACTGGCTTTGAACTTCTGGTGCAAAGAGCTTGTTTTCGACATAAGAACGAACGACCGGTGCAGTTCCTTCTGGCCGCAGCGTAATATGACGGTCCCCTTTATCGTAGAAATCATACATTTCCTTGGTCACGATGTCTGTCGTATCTCCAACAGAACGACTGATGACCTCATAGTGCTCAAAAATCGGTGTCCGAATTTCCGCATAGTTGTATTTTTTAAACGTCTTACGAGCAAACTCCTCCAGATACTGCCATTTAGCAGATTCCTGAGGGAGGATATCCTGAGTTCCTTTAGGTTTTTGTAATTTCATTTTCTAATCCTCTGCAACTATATAATATCTATTATTTTACCATAAATCAGATGTTTTGAGGAGTTAGAGCAGAAAAATTCCCTCCGAGAGACTAAATCCGTTTTCATTCGCTAGAATTTCTTGAAAAATTGTCAGAATTATGAGAAAATAAGACCACCATTCTATAGAGAAAGAAGGAGCGAAGATGAGAGACGATATCAAAATCAATGACCGAGCAGCAGCTATCCAAGAAGAATTAATTAAAAAACTCGAAGCGATTTACGATCCAGAGGTCGAGCTTGATGTCTACAATCTCGGGCTCATCTATGAAATCAATCTTGACGAGACTGGCCACTGCAAGATTGTCATGACCTTCACAGACACAGCCTGCGACTGTACCGAGACCGTTCCCATTGAAATCGTCGAGTCCCTTAAGCAAATCGAGGGCATCGAAACTGTCTCCGTTGAAGTCACTTGGTCGCCCGCGTGGAAAATCACTCGTATCAGTCGCTTTGGACGGATTGCGCTAGGTATTAGTCCTAGATAAGAAGATAGAAATTCATCCAAATTAATAAACCCGCTAGAAAAACTAGCGGGTTCTTTTGTCATATATAGGCTATTTTTTACCTGTTTCTTCTGGTTTCCAGAAATCGGTAACAGCACCTTTAGCGGCAGAGGATACCATGTGAGCATATTTACCAAGTACACCGCGGCTATAAAGCGGTGGAATGGTTGTTTCTGCTTTGCGTTTTTCAAGTTCTTCTTCAGAAACTGCCATGGAAATTTCCTTGGTATCTTGGTCAACCGTGACCATATCGCCTGTGCGAAGGTAGGCAATCGGGCCACCATCCTGAGCTTCCGGAGCTATATGTCCGACAACGAGACCGTAGGTACCACCTGAGAAGCGGCCGTCTGTCAAGAGGGCTACCTTATCTCCTTGGCCTTTCCCTACGATGATAGAAGAAAGTGACAGCATTTCTGGCATACCAGGGCCACCCTTTGGACCAACGTAGCGAACCACGACTACATCGCCATCGACTACTTCATCGGCCAGCACTGCATCAATAGCAGCTTCTTCTGAGTCAAAGACCTTAGCAGGCCCGACGTGACGGCGCACTTTAACACCTGATACCTTGGCAACAGCGCCGTCTGGAGCTAGATTACCATGCAGGATAATCAATGGACCGTCCGCACGTTTTGGATTTTCAAGCGGCATAATGACCTTCTGACCTGGCGTCAAGTCAGCAAAATCAGCCAAGTTTTCAGCCACCGTCTTACCTGTACAAGTGATGCGATCACCGTGCAAGAAGCCGTTAGCCAAAAGATATTTCATAACGGCAGGCACACCACCGACATTGTATAGGTCTTGGAAGACATACTGGCCGGATGGTTTCAAATCCGCCAAATGCGGCACGCGCTCTTGAATGACATTGAAATCATCCAAGGTCAGCTCCACATTAGCCGCATGGGCAATGGCCAACAAGTGCAGAGTAGCATTGGTAGAGCCGCCCAAAGCCATGGTCACTGTGATCGCATCTTCGAAGGCTTCGCGAGTCAGAATATCAGACGGCTTAAGCCCCATTTCCAGCATTCGGACAACAGCTCGGCCAGCTTCCACGATATCATCCTTCTTATCTTGAGATTCCGCTGGGTGAGAAGAAGACCCTGGCAAACTCATACCTAGAACTTCAATAGCTGTCGCCATAGTATTAGCTGTGTACATACCGCCACAGCCACCAGGGCCAGGGCAGGCATTACACTCGATGCGGCGTACTTCCTCAGCAGTCAAATCGCCATGGTTCCACTTCCCGATTCCTTCAAAAACGGAAACCAAGTCAATGTCTTTTCCGTCAAGATTTCCCGGTGCAATAGTTCCACCATAAGCAAAAATGGCTGGAATATCCATGTTGGCAATGGCAATCATAGAGCCAGGCATATTCTTATCACAGCCGCCGATAGCGACGAAGGCATCCACATTATGTCCGCCCATGGCAGCCTCGATGGAGTCTGCGATGATGTCACGTGAAGTCAGAGAGAAGCGCATGCCCGGTGTTCCCATAGCAATCCCGTCTGCTACGGTAATCGTACCGAACTGAACAGGCCAAGCACCTTGTTCTTTTACTCCTTCCTTGGCTAGTTTACCAAAAATCATGTAGGTGAATATTACAAGGCGTATTTTCTGCCCAAGTCGAAATCACTCCGACAATCGGAGTCTCAAAGTCCTTATCCGTCATCCCTGTCGCACGAAGCATGGCACGGTTAGGAGATTTGACCATACTATCATAAATCTTACTTCTGTGGCGTGTATCTAATTTATCTGTCATGTCTTTCCCTTTCATTGTAGTCATCTTTGTGCTTTATTATACCACACTTATGCTCTGTTGGACAGAAGAAAATATTTAAATTTTCAGAATATTGGAATAATAATCCGAAAAATAGGTGCAACTGCTAAAAAGCTTTGCTATTGTCAAAAAGAAAATCAAAAATTTCTGTCAAGTAACTTTACTTTACAAAAAAGTTTTGTTATACTGTTAAAGTTGATGAAAATCATGAGATTGCATCGAATTACATTCTAAAAGGAGAAACAAACAATGGCAGTACCTGCACGTCGCACTTCAAAAGCGAAGAAAAACAAACGTCGTACACACTACAAAGTAACAGCTCCATCTGTAAACTTTGACGAAACTACTGGAGATTACTCACGTTCTCACCGCGTATCACTTAAAGGATACTACAAAGGACGTAAAATCGCTAAAGCTGCTGCAGCTGAATAATAGAAGGGAGATACCATGCGCGTAAATATTACACTTGAACACAAAGAATCTGGTGAACGCTTGTACCTTACTTCTAAAAACAAACGTAACACTCCAGACCGTCTTCAATTGAAGAAATACTCACCAAAACTTCGCAAACACGTTGTGTTTACAGAAGTGAAATAGTGGGTCATTACGTTTCAGTGGAAACAAAAAACTCTGATTTAATGCGATTCTTGAATTTTCAAATTTCAATGTATTGCAACAAAAAAATCAACCGAATCACTAC
>BNJU01000087.1_pt1 | contig 161143 bp, 177 predicted proteins | sample 8539281 | NCBI WGS metagenome assembly BNJU01 (sample SAMD00202456, study PRJDB9452) | human saliva metagenome | isolation source: human saliva | place: Japan | reverse complement strand
GTCGAGCGGCGGCGGAGTACATGTACCAACGAGGAGTCCCCCTCCCTCGAGCAGATCGCCGTGGACGCTGATCGGATGGTCGCCTCCTTCAAGTCGGGCCGACGTCTGTTCCTCACGCTGCTCAACGAGTCGGCGTCCCAGTACTACGACCGCGAGTTCCTGGCCGACGTGTTCAACGCCGAGTCCGAGGGGATCTACGACGTGCGTCACCAGGCCCTCGGCCACATGCAGCAGGGCGGCTCACCCTCGCCGTACGACCGCCTGCTCGCCACGCGCCTGGTGGCGCGCGCGTTTGGGCAGCTCGTGGACCAGTTCGAGCGCGGCGACCGCGGCGCCTATTACATTGGCCAGGTCGGCAACGCCGTCGAGGCCCGCCCGGTCAAGAACATGTTCGACGACCTCGACATCGAGAATCGTCGTCCCTTCGTCCAGTGGTGGCGTGACCTCGTTCCCGTCCAGCGCATCGTGTCGCTGCAGAACCCGGGCATCGAGGCGACCCCCATCCACATCGACGACCCGGTCGCCTGAACCTCAGGTCTTCTGACGGCGTACGAGGCCGTGGTTCCGTGAGCGCTTGCGGGCCACGGCCTCGTCGTTTCAGAAGCGAGAAACGAGGGTGACCGGGGGAGCAGACCCCGCTAAACTAAAGTGCGAACCAATCTCTACTGTCAGGAGACCCCATGAGTGATATCCCCGTGATCGACCCGACGATGACCCCCGCGTGGGACACGCTCGACCAGCTGGCCGACAACTTCGATCCCGACCTGCGCAAGCTGTTCGCGGACGACCCCAACCGCACCCAGACTTTCACCTTCGACGCTGCCGACCTGCACGTCGACCTGTCGAAGAACCTCGTGTGCCCCACGCTGGTGGGCCACCTCCTCGCCCTCGCTGAGCAGACCGGCGTCCTGGAGCTGCGCGACCGCATGTACGCGGGCGAGCACATCAACGTCACCGAGGATCGCGCCGTCCTGCACACCGCGCTGCGCCGCCCCGCGACTGACTCCCTGACGGTCGACGGCCAGGACGTGATCGCCGACGTGCACGAGGTCCTGGAGAAGGTCTACGCCTTCGCTCGCCGCGTCCGCTCCGGCGAATGGGTCGGCATCACCGGCAAGCCCGTCAAGACCGTCGTCAACGTCGGCATCGGTGGCTCCGACCTGGGCCCCGTCATGGCGTACGAGGCCCTCAAGCCCTACGTGCAGGAGGGCCTGGAGTGCCGCTTCATCTCCAACATTGACCCCACCGACGCGGGCGAGACCACGAAGGACCTGGACCCCGAGACGACCCTCGTGATCGTCGCGTCCAAGACCTTCACGACGCTCGAGACCATCACGAACGCCAAGGTCGTGCGCGCCTGGCTGCTCGACGGCCTGCGCGAGCGCGGCATCGTCACCGACGAGGCCTCCGAGAAGGAAGCCATCGCCAAGCACTTCGTCGCCGTGTCCACCGCCCTGGACAAGGTCGCCGAGTTCGGCATCGACCCCGCCAACGCCTTCGGCTTCTGGAGCTGGGTGGGCGGCCGCTACTCCGTAGATTCCGCGGTGGGTACCTCCCTGGCCGTCGCGATTGGCCCCGAGGGCTTCGCTGACTTCTTGCCGGCTTTCACGCGATGGACCGCCACTTCGCCGAGGCTGCGCCCGAGAAGAACGTGCCCCTGCTGATGGGCCTGCTCAACGTGTGGTACTCGAACTTCTTGGGCGCCGACACGCACGCCGTCCTGCCCTACTCCCAGTACCTGCACCGCTTCCCCGCGTACCTGCAGCAGCTGACCATGGAGTCCAACGGCAAGTCCGTGCGCCGCGACGGCAGCCCCGTCACCTACGAGACCGGCGAGGTCTTCTGGGGCGAGCCCGGCACCAACGGCCAGCACGCCTTCTACCAGCTGATCCACCAGGGCACCCGCATGGTCCCCGCCGACTTCATCGCGTTTGCGAACCCGACGTGGGCGCTGGGCGATGGCGACGCCGACATGCACGAGCTGTTCCTGTCGAACTTCTTCGCCCAGACCAAGGCGTTGGCCTTCGGTAAGACCAGCGAGGAGGTGCGCGCCGAGGGCACGCCCGAGGCCATCGTCTCCGCCCGCGTGTTCACCGGCAACCGTCCCACGACGTCGATCATGGCCCCGTCCCTGACCCTCTCGGTCCTGGGCCAGCTGATCGCCCTGTACGAGCACATCACCTTCGTTGAGGGTGCCGTGTGGGGCATCGACTCCTTCGACCAGTGGGGCGTCGAGCTGGGCAAGGTCTTGGCCAAGCAGATCCTCCCCGCCATTGAGGGCTCGCGCGAGGCCTTGGAGGCGCAGGATCAGTCGACTCGAGCTCTCATCGAGTACTACCGTGCGAAGCGCACGAAGTAGTCTCGCCTGAGCGATACTCGGGGGCCGTGCCGTGTGTGGCACGGCCCCCCGACGAGTATTTGGGGAAAAGAGAAACGGTGCGAACTTAGTAAAGTATCCGTGATGCTATGTCGACGCGCGTAGTTTCTTTCTCAACCAGGTCACTACGGGGATTTTGTAATGCATAGCATTAGCGACTTGGGGATTTTCCGCAGAGGCTTGTTCGATTCGGTACCACTCCTCATCGCTGAGCGCACCGAGAGACGCGATGACGTTGGCAATGCATCGCGTGTTTCGGAACGAGGAGGAATGCACCAACGCATCAAGAAGCGATGTCTTCGTTTCTTCGCGTGTCTGAGTCTCAGATAACAGCCAAGAAGCCACCATCTGTGCAGTCCGTTCTGAGGATTCGGTGTTGAGAACCTCGAGGTCCTGCCGGGCCGCGAGGAAGCCAACGGATCTTTCCTCGCCGTCATACCGTATCCACAGGACCGGTAGATTCCGTCCGATTGCCCATCCAATCTCCTGTTGGCACCATGCGCTCTTCGTGTAGCCAGTCGTGCCGATGCATAGAAGAGCAGAACTAGCTTCAAGGTGTTCGCGGATCGTCAATGCCCAATCTGCGCCTGGACGGATTGAGTGTCTGGCCATGGTTGCGTCGATGCCCAGGATTCTCAGTTCGCCTTGAAGAGCCGACGCGTAGGCGTCGCCTTGTTCGTCTTCGTGGTAGCTCAGGAACGCTTGCATCTGCTCTCCCGATGGTGTCAGTGGCTCGAGTCGTGCTTATGTGCGGGCGACGAAGCAAGACCCTTCGCGAGCAAGGTGCCAAGCTCGGACGCTCGCTGCGTGGTCGCTAGGCGCTGTAGGTCGGCTGTGGACAGCCCGGTGCGTGAGTGATCAAACTTCTTTTTGATCTCCTTGATTGCGTTCCGATAGCTCGTGCACTGTCTCATCTCTGTCAGGGCTGCGTCCGGAATTGGCAGATCAGGTCCGAGACCGAGCTCGCGTGCCAGCAGGGCAGCGGCACCACCGAATCCTCCCGCAACATACAGGGGCTGACCTTTCCGAAGCGTATGTAGTGCTTCCTCGATGATTCCCGGATAGTCGCCAATGTATCCGTTCGGGTTCTCCGGCGACTGCCGTAGAGTCTTTCCGCCGATCAACAGGCGAGCGTTGCAGAAACGGGGGAGAGCCTCCCCTGATGCGCGTCAGTGCGAGCTTGGTTTCTTCAGCTGTCCCTTCCCATGGGTTGAAAGCCTTGAGGTCGTCGTTCATGTTGCCCTCTTTGTCGAGGACGCTGATCGATGCGTATGGAGCGAAATGATTGGCTGCGCGGTCGAGTCTCTCGATGGAGGCCGTGTCTCGCAGAACGACATGCGGGACGGTAAGACTAAACATCTGTTCCTGATGGAGGGGTTCTTCCTGCGCTGAAGTGCGGCTTTGGCGCACGTAGGCCTTCACGGACGTGGTGTAGCTTGCGACTGTGTCCATGATTGAGCTTGTTAAGTCGGGAACATGTGTCCCCGGAGCACCGGCGTAGAGGATGCTTCCCCCACCAATCAGCATCATTTGTGCTACCTCAGCTACCACACTCTCAAGATGCTTGGGGGCAAGGCCGATGCGGTCCAGATCTTCAGACACTGCCATGGAGATTCCAAGCTTGTGACCGGTGAGCGGGCGATCTTGCGACAGAATTGAGGTTGTTAACTCGGGCTCGTCGTCTCCGAAAGTGCCACCTGCAGCGAAGAATGAGCGCGGTGTCAACAAATGTACCTGCCCCTTCTCATATCCTGCCTGTTCGCAGAGGGTGACCATGAAATCTTGCTCTGCAGGAAGCAAAGGCGGATCGGGGTGGATGAGCCACAGGTGGTTATCGTCGGGAAACTTCTGCCGGTGCTCCTGGATGAATTTCAGCAGGATGGTGGGCTCGGGCGGGGAAGGGGTGCGCTATCGAAGCCGGGGTGATTCACTGATGCGGACTCTGTAGGACTCGCGGTGGCGGTGTACACCCGTGCGGGGATGTCCTGGCAACGCCACAGAGCAAATTTGAGGGCCTCATCAACGAGACGATTCAGAGCAGAGATGATGGCTTTGTGAGTAGGATCGGCGTCTTGAGTCCCTTCTATGGGACTCCCCCCTTCAATAATCTGCGGATATGCGACGGTCGGGACGTGATCGAGCAGGAAAGACCCGCGCGACTCTCCGGCGCTGAGTGCTGAGAGGCAGACGATGGGCATGCCCGCTTGTTTTGCCTCAAACACTTCCCATTGTGTCCACTCGCGGCTCGAGTAGCTATCCGTGCGCACCATGAGGAGCGCACTCGTACGGGCTCGTTCTCGTATTGAGGAGTTCCACTCACTGTCCGCTTGAATGTCGTACACGTCGAAAAAAGTGTCCAGGCGAGTCTGTTCGGCGAGTGCCTTCACCTTCGCGACGACGCCTCGTGGAGTGGTGCTCGTGAGGTCAGTAGCGGGGATGTCGCCACGGGCATGCGAGATGAATACTCGGAGGCGTGGACTTTCTGATGGGGACAGCATTCCCGCCTGCTTCCAGAGAAGACGTTGGATGATGGCTTGCCCGACATCGCGAGTCAGTGCCCCCGGAGCGTAGGCGTTGTCATTAAGGACCAGGCCCTGCCGACTCGTGAGGGAGCTGATGACGCCTACGGACGTATTGAGCCCCTTTGTGTCGATGATTGGGAAAACGAGGAGACTGGGCGAGTGAGATGCTAATGCGTTGTCGCGAACCGTGCACAGACTCCTCAGGTACGAAGCCCAGTCGCTGTTGTTGTCGTGTGCCGCGCTGATCATGTGGCGGCCGATGACTGGAATGACGACCGTGAATGGAGAGGTGGTGTTGTCTGGTGCGCGCCGGTCAGGAATGTTCTTGCTGTCGGTCCCGTTATCGACTTGTCCGTAGCGCGTCACAATGGGGCAGGGGGTCTCGCTCTCGGGGGTCAGGGGCAAGGACCGAGAGAAAACCTCAATTGCGCTGCCAGCTAGTCCCGAGAAACGCTCCGAGTGGTAGTGGGTGACCAGCTCGTCGAATACGGCTTTACCAGCCCGGTCGCGAGGATGCCAGACGACGTAGATATCGAGCACCGTTGGGGAGGGGGCTGCGAGTTCATGCACTAAATCAGCCGCGGGTATGCTGTCCATCATACTGTCTTAGTGTATGCCCGCAATCATTGGTTGACAAGCTGCTGTAGACCGTCATTCAGGGGCTTTATGTTGTCGTGTCACTTGTTGACCTGTCGCGGAGTGTGCGTGATGGAAGCACGTGTGGATGCCCAGGATCAGTCGACTCGAGCTCTCATCGAGTACTACCGTGCGAAGCGCACGAAGTAGTCTCGCCTGAGCGATACTCGGGGGGCCGTGCCGTGTGTGGCACGGCCCCCTCTGTGTTATCGGGTTGTGCGCCGACGCCAGTAGCCGATCAGGCCGATCGTGAGGGCGGGAGCCCACAGGAGCAGCATCGGGGCGTAGGCTGCGACCAGGATGGCCAGTTGCCAGTGGTTCATTCCGTCGGCCGGGGTCTGCCCCTCGGCCAGGCCCAGCCACACGGAGCCGAACCTGATCACCAGGGTGCCATTGATGTAGTAGAGCAGGGCATTCCCGGTCCCCCCCGATCGCGAGGGGCAAGAGCCGGGGGATCTCGCGTCCGCCGAAGAGGGGAAGCCAGCGGGGAACGCGCTCACCCCAGGGGTAGATGAGGCCGAGGCACAGGGTTCCAGCGAGGACCTGGATGGCCTCGAGCCACAGGACGTAGGCCGTGGCCGAGGCGTTGGAACGGAAGAAGTCTGCCTGGGAGAAGCCGAGGTCCGCCCCGCAGAGCATCCCGATTCTCCACGCCACGGGCAAGAGGGCGCTGATGAAGGCCGTCCAGCAGGCGACGCGCGCCCAGCGCCCGGGCGGGCGACCCGTCGAGTGGCCGTGGGGTGCCTGAGGACTCATGGCCTCACTCCCAGTGGAAGAAACGCGCCGCAGCTGCGGCGCAGACGGCGCCGAAGACGACGAGAACGAGCGCTGCCACCCAGTGCTGTGCCCACCCCTCGCCCAACCAGAGACCTCGCGTCAGGTAGGTGAGTTGCGTCATCGGCGAGTACTTCGCGATGGAGAGGATACTGGGAGGGAGCATCGCCAGGGGTACCGCCGCGCCCGAGGTGAAGATGAGTGGGTACATGAGGATGTTTCCCAGCCCCTGTGCGGCGCCGACGTTACGGAATCTCCCCGCGATGAGGTAGCCCGCTGCCAGAAAGCCGCTAGACCGAGCATAGTAGCTGCGAGTGCGGAGAAGAACGCTCCGGCTGATGCTGGGCGTACCCCGAAGCCGAGGATGGCGATGGCGTACATGGCCGCGAAGGACGCCAGGCCGAGCACCAAACGGGAGAGGACGTCGGCGGCCAGGTAGAGGGCGGGATTGAGCGGGGTTGCGCGGAAGCGACGCAGCACACCGGCTCCCCGCTGGGTCACGAGGTCGACGGGAACGATGATGAGCGCGGTGATTGCGATGACGATTCCGGGGAAGGCGGTGAAGTTCGCCTCGAGGAATCCTTTTCCGCCGAACTCGGGCGCTGGTGTGTTGCCGAAGATGAGGCCCATGCACCCGATGAAGGCGGGGGCGAAAATGAGGGCGAAGATGACGGTGACGGGTTCTCGCAGCGCGCGCATCGCGGTGACACGGCACAGCTGAATGAAGGTGTGCATGGCTCAAGCCTCCTGACGCATGTCGCGGCCGGTGAGGGCGAGGAATACGTCCTCAAGGCCGGGGGAGCTGGTGCGGATGTTTGCCACGGTGAGGCCCGCGGCCTCGATGGCTGCGATGGCAGCCTGGGGGATGCCGGTGCCCGACCACAGCATCGAGACCGAGGTTCCGGCGATCGTCACGTCGCTGATGCCGTCGATCTCGTCGAGGACGCCGGAGCCGAGCTGCCGGGACGTGCGCAGCTGAACCTTTGTGCCCTTCGTGACGGAGGCGATGAGGCCGGGCACCGTGTCGAGCGCGATGAGGCGGCCGGCGTCGATGACGGCGACGCGGTCGCACAGGGCCTCTGCCTCCTCCATGTAGTGGGTGGTCATGACCACGGTGGCTCCGCCCTGTCGGATGGAGCGCACGACATCCCACATGGCCAGTCTTGCCTGCGGGTCGAGGGCTGTGGTCAGCTCGTCGAGGAACACGACGTCGGGCTTGCCCAAGAGCGCGAGAGCGATGAAGACTCGTTGGCGCTGTCCGCCCGAGAGCTTGTCCACGTAGGAACGCCCCTTGGCTGCGATGCCGAGCTCGTTAAGGAGTTGTGTCGGGTCGGCGGGGTCGGAGTACATGGAGGCGAAGAGTGCCATCGCCTCGTTGACGGTGATCTTGGGGGGCAGGGCTGCTGTCTGTAGCTGGACGCCGATCCTTTCTCGCCATCGTGTGGAGGGGCGGGAGGGATCCTCACCCAGGACGTCGATGGTGCCGCTCGTGGGCGGCGTAGGCCCTCAAGGCATTCCATGAACGTCGTCTTGCCTGCCCCGTTGGGGCCGATGATTCCGAAGATCTCGCCGGGGTGGACCTCCAGTGATATGCCGTTTACGGCGGTGAGGTCGCCGTAGCGCTTGGTGACATCCGTCGCGCGGATAGCTGGGGTTGTCATGACTTCTCCTGAAGATGCTGTTGACAGGTGTCACGAGGCGGGGGCTGCGTCTGCGGGGCCGCTGTCCGCCTCGGGGGGCGTGTTGCCCGCCATGGTGTTGCGTACGAGAGCCGCGATGGGGTTCGTGTCCGCGTGTTGGGAGACGAGAACCGATAGTGGGATGAGGGCGAGGCCTTGGGATGGGTCGGTGAGGACGACCAGCTGGTCGCCGGGTTCGAGTCCGAGGGACTTGCGAGCCTGGGCGGGGATCGAGACCTGTCCTCGAGTTCCCACGGTGACGGTTCCGAAGAATCCGCGCCCTCCGGGTCCGTAGTGCGCGGGGTTGCGTGGTGTCATGTGTGTGTGTCCTCTCCGTCATGTCGGATATAGCATGCAAAACATGTATGCATGTATTATCCGTCTTGGAGAGGATTTCGTGCGAGTATTGAATTGTGATCTAGAACATGCTCTATGGCGGTTGTGTGAGCTCTCTGGGCATGTAGCTGACGCCTTGGGGCACTATCCGGTGTCCCAAGGCGTCAGCAAGCGCGTACTATGCCCGGCTTCTCAGGTAGGCGCGGTGCCTGGCCAGGAGAATGGCCCCTCCTACTCCCGCAGCCACGACGAGGCCAAGAAGACCCGATTGTGCCCCCGAGTTTGCGAGCCTGGGGCCCTCGCCCGAAGGGAGAGGCGTCTCGGGGTGGCTCGCGCTCGGGCTTGGCTCACTCCGTGCTAAGGAACGCGGAAAACGCAGCTTGGACCACACCAAGCGGTGATCCGAGGTCGGAAACGGATACAGACCGGTCAAACGGAAAGCCTCGTCCTCGCGCGTCGGCCAGAACACCCCCCGCGTCCTCGACCTCGGTCCCGGTGTTTGGTAGGACGTAGTCAATGCGCAGATTCCCCGGCCGCGGAGTGTCGTTAAAGTCGCCGGTATCGTACTTGGGCTCCGTCCTATGCTCCAGGTTTGCGCCTCCCTGAAGCTCGGCTTCGCGCTGGCCTCCCAGTGAGGTCGGCGCCGTATCCAGCACTCGGGAGTTTGTCAGCAGCTGATCGATGGCACCCGGGTAGGAGTCCCCGTCGAGGGGGTCCGAGTTGTAGTCCCCGAGGATCACGAAATTGGCATCCGCGCTCAGGCCTCCCCGCGCTCCGTTGTCGTCGTAAAGGTAGTCGGCTCGGTTTGAGACGTAGTCCGCCCACAGCCGGATCTCGTCGAAGTTCCGCTTCTTGTTACGCTGCTCGGCTCCGTCGAATGACGGTGGCGTTGGGTGCGCCGCCAGCACGTGGATTGTCGTGCCATCAACATCGACCGGCAGGTCCGCGTGAGTCTTCGAAGACAGGGGGAAGCCGTCGAGCGCCTCGTCGGAGTACCAGCCGGTGCCGTCGTTGTTGGTGGGCAGGAGAGCGCCCGGCATATCCTTCCATAGGAAGTGCTGGAAGGTGCGAACCTGCTCATCCTTGATCGGGTACTTGGAGTAGACGACGAATCCGTACTGGCCTGGAAACTTGCCGAAGCCCCAGGCATCGGAGGGGCCGGAGGTGCTTCCGTCCCCGTCCAGGTCGAAGCCGCTGGGGACGCCCGTGTTTACCGAACCCGACCATGAGTAGGGGTAGGACACGGGCTGGGCACCGTTGTGTGGGACTTCGAGGTAGTTCGTGCGAAAGAGGTCAACCGCAGCCGCGGTGGCGTCGTAGTCGAACTCGTTGATCAAAATGATGTCTGGGTTCACCCGCTGGATGGTCTCTGCGACGTTCGATGCCTGGGCGTTGTCTGCTGTGGCCAGGTCGCCGAGAAGCTGACCCGGGGTATCTCGGTTAAGGCTAGCGTTGAAGGTGGCCACCGTGAGGACATCGGTTGTCGACGACCGTGGGGGGTCGGCGAGCGCGGGGGCTGCCGCCAGTAGGCACAGGGATAGGGGAAGGCACGCCGCGGTGGCTGCCGAGAGGGGCTTCATCGCCAAAATCTCCTTCATCACCGTTGGGATGTGTACGACAGATGGTAGATCCCCGGGTGGGCAACAAACAAGGATGCGGTAGTAGCGGGAGGAGAAGGGCGGGTAGCCTGAATGGCGCGACTGCTAGTCGAAGCAGCCCTGCGAGTAAGGAATCGAGGTTTCCATGGTTTCAACAGCTTCCCTGGTATCCATGGGCGTCAGCGCTCTAGCCGCGCTCGTCCTGCCGATCGTTATCCTCGTCGTTGTGCGGCGCAGGTGGCGCTTCTCCCTGTGGTCCGCTGCCGTCGGCGCGCTCGTGTTCGTCGTGTTTGCTCTCCTCCTCGAAGGGGAAACGCACTCGCTTGTATTCGCGGCCGTCCCAAGCCTGCGCAGTAGCCCCGCCCTCTACACCCTCTACGGGGCGCTCGCGGCCGGAGTGTTCGAGGAGCTCGGGCGGGTGTGTGGCTTCGCCGTGCTGCGAGCAAGCGATCGACGCCCCGACGACGTCGGGCGCGCCCTCGGGGCGGGCATTGGACACGGAGGCATCGAGGCAATGCTGCTTGTGGGAGTGGGGATGGTCTCCAGCCTCGTGACCTCGGTGAGCATCATCAACGCGGGGGCCAGCGAGGCGTTCCTCGCCGGCTTGCCCGACGCCCAGCGCGACACCGTCGCCCACCAGCTCGACTCACTCATCAATACCCCCGCGCCGCTCTACCTGCTGGGCATCGGCGAGCGCGCCATCGCCATTGCCTTGCACATCACCCTGTCGGTCCTGGTCTGGATGGCGTTCACGGGGCGGATCCGCCGCTGGTGGATCCTCGGGGCGATCCTCGCCCACGCCCTCGCGGACGCTGGGGCGGCCCTGTATCAGAGCGGGGCGGTGAGCGTGTTCGTGGCGCAGGGGTGGGCGCTGATCGTCACCGTCGTCCTCGCACTGGCGGTCAGGCGAATCTACGTGTCCGCCATGGCGCCGCTCGCCCGCGGGGCCGCGCAGGCCTCGTGAGCGAGCGACGGGCGGGACATGAGCTCACGCGGGAATGTCGCGCACGCGGTAGGCGATGAGGCCGCCAGCACAGCACGCGATGCCCACACCGAGCTGGACGGCCAAGGGGAGCCAGTGGGTCGTCCCCCAAGGGTCGGCCACGTGCCCGAGGACGGACAGGTCCTGTGCCCACGCCGGCATGTCGATGAGGCCCCCGAAGAGACGCGCGAAGGAACTCCACGCGATGACCGCCCACGCCAGGGACCGCCACCGGGGCGCAGCTCCCACCAGGAACACGGTGATGCCCGCCGCCGCCACGACCCCCGGTAGCTGGGTGAGCGTGGAGACGAGCGCGCGACCGGCAGCGTGGTCCTCGCTCACCTGGGTGGCCGTCGCCGCCGCCAGCGCTGCCCCGGACACGAGGAGCAGGACCACCCCGGCGCCGATGGCGTCGGCCACCGCCGCCACGAGCGTGCGCGTGCGCGGGACCCCGCAGGCCAGCACCGCCTCGGACAGCCCCCTCTCCTCCGACGCAGCCAGGCCGAGCACCCGCTGGACGACCGCAGTGGCCACGAGGGCCACCATCACGACCGCGAGCAACGTGGTGTACTGGACGACGGGCCGCATCTCGGGGGCCATCTTGTCGACGTAGGCGGCGCTCGCCGGGTTGTTGGCGATCAGGTCGGACAACCCGCCCGACATCGCGCCGAAGAGCGCCCCCGCGAGCGCCAGCGCGAAGGCCCAGGCCGCCAGGCGCCGAACGCCCAGGCGCGCGGTCAGGCCCAGCGGGCTGCGCACGCGCCACCGCCTGGCGGACACCGAGCGGTCGGCCAACACCGCCCCCAGCAGCTCCCGGCGGGAGTGAAGCAGTGCGGCCAGTGCCACCAGAGCGGCGACCACGAGCGCAAAGACGGCGAGTACCCATACGCGCTCCGCCCCGAAGGGCTCGGCGACATCCCGCCAGGCCAGGGGGCTCAGCCACCGCAGCCACGCGGCTCCCGTCTCGTCGGCCAGGATGCGGACGGTGACGGCCGCCCCGAGGACCGTGAAACACAGTCCTCGCGCAGCCGAGGTGTCCCGCACCAACTGCGAGGCCACCAGGGCGATCCCGGCGCAAGCCCATCCCTGGGCGATGGCCACGCCCCCGAACACGAGCGCCCCCCGTAGGGGCGTCTCGCCCACGACGGCATCCACGCCGATCAGCGAGACCGCCAGACCCGTGCCCGTGAGCGCCATCGCGCCCAGCGCCCACGCGGTCGCCGAGGCGAAGGGCACCCAGCGGCCGGCGCCCGCCCCGAGGACGACCTCGACGTGCCCGTCCTGCTCGTCACGCCTGGCCAGCGCGGTCGTGAGCATGATCGCCATGATCGCCACGAACCACAGCAGGTACCCGCCGTCCTCCCAACTGGCGAACTCTCCCACGCCGCCGGTGGCGGGGAGGGGCCCGAAGAGCAGGCGCACGCCGGGCGCGTCGCGCATCTGGGTGAGGAGCGTGGTGCGCTCCTCGAAGGAGGGGTAGGTGCGCTGCAGGGCGATCGGATGGCCCAGCAGGAACAGCCACAGCGGCACCATCCACGCGAGCGCCTGCCACCTGTAGCGGCGCGTCGCCAGCCCCAGGCACCGCCGCAGTCCCGTGAACGCGCTCATGACCGTGCCCCCTGGTTCCCCGAGTAGTGGCTCATGAACAGGTCCTCCAGGCTGGCGGGCTCCACCTGGACGTCGTCCGCGCCCAGTTCCGCGACCACGCTCAGGACCCCGGGCACCAGGGAGGAGGGACGCGGGTCTCCACGCGGGTGCCGGTGGGGCGGACGGGGGCGCCGAGCCCGGCCAGGGCCTCGACGAGGCGGTGGCGCCGCACGTCCGACTGCCCGACGCCGACGCGGATGGCGGTCTCAGCCAGGGAGCGCAGATACGACAGGTCACCGCTCTCCACGGTGCGCCCATCCTTGATGATCGTCACGTGCGAGCACAGGGTCCTGCACCTCGGCCAGGATGTGGCTGGACAGCAGGACGGTGGTGCCCCCGTCGGCGGCCTCGCGGACCACGTCCGTGAAGACCCGCTCCATGAGGGGGTCCAGACCAGAGGTCGGCTCGTCGAGGATGAGCAGATCCACGGGCGCGGACAGGGCGGCCACGAGCGCCACCTTCTGGGCGTTGCCCTTGGAGTAGGTCCGCACTTTCTTGGTGGGGTCCAGGTCGAAGCGCTGGATGAGTTCATCCTCGCGGGCGCGGTTGCGCGATCCGCGCAGGCCCGCCAGGGTGTCGAGCACCTGTCCGCCCGTGAGTGTGGGCCACAGGCTCACCGAGCCGGGCACGTAGGCGAGGTGGCGGTTGATGGCGGAGGCCTCGCGGGCGGGGTCCATCCCCAGGACCCGGGTGCGGCCGCCGTCGGTGTGGTACATGCCCAGCAGTACGCGGATCGTCGTGGACTTCCCCGCGCCGTTGGGGCCCAAGAAGCCGTGGATCTGGCCCTTCGCGACCCCCAGGTTGAGGCCGTCCAGGGCCTTGACCCTCCCGAAGCTCTTGACGAGGCCCTTAGCCTCGATGAGATTAGACAATGTTCCAGTCCTTTCCTGTTTTCTCTTCGAGCACGGGCCCGAACTCCGGGTCCGACTGCAAGCGGCGAACCAGGTCGTCGATGACGCGCCTCTGGTCGGGCTCGGGGTAGCCGATCGTGGAGAGCAGGGCCACCCGCTTCCACAACAGGTGCCCGGGCCCGCCGCTGGGCAGGTCGCGCAGCAACGCCAGGGCGGTGGCCCTGTTGCGCTCGAGGACGGCCCACTCGGCCTCCTCGAGATCCTCGATGACGCGCTCCCTCTTCTCGTCGCTGTAGGCGCCGGGGTAGCGGCTTCGGTCGAGTGTGGCGAACGTGGTGAGCATGCGTACCACCGCGCGGCGGTCCTCGTCGCTGAGCCCCTCGATGAACGGGCCCAGCGAGGCCGGGATGAGGCCTGAGGCCGCCAGCGCCAGGACCATGCGCCGGTCCGTGTGGATGATGGGCAGCGTGGCCGGGTCCTCGACGAGGTCCTCGAGGTGCTCGTAAAAGCGCTCCAGGACGATGGGCAGGGGCGAGAGCGCCTCGCCGGAGCGCACCCTGGCCACGAGCTCATCGATGCGGGCGCGCTGGTGGTGCAGGACCTCGATGCGGGCGTCGATCTGCGCCCGCGTGGCGAGCAGGTCCGCCTCGATGGCGCTGCGCCCCTGGGCGGGTTCCTCAGGGCAGCATCTGGGCGATCTTCGCCAGGGGGATCCCGGACTCGGCCAGCCACCGTATGCGCAGCAGGCGCGCTAGGTGCTCGATGCCGTAGTCGCGGCGCCCCGCAACGAGTGGGGGCACGGGGAGCAGGCCCAGGCGGTGGTAGTAGCGCACCGTCCGGGTCGTGGTCCCCGCCAGGTCGGCCATCACTTTCACTCTCATGGGCACCATCGAACACTGTGACCCGACGTCGCTGTCAAGGGCACGAGAGTCGCGGGCCGTCGGTCGCGGACTCGGCGCACTCGCGATCCCCCTCTGATCCACGCCGATCGTTCACGGAACGCTCGCGTGAGTCGCTAGTATGGCGTCATGAAAAACCTTGATCGTCGGCGCTGGGATTTCGGGACTCGCGTGCTGGATGCGCCTCGCTCGGAGCGGCCAGGACGTGGTGCTCTACGAGGCGAGCGCGCGAGCGGGTGGTCGCATTCAAACGGCTACGGTGGCCGGTTGCCGGGTTGAGGTCGGAGCGAACTTCCTGTCCTCGACATACCGTGTCATCCCCCGTATAGCCAAGCGCCTCGGGGTGGCGCTGCGCCCCCATTCGTTCACGCGCAGGAATCATCGTTGACTCGGCGGCGCTCACCTACGGTCCCTCCGCGTACTCGATGGTGCGCGCCGGAGTGATCGGGTGGGGCGACGCCGCACAGGCGGGATGGCAGCTTGCCCGTCAGTTCCCGCGCCTGGCGAAGGCCAATCCGGCTGATCCCGCCCACTGGGCAGACATCGACGTGCCCGCCGACAAATGGTGTTCCGCTCGCTTTGGCGAGGCCTTCACCCGCGCGGTCATCGGCTCGTCGTTTCGGGGATACTACTTTCAGGATCTTGCGCAGACGTCGGCGTCGGCGGCGCTGGCCATGGTGTCCTACGGCGCGCGTCCCTTCGTTACGCTCACCGCGGATCCCGGGCTTGAAGCGATCCCTCGGGCGCTCGCCTCGGGCCTGACCGTTCACTACGAGGCTCCCGTTGCTCGCGTCGAACGAGATGAGGGCGGTGCCGCGTTGGTCCTCGCCAATGGGACCGTGGTGGAGGGGGACCGGATCGTCTTGGCTGTTCCGGCACCCGCAGCCGCTTCGCTCCTCGCGGATCCGTCCCCGCTCGAAGCCCAGCTCCTGGCGACCCCCTATAGCTCCGGGCTCCTGGTCGTTCTCGCGTGTAGCCGGCGCCTTGAGGAAAGGGAGCTGGGGGGGCGCGTACGGTCTCCTTGCGTCGCCGAGCCAGGCTGGCCCCATCGCCGCGTTGTGTGTGGCGAGCCGTGCGGGGCATGCGGCACCGGGCGCGGATGCCGTCACCGTTATGTTTGACGGAGAGGCTGCGCAGCGCTCGATGGTCATGGGGGGAGTCCGACACTGAGGTGACCGCTCGGGCGGTCGCGGCGGTGTGCGAGCTCGCGCCAACTGTGGGAGACGCCGTTGATCTGGAAGCGAGCCGCGTCGTCAGGATCCCTCACGCGATGCCGACCTGCCGGGTTGGGCGAGTCAGTCAGGTTCGCCGCTATCGCAAGGAGCATACGGGGCCGGTGATTCTCGCGGGTGATTACTTGGCATTCCCGTGGTCGGATTCGGCGGCGCTGACGGGCCTGTGGGCAGCGAACTGTGCGAGGGTATCGGGCGAGCGCGACTGAGGAACATGCGGTTGCGCCGAGTCGAGCGTGCGCGGGTCATCGCGTGTTAGCAAGATCTGTGGGGCGGTAGCGGTTTGTGGTGCTGGCGATCGTAACTGGCGAAGCTGTCGTGGGCTGCGTAGGGATAGCTTGTCTCGTGCCGTCTGGTGGTCCATTGTCTCGCACCTGTGGTGCCTGAAGAATCCGGCTTCATAGCACACCGTGTTATTACCGACGATGAGCGTCGGATAATTCATCATGTTTGTCGATTGAATAGCCCCACGCATGTTGAACAAATATGTCAGATAATCAATGCGGTGAAGGTGGCAGTGCAGGTTGAAGGTACGCGTATGCGCATCAAAGGGAATTTGTAGTAACTATCCAAAAGAGTTGTCTGATACTAATTGGAACAAAAATGTAATGCGAACTTTAGGTGCGCCTCTGTTTAGTCGTCAGACGACTGTTTTGCGCTTTGAGAGCCACGTCTTAGTGATCTTAGAATGCAAAATGAGCAAACAATTGGACCCAGATCGTCCGCAATATAGGCGACGTTAACGCGTTCCGCGCCAGTATTGATATAGGTCGATTTTGGACGAGTAAGGTCCGGAATTCTAAGAAATAATTTGGGACCAAGGTCAGGATTGACCTGGTTCGCTCTCGATACCATTGACAGCACAAAGTTCCGCGAGTGCTACTGGTAGCCACGCTTCATGGTTAACGATGATCAGAATAGTGGCTCGACGTTGGTAAATTCCTGGATTTTCATTCAATGGTGAAGATACATGACATAGTCGCGGGGCGATGTCAACAAATTGATTTCCCAGCCTCTCAATTCATGAAAGGTGGTCGCAGTGCTGAGCATGCTCACCCAGGAGCGCCACGCGAACGATCTCTCGCGTGGACACCGCTTCTTCCTGCTCGTTCTGGTCTCTATCGGCAGCTCCATCATCTACACCCCCGTCTACCTGCAGTACGTCTTCGAGGACCCGTTGGGTAAGGCGCTGATTGCCTCGGGTGGTGCCACCACCGACAACGTCACGACGGTCATGGGCACCCTCCTGAGCGCCTACGCGATCACGGCCCTCGTGTGTTACCTGCCCTCCGGTATCGTCGCCGACATAGTCCGCGTTCGTACGCTGTCCTGGATCGGCTTCGGCATCACCGCGCTCCTCACGTTCTGGTACGCGATGTTCCCGTCGCTGACGACCATTCGCCTGCTGTTCGTGGCGATGGGAATCTCCACGATCCTCATCTGGTGGGGCATCCGCTACAAGCTCGTGCGCCTGATCTCCGACGAGGACGGCTACTCGCGTAACATTGGCATGTCCTACGCCTTCTACGGCCTCGCCGGTCTGATCCTGGGCTTCTTCAACTCCTGGCTTGTCACCCACCTCGCCTCGCAGGGTGACATCATCCCCATGCGCGTCCTGCTGTTCATCCTGGGCGGCATCATCATGGTCCTTGCGGTCCTCTCCTTCTTCTTCATCCCGAAGTTCGCCGGCGAGATCGGCTCCTCCGAGGGAGGCTTCGAGGTCAGCAGCTCGGTCAGGTCCTCATCAACCCCGTCGTCTGGCTCGCCGCCGCGACGCTGTTCTTCGTGTATTTCTTCTACACGGGCGTCAACCAGACGACCGGCTACATGAAGGACGTCATGAACCTGGCTCCCGCCGTCGTCACGATGGTTGCGACCGTCCGCACCTACGGCGTCTCCCTCCTGTCCGCCCCCATCTTCGGTGGCGTCGCCGAAAAGGTTGGTTCCCCCTCGCGCGTCATCGCGACCGGCTCGATCATTGCCGCACTGCTCTTCGGTGTCTTCGTCTTCCTGCCCTCCGGCGCGAACGCGTTCCTCACCGCCGCCCTGGTCATCGTCCTGGCCTTCATGGCTAACGGTGTCTTCGGCATCGTCTCCTCGCAGCTGACAGAGGGCAAGGTGAGCCCCGCGGTCTTCGGTACTGCTTCGGGCCTGCTCTCTGTCATCGGCTTCCTGCCCGACACCTTCTCCTACACCTGGTTCGGCTCGATCCGCGACGCCGCCGGCGATGACAAGGAAGCGGCCTTCCACCAGATCTTCATGATCCTGGGTAGTACCGCGATCCTCGCGGCACTGTGCGCCATTGGTCTCCTCCTGGTCGTTCGCGCCCGCGCGAAGAAGACCGGGCAGAACTGATTAGCAACGGACATCGCAAAGGAGCACCTCGTGGGTCACAAGTACAACGTTCCGGCCATGTGGACCGAGCAGATGGGCCACGTCGTCGCCCAAGCAGGATGAACTTGCCGCGGGCGCGTACGTGACCGGGCAGAGCCTCGACGACATGCGTGCCGCCTACCGCAAGGAGCGCGCGTTCTGGAACGAAGGAGGCCCCGAGGTGTTCTCGAGCGAGGACGTCATGGTTCCGACTCGCTACGGGCAGGTGCGCGTGCGCCACTACCGCCCGAGCGGGGAAGGCCAGCGTCCCCTTATCGTCTACGTGCACGGCGGCGGCTGGGTGATCGGCGACGTGGATACTCACGACCGCATCACCCGCACCCTGTGCCACCTGACCGGTGCCGCGGTTGTGAGCGTGGACTACACGCTCGCCCCCGAGGCCCGTTTCCCGCGCCAGATTCACGAATGCCGCGACGTCGTCGCGCACATTCGTGAGAACGCGGTGCAGTGGGGCATCGATCCCGAGGACGTGTCCTTCGCCGGAGACTCCGCCGGAGCGAACATGTCCATGGCGACGATGCTCATGATGCGCGACGAGGGCTCGCTCACGTCCGTGCGCGCCATGCTCCTGTACTACGGCGTCTACGGGCTCAAGGACTCCTTGTCCATGCGCCTCCTGGGCGGAGCATGGGACGGCCTGACCGAGGCCGACTATCAGTACTACCTCGACCAGTACTTTGCCGATCCCGCGGACGTGAGCGACTGCTACTTCAACATCCTGGGATCCGACTTTAGCCAGGGCATCCCGCCTGCTACGTCGTGTCCGCCGGCCTGGACCCCCTGCGCGACGACTCGCGCACCCTGGCCGACATCCTCAATCTGTGCAGCGTTGCTCACCTCTACAACGAAGTCGAGGGCGTCATCCACGGCTTCCTGCATCACTCCAAGATGCTCGACGACACCATGGATGTGCTCTCTGAGGGCGCGCACTTTTTCACCGAACACCCTATCCACCGCTGAGCACGACGCTCACACACAGAAAGTGATCCGACATGGAATTTTCGCTCAATGAAGATCAGCAGCTCATGGTCGACGCCTTTACTGAGGTTATGCGTTCGCGCAACTGGGATGCATACTTCCACGAGTGCGATGAAAAGCACGAGTACCCGATCGAGTGGACGGAGGCCATCTGTGAGCTCGGCTTCGACCGCATCCTCCTGCCCGAGGAATACGACGGCCTCGGTGCCGACTGGGTGACCCTGACTGCCGCCTACGAGGCGCTCGGCCGCGAAGGTGGCCCCACCTACGTGCTCTACCAGCTTCCCTGCTGGGAAACCGTCCTGCGTGAGGGCACCGACGAGCAGAAGGAAAAGATCCTGTCCTTCGTCGGCACCGGTAAGCAGATGCTCAACTACGCGATGACCGAGCCGTCAGCCGGATCTTCGTGGGATGACATGCGCACCACCTACACCCGCAAGGACGGCAAGGTCTACCTCAACGGACACAAGACCTTCATCACGTCCTCGCTGTACGCCCCCTACCTGGTCGTCATGGCCCGCGACGCCGACAACATGGACACCTACACCGAGTGGTTCGTCGACATGAGCCTGTCGGGCATCACCAAGGAGCCCCTCGGCAAGCTCGGCCTGCGCATGGACTCGTGCTGCGACGTCTACTTCGACAATGTCGAACTTGAGGAGAAGGACCTCTTCGGCACCGAGGGCAACGGCTTCCGCCGCGGTGTGGCCGACTTCGACCTTGAGCGCTTCCTCGTCGCCCTGACCAACTACGGCACCGCCTACTGCGCGTTCGAAGACGCCGCCAAGTACGCCAACCAGCGTATCCAAGGAGGTCAGGCGATCGCCCGCCACCAGCTCATCCAGCTGAAGTTCGCTGAGATGAAGGTGCGCCTGACCAACATGCGCAACATGCTCTACGAGATCGCCTGGAAGCACGACAATGGCTTGCTCTCGCGCGGCGACTGCTCGATGGCCAAGTACTACTGCTCCGAGGCCTCGTTCGACGTCGTGGACCGCGCTCTGCAGGTCCTGGCCGGCGTCGGCATCACCGGCGACCACCGCATCCAGCGCTTCTACCGCGACCTGCGCGTGGACCGCGTCTCCGGTGGCACCGACGAAATGATGATCCTCACCACCGGCCGTTCCGCCCTCTACCCCTACCGCTGACCCGAACATCTGAGAACGAAAGGACGAATACCCATGGCACTGCCAACGGATAAGCCGTCATTCGGCGTCCTCGATGGCGTCAAGGTCGTCTACTCCGCCGTTGAGATCGCAGCCCCCACGGCTGCAGCCATCATGGGCGAGTGGGGCGCCGACGTCACGTGGATCGAGAACGTTTGGACCGGCGACTCGATGCGCGACACCGCGTGGGTCAAGGAAATGGAGCGCCGCAACATGCGCTCGATCTCCATGAACCCCTTCACCGACGAAGGCAAGGAAGCTCTGCGCGCCATCGTCAAGGACGCGGACATCTTCATCGAGTCCGGCAAGGGCCCGATGTACGCTCGCAAGGGCATCACGGATGAGTTCCTGTGGGAGATCAACCCCAAGCTCGTCATCGTGCACGTCTCCGGCTTCGGCCAGTACGGTGACGAGGCGCAGATCAACTCCGCCGCTTACGACTTGACGGTCGCCGCATACGCGGGCATCGTCGCGCAGAACGGCTCCGTCGATCAGCCGATGAACATCTCTCCCTACCTGGGCGACTACATCAACTCGCTGATGATCATCTCTTCGTCCCTGGCCGCGTTGCACCGTGTGGGCGTCACGGGCGAAGGCGAGAGCATTGACATGGCCATGTACGAGACTCTCCTGCGTGTGGGCACGTACTACATGATGGACTACATGAACGCGGGCATCTCCTACCCGCGTCCGGGTGCGCGCGCCATCAGAACCTGTGCGGCATCGGCATCTACGAGTGCAAGGACGGCTTCATCGGCCTGTGTCTCTACGGCGTACCGCAGAACAGGTACCTGCTGGAGACCATCGGCCTGGGCGAGCTGTGGGGCACCGACGAGTACCCCGAGGGCACCTCGGCCCTGTGGCTCGACAGCCCCAAGGCGGACCTCATCCAGGAGACCCTGGAGGCCTACCTGAAGACCCAGTCCAAGTACGACGTGCAGCGTGACTTCGTTGCGCACCGCATCGCCGCCCAGGTCGTCAACGAGTTCGGTGACATCCTTGAGGCCGAGCACGTGCAGGCACGCGAGTGCTTCATCGAGTGGGAGAACGCGGAAGGTAAGACCATCAAGGGTCTCAACACCTTCCCGAAGTTCCGCCGCAACCCGGGTGCCTTCTGGCGTCCGATGCCCGCCCTGGGTGGGGACACACGCGACATCCTCAAGCGCGCTGGTTACGCCGACGATGCCATCGAAGCCCTGATCGCGTCCGGCACCGTCAAGGCAGCCGACGAGGACTGATCGAATGACCAGCTCGACGTGGGTGCCAGAGAACACCACAGTTGCTCAGCTGTGGCAGCGGCAGGTGATGGAGCGCGCAGACCGCGAGTTCCTCGTGTACGAGGACGTGGACGCCTCCGAGGTGTCCCGCTTCACCTACCGTGAGTTCGACGCGCGCGTCAACACGTGTGCCAACGCCCTCGTTGCGAGGGGCGTTGAGGCCGGAAGCCGCGTTGCCCTCTACCTCCACAATTGCGTCGAATTCGTGGAGTGCACCCTGGCCCTGGCGAAGATGGGGGCTATCGCGGTCCCCGTCGATGCCACGTCGGCACCCTGCGAGCTGGGGCGCATCATAGGCCTGTGCGAGGCTCAGATGCTGATCACCTGCGTGAACAACCTCGGAGAGGTCCTCTCCCACCCTGCCCGATTCCGTGACGGACATCGTGGCGGTGGGGAGGGCATCCCGGGGACGAGGCCGGGGTGGACGTCCCGCTCCTGGCCGACCTGCGGGCGGACGCCTCCTACTCCTTCGAGTCGAATCCTCACGTGGACCCCATGGACACGTTGGCGATTCTCTTCACCTCGGGTACGACCTCGGCCCCCAAGGGCGTCGTCATCACGCAGGCGAACTTCGTCTTTTCGGGCGTCTTCGTCAACTGGGAACTGGGTATGAATCCCGAGGACCGCTACATGACCTCCATGGTCGCGGGCCCGCGTGAACTTCCAGCTCGGCCCTGGCGCCGGTCCTGACGGTCGGCGCGACGCTCATCATGCTGTCGCGCTACTCGGCGACGCGCTTTTGGCGCGAAGCTCGCGAGCATCGCGCCACCCTCGTCCAAGGGATGGCCATGATCGTAGCGACCCTCATGCGTCAGCCCGTCGACCCCGACGAGCGCAACCACCAGGTGCGCGAGATACACTACTTCCTTCCCTTGAACGCCAGGAAAAGGAAGCTTCGAAGAGCGTTACGGCGTCACTCTTTTTGAACAACTACGGGTCCACCGAGTGCCTGATTGGCGCGATCACGGATCCGCCTCACGGCGAGCGTCGGTGGCCGTCCATCGGGCAGGCGGGTCCGGGCTACGCGGTCCGCATCGCCGACTGCCAGGGCACGGAGCTGCCTGAGGGCCAGGTCGGCGAGATTCTCCTGCATGGCGTTCCCGGAGTCAGCCTCATGGCCGGCTACTGGAACAACCCCGAGGCGACCGCCGAGGTTCTCTCCGAAGACGGCTGGTACCGCACCCACGACTTCGCCTACGTCGAGGACGGCTGGGTCTACTTCATGGATCGGCGCATCGACCTCATCAAGCGCTCGGGCGAATCGGTGTCCTCTGCCGAGGTTGAATGCACGATCGAGAGCCTCGACGGCGTGCAGGAGGTCGCCGTCATCGGCGTGCCCGACGGAGTGCGCGGCCAGGCCGTCAAGGCCTTCGTCGTCGCGGAACCCGGCGCGGGCCTCGACCCCCAGGCCGTCATCGACCACTGCGAGGAACGCCTGGCGTCCTTCAAAGTGCCCAGTTACGTGGAGTTCGTCGAGGAACTCCCGCGGGGAAGCTACGGCAAAGTCAACAAGCAACTCCTCGCAACCTCTTGAATCCATCCCATTGAAAGGATAATGAACAATGGCAATCAATACCGAGATGGTCGGACAGACCTTCGGTCCCTTCGTCCGTGACTACACCTTCCGCGACCTGGAGCTCTTCGCCCTCGGTTGTGGCGCGGGTATCGACGGCAAGGACGGCCTCGAATACCTGAATGAGCGCGACGAGCGCGACCCCCAGCTCAAGGTGCTGCCCATGTTCGGCGCCATGCTGATCGTCGACTCCGAGGTCACCCGCACGATCGACTACGGCTACAACTACGCCGGATCGCTGCACTGGGGCTTCGACATTCGCTTCCACCAGCCCATCACCAAGATGGCCGACCACCTCGAGACCAAGGTTCGCCTCGAGGGCCTCTACGACCGCGGTGAGGGCCGTGGCCTGCTCGCCCAGCACATCGGCGACACCTACGACTCGGATGGCAACCTTCTCCTCACCAACGAGTCGTGGGACTGCCTGATCTACGATGGCGGCTGGGGCGGCCCCAAGCCTCCGAAGGATATCGTCGAGATGCCCGAGCGTGACGCCGACGTTGAGGTTGTCGAGACGATCCCCGAGAACCAGGCTCTCATCTACCGCCTGTCGGGCGACTACCACCCGCAGCACATCGACTGGGAATACGCCGCCGAGAACGGCGAACCCCGCCCGATCCTGCACGCGATTTCCTACGCGGGCGTCGTGATGCGTCACGCGATCAACTCGTTCGTGCCCGGCGAGCCGGAGCGCATCACCCGCTTCAAGACCCGCATTACCTCGCCGGTCCACCCCGGCTCCACGCTCAAGACCAAGCTGTGGAAGGTCGGCGAAGGCGAGCTGCGTTTCATGCTCGTCGACGCGGACGCCGACGAGACCGGCGCCAAGCCGCACCTGAACTGGGGCATCATCGAATACCGCTGATGCACCTCGCGGGGTAAAGGCACCCCGCGCCCGGGGCGCGGGAGAGGCCCCTAGCATCTCTCCCGCGCCACACCCACCACACGACTGCACACACGCTTACACCGGAAAGGAGAACATTGTGGCTCACAACGACACCGTGATCGACCTCGAAGACCTCGAGATGACACCGCTGCTCAAGCGCGTCATCGTCTTTTCCTCGGGCGGCCCCTTCCTGGAGGGCTACGTCCTGGCCATCATCGGCGTGGCGATGCAAGCAATGGGCAACGACCTCGTCCTGGACGCGCACTGGCGCGGACTCCTCGGCGTCGCCTCCCTCGTCGGCCTGTTCCTCGGCGCATCCGTCGGCGGATGGCTCACCGATCTGATCGGCCGACGCAAGATGTTCGTCATCGACCTGGTCGTCATCGCGGTCCTATCGATCCTGTGCGCCGTTGTTCAGAACCCGATCTCGCTGCTCATCCTGCGTTTCCTTGTGGGCGTGGCCGTGGGCGCGGACTACCCGATCGCGACTTCGATGATCGCCGAATTCTCGCCGCGCAAGTACCGCGCGGGAGCCATGGGTATCATTGCCGCAGCATGGTACCTGGGTGCTAACGTCGCGGCCCTGGTCGGCTTCTGCCTGTACAACACGGCGCACGGCTGGCGCTACATGCTGGCCTCCTCCGCGATCCCCTGCATCCTGATCCTCATCGGCCGCTGGGACATCCCCGAATCCCCGCGCTGGCTCGTCTCCAAGGGTCGCGCCGCGGAGGCGCAGGCGATCGTCCACAAGACCCTGGGAGCCAACGTTCGCCTTCCCAAGGCCGAAGAGGCCGCCAAGACCTCGGTGTCGAAGGTCCTGCGCGGCGTCTACCTGCAGCGCATCATCTTCATCGGCGTCATCTGGCTGTGCCAGGCGATCCCCATGTTCGCGTTCTACACCTACGGCGAGCAGATTATCGGCAGCGCCATTGGCCTCGAGCACGGGCGCGACGCCCTCCTCGTCGAGCTCCTCGTTGGCACGTTCTTCATGCTCGGGACCTTCCCCGCCATGTACCTGTGCGAGCGGATCGGCCGCCGCCCCCTCATCATCGGATGCTTTGGCGGTATGACGATTGCCCTGGCTATCGTGGGCTTCTTCCCGGGTGCGGGCATCGGCCTCATCATGGGCTGCCTCATCGCCTATGCGCTCCTTGCGGGTGGCCCGGGCAACCTTGAGTGGCTCTACCCCAACGAGCTCTTCCCGACGGAGGTGCGCGCCACCGCCATGGGCTTCGCGATGTCGCTGAGCCGCATCGGCACCGTCGTCTCGCTGTACATCCTGCCCTCGTTCATGGAGACCCACGGGTTCGGCATGACGATGCTCGCCGGTGCAGCGATCTCCGTCCTGGGCACGGTGGTCTCCATCATCTGGGCACCCGAGACGCGCGGGTACACGCTCGCCGAAACCGGTTCCGTCGATTTCAAGGGGCGTTGAGATGTTCACGATCGAACAGATGACCGTCGGAGCGTGGAAGGCCGAGTGCTATGCGCTCACGAACGAGGCCGGCACCATCGTCCTCGACCCGGGCGCGGAGCCCAAGCGGATCCTGCGGTGGCTGGGTGAGAAGAACGTCGTCGGCATCGTCCTCACGCACTGTCATTCCGACCACATCGGCGCCGTCAACGAGCTTGTCGAGGTCTACGGGTGCTGGGTTGCCTGCGGCGCCCTCGATGTCGACGGCGTGGCCGACGTGCACCGCTCCGGTTTCGATGAGGAGGGCATCGACTACACCGTCGACCACGTGGACCGAGCGCTCGCCGAGGGCGACCTCGTCTCCTGGGGCGGGGACTCCCTGACGGTCCTGCATACCCCCGGACACACCCCCGGCAGCATTTGCCTGCTCTCCGACGAACAGAAGGTCCTCTTCAGCGGCGACATGCTCTTCCAGGGCGCGATTGGCTCGACGGCCTTCGTGCTGGGCAACGACGCGGACATGGTGCGCTCCTGCGCGCGCCTGACCGAGCTGGACCCCGCGCTGCGCGTCTACCCGGGTCACGGGGGACCGACGACTATGCGGGCTGAGCTGCCGATGCTCGCCTTCATCGTCCAGCGCGCAACGCGCGCCGCGTCTCACAACCCGAGCTGGCGGGAGGGCTCGTGGTGGTGAAGCTGATCGTCAACAAGGTCCGCGACGTACGCGGGAACCTTCATCAGGAAACAGTCGATGAAATCGTCTGGCAGGCAGAACGTGCGCATGAGCACGCTGCCTTCGACGGCATCGAGCAGACGAACAACCGACGTGTTGCGGGGCAGCTCCCCGTTGCGCTTGAAATCCCAGAGCCGCTCATGGATGGCCAGGAGCGGGGTCACGAACAGGTCCTCGTAGACCTGACGGATGACGGGATCTTCGGCGTTGCCGGCCTCGACAAAGAGGCGGCGCATGGCGGATCGGTTCGGGCCCAGGTACTCACGCAGGCGGAAGTCCGCCTCGTTGACGAGGATCTCCCCCGCGGGGAATCTCCCCGGGGGCCGGGGCACGTAATGAGAGCGGTGAAGGCGGCATGCAGCAGCGTGTCGCGGTCGTTCCAGCGCGAGTACAGGCTGGACTTACCGACCCCGGCTTCGGCGGCAATCTTCGTCAGATTGAAGCCTGTCCAGCCGGCTTCCCCATACAGATCAAGGGCGGCGCGAAAAACGCGTTCCTCCAGCTGAGGATCACGAGGCCTGCCCGCTTTCACGGGATTCTGACCGGCAAGACGCGTCACTGCGCCCACTCCTTCCGAGAGAGAGATCACATGGAGCCATTCTAAGCGAACCGCTTCGAATCCCGCAGAGCCTGTTCCACCCGTAACCACCAACAGCACGCACGTGCAGAAAGGGCAGATGATGAGCATCATCGTCGCGTACAAGTACGCAGCAAACCCGCAAGACACCACCGTCGACGCCTCCGGTGTCGTCGACTGGTCGCGCGCCAAGGCCGCGATCTCCGAATACGATCCGGTTGCCGTCCAGGTGGGCCGCACCCTCGCTGATTCCCTCGGCACCGATGTCGTGGGCATCTCCGTGGGTGGCAAGGCCGTGGCCTCGTCGATGGCCAAGAAGGGTGCCCTGTCCCCGCGGTATGGACCGCGCCCTCGTCGTCGCCGATGACGCCACCTCCACCTGGAACGCCACCACCGTTGCCTCCGCCCTCGCGGGCCTCGTGGGCAAGGTTGAGGGCGCCAACATCGTCCTGACCGGCGACTCCTCCATCGACGAGTCCGCCAAGATGGTCTCCACCCTGATCGCAGGCTTCCTCGGCTGGCCCTGCTTCCAGGAAGTTGTCGCGGTCGAGGCCGCGGGCAACGGCTGGACGCTGACCCAGTCCGCCGCCGGTGGCACCCGCACCATCACGGTCGACGGCCCCGTCGTCGCCGCCGTGGCCACCGATGCCGCCGCCGTCAAGGTCCCCGGCATGAAGGACATCCTCGCCGCCGGCAAGAAGCCCCTCGACGAGGTGGCCGTCGCCGAGGTTTTCCCCCGTTGAGGTTTCCTCGAGGTCACCGGCCGCGCCAAAGCCCATCGCAAAGGCGCGCCGCAACGAGACGTTCACCGGTGACGACGCTGCCGCCCAGCTCGTCGCTGCCCTGCGCAACGCTGGCGCACTCTGAGAAAGGACTGCAGAACAATGACGAACACCTGGATTCTCACGACCGACGAGCGCATCGCGAACCTCGTTGAGGCTGCCGCTTCGATCGGCGGCACCACCACCGTCATCGCCGTCGCCCCCACGGCACCCGCCGTCGGCAACGTCGACAAGCTCATCCACGTCCCCACCGCCGAGAATGTGCCCGCGGAGGCCTACGCTGGCGTCGTCGCCGGACTGCTGGCCGACGCCAGGGGCGACGTCATCCTCGCCGCGAACCGTCCCGCCGAGCGCTCCTTCGCCGGTGCTGCGGCCGCCGCCCTGGCGCTGCCCGTCGTCGTTGGTGCCACCTCCGTGTCGGGCTCCGGCGCTGAGGTCGCCCGCTACGGTGGTCTGACCAACGAGACCGTCGCCTTCCAGGGTGCCGTGCTCGTCCTCGAGGGCGGCGCTGGTGTCGAGGGCGGCCCCGCCGCCCAGACCGCTGAGGGTGGTGCCATGGGCGCGACCGTCACCAACGTCCAGGCTGCCGGCTCCGGCCCCGCCAACCTCGCTGCAGCTCGCCGCATCGTGTCCTGCGGACGCGGCTTCAAGGCCGAAGAGGACCTCGCGATGGCCAACGCCCTCGCCGATGCCCTGGGCGCTGAGATTGCCTGTTCGCGCCCGCTCGCCGAGGGTACCGCCTGGCTGAGCAAGGACCGCTACGTGGGTGTCTCCGGCATGCACGTCTCGCCGGACATCTACGTTGCGCTGGGCATCTCCGGACAGGTGCAGCACACCTCCGGTATGGCCGACTCCAAGATCGTCGTGGCCGTCAACAACGACGAGAACGCGCCGATCTTCCAGATCTCCGACTACGGCATCGTGGGCGACATCTACGAGGTTGTTCCCGCGCTGACCGCAGCGCTTTCCTGAAACGAGAAGAGGAACATGTCCGAGGAAGTTGACTTTGACGTCATCGTCATTGGCGGCGGCGTGGCGGGTGCGGTGTGCGCCTACACCCTCGCCAACAAGGGCCGGGAAGTCCTGCTGATCGATCGCGCCGCCGAGCCGGGTTCGAAGAACCTGTCCGGTGGAGTCTTCTACTGCCGCGTCATGGAGCAGGTGTTCCCTGACTTCGTGAACGTCGCGCCCGTTGAGCGTCGCATCACCCGCAACTGCGTGAGCCTCATCAACGAGAGTTCCTTTGTCAACATTGACTACTGGGACAAGCGTCTGAGCGAGCCCGCCAACGCAGTGACTGTTCTGCGCGCGAAGCTCGATGCGTGGCTGCTGGAAGAGTGCGAGGAAGCCGGAGTGACCGTCATGCTTGGCGTGAAGGTCGATTCACTGATCGTCGAGGGTCAGCAGATCGTCGGCGTCACCGCCGGCGAGGACGAACTGCGTGCACACGTGGTCGTCGCCGCTGACGGCGTCAACTCCTTCATCGCTCAGCAGGCTGGCATCCGCGCCAAGGAACCGAAGAAGCACCTCGCGGTCGGCGTCAAGTCCGTCATCGGACTGCCGCGCAAGATCCTGGAGGATCGCTTCAACGTCCGCGGCAACGAGGGTGTCGCCTACGCGATGGTCGGCGATTGCACGCAGGGCGTCGCCGGCGGCGGTTTCCTCTACACCAACGAGGAGTCCATCTCCATCGGCGTCGTCATGCGTCTGGACGATCTGGAGAAGTCGGGGCTCGCCTCGTCTGACGTCCACGATCACATGCTCAACCACCCGGCCATTGCCCCTCTCCTGGAGGACGGAACCCTCCTCGAGTACGGATGCCACCTCACGATTGAGGACGGTCCCGCCATGGTGGCGCACGATCTGACCCGCCCGGGTCTCATGATCATCGGCGACGCCGCGGGCTTCACCCTCAACACGGGCCTGACCATCCGTGGCATGGACCTGGCGGCTGGCTCCGCGCTGGCGGCTGCCGAAGCCATCGAGAAGGCCTTCCAGACCATGGACTTTGGACAGCAGTCGATGGACCAGTACCGCGCCCTGCTCGACAGCAGCTTTGTCGGCAAGGACATGGCGACCTACGCGAAGGCCCCGGCTTTCCTGGAGCGCCCGCGCATGTACAAGGACTACGGCAAGCTCGCCGCCGAGGTGTTCTATGGCATCTTCAACCATGACCTGACGCCGAGGCGCCACATCCGCAAGGTCGGACTCGACGCCCTCAAGGCGTCGGGCCTGAAGCTGACGCAGCTCATGGGCGATGTCCTCGCGGGCATCCGCGCCCTGTGACGAGATTTCTGAAAGGAGGACGAGCAATGGCTCAATTCGTCATCGAGAGTGTCCCCGCCCGCCTGGCTGGGAACACCTACTACCTGGATGAGGAAGAATCCCACATCGAGGTCAATCAGGAACTCGCTCGCGCCACTGGCGCTGGCGCTCTGCTCGAGCGCGTCTGCCCGGCGAAAGGTGTACTCGGTTGAGGCCGACGGGACCGTTGGCGTTGAGTATGCGGCGTGCCTTGAGTGTGGCACCTGCTTGGCTGTTGCACCGAAGGGCGTGCTCAAGTGGCACTACCCGCGCGGTAGTTTCGGCATCATGTTCCGCGAGGGCTGATTCAAACCCCACAAGGCGTGGCCGAGAGTTGTGCCTGTGGTGAGGCGGTGGGAGCGTGAAGCTCCCGCCGCCTCACCGTTTGTGTATGGAGGTGAAGTGTCGCTTAGTGCTCAATGTGCTCGTGGCTCGCGTGCTGCGCGCATTCGAGCTGGAACGTGGAGTGCGCGATGGGGAAGTGGTGGCACGCGCATTCGCCCAGCTGGTGGACAATTCTGTCCCGGCTTGGCCCGTCGGCGTGTTCCGACACGGTCACGTGCGCCGTGACGGTCACCAGGTGAGACGAGACGGCAGCGACGTGTAGGTCGTGCACGTTGAGCACGCCGTCGACGTTCAGCATGTGCGCGCGCAGCTCAGTGACGTCCACGTTCGCTGGCGCCTGCTCCATAAGGATTGCGACAGAGCGGCGCAGGAGGGTGAGTGCGCGCGGTGCCATGAGCGCTGCAATAAGGAGTGAAGCGATCGCGTCGGCGCGGGTCCACCCGAAGGCCCACTCGGCACCCGCAGCGACGATGACAGCGACCGAACCTAGGCATCGTTCGCGACTTCCAGGAATGCTGCCTTCATGTTGAGGTTCGCGTCGCGCCCGCCCGCGAGGATCGCCAGCGACACGACGTTGGAGGCTAAGCCGATGATGCCGACGAGGAGCATCGGTCCGGCCTCGACCTCGGGCGGAGAAAGTAGTCGCCACGCGCCCTCCCACGCGACGATTGCGCAAATGATCAGCAGCATGCCGGCCTGTAGGGCGGCGGCCAGGACCTCGGAGCGCGCCCACCCCCACGTGTGCTTGTCGTCCCGTGGGAGCCGTGTCAGGTGCGCGGCGATCAGTGCGATGACGAGGCCGGAGGCGTCCACGACCATGTGCCCGGCGTCCGCCGCCAGCGACAGGGATCCGGACCAGAAAGCGCCGACCAGCTCGGCGACAACGACGGCACCCGTGACCGTGAGCGCCCACCCGAGGCGCTTGGTCGAGGCCCCCGCGTGGGAATGATCGTGGGAGTGGCCGCCGTGCCCGCCGTGCCCTCGGAGTGCGCGTGGTCCTGGGAGTGAGCCACGGCCTCGTCGATGTGGGACGAGGCGGGGGTCGATTCTTGCGCGTAACCGGCGCTGGGGAGGGGCTGGGGACGGTTGTTGAGCATGCTCCTACTGTACGTTCCGAATGGGCTCCGTGAGGAGAGGTCCGACCGCTCGGTATGTCATAGATCACTGCCAGGCTGGATGGTCTTGGGACTGGGTGCCCGGGTCACAGTGTGACGGACGACGTATCCTAGAGGACAGAGCGCGGGGAACCCCGCGACTGAAGGGCACACGCCCACAGGAACTGTAAAGGAGCGCCACATCATGGCAGAACCTCGTATCGTCACCGTCACGGGCGCAGCCGGCAACATCGGCTACGCCCTCCTGTTCCGCATTGCTTCCGGCCAGCTGTTCGGCCCGGACGTGCCCGTCAAGCTGCACCTGCTGGAGATCCCGCAGGCCGTGAAGGCAGCCGAGGGCACCGCGATGGAACTCGACGACTGTGCGTTCCCGACCCTGGCCGGCGTTGAGATTTTCGACGACGTGAACCGCGCGTTCCAGGGCACCAACGTCGCGTACCTGGTGGGCGCCATGCCGCGCCGTGCCGGCATGGAGCGTGCCGACCTGCTCGAGGCCAACGCGGGCATCTTCGGCCCCCAGGGCAAGGCCATCAACGACGGCGCCGCCGATGACGTGCGCGTCCTCGTCGTGGGCAACCCCGCGAACACCAACGCCACCATCGCCCAGAACGCTGCGCCGGACGTCCCCGCGTCGCGCTTCACCGCGATGATGCGCCTCGACCACAACCGTGCGGTCGCGCAGCTCGCCCACAAGACCGGCGCCGCAAACGCCGACATCAAGGACGTCGTCGTGTGGGGTAACCACTCGGCCGACCAGTACCCGGACGTCTCCTTCGCGAAGGTTGCTGGCAAGCCCGCGACCGAGCTCGTGGACGAAGAGTGGCTGTCCAGCTACTACCGTCCCACCGTCGCCAAGCGTGGCGCCGCCATCATCGAGGCGCGTGGCGCCTCCTCGGCCGCCTCCGCTGCGAACGCCGCGATCGATCACATGTACTCCTGGATCCACGGTACCCCGGAGGGCGAGTGGGTCACCGCCGGTGTCATGTCCGACGGCACGCACTACGGCGTCCCCGCCGGCCTGAACTTCGGCTTCCCCGTCACCTCCGATGGTGGCGAGTGGCAGGTCGTCGACGGCCTCGAGATCTCCGACGCGACCCGCGCCGGAATCGACCACAACATCAAGGCCCTCCAGGAAGAGTACGACGCCGTCAAGGCGCTCGGCTTCATCAAGTGAGGCTACCGCCCTCGTGGCGGTTGGTGGGAAGGGCGCGCGCCCGGCTGATTGGCCGGGCGCGCGCCCGCATGTATGGGAGTGTGTTGTTGGGGGTTGTGGCCGCGGGGGCGGCGTGTGACCGTGTGCGTTCGGGGTTGTTGTAGTCTTTGTGGGGTCTGAGGTGTTGTTGCGGGGTTCGTCCGCGAGTGTTGCGCGGTCGTGGCGCCTCGGTGACGTGCGGCAACGCGCATCATGGAGCAATTCATTAGATGTAGCAGCAATGCTAGATAGCAAGGTATTGCACTACCTATTACCTAGTGGAATGCTGAGCTCAGTAGTGCAATGTCACTTTGCAACAAGCCCACGCGCGGCGCGGCCTGCCCCATTGCTGCTCCAATGAGATTGCAGCCGAGCCCTGCCGGGCAGCCCTGCACCAGTTAGGGAGCATTACGCCAGTTAGGGGGCATTACACCATCTCCGAACTGGTGTAATACCCCGCTAAGTGGTGTAACACCACTTAGAAACAAGCGTGACTGTGGTCGGCTGATTGTTAGAAGCGGGCTGTGCGGGTATGTGGGCGTTTACGTAGTGGTTCCCAGTGAGGGCTTGTGCCAAACCGCAGACCCATTCACGATAATTCCACGAAATCCGGCTGTTTTCGCTCAATGGGTCTGCACTTTGGCGGAATGGCTGCTGTGCCGTCATGGATGTGCCTCGTGGCCGGTGCTTGGGAGTCAGAAATGCGGCCTTGGCTGGAGCGTCGGTGTGTGGAATGGGGCTTAGTCGTGGTGTCCATTCCGCGTAGGAAGCGCATCCGCGATCGAGCTTGTCGTCGATGAGGGCGTGCACCCGATCAGTGAGCATTGCACCCGTTCTGATCGGGTGTAATGCCCACTGATCGGGTGTAATGCTCCATAACGGGTGCAGCCCCGCAAAAGTCGCATGCAATTCCCTCGAAGGAATCTCAGATCCCGAAACCGAAACGTTGGAATCATGCGGTTTCTGAGGTGTCGTCAATCTGTGTCGGCGGGGAATTGCATGCGAAAGTGCGGGACGCATCTGCGTTCGACTGGGAGTTACACCCGTGAGGTGCTGTCGTGTGGTGGCTCCTTGATCCAGTCATAGGCAACGCGCTGCGTACCGTTGGCGACAGTGATCGTGCCGCACTCGCGGAATCCGAAGGACTCGAGCGCGCGCCGCATCGGAGCGTTGTCCTTGTGAGTGTCGCAACGCAGGTAGTCAGCGTGCTCAGCTGCGAAGCTGAAGATCGTCCGAGCAACACCGCGTCCGCGCACCGCCGCCACACGGTGAATCACGTGATAATCGGCATCAGAACGCCACGCGCCGTCAATGTCGGCGTACGTCTCGTCCGGACCTGGCGTGAAGGTGAAGACGGCGAGAGGTCCATCCTCGTCGGTGATGAGGAAACAGTGCTCGCTCGCGATGTCTGCCTCCGCATCGATCCGCCCTGGGTAGCAGTCAGGCCACTGGGTTGCGTTCCCATTCTCCCGCATGAACGCGCGAGCGTGCTCATAGGCACCTTCGATGAAGGCGATGTCTGAGCGGGACGCGAGTCGAATCTGCATCCCCCAATGATAGGAGGTGTTCGTGGCCCCTCCGATAGGTGGTGGCCTGGGCCCTATGGGCGGAGTGGTAACCCGATTGGTAGTAGTGGTGGCAGCGCGCCCAGGCTGTCACCTAAAGGGTTAGCGTGCGCATCAAGGGGTTAGCGTGCGTACTAAGGGGTTAATGTGCGCGAAGAGGGTATAAGGCCCTCAATCATCGGGGTGATCCAGAATGTGTGCGGTGACATGCACAGAGTCTTTGGTGGCGTGGCACAGGTGGAGCCAGTCGGTGGGTGTGACGCCCAGTGATTCCTAAAGGGGCATCACTCATCTCCCTCGTGACACAGAAGCGATCGACGAGTGAAGATGGTGCGCGTTAAGCGCCGCATCGCCGGATGTGTCGCGAGGTCATAGGGACACAGCTCTCCGACTGTGGCTGCAATGCTCGCAGCAGCAACGCTGTACCCGCCCGTCCGTGGCGTCTCCCGCAAACGGTGCCCCGGCCTCGTTCATGGGTATGAACCTGGCTAGACTGGCTCCCATGACTGAAAACGCGCAGCTTATTGTGACCCTGTCCTGCCCGGACCGCCCCGGTATCGTGCACGCCGTGACCGGCGTGATTGGTGGGTCCGGCGGCAACGTCATCCAGTCCCAGCAGTTCGGCGACTCCGACACGGGTACCTTCTTCATGCGCGTCGAGGTCGACTCCCCGAAGGGTCGCGCGCCCATCGATGAGGGCCTGGCCCGCGTCGCCGAGGAATTCGCCGCCACGTACCGCGTCGACGACCTGGGCCGCAAGCTGCGCACCATCATCATGGTCTCCCGTGAGGGCCACTGCCTCACTGACCTCCTGTACCGCCAGCAGACGCAGGGCATGCCCATCGACGTCATCGCGGTCGTCGGCAATCACCCGGACCTGGCGCCCGTTGCCCAGTTCTACGGCGTCCCCTTCCTCAATATCCCCGTCACGAAGGACACGAAGGCCCAGGCGGAGCGCCAGGTCCTTGACCTGATCGCCTCCGAAAACGTTGAGCTCGTCGTCCTGGCGCGCTACATGCAGATCCTCTCCGACGAGGTCTGCCGCGCCATGCAGGGCCGCGTCATCAACATTCACCACTCCTTCCTGCCCTCCTTCAAGGGTGCGCGCCCCTACGCGCAGGCCCACGAGCGCGGTGTGAAGCTCATCGGCGCGACCGCTCATTACGTGACCGCCGACCTCGATGAGGGTCCGATCATCGAGCAGGACGTCACCCGCGTCTCCCACGCAGACTCGACGCCGGACATGGTGGCCCTCGGCCAGGACGTGGAGCGCCGGGTCCTCGCCCAGGCCGTCCGCTTCCACGCGGAGCGTCGCGTCCTCATGAATGGCAACCGAACGGTCGTCTTCGCGCGCTGACGCCCTCCCGAGGGGTCAAGACGAGGCCGGGGCGCGGTCCGCGCGCACGCTGAGCCTGACCGCCCGACCGGCGCGTTGGCCTCGTGACGCCCGGCTGGCGTGTCGCAACCTCTAACAAGGGTGTGTGCGGCCATGCGGTCACATTTACGCGATATGACGCGCTTGCGCGGACCGTCTTGTCACTTGGTGGGCAAGGTTCAGACGTGATCTTTCGGGCATTTAGTGGGTAAGTGTCGCATTGACCGCCTGATAAATGGCACACTTGTTACGTGGACGAAACGACTCAGCAACGCACCCCCATCACCGGCTACGTGCCCGGGGGTTTTGACATGTTCCACCAGGGACACCTCAATATCCTGCGCGCGCGCGCGTGAGCGCTGCGATCGCCTCGTCGTCGGCGTGACCTCGGACGAGGCCCTCATCCGCATGAAGGGCCGCGCCCCCGTCATTCCGCTCAAGGAGCGCTGCGACCTCGTGTCGTCGCTGCGTTTTGTGGATGCGGTTGTCGTCGACCTGGACCAGGACAAGCGCCTCGCGTGGCGTCTCCAACCTTTCGACGTCCTCTTCAAGGGTGACGACTGGAAGGACACTCCGAAGGGCGCCGCGCTCGAGGCCGAGATGGCCGAGGTCGGCGCGCGCGTGGTCTACCTCCCGTACACGCCGTCGACGTCGTCGACGAAGCTGCGCCGTTTCATTGCGCCCGAGGACTTCTCTGACGAGGGCCCGGCGAAGGACAGCGACCAGGCGGCGGAAGGGGAGCGCAGTGAGCCTGCCCGTCGTGCTTGAGCCGGGTTCCTCGTGGGGGACTCGCTTTAGTGCTTACCGCTCCGCTCTGGCTGCCGCGCAGAAGCCGGGCGCGGGTGTTCCCGCGTACATGCGCTGGGTGAACCGCGGCGCTGCGCGCGTCGTGGCCGCCGCCTGCGCGGCCTTCGGCTGGACGCCGAACTTCGTCAGTTTCGTTTCCGTGTGCTTCTCGACGCTGGGCCTCATCGTCCTCGTCACGCTCGAACCCGCGTGGTGGACGGGCCTCATCGTGGGCACGGCCCTCGCGGTTGGCTTCATGTTCGACTCCGCGGACGGCCAGGTCTCGCGCGTCACGGGCGCGTCCTCGAAGACGGGCGAGTGGGTGGACCACGTCGCCGACGCGTTCCGCTCTCCGGCGATCCACTTCTGTACCGCCGCTGCGGTTATGGTCTACCGCCCTGAGTCGTGGTGGCTGGCCGTCGTCGCGCTCGTTTACGGATGGGTGACGTCGGGCCAGTTCATGAGCCAGATCCTCGCCGAGCAGTTCGTGCGCGCGGCGGGCCGTAAGCAGACGCGCGGCGGGAACCTGCGTTCCTTCGTGCTGCCCACCGACCCGGGCGTGCTGTGCTGGTCCTTCGTGCTGTGGGGCTTCGGCGTGCCTTTCATGGTGCTCTACACGTTCCTCGCAGTCATCGCGGTTGCGCATTCCTCGATTTCGCTGCGCCGTCGTTTCCGCGACCTGCGCGCCCTGGACGCGGCCGCTAAGGAGGCCGCCAAGCAGGCCGCCACGCAGGGGGAGCCCCGTGCCTGAGCTGTCCGTCCTGCTGCCTGCGCGTAACGCGGCGGGCACGATCACGCGCGCCGTGGCCTCGACGCTGGCGGCCATGCCGCGCGACGCCGAGCTGGTCGTCGGCAACGACTCGTCGTCTGATTCGACTGTCGGCGAGGCGATCCGTGGCGCGTCGCGTGGGGGAGTGGTCGATCCTCGCCTGCGCATTGAGGACATCACCCCGGGCGAGGGCGGTGTCTCTCGTGTTCTCACTCAGCTCATGGAGCGCACCGACTCGCGCCTCGTGGGTCGTATGGACGCCGACGACGTGTCCCTCAAGGGCCGCTTCAAGCGCACGATGCGCGCCATCGAGCGCGGCGACGACATGGTCTTCACGCAGATGATTGAGCTGCGCGGTTCCCGCCCGGTGCCCCGTATGCCCTACGAGATCACGCCCGAGGACATGGGCTGGCACCTGCTGCTCACCAACCCCGTGTGCCACCCGACCATGCTCGCCACCCGCGAGATCATGGACCGCGTCGGCGGCTACCGTAGCGTTCCCGCCGAGGACTACGACCTGTGGATGCGCGTGGCGTCCGCGGGCGGTCGAATCCGCCGCATCGCGCCCTGGGGTCTGCTGTACCGCATCCACCCGGGACAGGTCACCGGAAACGCCTCGTGGCGCTCGGAATCGTGGAAGAATCCCGAGCAGGCGCAGGCCTTCGCTGACCTTTCGGTGTCTCTGACGGGCCAGGAGCTGCCGCGCCTGGTCTCGCTCGTTTCGCTTCCTCGCGACGAGGCCGAGCGTGAGCTCGACCGCTTCGTTCAGGTCTACACTCAGGGGGTCGCGTCTCGACCCGCATCGTCTCGCCGCGCTCTCGAGCGCCGGCTCAATGCGCGCGCCGCGTGGGTGCGCTCTCACCTCCAAGGAGAACAGTCATGATCCTGACCCCTCCGCCCACGGGCGGCCAGCAGATCCTTCGTCACGCGCTGGCACGCCGCTGGACCTCGATCGTTGCGGGGACCGTGGCCGGCCTGGTCGTAGGTGTCGCAGCCGCCTTTGGTGTCCCCGCGTCGCACTCGGCGACCGTGTCGATGACCGTGACGTCTCCGTCGATCACCCCGGCTCCCGCCGTGCGCGCCTCCCTGTCGAACACGACGGACATGGTGACCGAGCAGGGCATTGCGAAGTCCGCCGCCGTCCTCGATGTCGTGGCTGCGCGCCTTGGCAATGGTGTCACTGCCGAGGAGCTTCTTTCCAACATGGAGGTGTCGGGCGACACGAACGGCACGATCGTCAAGATCGAGTACGTGGCTCCCACGCGCCAGCAGGCCGTCGATGCCGCCGACGCGATCGCCAACGCCTACCTGACTGAGCGCACCGCCCTCGTCGAGCAGCGCGCCGACGAGATGGCAGCCGGCATCAACGAGCAGATCGAGGCCCTCGAGACCGAGCTCGCCTCCCTCCAGCCCCTGACCGACGAGAACGGCAGCACGAAGGACAACCCGCGCGCCGCCGAGATCCGCACCGAGCTGACCAAGCTCGCGAAGGATGCCGAGCAGCTCGCCCCCTACCACGCCACCGCTGGCCGCGTCATCACCCCGGCCGCGGCCTCGAGCGACGAGGTCTCGCCCTCGAAATTCCGCCTGATTCTCATCACGACCGTGGTCGGCCTCTTCGCCGGCCTGGTCCTGGTCCTCATCCGTGAGACCCGCTCGCGCTCCCTGACCTCGCCCACGCAGCTCGCCGACCTGACGGCGCTGCCCGTGTGGAGTGCTGAGGAGGGCGCCCCGAGCCGTGGCTCGCCCCCACCCGCATGCTCGCGATGGCGATCGACCGCGATCACTGGGTTGACCTGATCGTCGATGCGTCCGATCCGCAGGCCCGCGACCTGCACCGCGTCCTGTCCGCCTCGCTGGCCGAGACCCGCGTGCCCGCGCCGCGCCTCATCGACATCAACCAGCCCCTTGCCTCCCTCCTCGACGAGGTCCGCCCCTCCCGTCACGTGCTCGTCGCCGTGCGCAAGGGCTACGACCTGAAGAAGCTGCACGCCCTCCTCGATGAGCTGGCGATCATCAACCGCGAGGTGAACGGCTGATCTACCTGGGTGACCAGGTGGCCGCGCCCGCCTCCGCTCCGACCCCTCCCGCTCAGTCGGCCGAGGTCGATGCGAGACCGCGAGGCCTCGAGGCGAAGACAGCCGTCGGAAGAGACTTCCTCGAAGAAGGGCAAGAAATGAGCGCCGAGGAGACCACCGCAGCCGACCACAAGGCCGCCTCCATCTGGCACGTTGACCGCACTGCGCGCGTCTCCCAGCTGATTTCGGGCGACCCATCGGATCCGCGAGCGCTCGTGCTCGTGCGCGACAACGGCCGTAACTCGGCGTTCGTCGACATCGAGGGCACGGACCATCCGGAGACCGATCCGCGTGTGCTCGAGGTCGAACCGGCCCCTGCGCGCGGCTGGGAAGAGGGCGCTGGCGCCGACGTGGACGCGACCGTTGTCATGTGCACGGTCGGCTCGTGCGACATGCTCGAAGACGCGGTGCGCGCCATCCTCACGCAGGATCACCAGCGTTTCACGCTCGTCGTGGTGGATAACGCGCCGCACACGGGCCTGACGCGCGAGAAGCTCGCGGGCATCGACGATACGCGCCTGAGCATCGTCTCTGCGTCTCGTCCCGGCCTGTCTCGCGCCCGCAACCGCGGCGTACTGGCTGCTCGCGGCGAAGTCATTGTCTTCACGGACGACGACGCGATCGTCGACCCGCACTGGCTGACCGCCATGATCGACCCGTTCACGGCCTCGCCGTACGTGGCTGCGACGACGGGTATCGCGCTGCCCCTGGAGCAGCGCTACGCGCCCCAGCGGTGGTTCGAGTCGCGCGGCGGCTTCCCCAAGGACATGTCCCCGCGCGTGTGGTGCGTCGGTGATATCCCCGAGGGCCTGGAGGTCCTGGGTGAGAAGGGTGACGGCGGCCCGCTGTTCCCGATCACGACGGCCCGGGTGGGCGCAGGCGTGTGCATGGCCATGCGTCGCGACGTCCTCATGGAGGTCGGCCCCCTTCGATCCGGCGCTGGGCGCCGGCACCTCGACGCGCGGCGGTGAGGACCTCGACATGTTCGCGCGGATCCTGGCCACGGGCGACGTCATCATCCACACGCCCGACGCTCTCGTGCACCACCGTCACCGCGTCGACGAGGCCGGCCTGGATAAGCAGATCCGCGGCAACGGCTCGGGTATGGCGGCGCTCCTGACGAAGGCGATCATCGCCAAGCCCTCCGTACTCGGTACGCTGGCGACTCGTGTGCCTGGCGTCCTCAATCGCGTCAAGCCCGGTGGCGCTCGCGTCGCCGGCACCGACGAGGACGTGCCCGGCTCGCTGACCAAGTCCGAGATCAAGGGCTTCCTCGAGGGCCCCTTCCTCTACCTGTCGTCGCGCACGCGCAACAAGCTCGGCGCCCCGCGCCAGACCGAGCGGGCCCCCGCGCAGGATAGTGTGACCGCACCGAGCAGCGCTGAGGAGGCCCGGGCCTCGTCCGCGACGGAGACGACCGGCGAAGGGAACGGTAACGCGTGAGCCCACGCCGAGGACTCTGGGCCAAACCCGCCCCCGCCCAAATTGGGCCGTTGCGAGAGGACGCGCAAGATCTGCCTGCGTGGCCCTTCGTTGTGGCCTATTCGGCGTACTTCCTGTGGTGGGTTCTCGGCTCTGGTGACCTGATGTGGCCGCTGTTCGCGTCGATCATGCTCGTGTTCATGATCGGCCGACACGGCCTGCGCTTCCCGCCCGGATCGATCCTGTGGGTATTTTTCCTGGCGTGGGTGCTGGCCTCGATGACCATGCTCGACACGGGCGGGCGCGTCATCGGCGCGTTCTACCGCTTCCTGCTGCATATCTCGCCTGGCATCTTCGCGGTCTACGCCTTCAACGCACGCAAGTCCCTCAGCGTGCGCACGATCGTAGGCACGATGTGGGGCTTCCTGGCATCGACCACGATCGGCGGCTTCATCGCCATGGCGGCGCCGACGCTGCGCTTCACGACTCTCATGTACTACCTGGTGCCGCGAGCCCTGCACTCCAACGACTTCGTCAAAGAGTTCACGAAGCGCGCGACCACCCAGTGGACCCCGTCGTCGTGGATCCTCTCCGACCCGCGTCCGTCGGCCCCCTTCATCTACTCCAACACCTACGGCAACGTCTACTCGCTGATCTTCCCGCTCGCGCTCGTTTTCGCCTACGTGCTGTGGCGCGAGCGCTCCAAGTGGCGTTTCATCGTGGCGGCCGTGTGCGCTCTGTCGGTCATCCCGGCAGCCGCAACGCTCAACCGCGGCATGTACATCGGCCCTCATCGTCATCGTCGTGTGGGTGGGTTTCCAGCGCCTGCGCGCGGGAGCTTGGCGTACCGTCCTGGGTATCGTCGCGGCCATCGTCGTGGGTGTGATCGCGTGGCTCGCCACGCCGGCCTCCCAGTCGCTCCTTGAGCGCGTCGCGGCCTCCTCCTCGACGGAAGACCGCGCCTCCAACTACGTCGAGACGCTCTACGAGCTCCAGCAGTCCCCGCTCCTGGGCTTCGGCGCCCCGCGTCCCTCAGCCTCGCCGTGGCTGCCCTCCCTGGGCACGCAGGGCCAGTTCTGGACGGTCATCTTCTCCTACGGCCTGGTCGGCCTGGCGCTGTTCCTCGCCTTCTTCCTGCGCATGTTCCCGCGCATCTGGCGAGCCACGGACGTGTACGGCTCGATCCTGGGCGGCATCATCCTGGCGACCCTGGTGGAGCAGTTCTACTACGGCATGAGCACCGGCCTCATGATCTCCGTCGTCGCAGTGGCGCTCCTGTCGCGTCACCTCGAGGAGGAGAGTGATCCGATCAAGCGCGCCGAGGCCGAGCGTGACGGCCGCGCGAACGCCGGTAGCGTCGCCGGGACAGTCCGCGCCGAGCGCGCGGTGCGCATGGGGCAATGGACAAGCCCCGCCGCGAACGACGGGGCTTTTGCCACTCACATGCTTGCTCGACTCAACAAGTCGGGTCGTCGGGGAACGAGAAGCCGGACAGCTTCCACGCGCCGCCGTCCTTCACAAACAGAAAATAGGTGAGGGCGCGGGTCATGGTCGTGTCGTCCGTCAGCGCAGTTCCCGCGTCGTTGAGGACGCGAACGTTGGACGAGTCGACGCACGCCGAGACCGTGACGTTTCCGGCACCGTCATCGCTGAGGATGTGCACGTCCTCGAGGGTGGGTGAGCCGGTGGTGCGGGTGCCGTCCCTCGTCCACTCGAGAGCCTGCGCGTCGAACTCCTCCAGCGCTGAGGCGGTGAGCACGGAGGACAGGTCGGTCGCACGAGCCTGCTCGGGATCCGTGTACGCGTCCCATAGGGTGTTCATGACGAAGGTGGCCTGTCCGGTGGCCTCGGCGTCCGTGGCCAGCGAACCGGATTCGTTCGCGGGCCCGCCCGACTGCGGGGTGATGGTCTTCGCGACGGACTGTGGGATGTCGGACTGCGGGTCCTCTTCGGTGCTCTGCGCGCTGGACGCCGCGGAGGCGGCCATATCTGTCTCGGAGGAGCCCGTCAGGCGCAGGAACCCGGCGATGACGAGCGCAATGATGAGGAGAATCGCGGCTGCCAGCAGGCTCTTCTTGCGGGCAGGGGAGAGCGAGTTGATGAAGTCCATGTGTATCCCATCGGTAGGTTATAGAAAAAGGCTACCGCGCGGTAGCGGGAAGGTTGATCATGAGTGAGGCAAATCAAGCCAGGCGTTCCCTCGCGCGCGGGGGCATCGTCGGCTTCGTTGGAGCGGCTGCCTCCGCGGTCCTGGGCTTCGCGTTCACGATCATCCTGTCGCGCATGCTGGGTGCCGAGGGCGCGGGTATCGTCACCCAGGCAACCGGCGTCTTCGCGATCGTCATGGCCCTGGCCAAGGTGGGCCTCGACTCCACCGCCATCTACCTGATGCCGCGCCTATCTTTGGATGCGCCCGAGGAGATCCGCGCGACCCTGTCCTTCATGGCCTCCATGACGGTGGGCGTGTCCACCGTGTGCGTCCTCATTCTCGAGGCCGTGGCTCCCCTGATCTGGAACGCCGAGGTTGCGGCGTCCACCCGGGCCGTCCTGTGGTTCGTACCGATCGGTGCCCTCACCCTGGTCGCATCTGCCGCCCTGCGGGCGCTCGGCAACATGCGCGAGTACGTCCTCATTCAGAACCTGCTGCTGCCCGGCCTGCGCCCCCTCCTCGTTGCGCTCGCGGCCGCGTTCACCGGGTCGCTGGCCGTCGTGTCTGTCGCCTGGGCGCTGCCCTTCGTCGTCGTCCTCGTTGCCGCGTGGTGGCTGCTGCTGCGACACATGCCCTCGGTGGCCGACTCGGTGGGTCGCTGGCCGACCGCTCAGCGGCGTCGTCAGGTCGTGTCCTTCGCGCTTCCTCGCACCCTCACCGCTGGTCTCGAGCAGGCGCTGCAGTGGCTCGATGTCCTCCTCGTTGGTCTCCTGGCGGGCGATGCGGCCTCGGGCATCTACGGTGGCGCCATTCGCTTCATTCAGGCGGGCATGGTCGTCGACACGGCTTTGCGGGTCGTCGTCTCCCCGCAGTTCTCAAAACTCCTGCACCAGGGTAAGACGAAGGAGCTGCGCGACCTCTACAGCACGGCCTCGATCTGGCTCGTCCTGTTCGCCGCCCCCATCTACGCCCTCATGGCGATCTACGCGCCCGCGCTCATGCGCATCCTCGGTGACGGCTTCGCTCCCGGCGCGAACGTCCTCGTGGTCCTGTGCATCGGCTCCATCGTGACTTTCATGGCGGGAAACATTCACTCGCTGCTCATCATGAGTGGACGCTCCGGGTGGGCAGCGGTCAACAAGATAGTGGTCCTTACGCTCAACGTTGTGGGTAACGTCATCTTTATTCCGCGTGGAGGAATGGTTGCCGCGGCGATCGTGTGGGCTGTGTGCATGGTGCTTGACGCGGCCATGGCGACCAGTCAAGTTTCGCGGTTTATCGGTGTGACACCGAAATTGTCGGAAGTGGTCAAGCCGATCCTTGTTGTGGGTGTGTCTGTGGTGATTCCGGGCGGGTGTATAGCGTGGTGGCTGGGGCGCGACTCTTTCGTTGCGACCATTGTCGGATCGGCACTCTCGGTCCTGGTTTTTGCTTGTGTTTGCTGGGTGTTTAGGGCTCGTCTGCACCTGTCGGGACTTGGGTCCCTAGCGAGGCGTCGAAGGGGGTAGGAATGGGGTGTGTGGCGCACCTGTGAAAGTCTGACGTGACCATTCGGTTGAATGAATGGGGATTGTTGTGTAATTCTTTATGCAACAAGTTTCTGTTCCCTCCGAAAGGTCGTGTCATGGCTTCTGCGATTTCGCGCCTTGCAATCCTTGCAACTGCGCCGATTGTCGCCTGCGCTTCCCTCGCGCTCGCTCCGATGGCTCACGCTGTTGGCACAGGTCAGGGAGATTCTGCACCCGGTCAGGCTATCGTTCGCGACGGTTCGAGCGCCGCGACTGCCGCCGCGTCGTGCTGGGACATTAAGCAGCGGAATCCCGAGGCAGCGGACGGTACCTACTGGCTCCAGACTCCCGCGATGGATCACCCCGCTCAGTTCTTTTGTGACCAGACGACAGACGGTGGCGGATGGGTCATGATTGGCCGCGGCCGTGAAGGCTGGGAGGCCTGGAGTGGCGGCAAGGGAGATCCCGCGAAGCTGACCTCTCGCTCGCGCACCTCCGACGACTTCGAGGTCGTTCAGCTCTCCAACAAGGCCGTCACCGAGCTTCTCAATAACGTGCCGGTTAAGGATCAGGCCGACGGCATGCGCGTCATGCGTTCGTCGAGCCCCTCCGGACATTCCTACCAGTCGTTGGATATCCGCTTCCAGAAGATGACCGACTTCGTGTGGCCTTTCAAGATGGCACATCCCATCAGTATCTCGATGGACAAGCGCGGCCCAGTCAGCGACATCATGTGGAACACCTCCGGCTACGATCAGGGCTGGAACGCCCTGCAGGTCTACCCGTCTGCCCGTACCGGCTGGCAGATCGGCTGGGGCTATGGCCCCGTGGCCGCCAGTTGGGGTGGTGACGTCACCTCCCGTGGCTCCTTTTTGCGCAAGTCTGGTCAGACAGTGTTCCCCTACGCGGAGGCCTACATGCGTCCACGCCTGAGCTCCGAGGATGCGTCGTTCTCCCGTATCTCCGATGAGGGACTTCCGGCCAGCACCGTCACTCGCGCCGTCTCGCAGTACGCAGCCAAGACCTCGTGGGGCGTGACCGGAAACATCAATGGCTCCTATGCCGAGGGGAACATCCAGGTCCAGGCCTTCGCTCAGGTGGGCTCCACCATGTACGTCGGAGGTAACTTCACCGGAGTGAAGCAGGGAGAGAAGGGTGCCGAGATCTCCTCGCGCGGCCTCGCCGCCTTCGATGTGGCGACGGGCGACTTCACCGGCCAGACTTTCAACTTCAACGGCCAGGTCAAGACGCTCCTCGCCCTACCCGACGGCCGACTCCTCGTCGGTGGTGACTTCACGCAGGTCAACGGACAAACTCATGTCGGAACCGCCGTCATCGATCCGTCGACCGGCCAGGTCGACTCGTCCTGGAACCTGCAGGTCTCGAATGCTCTTCGTGGTGGTGCTGTGAGCGTGCGTTCGCTCGCCTACTACGATGGCAACGTCTACATTGGTGGATCCTTCACGCATCTCAGCGGTGGTGGTCGCTCCAAGGTTTACGCCCGAAACGCCGGACGTGTTGACCTCTCCTCGCGCCCCGACCGCTCGTGGAACCCCGAGATTAACGGCTCGGTCCAGGCTGTGGGCGTCTCCGAAGCCAACAGCTCCTTCTACGCCGGCGGCCACTTCACCAAGGCTCACGGCACCGAGCGTGCCTGGTACGCCGCCAAGTTCTCCACTCAGCCCGGCGCCGCCCAGGACACCTCCTTCGTGTTCGAGCCCTCGACGACCACCGCAGGCAAGTACCAGCAGACCATCACGACGGCCGGCAACCGCGTGTACATCGGCGGATCCGAGCATTCGCTCTTCGGCTACGACGCCGGATCCAACAAGCGTGTTTCCGGCTCCGTGACCTTCAGTAGGGGTGGCGATCTGCAGGCCAGTACCGTGTCCTCGAAGGGCATCATCTATGCGTCTTGCCACTGCTCCGATGCCTCCTACCAGGACATGTACTTGTGGCAGATGGACTCCAGTTGGTCGCGTGTCGACGAGATCAAGTGGGTCGGTGCGTGGGATGCTGCCACCGGCGAGAACCTGAAGTGGACTCCCTTCGAGCTCTCCTCGCGCCGCAAGACCGGCGCCTGGGCGCTGGCGACCGATAGCTACGGCAATCTGTGGGTGGGCGGCGACTTCACCCTCTCCCACACCGATGCCACGCGCACCCAGTGGAACGGCGGCTTTGCCCGCTACGATAACCGCGACAACGTCGCGCCCGAGGCGCCCTCCTACCTGCGCTCCTCCGCGTCCAACGATTCCACCGTGACCCTCGCCTGGAAAGGCATCGCCGACGCCGTGTCCTACGAGATCCTGCGCGACGATCGGCCGATCGCCACCTCCGAGACCACCACCGTCGAGGTGCCGCGCGGCGGTGAGAACCGCTACTTCGTGCGCGCCGTTGACGCCGAGGGCAACCGCTCCGCAACCACCGCGGTCTACACCGCCCCGGCCCCCGGCCAGGTGGACGCCTCCAACCCGGTCCTCCTCGAGGCCGATGCGACGTGGAACTACCGCTCTGACGCCAGCGCTGCCCCCGAGAACTGGGCCCAGGCCTCGTTCGACGACTCCGCGTGGCCGACCGGCGCAGCCCCCCTGGGCTACGGCGATTCCGCGATCGCGACCCAGGTTGCCGCCAAGGGCTCGCGCCCCGTGACGACCTACTACCGCACGCACTTCCGGGTCGCCGACGCGAAGGGCCTCAAGGGTATTAACGTCAAGTACCTGGCCGACGATGGCGCCGTCGTCTACATCAACGGCGTCGAGGTGGACCGCACCCGCATGGGTGCTGGCGCGGTGAGCTACACGACCCGTGCCAACGCCGCTCCCAACTTCGCTGCGGCCTCTGCATCGCCCTCCGAGATCTTCGTGCCCGCGTCGGCCCTGAAGACCGGTGACAACGTCATCGCCGTGGAAACGCACGTCAACTACATGCGCACCGCGACCGTGGCCATGCAGGCCTCCATCTTCCGCGTGGAAGGCACCCCGGACGACAACAGCTCCGTTCCCTCCGAGCGCAGCACCGAGCCGACCGACGCGACGCAGCCGATCAACGCGGCCTCCGTCAAGTCCGGCACAGTCATCCACACTGGCGACGAGTGGAACTACTGGACCTTGACGGATGCTCCCGCCTCCGACTGGGCCACGACCGGCTCCCTCCAGAGCTGGAACCGTGGCTCCGGCCCGATCGGCTGGGGAGACTCCGCCGCGGTAACCGCCCTCGATATTGCCAAGAAGGATCGTGCGATCACGTACTACTTCGCGCGCGACATCGACCTGGGCCCGATCACCCCGAACACCACGCTGACCGTCAAGGTGCGTGCGGATGACGGCGTCGTCCTGCGAGTCAATGGCAAGATCATCGACACGAAACGTATGTCCGATGGCAACATTACTCACACCACCTACGCGAACTCGGCCGTGAGCGCCGCCAAGGCAGCCTCCGATCTGCTCGAGGTCACCATCCCCGCCAGCCTCTTGACGAGCGGCGTGAATCGCATCGGTGTTGAGGAGCACCTCAACTACAAGGGCTCGCCCTCGATGACCTTCGATCTGAACGCGACTCTTGTGAAATAAGGGAAGAATCGTTCTTCTTCGCCTGCGTTTGTGTGAGGCATGAGCCAGAGAAAACCGTTCATTCCAGCTCGTGAACCGTGCTGACAAGTACAACCCCCACCTTTTTGGCGGGGGTTGTACTTGTATGTGGTAAACGGCTCCCACCTGGTCCTAACCAAGTGGTTGAGTGGTGGCAACTATCGTGACACTATAGAAGTAACCATTTACACGATACCTGTGAGGACCCCATGAGGTTTATGCGCCGTTGCTTGGCGCTCGGACTGGCATCAGTGACCAGCCTGAGCGTGCTTGCGTTCTCCCCGGCTGCCCACGCCGCCACCGACCCGCTCCACGATGGCCTGAGCGCGGCCACGGCCGCGGCCTCGTGCTGGGAAATCAAGCAGAACGACCCGCGTTCCCAGAACGGAACGTTCTGGCTGCAGACCTCCACCATGGACGCGCCCGGCCAGTTCTTCTGCGATCAGACCACTGACGGCGGCGGCTGGGTTCTCATCGGTCGTGGCCGTGAAGGCTGGGAGACGTGGAGCCAGGGACAGGGCGACCAGGAGAAGCTCAAGATCCGTCCGCGTACCGCCGGTGACTTCGAAGTCGTGCAGGCCTCACACCAGACGGTCAATGGGCTACTCGGCGGCACCTCTGTCTCCGACCTTGAGGACGGCCTCATGGTCCAGCGTGCCTCGAACCACAAGGGCACCGACTACCAGACCGTGCGCATGCGCTTCCCGAAGATGCGTGACTTCATCTGGCCGTTCAAGAGCGCTCACCCGGTGGATGTGAAGTTCAACCACGAATGGTGGGTCCAGGGCGGCATTGTGTGGGCAGGCTTCGGTACCAACACCTCCTGGGGCTACGTCAACCTCATCGCCTCCGCGCAGAACAAGTACACGCTCGGCTGGGGCTACGGCCCCCTCGCCACGTCCTGGTACGACACGTCCTCCTCGACGTCGTACTTCCACCGCAACGGCTCGATCATCAACCCCTACGCCGAGGCCTACGTGCGCCCGCAGCTGCGCTCGACGGACGCCAGCTTCCGTGCCATCGGTGACGGTGGGACGCCCGCCAAGAAGCAGAAGGCTACCGCTTCCGAGTTCGCGTCCCCGATGTCTTGGGGCGTGGCCGGCAACCTCAACGGTTCCGTCCAGGAAGGTAACATCCAGGTTCAGGCCTTCGAGCAGATCGGCTCGACGATGTACGTGGGCGGTAACTTCACCGGCGTGAAGAAAGGCAAGAACGGCCAGGAAATCGCCTCCAGTGGTCTCGCAGGCTTCGATGCGACGACGGGGGAGTGGAACGGTCAGACGTTCTCCTTTAACAACCAGGTCAAGGACCTCGTCGAGTTGCCCAACGGCAAGCTCCTCGTGGCCGGCGACTTCACAAAGGTCAACGGTGAGACCCACGTCGGCACCGTTCTGATCGACCCTGCGACCGGCCAGATCGACCCGTCGTGGACCCTGCAGGCGCGCACCGGCACCAACGGTGGCCGCGTCTCGGTCAAGTCCATCAAGATCATCAACGATCACATCTATCTGGGCGGTATCTTCACGCACTTCCAGGGCAACGGCGCGTCGTGGACCTACGCCCGTAACGGCGCCCGCCTCGACATCAATGGCAAGCCCGACCGCTCGTGGAACCCCGAGTTCAACGGCTCCGTCATCGATATCGACGTCGACGAGAACGAGGCCTACTACTACGCGGCCGGCTACTTCACCCGAGCCCACGACCGCGTCGTCGAAAACGCTGGCCGCCTGTCCACGGCAGCCGGCGCCGAACTCGACCAGTCCTGGACCTTCCGTCACTCCTACCTGATCGGCAAGTACCAGCAGACCGTGACGGCCGCCAACGGCCGTGTCTACTTCGGTGGCTCGCAGCACTCGCTCTTCGGCTACAACTCCGACACGATGACGCGCACCTCGGGCTCCATCACCATGTACAACGGTGGCGACATCCAGGCCTCCACCCGGTCCGCCACTGGCGTCGTCTACGCGTCGTGCCACTGCTCCGACTACACCTTCCAGGACGCCTACCAGTACCTGACGCTGGGTACCACGTGGACGCGAGCTGACGAGATCCAGTGGGTCGGTGGCTGGGACGAGGCCACGGGCCGCCAGCTCGGCTGGACCCCCTACCGCCTCGGCTCCCTACGCTCCACCGGCGCGTGGGCCCTCGAAATGGCTGACGACGGTGCCCTGTGGGCCGGCGGCGACTTCAACTACTCCTACACGTCGCTGACCTCGGGCCAGTGGTCCGGCGGCTTCGTGCGCATGCCCGCGCGCAACACCACCGCCCCCGCGGTCCCCGCGAACCTGCGCGCCTCCGACGGCAACTCCAAGGAAGTCACCCTCAAGTGGTCCTCCGTGCCCGGTGCCGTCTCCTACGACATCCTGCGTGACGATCGTCCGATCGCCACCACGACCTCGAACTCTGTGACCGTGCCCCTGGGAGGCAAGAACCGCTTCTTCGTGCGCGCGGTGGCCTCCGACGGCCTGCGCGGTGCCTCGACCCACGTCTACACGGTCGACTCCAACGGCAAACCCGCCCAGCCCGACGGTGCCACGCTGCTCGTCGACGAGGATGACGCCTGGGCGTACCACTGGTCGACCGATCCGGTCGCCGAGAACTGGGCCCAGACCTCGTTCGACGACTCCGCCTGGAGTCGCGGCGCCTCGCCGATCGGCTACGGTGGCCCCGGAATCAACACGACACTGACCCCGGGCGCGGCCAAGAACCGCCCTGTCACCACCTACGCGCGCATCAACTTCACGGTCGCTGACCCGACCGCCATCGTCGGCGTGAACGTTGCCGTGACGGCCGACGACGGAGCCGTGGTGTACGTCAACGGCAACGAAGTAGCCCGCCAGCGCATGGACGATGGAACGGTTGACGCCTCGACCTTCGCGAACGCGTCCGTCTCGACGCCCGCCGCGCGCGCCGACCGACAGCTGGTCTTCGTCCCCGCGGACAAGCTGGTCGCCGGTACGAACACGCTGGCCGTCGAAACGCACCTGAACTACCGCTCCAGCTCGTCGATGACCATCGACGGCATGGTCAAGGTCATCACCAAGGGTGACGAGCCTGCTCCCGCACCCGCACCCGATCCGGAGCCGGCACCCCAGCCGCAGCCGGATGTTCCGCTCACGCCCGACCCGGACAAGCCGCTCGAGGTCCTCGACGTGTCTGCGCTAACTTCGGACCCTTCCTGTTCCCCGGTATGTACTGGAACTACTGGAACTCCAAGGAAACTCCGGACCCGGCGTGGAACTCCACCGCCGACCTGTCCTCGTGGAAGCACGGAGCCAGCCCGCTCGGCTGGGGCGACCGCGACGCCGGTACGCCCTTCACGATGCCTGCGGCGGACCGAGCCATCACGAACTACTTCGTGCGTGACGTCAACTTCGGTACCCTCAGCGCCGACTTCGAGGTCACCCTCGACGTCCGCGTTGACGATGGTGCAGTCATCTACATCAACGGCACCGAAATCAAGCGCGTGAACATGCCTGAGGGCACGATCGACGCCAATACGCGAGCCTCCTCCAACGTGGGCCTCGCTACGGCGAAGAACAACATTGTGCGCATCGCGGTGCCTCGCAAGGTGCTCAGGGACGGCGTCAACCGTGTCGCGGTTGAAACGCACGCCAACTACGCGAATGCGGCATCCGTAACCTTCGATCTCAAGGCAAGCCTGGTGAGGTGATCTCCATGACCGCGACGTCAACTCCCGCCGGCGGCTCGGAAGAGGCCAAGGCCGCCGGCGCGGTCGGCGCCCCCCGCGACCGACCCCGCGTTCGACGCGATGGCACAGCGTGTGCTGACCCGAGGGCACACGACCACGTGGCTGAACCACTGGTCCCTCCTGCACGCCGACTTCCGTGCGCTTGCCCGCATGCACACCGTCGGCTTCGATGGGACCCTCCTGCAGATACGTCTGCGCGCAGCAGGCCACGAGGTCGCCCGCACCTCCGCGGACCTCGTCCTGCCGCACGTCTTCGAACGACTCGAGGATGGCACCCGCATCACCCTCATCGGGGCTGTGCCCGAGGCCGGTCAGGCCGCAGCCGAGCGCCTGCATCGCTTCGATGTACAGGTCATTGACGGGTATGAGGGGCTTCGTCGGCTGAAGGCCGATCCTTCGGTGCTCACTGCCTTCGATCCGCGCCTCGTGATCGTCGGCCTGGGGGCCGGCCTCCAGGAGGTCGTCGCGTCGTTCGTTCTCGACCTCCTGCCCGAGGCGTCCGTGTGCACCGCGGGCGGTTGGATCGACCAGTACGCGCGCGCTGCCGACGACTATTTCCCGACCTGGGTGCACGCCGCCCGCCTCGGGTGGGCCTGGCGCATCGCGCACGAGCTAAGCGGCTCACCAAGCGCTACACCGTCGAAGCCCTCGACTTCGTCGCTCACGCGCCCGAGCTCATCTCGCGGCTCGAGGCAATGGGTAGCTTCGACGATCTCGGACTGGTTGGTGGTGTGACGTTCGCTGACCGAGGTTGACGCTAGTCGTTGTGGAGGAGACCGGACCCGCAGGGGTCCGGCCTCCTCCACGTTGCCGAATAGGCTGGCGCTGCCCACTGGTGGGTCGTGAAGGATGCTGGCGCGTAGGGGCTGTTGTTTCTACCTGCTGTCATCTGGCATTGTGTGCGCCTAGTGTGGTCAGCCCCCCGTCTCTGGCGACGTGCGCTTCAGGCGACTGCAACGGGTTGTTCTGGATAGGAACGGCAGATCTGGATAGGTTGTTTTCCTATCCAGATCGCTCCAACCTATCCAGATCGCCATAACCTATCCGCATCGTTATGGCATATCCTCCCTGCCCATGCCCGCGCAAGTGGGGCGCGAGGCTCTTATCGGTCAATCCTGTCGTCCTGTGTCTCGCAGCTCGGTCACCAACAGGGTTTGCGTGAAGGTGCGCGCTCGCAGGTCAGGGTCTCTTTCGTGTGAGTGCCTGGTCGGCTTTCGGGAGTGCACGAGGGACGCGCGTGGGGAAGGGGGAGTGGCGCTGAGCGTGTCTCAAAACGCTTCCGGATGGATGCTTGAAAAGGGTTATGCAGTGAATGGTGTAGCCCACACTAACCATTATGAGGGTGTGACGGATCCCTGTGATGCGGGTGGCAAAGGCTGCTCCTGTGTGCCGGTGTCAAACTCTCGTGAGACTTATGAACTGCTCATTGTGTGAGCACTGCCGTGAGGTACTGCGATGGGGCCTCGCCGCGCTGTCCAAGCCGGTGTGAATTGCCCAGTGGTTGCGGTGATGTGCGGCCGTGGTGGGGCGTGAAAGATAAAGGTGTGGCCCGAGCCAATTGGCTCAGGCCACACCTAATCACACACAGAGAGGAAAGGCTTAGTAGGCCCCCTCGTGACGCAGGATCGCGGGGATGGTCTGAAGCGCGATCCACGTGTCGAGGGTGAGGGAGCGGTGCTGGGCGTAGGGAGAGGTCCAGGTGGACGGTCTCATCCCAGGAGAGGTTCGAGCGGCCGGAGATCTGCCAGAGGCCGGTGATGCCGGGGCGGACGGCGAACTTACCCATCACGCGGGGTTCGTACTGTGCGACCTCGCTGGGGAGCGGGGGGCGCGGGCCCACGAGGGACATGTCGCCACGCAGGACGTTGAATAGCTGGGGCAGCTCGTCAATCGACGTCTTGCGCAGGAAGGCTCCGATGCGCGTAATGCGCGGATCATTGGCCATTTTAAACATGATCGAATTTCCGGCGGAGGAGTCGGCCTCGTTGGCCTCCATGAGGGAGGCCTTGAGCTCTTCGGCGTCCACACGCATGGTGCGGAACTTAAACATGGTAAAAGTCTTGCCGTTGAGGCCGACGCGCTCCTGAGTGAAGAAAGCGGGGCCTCCGTCGTTCAGGTGCACCATCGCGGCGACAATGATCCACAGCGGGGTCAGCAGGATAATGCCGAAAAGAGCTGCGAAAATGTCGCACATGCGCTTGATGGCGTTGTCGGCGGAGGCGGCAAGATTCGACGCGTGCTCGAATGCGAGAGCCGTGGATGCGGCTCGTGCGGTGGGCTTCGTCAATGTTGTCATTTGTGCGCCTTCCTTCTCCTTCATCAAACTCAAATGCTGCATGTCGGTTAGAGGCGGAAAACCGCTCTAGACTGGGATATCTGCTAGGCAAACGTCCCTGGTGCAACTCAGTCACCGTTAGGTGTTAACCCTAGTCTATCCATATGGTTAGCTTGGTTGCTAACCGAAGGGTCAAGTACAAGCAAAAGTAGGCTGTGATTTCGTACACCTGACGAGTTGTGCAAGTCAGACCTGAACGTTACGTGACCAGCTGGTAGCTTGCTGACACCATGGAAGAATGCGCGCAAAACCGCCGAGCGATAGACTGGTAAGCGTGTCGTGACTGGCGAACAGGTGGGCCACCACCGGGGAGCGACGCGTCGGCATCGATAGCCGCCCGCCTGGGCTAGAGGCCACTGCCAACCATCATCGGATGATCAATAGGAGAACCCCATGGATTCCCTCAATGACATGACACTTGCGCAGCTGGATCCTGAGATTCAGGCCGTTCTGGACGCCGAGCTTGGTCGCCAGCGTGACACTCTTGAGATGATCGCCTCGGAGAACTTTGTCCCGCGCGCCGTCCTCGAGGCGCAGGGCTCGGTCCTGACGAATAAGTATGCCGAGGGCTACCCGGGCCGCCGCTACTACGGTGGCTGCGAGTTCGTGGATGTCGCAGAGTCTCTCGCCATCGAACGTGCGAAGCAGGTTTTCGGCGGCGACTACGTCAACGTTCAGCCCCACGCCGGTGCGCAGGCCAATGCCGCCGCACTCATGGCTATGGCGAACGTCGGCGACCCGATCCTCGGCCTGTCGCTGGCTCACGGCGGTCACCTGACCCACGGCATGCGCCTGAACTTCTCGGGCAAGAACTACAAGGCCGTCGCCTACGAGGTTGACCGCGCGACCATGCGCATCGAGCCTGAGAAGGTCCGTGAGGCTGCCCTCGCGGAGCGTCCGCGCGTCATCATCGCCGGCTGGTCCGCCTACCCGCGTCACCTTGACTTCCAGGCCTTCCGCGACATCGCGGACGAGGTCGGCGCCGCCCTCTGGGTGGACATGGCTCACTTCGCGGGCCTCGTGGCCGCGGGGCTGCACCCCAACCCCGTCCCCTTCGCTGACGTGGTGACGACGACGGTCCACAAGACCCTGGGTGGTCCTCGTTCTGGCATGATCCTGTCCTCGCGCGGCGAGCAGTGGGGCAAGAAGCTGAACTCTTCGGTGTTCCCCGGCCAGCAGGGCGGCCCCCTCATGCATGCGATCGCTGCGAAGGCCATCGCCATGAAGGTCGCGCAGACCGACGAATTCAAGGATCGCCAGCGCCGCACCCTCGAGGGGGCGCAGATCATCGCCGAACGCCTGGGCGCTGACGACGCGAAGAAGGCCGGCATCAAAGCTGGTCACGGGCGGCACCGACGTGCACCTCGTCCTCGTTGACCTGGTTGACTCCGAGCTCAACGGTCAGCAGGCTGAGGATCTGCTGCACGAGGTCGGTATTACCGTCAACCGCAACGCCGTTCCTTCGACCCTCGTCCGCCGGCCGTCACCTCGGGCCTGCGCATCGGCACCCCTGCCCTTGCGACGCGTGGTTTCGACGCCGAGGACTTCGCCGAGGTTGCGGACATCATTGGCACGACCCTGTCTCAGGGGGCGTCCGGCGGCAACGTTGAGGTGGACGCCCTGCGCGCCCGCGTCAAGAAGCTGACGGACAAGCACCCGCTGTACGCCGGGCTCTGATCGTGAGGGCTCCCTGGGAGGGCCCCGCCGGGGTCCTGGATGGCAAGGCGACCGCTGCCGCCATTAAGGCGGAGCTGAAGGAGCGCGTCGATCGTCTGCGCGAGGCCGGGGCTGTCCCGGGCCTCGGCACGATCCTCGTGGGCGAGGACCCCGGGTCCGTCGCCTACGTCGCCGGCAAGCACCGCGATTGCGCTCAGATCGGCGCCGAGTCGATCCGTGTGGACCTGCCCGCCGACGCGACGCAAGAACAGGTGGAGGCCGCGATCGATCAGCTCAACGCGGATCCTGCCTGCACGGGCTACATCGTGCAGCTGCCCCTGCCGCGCGGCATCGATACGAACGCCGTCCTGGAGCGTATCGACCCCGCGAAGGACGCGGACGGCCTGCATCCGATGAATCTCGGACGCCTTGTGCTCGCGAGGCTCGGGGCCCATCGATTCGCCTCTGCCGTGCACGCCGCGCGCGGTCATCGAGCTCATGGAACGCCACGGGATCGACCTGGCCGGCAAGAACGTGTGTGTCATCGGTCGAGGCGTGACCGTGGGTCGTTCGATCGGCCTGCTGCTCGCGCGCAAGAAGTGAACGCGACGGTCGACGTGTGCCACACGGGCACGACCGACCTGGCTGATCACGTGCGTCGTGCGGACGTCATCGTGGCCGCGGCGGGCTCCGCGGGGATTATCACCCGCGACATGGTGGCCCCCGGCGCCATCGTCCTCGACGTCGGCGTGAGCCGCGTGCAGGGCGAGGACGGCAAGGCTCGACTGATGGGCGACGTCGCGGACGGCGTCGATGAGGTGGCCAGCTGGCTCAGCCCCAACCCCGGCGGTGTTGGCCCGATGACGCGGGCCCTCCTCGTGACGAACGTCGTCGAGGCAGCCGAACGCCAGGCGGGAATCAGCGCGAACTGATAGGTGCGCGTGGCCTCGGTCAACGTGGAGGTCGCGCGCGAACGCAGCGGAGGCGCGGTGAGGATGTCCATTCCTCGCCGCGCCTCCTCGTTCCTCTAGACTGAAGAAAACTCGCGTAAGGAGAAAACGATGACTCTGACGGTGACCACCGTGAACCTGAACGGCATCCGCGCCGCCCACAAGCGTGGATTCCTCGACTGGCTGGAGGCAAGCGATACGGATGTGCTGCTCATGCAGGAGGGTGCGCGCGCCTGAGGAGATCTCTCGTGAGATCATGGGCGAGGCCTGGGAGAGCGTGTGGGTTCCCTGTCGTATCAAGGGGCGCGCGGGTGTAGGCGTGGCAGTGCGACGCGGGCGCGCGGTCTTGAAGGTGAGCCTCGCCTGATTCTCGATGAGGCCGAGACGGACGTGGATTCGGGCCGTTGGCTCGAGGTCCGTCGTGCGTCCCGAGGGCGGCGACACCCCCGTGCGCGTCGTCTCCGCTTACTTCCATTCGGGCGAGAAGGATACTCCCAAGCAGGAGGCGAAGATGGCGCACCTGCCCCGCATCGGCGCGCGCATGGCTGAGCTCATCGCCGAAGAGGCTGCCGGTGGCATCTCCTCGCTCGTGTGCGGCGACTTCAACGTTGTGCGCTCGGAGGCTGACATTAAGAACTGGAAGCCGAACCACAACAAGCGCGCCGGCGTCCTCGACGAGGAGATCGCCTTCCTCAACCGGTGGGTGGAGGAGGGGTGGCGGATACCGTGCGCGACCTGGCCGGCGATGTGCAGGGGCCCCTACTCGTGGTGGTCGTGGCGTGGCCAGGCCTTCGTCAACAACGCGGGCTGGCGCATCGACTACCAGTACGCGACGCCCGCCCTGGGCGAGCGCGCGCGTTCCTTCGAGATCGGCCGCGCCGATGAGTACGCGGAGCGCTTCTCGGATCACGCGCCGGTCTCGGTGACCTACGAGATCTGACATTTCAACGACGAGGCCGTGGCCTGGGAATGCTCCCTGGGCCGCGGCCTTTCGTGTGTGTTGAGGTGCCCGTGGATGGCCGTTGCCTCCGGCGCCCGGATACCAGCGTGCGCAGGGCTGGTGGCAGGGAATCAGTGGCCGGAGGCGTCGAAGTCGAATAGGGCCATCGAGGAATAGATGCCCGAGGGGGCGATGCGGTCCAGACGGAAACCGGGAACGATCCAGGAGGCCTCGACGGTCGCGCCGATGTCGAGTGCCATGTCCAGGGCGACGTCGTCGACGTCCTGAGCCAGCGTTACGTGAGGATGATACGGAAAGCGCGTCTCGTGGTCGAGGGGGCCGGAGCGGATCTCCTCGGCGAGGTCCGTGCAGTCGGAGGCACCTTCGGCCAGCGTCATGAAAGCGACGTTGGAGACGGGGCGGAAGGAATCGGTGCCGGACAGGTGACGCGGAAGGGGGAATGCCTCGATGCGATGGAGCGCAGGTGGTCGATGACTTCGGCGCGCGCTTCTCGTGCGACGGGCGTGGGCGGCATCAGCGTGATGTGCGCGGGGATGCGTGATCCTGCAAGGTCTCCCAGGCGCAGGCGCAGGTCGGTGAGCTGCGTGACCCACGGTTCGGGGATCGCGACGACGACGCCGAGCCAGTCCTGGCCGGGGAGTCGTTGGGGGAGGAACATGGGGCCTGCCTGTGTCGCGGTTGTGGTGGCTCCACTGTACCGGGTGTCGGGGCGTGTTCGATGAGGCCGTAGCGCTTGAAGGGTGTGAGGGCGTTCACGTAGCCTTGGGGAAGTGAGACCAAGGAGGATCTTGTGACTGATCTCGTGTGGGCCGACGCCGCTACTCCCGATGAAGGGGCCGCGCAGGCCGCAGACCTGTTCCGTGACGCGTTTGGCTACGAGCCTCGGGGCGTGTGGAGCGCGCCCGGGCGCGTCAACATCATCGGCGAGCACGTGGACTACAACGGCGGTCCGTGCGTTCCGATCGCACTGCCGCACCGCGCCTACGTGGCGCTGTCGCCTCGTGAGGATCGGACGATTCGCCTGATTTCGCCGCAGACGCGCGAGGCGATCGACGTCCTCGATCTCGACGTGATCGGTCCGAAGGGAACCCCCGGCGAGGTCGCTAACCACTGGACCGCCTATCTCGCCGGTGTCGCGTGGGCCCTCGAGCAGGCTGGATATGGGCCGCTGCCCGGTTTTGACGCGGCTCTGTGGTCGTGCGTGCCCCTGGGAGGTGGCCTGTCGTCGAGCGCCGCGCTCGAGTGTGCGACTGCGGTTGCCCTCGACGAAGTGGGCTCGCTGGGTCTTGCGGGCACGATCGAGGCCCCCAACGACGAGGGGCGCAAGGTGCTCGTGGATGCCGCGCGCGCCGCGGAAAACCAGGTGGCGGGCGCGAACACGGGTGGCCTGGACCAGACGGCGTCCCTGCGCTGCCGCGAGGGGCACGCGCTGGCCCTCGACTGCCGCGACATGTCGACGCGCCAGGTTCCCTTTTGACCTGAGCGCGGTGGGTCTCGAGCTTCTCGTCATCGATACGCGTGCCAAGCATTCGCTGGCGGACGGCCAGTACGGGTCGCGCCGCGCGGACTGCGAGGAATCGGCGCGCATCCTGGGAGTGGGCCAGCTCGTGGACGTTGAGGATCTGGATGAGGCCACGGCCGCGCTGGGTAATGAGCGCTTGGCCGCCCGCACTCGCCACGTCGTCTCCGAAATCGCGCGCACGCGCGCCTTCATTGAACTTCTCGATGAGGGGCCGCTGGAGGGCACGCGTCTGGCGGTCGCGGGCGCTCTCCTGAACGATTCGCACGACTCGCTGCGTGACGACTACGAGGTCTCCTGTGAGGAGCTGGATGTGGCCGTGGAGGCGGCCCGCGCCGCGGGCGCGCATGGTGCGCGCATGACGGGCGGTGGCTTCGGCGGAAGTGCGATCGCGCTCGTCGACGCGCACGCCGTGGAGGGTGTGGCACGAGCCGTCGCGGCCTCCTACGCGGAGCGAGGCTGGGAGCCTCCCCACTTCATCCGATCCCTCCCGGGAGCTCCCGCCGGACGCCTGGACTGAGCGATCTGTGACAAACCGAGGGGCCGGTGCTTCAGCATTTGAAGCACCGGCCCCGGCCTCGTTACACTGAGGACCAGCAGACACGAGGGAAGGACACTCCGATGGGGATCAGCAAACGAGCATGGCAGGTAGCGGGCGCGGCAGCCGGCGGTGCGAGCCTCTTTGGCGGCGGCCTGGCGATTGGACGCCTCCTGCGGCTGGATTCCCAGCGCGGTGACTACCGCAAGGCATGGGAGAACCACAACCTGGCGACCCTGGACCGCCTGCGTGAGCTCGACGAGCATCCCGAGGGTGAGCGTCCCTACCTGATCGTCTCCCTCGGCGACTCCTCCGTGCAGGGTGTGGGTGCCTCGCGCGTCACCGAGTCCTACCCGGCCCGCCTCGCCTCCTCGATCGCCGCTCAGATGGATCGCGAGGTCCTTCTGCTCAACCTGTCCCTCTCCGGGGCCACGATCGAGTCCGTGGAACTCACTCAGATCCCGCAGATGCGCGGCCTGGGCCTCCTGGACGGCCCCTACCGCCCCGACCTGGTGACGCTGACCATCGGCGGCAACGACGTCATGACCGAGGACATGGCCCCCCGGCCAGTTCGAAGAGCGCCTGCGTCGAGTCCTCGCCTTCCTGCCTGCCGACGCGCTCGTCTCCACGATCCCGTCCTTCGGCATCATGCCCCAGGAAAGTCGTGCGCAGGACATGTCCGACCGTATCGCGTTCGCCGTCTCCGACAGCGACGCGCACCTTGTCGACCTGCGTTCCCTCACCCAGGAATACTCCCTGCCGACCTACACGTTCGCCTACCACGCTGCGGACTTCTTCCACCCGAATTCGGCGGCGTACACCAAGTGGGCCCAGCTCTTCGCGGACGCGTGGGCGATGTCCCGACGTGAGGCAGCCCCCGTCGTCGATGACGCTCCCCGCTGGGACATGCTCTCGGCGCGGGTGGCACAATCGGAGTATGACGACTGACGGACCGTGGCTCGTCGTCGGGTTAGGTAACCCCGGCGCACAGTATGCCTCCACCCGACACAATGTCGGGTACTTGACCCTCGACGTGCTGGCCTCGCGTGGCGGCTCGACCCTGACCTCGCACCGCTCGCGCACGCACACCGCCGATGTTCGCCTGGGAATCGGCCCCGGCGGAGTACCCGGACCCCGCGTGATCCTTGCGCGCTCCGACAGCTTCATGAACACCTCCGGCGGTCCGATCAGCGCGCTCTGCGTCCTTCCATAAGATCGAGCCCTGCGCATCCTCGTCATCCACGACGACATGGACCTGCCCTGCGCACACGCTGCGCCTCAAGGTCGGCGGGGGAGAGGGTGGACACATCGGCCTGAAGTCCCTCAGCCAGCACCTGGGAACGCGCGACTACGCGCGCCTGCGTATCGGCGTGGGCCGACCCCCGGGGCGCATGGACCCCGCCGACTACGTCCTGGCCACCCTGCCCTCCAAGGAGCGCCCCGACTGGGACGTCACCTTCGAGCAGGCCGCCGACGTCGTTGAAGACATCGTGACCAAGGGTTTTGCCCCCACCCAGATGACCCTGCACACCGGGTCCTAATCGAGGCGGCGTCCCTCCGGGCGCCGCTCGCACCCTCATCGCGAAAGGCAGCGCGTGCTACTCACCGGACTTCTCCCGGATATCACCACCGATCCCGCGATCGAGACGGCCACTGACTCCGTCGAAGCTGGCCGCTCGGGAGTTATCGTCGCCCCCGTCGGCATTCGGCCGCCCCTGCTCGCGGCAGTCGCCTCCCGTGCGACAACGCCCCTCGTGGTGCTCACGGCCACCGGGCGTGACGCCGAGTCGCTCACCAACGCCCTGGCCTCGTGGATCCCCGGCGTGGCCATGCTGCCCGCGTGGGAGACCCTGCCCCACGAGCGCCTCTCGCCCCAGGTCGACACGATGGCCAGGCGTATCGCCGTCCTGCGCCGCCTCGTCCACCCGATCAAGGGAGACGACAGCGCGGGCCCGATTTCCGTCCTCGTCGTCCCCATCCGCGCCTTCCTCCAGCCGATCATCTCCGGCCTCGCAGATCCCTCGAACCGTGCGCGTTCGCAGCGGCGATCCTCGACCTCACCGACGCGATGAAAGCGCCTGTCGAGCGGGCTACGAGCGCGTCGACATGGTCGGAAGGTCGCGGCCAGATGAAACGTGCGCGGCGGATCCTTTGACGTCTTCCCGCCCCAGGGAACCCCACCCCCTGCGCGTCGAACTGTGGGGCGACGAGGTCGACGACATTCGCGCCTTCTCGGTCTCCGACCAACGAACCCTGGGCGAGAGCCGCCGACGGCCTGTGGGCCGTTCCATGCCGCGAGCTTCTCCTGACCCAGGCCGCGTGCCTGAGCCCCGCGAAGCCGCCGATCGGCCGCCCGCCGCCGCCGAGATGCTCAGCCTCGCCGCCGAGGGAATCGCGGCCCCGGCATCGAACTCGCCCCTGATCCTCGTGGGCGGCATGGAATCCCTCATCGACCTGCTCCCCGCGAACTCTCCGATCCTCGCCTCCGAGCCCGAACGCATCCGCGCACGCGCCGCCGACCTCGTCGCCACGACCGAGGAATTCCTCGCCGCCGCGTGGAGCGCCGCCGCCGGGGGAGCCGACACTCCGCTCGAGGCCTCAAGGCCTCGTTCCTCGACCTGGGTGACCTGTGGGGAGCGGCAATCGCCCTGGTGGGACCTCACCGACCTACCTCCCGCTGACCTCGCCTCCGCGATCGACGAGGCCGAGGCCGACGCGCCTTCATCGGACGGACCCGCCCCGGTCGTCGTCTCGCCCACCCTCATGCGCGTGGGCGCCCGCGACGTGCACCCTACTGCGGAGACTTCGCCCGAGCCGCCGCCGACCTCACCGACCTGGCCCGCGACGGCTGGCGCATCGTCGTCACCACCGAAGGACCCGGCCCGGGCCGACGCATCCGCTCCATCCTCACCGACGCCTCGTGCCCGGCCGCGCTCGCGAGACAACGTGGAAGCGCGCCCCGACCCCGGCCTCGTGACCATTACGACGGCGCAGGCCGGCGTCGAGCTTCGTCGCTCCCACCTGAAGGTCGCGATCCTCACCGAAGGCGACCTCACTGGGCGCGGGTGCATCCACGCGCGACATGCGCCGCATGCCCTCGCGCAGGCGCAAGGGCGTCGACCCGCTGACCCTGCACCCCGGGGACTACATCGTCCATGACCAGCACGGCATCGGACGCTTCATCGAGCTCGTCTCCCGCACGATCGGGCGCGGGGACGCCGCCTCGACGCGCGACTACCTGGTCATCGAATACGCGCCCTCCAGCGCGGCCAGCCCGCCGACCGGCTCTTCGTGCCCACCGACGCGCTGGACCAGATCTCAAAGTACACCGGATCCGACGAGCCCTCCCTGACCAAGATGGGCGGCGCCGACTGGGCCAAGACCAAGGCCCGCGCCAAGAAGGCCGTCAACGAGGTCGCCAAGGAGCTCATCCGCCTGTACGCCGTGCGCCAGCAGACCAAGGGCCACGCTTTCGGCCCCGACACGCCCTGGCAGCGCGAACTCGAGGACGCCTTCCCATACGTTGAGACCCCCGACCAGCTCGTCACCATCGACGAGGTCAAGGCCGACATGGAAAAGCCCGTTCCCATGGACCGCCTGCTCACCGGCGACGTCGGCTACGGCAAGACCGAGATCGCCGTGCGCGCCGCCTTCAAGGCCATCCAGGACGGCTACCAGGCCGCCGTCCTCGTGCCCACGACCCTGCTGGTCACCCAGCACGCGGAAACCTTCGCCGAGCGCTACGCCGGCTTCCCCGTGCGCATTGGCACGCTCTCGCGCTTCTCGACCCCGAAGGAAACCGAGGAGGTCAAGGCGGGGCTGGCCTCGGGCGAGGTTGACCTGGTCATCGGCACACATTCGCTGCTGACCGGCACCGTTTCGTTCAAGAAGCTCGGCCTCGTCATCATCGATGAGGAGCAGCGCTTCGGCGTTGAGCACAAGGAGACGCTCAAGGCGCTGCGTACCGACGTGGATGTCCTGTCGATGTCCGCCACGCCGATCCCGCGCACGCTCGAGATGGCGATCTCCGGAATCCGTGAGATGTCGATCCTCCAGACCCCGCCCGAGGAGCGACAGCCGGTCCTGACTTTCGTCGGCGCCTACACGGACGCCCAGGTCAGCGCCGCGATCCGACGCGAGCTCCTGCGTGACGGCCAGGTCTTCTACGTGCACAATCGCGTCGACTCGATCTCTTCGGTCGCCGCCCACATCACCGAGCTGGTTCCCGAGGCGCGTGTGCGCACCGCCCACGGCAAGATGAACGAGCACCAGCTCGAGGCCGTCATTCAGGACTTCTGGAACCACGAGTTCGACGTGCTCGTGTGTACGACCATCGTCGAGACGGGCCTGGACATTTCCAACGCGAATACGCTCATCGTGGATCGCGCCGACACCTTCGGCCTGTCTCAGCTCCACCAGCTGCGCGGGCGCGTCGGACGAGGCCGCGAACGCGCCTACGCGTACTTCTTCTACCCCGGTGACAAGGCGCTCACCGAGACCGCTCACGAGCGCCTCAAGACGATCGCCGCCAACACCGAGCTGGGAGCCGGCCTAGCCGTCGCTCAGCGCGACCTCGAGATTCGAGGCGCCGGAAACCTCCTGGGAGGGGCACAGTCCGGCCACGTCGAGGGGGTCGGTTTTGACCTCTACGTGCGGATGGTCTCCGACGCGGTTGCCGCCTACCGAGGCGACGCCCCCACCGAAAAGACGGACGTGCGTATGGACCTGCAGGTCGACGCGCACATTCCCGACGGCTACGTGCGCGGAGAGCGCCTGCGCCTCGAGGTCTACGCCAAGATCGCGGCCATCTCCACGCCCGAACAGGAAGCCGACGTGCGCGAGGAACTCGTCGACCGATACGGTCCCATCCCGCCCCAGGTCGACCTGCTCTTCGCCGTCGCACGGCTGCGCGAGATCGTGCGCCGCGCGGGGATCACCGAGATCGTCACGCAGGGCAAGTACCTGCGAGTCTCGCCCGTCGAGCTGCGCGATTCCCAGGTCATGCGCCTCAAGCGTCTGCACCCCGGAACGGTCATCAAAGCCGCGGTTCGCCAGGTTCTCGTGCCGCTACCGCTCACCTCGCGAGTCGGCGGGTCCCCGCTCACCGACGGCCCGCTCCTGGAGTGGGTGGAGACTCTGGTGACCAAGATTCTCGTGCCTTTTGGCGAGTAGTGCCTGTGGTGGAATACACTGGTCCTATTGCGTCGCAACACATCTGAGGAAGGAATGCTCGTGCGCTACACACGCCAGCTCGCCACCGCCGCCCTGATTGTGGCCGCCGGACTGGGAATGGGGGCGTGCTCCGCCCATCCCGGCGCTGCCGTCATCACCAACAATGGCGACTACAGCATCGCGGAAGTTGACGAGGCCGTGAGCCAGATTGCCGCAGTGACGGGCGGGCAGTCCTCCATCGGCGCCTATCAGGTGCGCGCCAGCCTCATGAACGAACCGCAGCTCGTCGCAGTGGCCGACTCAGTGGGCATCAGTGTGACCGACGAGCAGGTCGACCAGGCTATCGAGCAGATTGCGGCGCAGACCGGTGCTCAGGTGCCCGTAATCGGGCGCGGCACGCGCGCGACCGTGCGTTCCCTGCTCCTGAATCAGCAGCTCAACCAGGTCGCTCAGGTAAACCCGGGGGCTGTGTCAGCCATGAACGAGGCCTTCGAGCAGGCCCGCACCGCAGCGAACGCGCAGATCAACCCGCGTTTCTCCCAGCCGACCCTGGGTGGAGGCCAGGCGCCGACCATGCCCTCTTTGGTGACGCCGTATCTGGAGCCAAGGACGATCCCACGGCAGCGCTCCTGGGTGGCAGCGCCCAGTGAGCCTTGTGAGTATTCGCTCACAGCGCCTCCGGCAGGGACTAATGTCGCTTGTCCGGGCGCACAACCGGGGTTGGAAGCCCCAAAAACCACAACGTCCCCCTCGCCGGGGGTGACCACATATGGCGGTCCGTATTACCGTTGTACTGACCGCTTCCACGCAACAACATCGATTGGAGAATGACGTGGCAGTTATTGAAGGCATTGGTGCACGCGAGATCCTCGACTCGCGCGGTAACCCGACCGTTGAGGTTGAGGTCGTCCTTGAGGACGGCACCGCTGCGCGCGTCCGTTCCCTCCGGCGCGTCCACCGGCGCGTTCGAGGCCGTCGAGCGTCGCGATGGCGACAAGGGCCGCTACCTCGGCAGGGCGTCCAGGACGCCGTTGACGCCGTCGTCGAGCAGATCGCCCCCGAGCTCATCGGCGAGGAAAGCTGACGATCAGCGCTACATCGACCAGGCCATGATTGACCTGGACGGCACCCCCAACAAGGGCAAGCTCGGCGCGAACGCCATCCTCGGCGTCTCCCTCGCCGTCGCCAAGGCTGCCGCGAAGTACGCGGACCTGCCCCTCTACAAGTACCTGGGCGGCCCCAACGCTCACGTCCTGCCCGTCCCCATGATGAACATCCTCAACGGTGGCTCCCACGCGGACTCCAACGTTGACATCCAGGAGTTCATGATCGCCCCCATCGGCGCTCCCTCCTTCCGTGAGGCGTCTGCGCTGGGGCGCCGAGGTGCTACCACACGCTCAAGGGCGTCGTGAAGGAGCGCGGGCTGTCCACCGGTCTGGGCGACGAGGGCGGCTTCGCCCCCAACCTGGACTCCAACGCTGAGGCCCTCGACCTGATCGTCTCCGCGATCGAGAAGGCCGGCCTGAAGCCGGGCGAGGATGTCGCCCTGGCCCTGGACGTTGCCTCCTCCGAGTTCTTCAAGGACGGCCTGTACCAGTTCGAGGGCGAAGGCCGCTCGACCGACTACATGGTGGAGTACTACGAGAAGCTCATCTCGAACTACCCGCTGGTCTCCATCGAGGATCCGCTGTCCGAGGACGAGTGGGACGCCTGGAAGGCCCTGACCTCCGAGATCGGTGGCCGCGTCCAGCTGGTCGGCGACGACCTGTTCGTCACCAACCCCGCCCGCCTGAAGAAGCGGGCATCGAGCTGGGCGCCGCGAACGCTGCTCGTCAAGGTGAGACCAGATTGGTTCGCTGACCGAGACCCTCGACGCCGTCGAGGAAGCGCACCGCAACGGCTACCGTTCGATGACCTCGCACCGCTCCGGCGAGACCGAGGACACCACGATCCGCCGACCTGGCCGTCGCCACCAACTCCGGCCAGATCAAGACCGGTGCTCCCGCTCGTTCCGAGCGCGTCGCCAAGTACAACCAGCTGCTGCGCATCGAGGAGCAGCTGGGCGAGGCCGCCGTTTACGCCGGCCGCTCTGCCTTCCCTCGCTTCAAGTGAGCCTAGGCAACTAGCCGTATAGCTCCGCGCGGGCCCGTAAGGGTCCGCGCGGAGTTTTTTCGGCGTGGGGCTGAGCCAAAGACGTCAACTTAGGGCACGATAGAAGAATGGCTAGCCGTCGTCCTTCTTCTCGCCCCTCTTCGCATCGTCGCTCCTCCGCTTCGGAGGCACCGCGTACGACGCGTGAGATCAACGCGGAAAAGTCGCGCCAGCGCAGGGCGGCCGCGAAGGCGTCGAAGTCCTCGAAGGGGGCCGGGGCCTCGGCGAAGCGCCAGAAGTCGGCGCGGGGAGCGCAGAAGAATGAGGGGGCAAAGCGCAGCTTTTTCCGTAGGAATAAGGGCGCTGAGAAGGGCACATCGCGCACTTCGTTCGTGCGCCCCGCCGCGGAGGGCTCTTCGGTCCTATCCATCGGTGGCCTCGACGTGTCCACGCGACTTCTCGTCGTCCTGATCGTCGCCGCTATTCTGTCGGTCATGCTGGTGCCCAGCCTCTACCAGTGGTGGCAGCAGGAGCGTGAACTCGCGCAGATTAAGACGCAGGTCGCCGAGCAACAGCAGAAGAATGCCGACATGCAGCGTCAGCTCGACCTGTGGAATGACCCCGACTACATCTCCACACAGGCGCGCGAGCGCCTCGGATTCGTTCGCCCCGGTGAGACCCAATACACGGTGGTGGATCCGGGGCCGCAATACCAGGACTCGGCGCTGGCGGCCGCAGCTGCATCCACTGGACCGGCGCGCCCGTGGGTACAGCAGCTCGGTATCCTAGTGGGGAAGGCGGACCAGCCGCCGAGCGCGACGCCTATCCCGTCGACTGAGACCAGCCAGTCGGGCCAGGCCCCCACCACCAGCCAAGAAAGCGGAGAATGAGCCTCGTTAACACCACCGACGCCACTGAAGAGGATCTGGAGGTCCTGCGTTCCCAGCTGGGCCGCGTGCCCCGAGGGGTCGTTGGTATCGCCGCGCGCTGCGTGTGCGGTCGGCCCACGGTCGTGGCCACCGCGCCGCGTCTGCCTGACGGGACGCCGTTCCCCACGACCTACTACCTGACGCACCCGGCGGCAGTGAAGGGCGCTTCCACGCTTGAGGCCGAGCACGTCATGGAGACCCTCAACGAGGACCTCGCGGCTGATGAGGAGCTGCGTGCCGCCTATGCGCGTGCCCACGAGGCCTACATTGAGGCGCGCCTGACCCTGGGCGACGTCCCGGAGATTTCGGGCGTGAGCGCCGGCGGAATGCCCACGCGCGTCAAGTGCCTGCATGCCCTCGTCGGCCACTCTCTGGCTGCCGGCCCCGGCGTGAATCCGATCGGGGACCGAGCGCTCGCGATGCTCGACGAGCGTGGCCTGTTCTCCACCTCCCGTTGCTCCTGCTGAGCGCTTTTGCCCGTTCCCGCCCCGGCCTCGTCCGGGACTCACCCCCGAGAAACGAAGCGATGACCCGCGTAGCTGCCATTGACTGTGGAACCAATTCGATCCGACTGCTTGTCGCCGATGGACATATCGGCGAGGACGGCCGCCCTCACCTTTGCGATCTGACCCGCCAGATGCGCATCGTGCGCCTGGGGCAGGGCGTGGATGCGCGCGGCTACCTGGACCCTGCGGCGATCGAGCGCACGGTGGAGGCCGTGGTCGAGTACCAGCGCATGATTGAGGCCCTGGGCGCGACAAGCACTCGTTTCGTGGCGACCTCCGCCACCCGAGATGCATCCAACAGCGCAGACTTCGTGCGCCAGATCAAAGGCCATCATCGGTGTGGAGCCCGAGGTCGTCGTCGGCACGGAGGAAGCCTCCCTGTCCTTCAACGGCGCGGTGAGCGGCCTGGGCGAGTCCGTGACCGCACCGATGCTGGTCGTCGACATCGGCGGTGGGTCGACGGAGCTGGTGCTGGGTGCGACCCGCGTCGAACAGGCGATTTCGATCGACATGGGCGCCGTGCGCGTCACCGAGAAGTTCTTCTCCCACGTGGATCCGGCGGGCGGAGTGCCCGTCGAGGACCAGGAGCGCGCGATCGCGTGGATCGATGAGCAGCTGGACGGCGCGGAAAAGTCCGTGGACCTGGCACGCGTGCGCTCCCTCGTGGGCGTCGCGGGCACGGTGACCACCCTGACCGCCCAGGCACTGGGGCTCACTTCCTACCAGCCCGAGCGCATCCACGGTGCCCGCCTGAGCGCCGCCCAGTTCGAGGAAGCCGTGCGCTTCATGGTCGATCAGCCGACGTCTGTAAAGGCCTCCCTGGGCTTCATGCCGGAGGGACGCGAAGACGTCATCGCTGCCGGAGCGCTCATCTGGAGCCGCATCGTCACGCGAGTGCTCGCGCGTGCCCAGGCCGCCGGTCACCCGATCGAGCAGGTGGTCACTTCCGAGCATGACATCCTCGATGGCATCGCCCAGGCGATGATCTGAGCGGAGCTTGAGGCGAGCGCCTGCCTCCCGTAGGCTGGACGTGCGCCCGACGCGCCCCCGTGGCCCAATTGGCAGAGGCAACCGACTTAAAATCGGTGTGTTGTGGGTTCGAGTCCCACCGGGGGTACCATTCGCAGTCTTCATCGACGAGGCCGTGGCCCGTGATGCGCACACCGTCCCTCGTGTGGACGCAGGGTTGCGCTGCGCGCATAATGGTGCGTATCCCACCCGTGGGTCCCTCGTGCGACACTAGAGGCAGCACATCACTGACCAAGGAGGAAATATGGCCAACCCGGTGATGAACTCGATCGTCAAAGACTGGTCGACCCAGCAGACGACTCCCGCCGGATACCCCGCGATGCCCGGGTACCAGCCCGCCTCGCAGCAGGCGCAGAACCCCTACGGTGGCTCGACGAACCCCTACGCGCAGGGCGGTGCCGATGCGCAGTACGGCTACGAGACCTCCATGGACTCCTACGAGGCGATGCTGAATGCGCCCGCCGCCGACGCGGTGGACCGCGGGGCGATGACCTACGACGACGTCGTGGTCAAGTCCCTCATGTGCTTCGGCCTGCTTCTCGTGGGCGCGGTGGCCGGATGGATGACGGGCATCGTTGCGCTGAGCGCTGCCATGCTTGTGGCCTTCGCTGCTTGCGCCGTGACGCTGGGCCTCGCCCTGTTCATCCAGTTCTCCAAGAAGGTGCGTCCCGGCGCAATCGTCGTGTACTCGCTCGTTGAGGGCTTTGTCCTCGGAGCGCTGTCCTGCGCCTTCGAAATGATGTACCCGGGCATCGTGGTGAGCGCCGTTCTGGCGACCCTCGTGGTGATTGGTGTGACACTGGGTGCCTTCACGATGGGCTTCGTGCGCAACTCGAACACGCTCACCCGAGTCGCGGGCATCGGCTCCTTCGCGTTCTTCATCTACTACATGGCGAGCCTGTTCCTGTCGGGCACCGGCCTCGTGAACATGGCGGTCGTTCGCAACATCACCGTCTTCGGGATCCCGCTCGGCATCATCATCGGCGTCCTCGCGGTCTTCATCGGAGTGCTGTGCCTCGTGCGCGACTTTGATGCCGTCAAGGTTGGCGTCGCCAACAACGTGCCTGAGAAGTACTCGTGGCTGTGCACCTTCGCGATCATGACCGACGTCATCTGGATGTACCTCGAGATCCTCAAGATCCTGTCCTACTTCATGCGCCGCGACTGACGCGCCGCCTCACTGAAACCCTTAAGGAAAGACATTATGGAAAACATCTCTGTGACCGGCGAATTCGGCCGTAAGCCCGTCCTCTCCTTTGACGGCACCCCCTCCGACGAGCTCGTCGTCGAGGTCCTCCACGCTGGCGATGGCCAGGAGGTCGAGGCCGGCGACACCATCACCTGCCACTACTACGGCGCGGTCTTCGGCTCGAAGGCGGACTTCGATAACTCCTTCGACCGCGGCGGCGCCCTGTCTTTCCAGATCGGCGTCGGCATGGTCATCCCCGGCTGGGATGAGGGCCTCGTGGGCAAGCGCGTGGGCGACCGCGTCCTGCTGTCCATCCCCGCTGAACTCGGCTACGGTGAGCGTGGCGTCCCGCAGGCGGGCATCCCCGGCGGCGCGACCCTCGTGTTCGTCACCGACATCCTCGGCGTGAACTGATCTCATGGTCAATGCGGGGCGGGTCGGCACATTCGTGCCGACCCGCCCCGTCCTATGCTCGCAGTACCCGTTTAGTTGTGGGGGAGCGCCGGGCACGCGACGCCCGTGCGTGCGTGGCACTCGTAGCCGCCCGGGTTCTTGAAGAGGTACTGCTGGTGGTAGTCCTCCGCGTACCAGAAGCGCGCGGTGGAGTCCCCGTCGGGTGCGGCAGAAATGTCGGTCTGGATCGGGCCGAATCCCCGTTCGGTGAGCACCTCCTGGTAGGCCGCTCGCAGAGCCGTCGCGTCGTGCAGTTGGCTCTCAGTGGTCGTCCAGATCGCAGAGCGGTACTGGTCGCCGATGTCGTTGCCCTGGCCGCCCACCTGCGTGGGATCGTGGATCTCAAAGAAGAGCCGAACCAGGTCAGCAGCGCTGGTGAGCGCGGTATCGAAGACGACGCGCACGGTCTCCGCGTGACCCGTCGAATGTGAGCACACCTGCTCGTACGTCGGGTTGGGCGAATGCCCGCCCATGTAGCCCGTCGCCGTGGTGACGACGCCGGGCGTATTCCACAGGGCCTTCTCGACGCCCCAGAAACACCCAGCGGCCAGGTAGATGACCTCCTGGCCTGTCCCGGCCTCGGCCCTCATGTTCGAACCAAGGACCGCGTGCGTTGTGGGATGAACATCCGTCTGCGCGAGCGTGAAGATATTTCTCATATCTGACAGTATGCGCTTCGTGTGCGTACATGGCGCGGTGCGCGGACGGAAATGGGGGAGTGGGCGGGTATGCTTAGGGAAGAATGAAAAGGAGGGACCGTGGCCGATACTCAGGAACAGCCGCGCTGGAAGCTATCCGACCTCATGGGCAGGCTTTCTGCGGCGCTGCCCACGAAGCACACTGGCGAACCTACCCCCGCACCCGTCATGGTGTCGGTGCGCGAGGAGCACGAAGACGAGCGCGATGTCGCCGTGGCCGTCCCGCGCACCCTGCGCGTGGCTGCGGCGTTCTCGTGGCGCACTCTGGTCGTCGCTGGCCTGGTCATGGCGGTGCTGTGGGGCATTGCGCGCCTGACGATCGTCATCATGCCGGTTGCGATTGCGCTGACGGTGACGGTCCTCCTCGAACCCCTCGTGTCGTGGATGCGCAGGCGCCTGCACTTCCCTTCGTCTCTGGCTGCGACCGTCGGCCTGCTCGTCTTCTTTGCGGCTGTCGCCGGTGCGCTCAGCCAGGCCGCCGCCGAACTCATCCAGCAGGTCCCGCAGTTGGCCACGCAGGCCGCCGAGGGTTTCCGTGCCCTGCTCGATGCGATCCCTGCACACTGAGTTCCTGCAGAACGGCCCCCTCAAGATCGACACGACCGTTCTGACCGCCGCGGCCGAGCAGCTGCGTTCCGAGTCGGTCAGCTGGCTCAACACCAACAAGGAGACGCTGGCGACTGGGGCTCTCAGTATCACCTCGTCAGTGGGCACGCTGGCGACCTCCGGCCTGACGATGCTCTTTCTGTCTGTTCTTCTTCCCTAAAGGAGGGGCGCTCGATCTGGCTGTGGTGCGTGCGTCTGCTTCCCGCGCCCGCTCGTGTCCCCGTTCATGAGAGCGCAATCCGCGGCTGGGCGACCTTCGGCTCCTACGTGCGCACGCAGATCCAGGTGGCGGCCATCGACGCGATCGGTATCGCGCTGGGCGCGTTCTTCCTGGGCGTGCCCCTGGCTATTCCGATCGGCGTCATCACGTTCTTCGCCGCGTTCGTGCCCATTCTGGGTGCTCTGACGTCCGGTGTCATCGCGGTGCTGGTGGCGGCCGTGAACGGTGGCCTGACGAAGGCCATCATCATGCTGGTGATCATCCTGGTCGTCCAGCAGGTTGAATCCAACATTCTGCAGCCCTTCATGATGTCGAACGCGGTGTCCCTGCACCCCGTCGCCGTCATGCTCGTCATCACCGCGGGTTCGGCGATCGCTGGTATCGCTGGTGCGGTCTTCTCGGTGCCGATTGCGGCGTTCATCAATGCGACCGTCATGTACCTGCACGGGTATGACCCGATGCCCGAGCTCGCGACCGCGTCGGATCGCCCGGGTGGTCCTCCCGGCGCCCTCGAGGAGGAGATCGCAGCCTCCTACGCCGGTAAGCCCGACACGCGTCCCTACGTGGCTCGCGCGGAGTCGAGCGAGGACGAGGTCGTGGCCTCGGCGGATCTTCACGTTGAGGCCCGCGTCGAGTCGGAGGGCGACGCCGACCGGGAGGAAACGTCGGCTGATGAGAAGCAGAAGTCGGGGGAGCCTCCGACGCCCCACGTGGAGGCCTAAGGCTTCCTTAGCCGCATATGCAAGAGCGGGTCCCACCGGTTGGTGGGACCCGCTTCGCGTTGATTGAGGGGCGAGGCCGCGCGGGCCTGGCCGACTGCGGACTCAGCCTTCGAAGGGCTTGGCGTCGAGGATCTCGACCTCGATCATACGGCCCGTGGGGGCCTCGAAGGAGAGCTTGTCGCCGGCCTTGTGGCCGATGACCGCTGCGCCCAGGGGAGCCTGTGCGGAGAAGACCTGAATGCCCAGGTCGCCGCCGGCGTCACGTGAACCGAGCAGGAACTTCTGCTCGCGACCGGCCACCAGAGCCGTAACAACCATGCCGGGCTCGACGATGCCGTCGTCGGCGGGGGTCTCGCCGACCTCGGCGTGCTCCAGCATTTCCTGGAGGGCCTGGATGCGGGTCTCGTTCATGGACTGCTCGTTGCGCGCAGCGTGGTAGCCGCCGTTCTCGCGCAGGTCACCCTCCTGGCGGGCGGCGTCGATGAGGCGCGCGATCTCGACGCGCTTGACCTCGATGCGCTCCTTCAGCTCGCTTGCGAGCAGGTCGTACTGGGCCTGCGTGAGCCACTGTGTGTCAGCCATGGTTCCTCCAATGACGTGTGAGTAATCGAGCGCCGGCACACGGGTGCCGGCGCGCATGGTGTCGAGTGTAGCAACATTGCGCCAGGCCACGGGCGCAGCCTGGCTGGGCGGCGCGTCAGGAATTCAGGACCGCCAGGTAGACGGCGACGCAGTGGCAGGCCCACGCGGCGACGGTGAAGGCGTGGAAAATCTCGTGGAAGCCGAACCAGGTGGGGGAGGGGTCGGGCTTCTTGGCGCCGTAGACGACCGCGCCGAGCGTGTAGAGGACACCTCCGGCGACGATCAGCCACACCACGATGGGGCCGCCACCCGCCCACAGCTGCGGCAGATACCAGACCGCCACCCACCCGAGTGCGACGTAGACGAGGGTGGTCAGCCAGCGCGGTGCGCTGGGCCAGAAGAGGTTGAGGAGGATGCCGGCGATCGCCCCTCCCCACACGACCGACAGGAGAACAGTCGCGTCAAAGCGGTCCAGGAGCGCGATCGTGATCGGCGTGTAGGTGCCCGCGATGAGCAGGAAGATGTTGGAGTGGTCGAGGCGCTTCCACATGATCTCCCAGCGCGGGGCCCAGTAGAAGCGGTGGTAGGCGGCCGAGACGCCGAAGAGGATGAGGGAACACGCCAGGTAGACGGCGGATCCGATCTTCGTGGGGGTCGTGGGCGCCAGACAGACGAGGACGATGGAAGCGGCCAGGGACAGAGGGGCGGCGGCCAGGTGTAGCCAGCCGCGCAGTTTCGGCTTGATCTGCACGAGCTGGCCCGAGAACCATTCCTTGGGCGTGAGCGATGCGATCTTCATCTGTTCCCCCTGTTAATCTGTCAACACTTCTTACGAGTCCGTAGGTTACTACGCCGTAACTTGTTGCGATAGGCGTGTTCTCGCTCTTCGAGAGTGCTTGTGTTTCCCTGCCGTCCTACGGCGCGATACCCTTAATGTCATAAGAGTACGCCGCACCACGGGGTGCGACAGTAGCAGGAGGGACATCATGGCCCAGTGGAACATGCTCTACGACATGTACGAGCGTCGCCTCAAAGCCGAGCTGTCTGACGCCGCCGTTCCCGCCCACATCGGCGTCATCCTGGACGGTAACCGCCGCTGGGCGAAGTCCCTGGGCGCGACCGCCTCGCAGGGACACCGCGCTGGCGCTGGGAAGATCAGCGAGTTCCTCCAGTGGTCCGACGACGCGGGTGTGTCGATCGTGACGCTGTGGCTCCTGTCCACCGACAATCTCTCGCGCGATGCCGCCGAGCTCGGCGAGCTGCTGCGTATCATTTGCGAGGCCGTCTCCCTCCTGGCGGATCAGGGGCGCTGGAAGTTGGCCGTCGTCGGCGACCTCTCCCTGCTGCCCGAAAAGGTATCCGAGGACCTGCGTGCGTCCGTCGCGCGCACCGCCGACGTGCAGGGAATGACCGTCAATATCGCGGTTGGCTACGGCGGCCGACACGAGATCACCGAGGCCGTGCGCTCCATGATGCGTGAGGCGTCGGCCCAGGGACGCACCCTCGACGAGCTCGCCGACTCCTTCACCGACGCGGATATCACCGCGCACCTGTACACGAAGGACCAGCCCGACCCCGACCTCGTCATCCGTACCTCGGGCGAGCAGCGCTTGTCGGGCTTCATGCTGTGGCAGTCCGTGCACTCCGAGTACTACTTCTGCGAGGTTTACTGGCCGGACTTCCGCCGTGTCGACTTCCTGCGTGCCCTGCGCTCCTACGCGCAGCGCGAGCGCCGCATGGGCAAGTAAGCGCGCGTCGATTATGACGCGCGTGCGTTGAACGAGGCCGGACCCCGTTGTGGGGACCGGCCTCGTTACGTATGTGGCGTTCTTAGGAGAGCTCGTGCGCCCAGGGCGGGTTCGCGCCCTTGCGCGAGACGGTTACGTCGGAGACGGCGCTGGCGCGGTCGATGATGGCGCGGATCTGCTCCTCGGGAAGGGTGCGCAGTGCCTCGCGCGCGTCCGCACCTCGCAGGCCCATGCCCCACATGGCGTCGATCATGCCGCCCATGAAAGAGTCGCCCGCGCCGACCGTGTCGACAACCTCGACGTCGCTCGGGGTCTTCGTGAAGCGCAGGCCCGAGGCCATGGCGACCTCGCTCCCGTGCTTGCCGCGCGTGACGACCACGAGCGAGACGCCCATGCCGAGCCAACGATCCACGACCTCGTCGATGGGCGCGCCGCCAGTCAGCCAGTCGATGTCCTCGTCGGAGACCTTGATGACGTCCGCCAGGGCGACGAAGCGTTCGAGGGAGGCGAGTGCGGCCGCGGGTTCGCCCATGATCGAGGGGCGGGCGTTCGGGTCGAAAAAGATGAGCGCGTGCTCGCGGCCCCGGGCCAGCGCGTCGAGGACGGCGGAGGCGCCGGGCTCGATGATCGCGGAGATCGAGCCGGCCTCGATGATCTGCGCGGTCGCAGGGACTTCAATCGGGGCGGTCGGTGCCCACTCAAGGTCGAAGGTGTAGGAGGCCGCGCCGTTTTCATCGAGACGCGCCAGGGCAGTCGACGTGTGCGAGGCGCCGCGCGACGCCGGGGTGATGTACACGCCCGAATCGTTCATATGGAAGTCGATGAGGCGGCCGCGCGTATCCGCGCCGAACCAGGTCGCCAGCGCCACCGGACGGCCGAGGCGCCCCAGCGTCAGGGCGACGTTCGCGGGCGAGCCACCCGGGATCTCGCTGGGGCATTCGGGCTGCTCGTACGTGATGACGACATCGATGAGCGCCTCGCCGATCGCGAGAATGTGGGGTCCAGATTGCACCGTCATGGCGCCTCCTCACCTGCGGGTGTGGGCGAATCTATGGAAGGTAGATTAGCGCGCTTCGGGGGAGGGCGTGGTGGTGCGCTCAGAAAGACGAGCCTGGGCGCCGTCCAGGATCTGGGAACAGCGAGCTGCCAAGGCCTCGCCGCGTTCCCACATTATGAGAGTGTCCTCGAGCGGGGCCTGCCCGCCCTCGAGGGTCTGGACGATGCGCACGAGCTCGTCGCGCGCTTCCTCGTAGCCGAGGGACTGGGGATCGGGGAGCTGGTCGTTCGTGGTCATGAGAGTGTTCCTTTGGGTGAGAGGTTTGGGGACGAGGCCGGGACCCTGAGCGTCAGGCGCCTGTGTCGGGCGCGTCCGCGGGAGGAGTGGGGTTGGTGGCGCCCACGACCTGGGCGACCATGCGGCCCGACGCGAGGATGCCTTCGATGAGGTCGCCCTTCTTGATCTGCGCCGAGGAGGTGATGAGCGCGCCGGAGGGAGTCTTCAGCAGCGCGTAGCCGCGGTCCAGCGTCGCCTGCGGAGACAGGGCCGTCAGGGTCGCGCGCGAGCGAGTCAGCTGCTGGCGCTCCGAGGCGAGCCGACGCTCGATCGCCGATCGCATTGCCGTGACCCGCTGCGTGAGGGCCACGCGATGCCCCTCGACGATGGCCTCCGGGCCCTGGAGCACCGGGCGTGACGCGATGAGCGTCAGGTTCGAGCGCTCTGTCGCCAGGCGCGCGCCCAGCGCCCCGCGCATGCGGGTCAGCGCCTGGGAGATGCCGTCGCGCTCGCGGGCGCGGTCCGGAACGATGCGGCGAGCCGCGTCCGTCGGGGTCGAGGCCCGGTAGTCGGCGACCAGGTCCAGCAGGGGAGAATCCCCCTCGTGGCCGATCGCGGAGACGATGGGCGTGCGGGCGTCCGCGACGGCGCGCACGAGGCGCTCGTCGGAGAAGGGAAGGAGGTCTTCGACCGCGCCGCCGCCGCGCGCGATGACGATGACGTCCACGTCGTCCATGGCGTCCAGTTCGAGGAGGGCGCGGCCCACCTCGGGTACGCAGTGATCGCCCTGCACGGCGACCTCGCGGATTTCAAAGCGCGCGGATGGCCAGCGGTCCGATGCGTTCACGACCACGTCGTCCTTCGCCTTCGCGTTTCGTCCGCAGATCAGACCGATCGTGCGCGGCAGGAACGGCAGCGGTTTCTTGCGTGCATCTGCAAACAGCCCCTCGGCGGCCAGGCGGGCACGCAGCGCCTCAATCTGGGCCAGCAGATCTCCCACGCCCTGGAGGTGAATCTCCGCGGCCTGCAGGTTGAGGCGGCCCGAGCGCTCCCAGAACACCGGCTTCACGCGCGTCACCACGCGTGCACCCTCGGTGAGGGGCGTGGAATCCATGACGCCCGCCCACGCGGTCACCGTCATCGACGTGTCCGTCTCCAAGTCGCGCAGCGTCAAAAAGTGCATCTTCGCGCCCGGGCGCACCTTGTATTCGACGACCTGACCCTCCACCCACAGGGGGCTCATGCGGTCCACGTACACCTTGATGTTCTCCGTCAGCCTGCGCAGCGGCCACGGATTATCCCGCGTCGTATCTGCTGCCTTCGCGGCGGGCGGACGAGGCTGGGACGAGCCGCCCGGAGGCGGCGCAGCATGAGTATCAGGCAATGTCACGCCACTCAGCATGCCACAGGAAAGTCCCCGCCGCGCTGCCGCAGCGTACGCCTGTGGACAGCCCCGGCCTCGTCGATGAGGAGCGTGTGGGATTGCCACGAGCGCGCGCACGCCCCGGGCCGCGGGCGCTAGGGTGGACGCATGAATGAAAACGTCGACCTGCGAGCCAGCGCTGAGACCCCCCTGCCCTCCTCCCACGGTGAGGGCAGCGGCCGCATCCTCTTGGCCGCCCCGCGGATACTGCGCCGGCGTGGACCGCGCCGTCGACGTCGTCGAAAAGGCCCTCGAGCTGTACGGCGCGCCCGTCTACGTGCGCAAGGAGATCGTCCACAACAAGTTCGTCGTCGAGTCGCTGACCAAGCGCGGCGCGATCTTCGTCCAGGAGACCGACGAGGTGCCCGAGGTCGCCCGCGTCGTCTTCTCCGCGCACGGCGTCTCCCCGGCCGTCCACGAGGCCGCCGCCACCCGCCACCTCGCCACGATCGACGCGACCTGCCCGCTCGTGACCAAGGTGCACCGCGAGGCCGTGCGCTTCGCGAAGGAAGACTACGACATCATCCTGGTGGGCCATCAGGGCCACGAGGAGGTCGAGGGCACTTTCGGCGAGGCCCCCGACCACATCCAGGTCGTGGGCACCCCCGACGAGGTCGATAACGTCGTCGTGCGCGACCCCTCGCGCGTCGTGTGGATCTCCCAGACCACGCTCTCCGTCGACGAGACCCGCGAGACCGTCGACCGTCTGCGCCAGCGCTTCCCGCAGCTCATCGACCCGCCGTCGGACGACATCTGCTACGCCACCCAGAACCGTCAGGGCGCGGTCAAACACATTGCGCCCCAGGTGGACGTCATGGTCGTCGTCGGCTCGGCGAACTCCTCGAACTCTGTGCGCCTCGTCGAGGTCGCGCTCGAGGCCGGGGCGGGCGCCGCCTACCGCGTCGACAAGGCCGACGAGCTTGAGGAATCCTGGTTCGAGGGTGCCCGCACCGTGGGCCTCACCTCCGGCGCGTCCGTGCCCGAGATCCTCGTACGCGAGGTCATCGAATGGCTGCAGGAGCGCGGATTCCCCACCGTCGAGGTGGCCCGCACCGAAACTGAATCCACGACCTTCGCGCTGCCCCGCGACCTGCGCGCCGACCTCAAGAAGGCAGGCATGGCGCCCGCGCGTCCTCACGCGCCCCGCGTCACCGGGCCAAACCACACGAAGTAGGGCAACACCACCTGGCCCGCTCCGATAGGATGGGGGCGTGTCTCTTACTATCGGTATCGCCGGACTGCCCAACGTCGGCAAGTCCACCCTGTTCAACGCCCTGACCCGCGCGACTGTGCTCGCCGCGAACTACCCCTTCGCGACCATCGAGCCCAACGTCGGCGTCGTCCCCCTGCCCGACCCGCGCCTGAACAAGCTCGCGGAGATCTTCGGCTCCCAGCGCATCCTGCCCGCCACAGTGTCCTTCGTGGACATCGCCGGCATCGTGCGCGGCGCCTCCGAGGGAGAGGGCCTGGGCAACCAGTTCCTCGCCAACATCCGCGAAGCAGACGCGATCTGCCAGGTCACGCGCGCCTTCTCCGACCCCGACGTCGTGCACGTTGACGGCAAGGTGGACCCGGCCTCGGACATCGAGACCATCAAGACCGAGCTGATCCTCGCCGACATGCAGACGATCGAAAAGCAGATCCCGCGCCTCGAAAAGGAGGTGCGCGGCAAGAAGACCGAGCCGATCGTCCTCGAGACCGCGCGCCAGGCTCTTGAGCTGCTGGAACGCGGCGAGCTGCTGTCCGGCCCCGAGGGCGCCAAGCTGGACCAGGACGCGCTGCGTTCCTTCCAGCTCATGACCTCCAAGCCCTTCATCTTCGTGTTCAACATGGACGCCGCCGAGATGGACAACGAGGAGATGAAGGACGAACTGCGCGCCCTCGTCGCCCCCGCCGAGGCCATCTTCCTGGACGCCCAGTTCGAGGCCGAGCTGGTCGAACTGGACGACGAGGACGCCCGCGAGATGCTCGCCGAATCCGGCCAGGACGAGTCCGGCCTGGACAAGCTGGCCCGCGTCGGCTTCGACACCCTGGGTCTGCAGACCTACCTCACCGCCGGTGAGAAGGAAGCGCGCGCCTGGACGATCCACAAGGGCGACACCGCCCCCAAGGCCGCCGGCGTCATCCACACGGACTTCGAGAAGGGCTTTATCAAGGCCGAGGTCGTCTCCTACGACGACCTGGTCGAGGCCGGCTCCATGGCCGCGGCAAAGGCCGCCGGCAAGGTCCGCATGGAAGGCAAGGACTACGTGATGGAAGACGGAGATGTCGTGGAGTTCCGCTCTGGACTAACGTCTGGCGGGAAGAAGTGACCCTCCAGGACTGGGCGGCTATAGCCACGATTTTTGAAGCATTCGGTACTGTGGCCGTGGGTGCTTCTGCCCTAGTGGTGTCGTTTGTCGCGCTCCGGACGCAACGTGAGGCGCTGCCAGTGTCATTGAAGTTCCATGTCTTGACGTGCGAACCCATCTTTGATGGTCAGTGTAATCGGGTGGTCGTGGAGCTGAGGAATACTGGGGTTCGGGCTTACGTGCATGAAGTGTACCTTGATGAGTGCTCGCCGAAGGACTTGCTGGAGGAAGCGCCTGTAAATTTCGTGCGCATGGATAAGGATGACATGTTGCCCGGAGATCCTGAGCCAGTTGGCTGGGGACAGTGGCCAAACATTGGGTGGGGTCCTGGGCTACGTTTTCCGAGATATGTTTACCCGGGGCAGTCCTTGAAGATGAAACTTCATGTGAGTTCAGAGTTGAGAGAGATGAAATTCACTGCTGCGGTGAGTGTTCGGAGATGGGATAGTGTTCGGCTTGTGTCTAGCGATCCCTTACGGGTGTAGCGGGATGCATGTATGCGGGTCGTAGAGCTGACTGTTTTGGTCCTGTCACTTAGGAATTTGTTTTTGTTGCTGTGAATGCCTGGCTAGTGTGCTGCAGGCGTGGGGAGTAGTCAGCCGGGCCGCCGGGCTACGTGGAGGCCGCCTCGTTCCGCGTCGACGACGTGGCCGGGCTGAAAGCGTAAAGTTGCGCCCACTGCCCGGCTGAAACATGGCAGAAATAAAGGCGTACCCGGTTCTTTCTGTGCAATTCCAATGAAAAGTGCGTCTTTTACGTCGAACGGGTACGCCTCATTTAATCTTTTATATCTCTATTTTTAATATTTTCCCCCGCGAAAGATTATAGAAAGCGTACCCGTTTTGGTGTAGAAATCGACTTTTTGTTGGAATCGCGAGGAAAGGACCGGGCTACGCTTTTGCTCGAACGGTAGTGCAAAGAGACGCCCGGACTCGATGCCAGGCGTCTCTCAGAATCTGGGGCGTAAAGTGAACCAGATAGTTAAAAATTAAACCAAGGGGGTATAGCGCTTGAGCCTCTGGGGCGTCGAGGGTGGGGTGGGGTGCAGCCCTCCCCACCCACTCAGCCAGGCCTACCTCCGCCCACGGGGTAGCGCTTGGTTCTCCCGGTAGATGCGCGACATGTACGGGGTGAGCCGGATGCCGATGTCCGTCGGGTCGAGGTACCGGCACCAACCGCACGCGTCCTCGAATCGCCTCTCCCGTACCGCGTCAACGATCTGGTCGCGTACTTCCCTCACGATGCGGTGGCAAAGAGCGTAGCCGACCGTAGTCCGCTTCCATACGCCGTTGTCATCGTCCCACAGGTACCAGCGGCGGCCCTCGCACTTGACGTAGCCTTGCAGCTTCTCCACGAGGATAGCGGCGCAAGCCTGGTCCTGTTCCTTCACTGTGGCATAGTGTGTCATGGTTGTACTCCCTTCCTCAGATCAGGTCCATGTCAGCGGTGCTGGCCACTACAGCCAGGCCCCGCCCGGCTAGCTCAGCCTCCCGAGCGCGGCGCTTGTCCTCGCTCGTGCGGAAGCGGATACCCCGGTAGCCCCGCACCTTGTCCGCCGTGGGCCGGGCTTCCGCTCCCCACGTAGAGAGCGTGAGCTTCCTCCACCGGTGCGTACCCTCCTTCACGTCGCGGAAGTAGCCGTGCGACGCGATACGTCCCCGGAACGTGCGTTGGCTCCAGCTTGCCGCTCCCTGCTCGGAGAGCCAAGCCTCGAACGCCGCGTACAGGTGCGAGCCGGGAACGACCGCCCCGGCGTCCTTCACGAGGCACTCGGAGGCGAACGCCAGCAGCACGTCAGACTGTTCCTGCCAGGAGGCCGTCGCGCTGCTGATTGGCGAGGGAAGCGCGCCTACCCGCTGACCGTGCGCGTAGAACTCCACCGCGCCCCGCACTACCCACGCCAGCACGGCGGGCAGAGCCGGGCTGTCCGGAGCGAGTAGACGCTGTGTTAGCCCGGCGTCGCCCGGCCTATCCGCCTCTGCCTGCGGGTTGGAGGTGAAGCGGTACGGGAACTCCAGCACGAACGGACGCCGCCACAAGCCCTCGGAAAACTCCGAGACCGTGGGGAGATTGTTCGTCGTGACGATCAGGGAGTGGGTAGCCCGCCACTCGAACTCGTCCTTGAACTTGAGGTTGCCCCGGATGAGTTCGGTACCGGTCACGGCCTTCACCTGAACGCCGTCGAGTCGGCCCTCGGGCAGCTCCTCAATCAGCACGAAGCGCTTACCGTACAGCGCCATCTTCGTGTTGTTGGTGTTGCGGGGGCTGCTGAGCAACAGGTCCATAGCGGCGGTACCGGCGTAAGTGCCCAGCGCCAGCCGTACCGCCGTGAGCAGGGTGGTCTTACCGTTAGCGCCAATCCCCGCCGCGATACCGAGCATGGTGTTGTCTTCCCGAGGCGTGTAGCCGGTAGCCGCCTGGCCAACCCAGCGGCGGAACCAGGGGCGGGAGTCAGCCGGTAGGGCAGCGAGCGCCGCCGTCCAGTCCTCGTGCGAGGCCGCCGGGAGGTAGGGGACCGGCGTGTACTGCGTACACCGGTAGGCTGCCGAGTGCGGGTGAAGCTCCCCGGTGCGCAGGTCCACCACTCCGTTACCAACGTTGAGGATGTCCGGGTTGGCGTCGTACTCGTCGGGGGTGTGCAGGAGCCTACCTTGGAGCAGCCGGGTCACAGCCTCGATCTTGCCTTTGTTGAGGTTCTTCCTCTCCCGCTGGGTGCGCTTGGAGTCACCGGAACGAACGATGCCCATGTGCCGCTCGCGTAGCATGTCCTCTACGAGCTTGATCGTGCGGGCGTTGTCCTTGCTGTTGTCGGTCTCCCAGGTGCCCCGGCTGGGGGAGTACAGGCGGAACCCCGCGCCGCTCACGTACTCTAGCCGCCCGGCCAGGCGCGGCTCGCACCAATCAGCCAGGGCGGAGTCCGTGTCCTCGGCGGTCTTAGCAATGACGGTGCGCACGCTGTCGGTGTCCGGCTCCTTGAAGTCCGTGCCCGCGTACTCCCGCAGGACTGCGGGGTCCTGGGCGGCGCGCTGCTCCATAGCCGCCTGGCTCGCCTCGCGTTCGCACGGCCCCTTGGCTCGGTCGGCCTCGCTGTCCAGGTTCCCGAACAGGTGGAGCGCTGCCAGGTCGAAGGCGTTAACGGCGTGGAAGCCGCCCCGGCTATCGAGGATGCACGCGGGGTCGGTGTTGGCGTGCCGGGAGATAGCCAGGTCAGCCCGCCCCTCAACGAGGCATAGCCCGCCGGTCGTTTCCGCACTGTTGTACGTCCAGCGCCCCGGCCCGGCTGGCGTGTAGGGCAGGGAGTAGGCGTCGATCACCGCTGCAATGTCGTACACGCGGTTGAAGGCCCCGACAATGCCGGGGAGGGAGCCAGGAGAACGCTTAGGGCCGGGCGTACCGGCGGGTGCTCCCGCGCCCTTAGAGGGAACGGGAGGCGTCCTCTCCGCCATGAACTCCGCAGCGTCCATAGCCTGCCCCTCAACGAACTCAGCCCAGTAGTTAGCGCGGTCGGGCGTAGACGGCCAGTACATGGCTCGTTCCGCCTGGCTGCAGGAGGCATCCCAGGACACCCCAGGCACCTCCAGCGCCGCCATGAGGGCGTTAGCGACCTCGGGATAGGTAGCCGCCGGGAGCAGCGCGGTCAGCGGGAACACCACTCGGCAACGCGGCGCGGTCGGGGTGCTGCTGTGCGTGGCGTGAATGATGGACTCGTAGCCCAGCTCCCGCACTGCCTCAACCAGGCGGGGGAGCGCCTCCGGGGTGACCTCGTCAGCGTCGAGGGTGATAACCCAACGCTCGCGCATGTTGCGCTTGCCGCGCGGGGCGTTCGTGTCGAGGAACGGGCCGCCCACGTAGGCCGGGCCGTTCTTGTCCGGGCGCACCGGGACGTTCCCCGGCTGAAAGCGCTCCCTGAACGCGTCGCGCGTGTACTCGCGGGGTGTCCACCGCTTCCGGTCGATCCGGTCAGCCTCGGCTACGAGCAGAGCGGGCAACGGGCCGTCCGGGCTAAAATTGGGGGCGTGACGCCCGTCCACGTCGTGGTTGTCAGGAAGGGGGCTGTTCCGGTGTTCCTCAGGCATGGGGCCGGAATAGCCCCCATTCTTCGCGTTGGGGGTCATGCTGCCACCGCCTTCCCGGCGGAGAGCATGGCTGCGAGCCGGGCGCGCTGCTCAGCACCCAGCGGCGGGGCGCTAGCGAGCGCTCGGTTGATAGCGTCCTCCAGCTCTGCAGCGTGCAGGTCCTGCCGGGCTGCGAGCAGGGTAGGGTCGTCCTCGGACCTGGAACGGGTAAGGGATGCGTAACGCGCAGCGGCGCGCTGACGGGCGGTTCCCATGATGCCTCCTAGGCACAACAAACCGCGCTCCCGTTGAGGAACGCCATGAGAATCGCCCGGAAACTGCTCGGGGCGTCCGGCGTTACTGTGACTGCTCGCCGGTAGCCAGGCCGCCGTAGGACGGCCATCACATCGTTTAGTATAACGCTGCGTAGGGAATACGGCTAGCGGTCGAGCGCCCTGGCCAGGGCCTCAACGTCTACCTTGCGCCTACCTGCCTCGCGCAAACCGTCGAACGCGCGGTAGAGCGTGTCCTCGCGGAACGAGTAGGACAACACCGCACCGCACCCCAGGCACCGCTGGTTGATCTGCCAAGCGACGCGACGCGCCACCTTACGCGCCTCCCAGGGGTCCTCGTCCACCAGGGCGCGGTACTCGGGGTCTTCCTGTGCCCAGCGGCGGGCTACGTTACGTTCGTTCCGGGCTGTACGGGAGTCAACCGTGCGCACCTCGGTGCCTTGCTCTACAGTCTCCCCAACGAGCACCCGCCGGGTAGCAACGCTCCCGCCTTCCAGTGCGATCTCGTGACGACTGTGGGGGCGACTCCCGTGAGGCCACGGGTCCGAGTGCAGCCGGGGCACGGGCGTCCAGCCTCCTGCCTCGTCGGGAACGAAGGTATCCAGCACGGTGTCATCGCGCCGCCCGGCGTGCCGGTGAACGAGCTTGACGCTGTATGCCTCGGTCATGTTAGTTCTCCTTCCACGTGAGGATGACGCTGTCCGGGTTGAATGTCTTGCGCCCGCGCGCCCCGGGCTTCAATTGCACGTCGAGCAGGGCGTCAATGATGCGCCGCTGAATCATGAGGGAAGCAGCATCGAACGCCTCTACAGGGTCCGGCGCTCCCAGTACGGACGACGTGCCGCTCAGCCCACCGGACAGCGCCGCGCGCTTCCCCTCGGTAGCGGTCAGCTCAGCCCGGGACGCGCTCAGCCGCCGTGCGGTAACGCAGGCCGTCAATAATGCCCTCGTCGTAGTCCTGGTTGATGCGCTCCAGCCGGTCGCGGAGCCGTTGAATCTGGGCTGTCAGCTCCTTCACCTCCGGCTCATGGTCCACGGCCAGCAGGTCCGCAACGTCGGGCTGAGCCAGGCGCGCCCGCACCACCGCCAGCACGTAGGCGTCAACCTGCGTGCGGGACCGGCTGAACTCGCACCGGGGGCACCGGTAGCGGACGTTGCTGAACGCGTGCATGCCGTGCCCACACTCAGCACACCGGAACAGGGACGAGCCGAGGTGCTTACGGTGGGTGCCCTCCTTAGCGGTCTTGCGTAGCGGGTCGGAGAGGCGGGACTGGGCTAGGAAGTACGCGTCCTCCGTGACGATAGGCTCCCACGTGACCGGCACGTTAGGCAGCACCTCACCCATGTACTCCATAATGCCCGCGTACCGCTCGTTGAGGAGGATCGTACGGATAGACGAGGAATGCCAGCGGCCTCCGTGGCGCGTGGGGACGCCAGCGGCCTGCAAGCCTCGCGCGATCCCCTTCAACGACTCCCCGGCTAGGAAGGAATCGAAGATGCTGCGCACAACCCTTAGCCTCCTCGGGAATGAGTTCGCCCTTGGCTGTGTAGCCCATGAGCCGGGTGCCTAGCGGCGGGCGGCCTAGGCGTGCTCGCTGGGCGTTCGCAGCCTTCTGCCTGGCTGACTTACGTTCCACCTCGCTACGGGCCACGCTGGCCTTAATGCGCGCGTACATGCGCCCGCCGTCGGTGGACAGGTCGGCCTCACCGTTGGCGGTCGTAATGATGAGGCCGCGCTCCTCGGCTCGTTCAATCCAGTCCTCCAGCTGCCGGGGCTGGCGGGTCAACCGGTCCAGGTCCCAGCATACGAGAGCGTCGAATAGGCCCGCGTCGTAGTCCTGCACCATGCGGTCATAGGCCGGGCGGCGAACGGTCCTCTTCGACGCGGAGACGGAGTTATCGACGTATTCCTGCGTTAATGTCCACCCGCGCTCGCGGATGATACGGAGGCAGTCGGCGCGCTGGCGGTCTACGGCCAGGTGCTCGCCTGTAGCGTCGAGGCTGACCCGTAGGTACACGGCAGCGCGGCGGGGGAAATCTCTTCTCATGAAGGAATAGCTTACCCTGAAACGTTGCTCTACGCCGTAACCCGGTGGAATTCAGATTCAATGTCTGAGGGAAGGACGTGAATTGTTCTGTGTGTGGGTGGGCTGTTTCTCACCCAGAAAGATTCCATGAGTGCTATGAGAACCGTTGGGCGTTGTTAGTTGGCAAAGCGTGAATATTGGAGATGTGGATATCGGTCAAGACTGACGTAGCTATCAACGGCCTTGTCGAATTTGATTGACGAACCGTGCGTGCGAGCTGCGAGCGCAGTAAGCAGCGGGTATGCGAAATCCTCATTGTCGCAGGACCAGACACTCACCCGCACTCAACTATGAAGACTCGCTTACGGGTGGTGCGTGAGAAGTTTTGGAATATATATGTTGCCTTATGCTGTTCTGAGACTATGTCAAAGCATGTTGATTGTTGCTCACTCGTCTTCATCTTTCCATTTTATCCAGAAAGAGCTCTCTGAGTTTAAATGTTCGGCTAGTTCGGCGAAGGTGGTTGGTTCGATGGAGGGGAATAGATGGTCAAGAGCTTCTTCGGTAGTCCATTCCGCTGCAGTCCGAATGTACTCGCCTTGGTCCATTGGTAGACCCTCGACAGGAGAGCAAAAGGTGGATGTGAAGTCCGTCAGGTAATCGGATATATCGAGTGGATTCTCGTTTGCTTCTGAATCGGGTAAGTGTTCAGTGTTTGGGTTATCTGACATTGTAGTACCTCTCCAAAGAGACTTGTTTTCGGATTGTCGTTAGATCTATGCACGTCATATCACACGCTCTGTCGATGGATGTCTTGCTGTGGCGTGTTGACCTATCGTTGTGGGGTAGGGGCAAGTTCCTTTGAGAATGGCGGCGCTTCTTTCTGTCAAGTCGGTTGCAGTCATGCTGTGATGCTGAGACTGTCGCAAGGCGATGTAATGTCGCCTCTGATGCAGCAGTACTCCTTATTCGGGGTGTGGCCGAGGCTTGTTGGGAAATTCAAGACATGCACCAAGTCGAGGAGTAGTGACGTGGTGGAGTTTCGGTTCAGCACTTGAGTATTTCCTGATGGTCAGACGCGCCTTCAGTGTTAAAGATGACGGGAACGTGGGATCCGGTGGCCGTAGATCCCCGCCAACTGGACGTCTGTGAGCCCGCAGCAGTAAAACGGCAGGTCAAAGACCTAGCGCCTTTGGGGCTAATGGCGCTCAAGCGGGCGGGTTTACGTGATCTCGCACACACTTGTTCTATAAGTGTCTCGAAACACGTCCGCCAGGCACGGTAAGATTTCTTTGTAAATGTTCGTGAGGACTGGGCTTTTCGCCGTGTCCTTCATCCGCCCTTTCCCCATCCCATTTGCAACGTGAAAGGTCTAAGCATGCAGACATCAATTAGCGGCCTGCTACTGAGGGCAGTGAGATCAAGGCTGACTGGCGTTGCCGTCACCGCCCTGGCGGCCCTGGCCATGGTGGTCCACGGGCTGGCTGCGCCAGCAATGGCCGCTATCAACCCTCAGATTGAGGTGAGCGACCTGAGCCTCACCAAGGTGAACGCTGCCAACGAGGAGCAGAGCGGTGAGCTCTACGTGCAGGGCCTGGCCTTGCTCACATTCAACTGGGATGCCTCGAAAATTACGCCGAAGGAGGGTGACTCCTTCGCAATCAGCTTGCCCGCCGAGTTCAAGTTCCACTCGACCTTTGCGGTACCCATGAAGTATGACGATCAGACGGTGGGTCAGTGCACCGTCGCAGGCGACACTCTGACTTGCGCGTTCGACGCTGGGATCACGCCGCTGGTCCAGGCTGGAAACAAGGACATCCGAGGGACCGGAAAGTTTCAGCTCGGTGTCGTTTCGCACACGAGCAAGGAAGAGCTGCCCTTCATCATCAACCGTGACAAGACCGTCAACGTTGATCTCCCGGGGACTGGCGGCATCCCCAAGTCCACAAGTTCCCTACCGTCCGGACATACAGTTCTACAAGAGCTACGTCGGAGTAATGAAGGAAGGGGACACTGAGACGAACTGGTACTTCAACTTCGGTGGGCCGACCTTCATGAAAGCGCTCGGCGTGACCTTTGATGGCCAGACGGAACAGACCATCACCTTCAAGGATACGCTCGGCGCGGGTATGACTTGCCCGATGACGTCGATCCACCTCACTGCCATCGAATCTGAGGAAAACCCCTCGCAATGGGTCCTTCTGGACAAAGGACCGGAGGCAGGGGCAACGACCGGTGCGCAGGGGACCTTCGAGGTCACTGGTGAGTGCGAGCAGATGGCAGCCGATGGAACGACTCCGATTACCATCGTAGCCAAGGGCCCTTTCAGGGCAAAGACGAACTATTCAATCTCCTACAAGACTCTCTTCGTCGGTGGGACGGCGCTTCCGGGAACCGACTACACCAACACTATTGTGGTTGACGGAACCAAGTTTAGATGGCAGAAGACTACGAATTTCACTGTGGCGGGGTCCGTCGACGTTGAGATGCGGCAAAGGTGAGGGTACCTTCAGCGTCATAAAGACGATCGCCTCCGACTATCTCCAACACGTAGATGCAGATGTCAGCTTCAAGGTGACCTTCGACTACGAGCTTCCTGCGGGCACCACGGTAGACAACTACCCGAAATGGACGCCGCCTACGAATGAAGACCAGAGCAGCACGCTCAATTCTGACAAGCGCACCGGCACGGCCACGATGGTTGTCAAGCGGGGCCAGGAGACTAGCTTTGCTACGCCGTTCCCAATGGGTACGACGATCACCAACCTGCGTGAGGACACCTCGACGGCCAACCCCACTCTGCCTGCGGGCTATGTGTGGAAGGACCCGAAGTTCACCATCGGCACCGATGCTGGCACGAGCCTGACGATCGAAGACCAGAAGATCACGAAGGTCAACCTGTTGAATACCGTCGGAGCTGCCGACAATGAATTCCAAGTGATCAAGAAGCCAGCGGCGCCGAGGGGGTGGACGCGAAAAAGTACTCCTTCACGTACACGTGCACCCTTCCGGACAAGACCGAGAAAAAGGGGCAGATCACGGATGTCTTGGGTAACTCGACCCCCGTGTCCAGCCCTGAAAAGTTTCCGGTCGGCACCACCTGCGAGGTGACTGAGGACACTGCAGTGGCCGGTATTGACGGTTACACCCTCGACCCGACCGGCCACGATGTCCAGACCGTGACGATCGGCCTGGTTAGCGAACCGACGGTCGCCGCCACCTTCACCAACACCTACACGCTCAACAAGGGTTCCTTCTCGGTGAAGAAGGTCACGGAGGGCGCTGCCTTTACTGGTGCCGACAACACCTTCAACGTGCAGTACGCGTGCACGCACGACTCGGTGGCGCTCACTGAGGAACAAAAGGCTGGCACCCTGACGCTGACTGGTAACGGCACCGCAGTCCAGAGCCCCTCCCTTCCCTTCGGTACTTCCTGCACCATCAAGGAGAACGCCGACACCGCGCAGCGCGCAGGATATGCCGTGGCCACGGCATACTCCGCGGGCCAGGTAACCGTGGCGACCGCGACACCGAACCCTGAGGTGACGGTGACTAACACCTATACGCCTCTCAAGGGTGGTTTCGTGATCTCCAAGACCGTGGATGGTGACGGGGCCGAGCTAGCCAAGGACGCGCGTTTCACCTTCGACTACACGTGCACTCCGACCTCCGGCGTCGCCCAGGTGAAGGGAACGGTAGTTGTCAAGGGCGGCGAGAACCACGCTGTCTCTGATGTCCCCGTCGGTTCGTGCTCCGTCTCCGAGCGTGATGCCACTATCAATGGTGCCAGCCTGAGTACTGTTCTCACAGTTGACGGCTCTGCCAACGGTGTGAACAACGGTACTGCGGTCTTCAATGTGTTGGACAGCGCTACCGTCAAGGTTGCTGCCACCAACACCTACGTGCGTGATCGTGGCTCCTTCTCAGTCGCGAAGGCGGTTGTGGGCGGTCAGGATTCTTTCGTGCAGGACACGTTCGTTTTCGACTACGTGTGTGCGGATGGCACCGAGGGGGCGCCTTGACGTTCCGGGTGATGGCACGATCGTGGAGGGTCCGCGAGTGCCTACGGGCACGGCATGCACGCTGAGTGAGCGCGCTCAGACGGCAAACCGCGACGGTTATACGGTTGCGTCTGAGCTTTCCAATGACGGTAAGGTCACCATCACTGACAAGGACGTGGTCGTTGCCGTGAAGGCGACGAACACGTACACGCCGGTGCCGACGCCGAAGCTTCCCGCCAAGCCGCTGGCCAAGACAGGCGCTTCGAACGTCGTCGTGGTCGCCATTGTCGTTTCCTTGCTGGTAGGGGCCGGTGGTGCCCTTATCGCGATGAAGCGTCGCCGTCGCGATCTTTGATATCGCTGAGCCGCGGCGGCTGTTAACAGCTTGCTGAGGCAAAGAGTGAGCGCCCTCATCCCACTGCACGGGGATGGGGGCGCTCGCCTGCGCGTCTGGAATACTGGTCGGTCAATGAATTGAACGCGTTGGAGCTTCAGTCAGCCCGCGGGGAGCCGTCCGGGAGATGAGGGAAGAATGAATAGTCTTCAAGAGACTTGCGAGCCTGCAATTGTCTCGAGGTAGTGTGCTTTCCTTTTGCTGGCGCCGAGATTGTTGAGCGCTCTGAGCGGTTCTTCATCGGGTGCGTTGTTTCCACGCTCGAAACCGCAGCCAGGGATTGTCGTTGTTTCTGGGAGGCGGACTCGCCCCTGCGGTAGGAAGCGATCGGCCAAGCCGTTTTCGCGCGACTCGGCTGGAAAGATCATCAGCTGTTCCAAGCGAAGCGCAGATGTGCGGTGCTCATCCTGGGCGTGCTGGGGAGCGTATCGAGGCCTTAGGGAATCCTCCTCAATGCGGCTACCGACGAGAAAGGGCAGCCCGGCTTTACCTACCGCATGAGTGGCAACTGCATCAGCGCGACGACGCTCGACCTGGACCGCCCCTTCGAGGAGATCCATGTGCACTTGGATGGGATCGTCGAGGAGTATTTCCCCGGGGAGTGACCCGTGCCCGCACGTTCAACGGACGAGGCCGGGGTTGAGTGTGCACATCCGTGCGGTAATGGGAATGCGGGTGGGAGGATTTGCGTGATGGTTGCGCAGCATTGTTGGTGTTTCGTGTCGGTTCTGAGCGTATCCTCAAAGGCAAGGACTACGTGATGGAAGACGGAGACGTCGAGCAATCGCGTGCGTTCGCTTGTTCGGGCAGACCCGCGCCGTTCGTGGTGAGGGCAGTCGTGATGTGTGACAACCTGCGCAGTAGTGGTCCAGAAGGGGTTGAGATCGTTGACTACCACTAGAGTTGCTCCGATTCACCCGGGTGAAGTCCTTATGGAGGACTTCATTGAGGGCTTCGGAATCACGTAGCACAAGCTCGCCGTCGCTATCAGTGTTCCGCCCCGTCGTATCAACGAAATCGTCCATGGGAAGCGGGGCATTACGGCCGACACTGCGATGCGTCTCTCTCGCTACCTCGGCGCAACCCCGGGATTCTGGATGAACCTGCAGATGCGCTACGAGCTTGACCGTGCTGAAGATGCACTGGGGGATACGTTGAGCGGAAGCGTTCCGCTTACGACGGTGGAAGTCGCCTAAACGCCTCAGTCTGACGAGGCAGTGGCCGGGTCGCGCGAGAGCGTGGCCCGGCTTTGCTGTTGGGGACTCGTGTGCGTAAATCGTGTCGCCTGTCACCCGGGTGGTAGGGTGTGGCCATGACGACGGATAGCCAGTACTCATGGCTGTGCTTCTCAAGGAGTTGATGATGCAGACGACGGCTCTCGGCGATGACGGTGTGCAGACCGTGCGCTACTGGCTCTATGCCCCCGGCCGGGGAGCCTGCATGTGGGACGAGTTCTATGAGCGTGGAATTATGGGGCTCGCGTGGGGCGAGATAGGGGATCTGACTGCCTACGCACATAAGGAAGATCTGAAGGCACAGATGCTCCAGACCTATCCCGAAAACGGTACCCAGAAGAACGACATTCACGCCCTGTGGCAGTTTGCGAACGAGATGAAGCCGGGTGATGTCGTTTTCGTGAAGAAGGGACGTTCAGAGATTCTCGGGCGAGGAATTGTTGCGGGTGACTACGTCTTTGATCCGGAGGGCGGCCACTACCCGAACTGTCGGGAGGTCCGCTGGATGTCCGCAGGAAACTGGACAATCGACGAACGACTGGCAATGAAGACCCTCACCGAAATCACCGACTACCCTGAACTCCTTTCTCGCATTGAGATGTTCTTCGAGGACAGTGACGACGACGTTGAGAGTGAGGAACAGCTAGTAATCTTCCCGGAGTACTCCGCCCGGCAATTCCTCAACGAGGTCTACATGTCCGAGGAACGCTACGAAGCGATCGTGGGCCTGCTGCGCACGAAGAAGAACATCATCCTGCAGGGCGCACCGGGCGTCGGTAAAACCTATGCAGCCAAGCGCCTCGCCTACTCGATGATGGGCGTCAAGGACGTTTCGCGCGTCAAGCTCGTTCAGTTCCACCAGAGCTACTCCTACGAGGATTTCATCGAGGGGTATCGTCCCTCTGGCGCGGGGTTCGAGCTTGTCAAGGGTGCGTTCTATTCATTTTGCAAGAAGGCCACCGACGACGAGGAGAACGCATATTTCTTCATCATCGATGAGATCAACCGCGGCAACCTCTCCAAGATTTTCGGCGAGCTGTTCATGCTCATCGAGAGCGATAAACGCGGACCGAAGAACAAACTTCAGCTCCTCTACTCCCGCGAGCTCTTCTACGTGCCTCGCAACGTCCACATTATCGGCATGATGAACACGGCGGACCGCAGCCTCGCCATGCTCGACTACGCGCTGCGCCGCCGCTTCGCCTTCGTTGAACTGTGCCCCGCCTTCGACTCCGACGGCTTCCGTGACTACTGCTCCGGCCTCGATAATCCGAGGTTCGAGGCCCTGGTGCGTGAGGTGGAATCCCTGAACCGTGCGATCGTCGAGGATGAGTCTCTCGGCGAGGGTTTCTGCATCGGACACAGCTACTTCTGCAACATGGACGCCGACTCCTGCACTGACGCGGCCCTGACCTCGATCGTGGACTACGAGCTCATCCCGATGCTCAAGGAATACTGGTTTGACGAAACCGGCAAGGTCCGCGAGTGGAGCGACAGGCTGCGCAGGACGCTGCGGTGATTCGCGTCCGCAACGTCTTCCACATGCTCGCCTACGCCTTCTCGGCGCTGCGCGAGCAGGGCTACCGTGCCGTGGCCACGGAGGACTTCGACAACGCGGCCGAACTGTGCGCCGCCATCCTCGAGAGAGGCGTCTCCCTGCAACTCAAACGAGGCCTCGGGCAGGAATACGTCAGCCGGACCGAGGCGCGCTCCTCCCTGCGCGGCAAAATCGAGGTCACAGAGTCCGTGAAATCGCAGGCGATCCTGCGTCGCCAGCTCGTGTGCTCCTACGATGAGTTCAGTATCGACACGACGATGAACCGCGTCATCAAGGCGACGGTTGCGCTGCTCGTGCGCTCGGACATCTCGAAGGCGCGCAAGAAGAGCCTGAAGAAGCTCATGGTTTTCTTCGCGGACGTGCCTGAGATCGACCTGCACGCGGTCGACTGGAACATGCGCTATGACCGTAACAACCGCACCTACCGCATGCTGATGGCGGTGTGCTGGCTCGTCGTCAAGGGCCTCCTCCAAACCCAGAGCGACGGCACCACGCGCATGATGGATTTCTTCGACGAGCAGCGCATGAGCCGCCTCTACGAGAAGTTCATCCTCGAGTATTACCGCAAGGAGCACCCCCGTTTGAACGCCAGTGCGTCCTTCATCGACTGGGCGCTCGACGACGGGGTTTCGGACGGCCTGCCCGCCATGCGCAGCGACATCACGCTGAGCGTTCGCGGCCGCGCGCTCATCATCGACGCGAAGTACTACGCGTCCACGATGCAGAGCAACTTCGACAAGAGGACCGTGCATTCGGGGAACCTCTATCAGATCTTCGCGTACGTGAAGAACAAGCAGATTGCGTTCGAGCGAGCGTGGGAGAGCGTGGAGGTATCGGGCATGCTCCTCTATGCCGCCACCGACGAGGACATCCAGCCCGACGCCACCTACCGCATGAGCGGCAACCGCATCAGCGCGACGACGCTCGACCTGGACCGCCCCTTCGAGGAGATCCGTGTGCAGTTGGATGGGATCGTCGAGGAGTATTTCCCCGGGGAGTGACCCATGGCCTTACGTTCAACGGACGAGGCCGGGGTTGGGTGTGCACATCCGTGCGGTTCTGGGAATGCGGGTGGGAGGATTTGCGTGATGGTTGCGCAGCATTCTTGGTGTTTCGTGTCGGTTCTGCGCGTACCATGAGGGGGAAGGGCGCGCTCCCAAGGGTGGGTGCGCGTCGGAGGACACCTCACCGTGGAGGCACACACACCATGAAGGTCCCACCCCTATCCGAGCGACCCGTCACCGAGGAAGAGGAACAAGCCGTCCTCGCCCCGCCGTCACGCCGCAAGAAGCGCTCCATAGCGGCCACACGAGCAGCGCTCCGCCCGTGGGCGATCGGCATCGGTCTTACTGTGCTGGTCGCTGTGGCAGCTGTTGCTGCCTACAGGCTGGGCGCGGGCATCGCCTCGTGGAATGAGAACCCTAGCGCCGCGGCGACGCCCACGGTTTATCCGGCGCCCGCACCAACCGCGTCGACTGAGCCCGCCATGTCGGGCGGCTATGAGATCGGCCCCGACGGAGTCCTCGTACGCCCCGCCCAGTACGCGGCAGACACCTACACCAAGCCGGAGCTACCCGAAGAAGCCAAGGAGAACACCGAACGCGGAGCCGAAGCAGCTGCAGAGCACTTCCACGCACTAATGGGATACACCTGGAATACTGGCGACATAAAGCCTTTACAAGAACTTTCGGATCCATCTTCTGAATTTCCTCATCTTACGTACGCGACGTATCCAATTTGTATGCGAATGGTTGGGCCTACGGAAGCACCTCTGAAATCGTTCACGTACTGAAAGTTGAGCCAATTGCTGCGAATGGACGTGACATTCCACCGAACACGATCGTTGTCGCTTTTCAAATAAAATCCACAGACGGAACGATTTGCCACGGGCAGAAGATTCATTCAAATGACAAGGAGTATGAGTCAACACTTGTTCTATTTATGACTTGGACAGGCGAACGATGGGTTGAAACTCAAGGATCGGTGCAACCTAATGATGAGTAACAACATTCGACGCTCCACAAAAGTACTAGTGGGATTAGCGCTCATATCACTTTCCTACCTCACTCCACATGCGGCACTAGCTGACGATGAGACTGGACCTTACAGGCAGCGATCAGATGCACAAGGTAGTTCTGTGGAGACAGTCGTACAACAACTTTTACGCTCGTCAGACCCCCAGTACAGTCAGCCAACTGTCTTCAATGCAAACGACGACAAGAACCGACTGACAGCTCAAGCAAATCCTGCGTCAAGAAGCCGAGCCATACGTCGATTGGGCGCACTGCGCTGCTGACTCGCAGGACCCTGATGTCCCTGACTATCAGCGTGTTGCTGTCTGCGCTTATCCACCCCCGGAGCATGGAGAAGACACAAATCCCCAACGACTTCCCTCAACTAGAGAGATTCTCTTGTCTGCAGCGAACCTTATCAACGCCGACGGCGCGGGCCTCCACAAGAGGCCCGAAGGGGTGTCTTACACGAACAAGCACATTCCCACGCTCGTTGCCGCTACGCACCCCACGCAGGCTCACACCGTCACGCTGTTGGGGCATGACATTACGGTGACTCTGACGGCCACGTCCTACACGTGGAGCTGGGGAGATGGAACCCCGGATCTGACCACGACCTCGCCGGGGATGCCCTGGCAAGAAGGCATGGACCCCAACACGGACCCCGCCCTGCTCCGCCACTACTACAAGGCGCCCAACGGATGGAAGTCCTTCCTGGACGGGCCCTACCCCTCCGCCACGCGCACCATCACGCTCACCACAACCTGGGCGGGCACGGCCACCAACCCCTTCACGGGTGACACCCAGACCATCAACGGCCTGGTCACCACCACGGAAACGACCGGACCGTTCCCGCTGGGCCAACTCATCGTCAACAACACCGACACCTCAGAAGAAAAACAAGGGCACTAGACGGTTGTACGGTTAATCGCTGAATCGGACTAGATCCGTAGCGACGGGATGATCGTGTCGTTTGCCTTATAGGTGAATGAAGCTGCCGGCCCAATCGGGTGGGAAACCCATCTCGGTGACTGACCGTTGAACGAGTCGTTCGTAATCGTCGTGCACCAAGTCGCTCAGTTTGGCTGCCCAGCTAGTGCCGGGTGAGATGTTATGCAGCATGAAACCCATGACGAGAAGAGCGCCAAAGACTTTGTCGCTCTGGCCCTCGGGAAGTGACTTCAAACTGTCGATTGTGCGAAATGCGACGGTTGATGCCGGCAGAAGGTTCCTGTTGAACAGACGTCCGTGGTGAGCACAAACATTACGTACGACTGTCAGCTGCTCGCACCATCGAGCTAGGGGGATCACGCGTGTAGTAGTTCTTCCGGTGCTTTCCCCTCAATGCCATAGGCTCGACGGCAAATCCGAAGCTACGTGATATCTCGTGTTGTGCGTTGACAGGGAGCCCGGCGTAGAGCTTCGAGATATCAGCGAAGTCGAGCGTTTCAGCGAGTACCCAAAACGGGTACCCTTCGTACTTGTCTGCGTAGTGTCTGATTGCGGCATTGTTGCCCTCAGCGCGCTGGATGCGCCTGCGAGCAGTTTTCAGCCACGTATTGTGGTCGAAGTCTGCGCGGAACAGGTTCTTGTCTTGATATGCCAGTGGTCCATGGGTGACGATCCACTCGCCGACACGCGTGCGCAATGCGATTTCAATGCGTTCGATACCATCATGGACGAGGGTTCGTAGCTTGCGGTCGAACTCGTACAAGCCGGTTACTTCACTGAAGGTTGCCCCCGGTACGAAGGTGTCGGCGCGGACAGGCATTCTGGTGTCCGACTGCAGTTGCTCGCGATAGGGGTACCAGTAGCCGGACAATCGGTAGTAGGAAACACTACGAAGCCACTGGCGCGCGAGATCGATATCCACCTGCATGCCGCGCTCAGACAAGATGTGGATCTGTTCATCGACAGTAGTCGGATCTTTGACCTGCTCGTCCATACCATCTGACCTTCCAGATAGAAATCCAGCCCGTCCGCTCCGAGGGAGCGGCGGGCTGAACGGTTACCTGAAGTTTACAACGTCGTTCGTTTCGGACTCAAGTCTCCCTGCCTGTTACGCGCGAACTCACACGCTCAATGGACGAGGCCGGGGTTGGGTGTGCACATCCGTGCGGTTCTGGGAATGCGGGTGGGAGGATTTGCGTGATGGTTGCGCAGCATTCTTGGTGTTTCGTGTCGGTTCTGCGCGTACCATGAGGGGGAAGGGCGCGCTCCCAAGGGTGGGTGCGCGTCGGAGGACACCTCACCGTGGAGGCACACACACCATGAAGGTCCCACCCCTATCCGAGCGACCCGTCAACGAAGAAGAGGAACAAGCCTTCCTCGCCCCGCCGTCACGCCGCAAGAAGCGCTCCATAGCGGCCACACGAGCAGCGCTCCGCCCGTGGGCGATCGGCATCGGTCTTACTGTGCTGGTGGCTGTGGCATGTGTTGTTGCCTACAGGCTGGCCGCGGGCATCGGCTCGTGGAGCGAGAAACCCAGCGCCGCGGCGACCCCCACGGTGCATCCAGCGCCCGCACCAACCATGTCGACTGAACCCCCGATGTCAGGCGGCTATGAGATCGGCCCCGACGGGGTCCTCGTGCGCCCCGCCGAGTTCGCCACGGACACGTACACGAAGCCCGAACTACCCGAAGAAGCCAAGGAGAACACCGAACGAGGCGCGGAACTCACTGCTGAGTACGTCATCGAGACACTCAGCTACGCATGGAACACAGGAGACACGCAGCCCTTCGCTGATATCACAGAATCTGGAGCTAAGTTTCATGATTCAACCATCGACAGTATCAATGCCGTTTATACAAATGGATGGGTTTACGGAAATACCTCATCGGTCGCGAGTATTGTGTCAGTCGAACCAATTACAGACACAAAATGGAATGCCCAGCCCAACACGATAGGTGTCATTTTCAAAGTAACAACTATTAACGGAACAGCCTGCATGGGTAAGCAGATCGTTGTCAGCGATTCCCCATTCGACATTAGATTTGTTCTATTCATGACATGGAAAGATGGTCATTGGGTTGCCACTGAAGGGAGTGTATCGGACTATGAGGAAAATTAGTTGGATCGCTCTTGGAATTATAATTCTTCCCGCGATCAGTCTATGCACCAATGTACCCACGGCAAGAGCTGATGATATCTCCAACCCATCGTCCGCCTCATGTTCCGGCGGTGGATCATGGCAATTTGGATTATGCAGGACTGGACAACAAGACGCCGCAGAAGTATACGGAAACGATCATCAACCACGGCAGACTCCCGGGCAACAACAACCATCGAGCAATCCATCGACGGTCAACGACCAGAGGGCTCATCTCACTGCTGATGCAACAGCAGCTCCAGAGGCACAGCGTTTCTGGAATTGGGCAAGGTGCGCGTCAGTATCCATTGGAACCGCTCCCAATGACGGTCATGTATCGGACGAGGACTGTTCTATACCATTTGATCCCGTCACTGGAACCGTCACGCGAGCCCCCGCGCAACTGCCCACGACTCGCGACCTTCTCCTCGCGGCGGCAACAATTATCCACGCCGACGGCGCAGGCCTCCACAAGCGACCCGAAGGGGTCTCGTACACGAACAAGCACATTCCTACGCTCGTTGCCGCTACGCATCCCACGCAGACCCACACCGTTACGCTGTTGGGGCACGACATCACGGTCACCCTCACGGCCACGTCCTACACGTGGAGTTGGGGGGATGGGACCCCGGACTTGACCACGACATCGCCGGGGATGCCCTGGCAGGAGGGCATGGACCCCAATACTGATCCCGCCCTGATTCGCCACTATTACAAGGCGCCGAACGGGTGGAAGTCTTTCCTGGACGGGCCCTACCCTTCCGCTACGCGCACTATCACGCTCACCACAACCTGGGCGGGCACGGCCACCAACCCCTTTACGGGTGACACCCAGACGATCAACGGCCTGGTCACTACCACTGAGACGACGGGCCCGTTCCCGCTCGGCCAGCTCATCGTCAACAACACCGACACCTCAGAAGAAAAACAAGGGCACTAGAACGTCGAGCAGATGCGAATCTACGCCACCACCATGGCCGCCGTCCCCGCGCACATGACGGCGAGGCCGAGCAGGTAGCGCGGCGTGAAACGCTCGTGAAACGCCACGGCCGACACAGCGACGGTCACGAGGATCGACAGCTTGTCGATGGGCACCACGACCGAGGCAGGCCCATCCTTCAGCGCGTGGTAGTACGCCAGCCACGACGCGCACGTCGCAGCACCCGACGCGACGATAAACGCCAGCTCGCGGCCGGGGACCGACCGAACCTCGCTCAGGCGCCCCTGCACGCCCACAATCACCCACGCCATCGCCAACACCACCAGCGTGCGCACCGCCGTCCCCAGCGTCGGATCAACCCCCGAAATGCCGACCTTCCCGAGGATCGACGTCAGTGCCGCGAACAGCGCGGATGCGAGCGCGAACGTCAGCCAGCTGCCACCCCCGCGCAGCGCACGTGGCAGGCCCGACAGGTCGGAGGGTTCCACCATCAGAAGCGTTCCCGCCGTGATCGCAACAATCCCGCCCGCGCTCCACAAACTCACCGGCTCGCCCAGCAGGACGAGCGCGAGGATGATCGCGAGGACCGTCGACAGCTTGTCGATCGGCGCCACGCGGGACACGTCCCCTCGAGACAACGCTGCGAAATAGCACAGCCACGAGGCCCCCGTCGCCAACCCGGACAGCACCAGGAACAGCGCAGAAGTCCCATCGATAGACGCAACGCCGGAGGCCGCTCCGGTCAGCGCCGCCATGCCCCACGCCCCCGCGGCCACGACAACCGTGCGCAGCGCCGTCGCGACCGTCGAACTCGTCGAGGCGACGCCCGCCTTCGCGAGGACGGCAGTCAGCCCCGCGAACAGGGCTGACAAGCAGGCGGTGAGGATCCACATGAGACCAGCCTAGGCCCGACGCTGACGTCCGTGCACCTGAGAATAATGACGGTGTGTCATGGGCACCAGATCGCAAAATATGTAGGCTATAGTTGTCGCGTATCTAGGCCTCGTGGTGGGGTAACAACGGAGTGTAAAGGAATGACATGTGGGGCAGTCTCAACAAACCGGGTTCTCATGGCGAAAACGATGGAAATCGGCGGGACATGCAGCCTGAAGCAATCGGTGGGGAGTTGACGGCTGATCAACGGAGCGAGGCTGAACGGCATGCGGTCGAATTCCTGAAGAAGGTTGTGCGCGTGCCCGGCGTGCGCATCAACCGCGACGACTTCCTGCGCCAGGAACTGCGTGAGCGTGGCGTGCACGAAGAAGTGATTCGGAGGGCGATCGCTACCAACCCTGCCTTCGCTGGCATCCCGCTAGCTGAACTCGATAGGCTGGCTGAGCAAGTTATCTCCTACGAGACAAACAAGTCGGCAGCAATATCCTTTGCTGCGGGTATTCCCGGCGGCTTCGCGATGCTTGGCACGATCCCCGCTGATCTTACGCAGTACTACGTGCATGCTTTCAGGATCGTGCAGAAGCTTGCATACCTCTACGGATGGCGTGAATTACTTGGAGCGAAGGAAGAGGTGGACGACGAGACGATTGGTATCATCGCTATTTTCTTTGGCGTGATGCTCGACGTTGAAGAAGCAGCTATGTCTCTTTCCTCTTTCGCCAGTTCGACTGTGATGGACACAGTCAAAAAGCAAGTGACCAAGCAATTCCTGATGAAGACCTCGTGGTATCGGGCTGTCAAAAAGACCCTGCAATATATCGGCCTCAATCTCACTAAGAAAGCTTTCACTCAGGGATTCTCGAAGGTACTCCCCGTCATTGGCGGAGTTGTGTCGAGCGGCTTGACTTTTATGTCGCTTCAGTCGCAGTCTTCTCGACTGAAGAATCACCTGCGCGAGCTTCCTCCTCCCGGAATTGATGCCGAGATGTGGAAGCGGGGCATCACGACAGCGAACTCTGTTGAACAGGAACAGGGCATCGTGGGAGCTGTTGATGCCGCTTTCCAAGGGAGAGTGGGAATCGCTGCGGTTGGCGTGGTGAGTGCTGCATCGGGTGTCACCAGTGGTGTTAAGGGACTCTTCGGGCGCCGCAAGTAACGCGCCACCGACGAGGCCGGGGCCGTACCGCGCGCATCAGCGGCACCCAGCCCCGGCCTCGTTACCGTGTATACCCCGCCACTGTTTCCCATTCTCGCGCGCCCGGGGGCGGGGAAACCTGCCACGATATGCGGGTGAATGAGACGATCGAACCGGCCCTGGCCTCGTCCATGACGGAGGCGGGCCCGCTGATCCTGCAGGCTTTCGCCTGGGACATGGTGCCGGACGCCAGCCACTGGCGCTACCTCGCCGAGCACGCCCAGGCGATCGCGGACCTTGGCGTCACCATCATCTGGCTGCCGCCCGCCTACAAGGGCCACAAGGGCATCAACGACGTCGGCTACGGCGTCTACGACCTGTACGACCTTGGCGAGTTCGACCAGAGGGGCTCCGTGCCCACGAAGTACGGGACGAAGGACGAGTACCTGGCCGCCATCGAGGCCCTGCACGAGGCGGGAATCGCCGTGTGCGCCGACATCGTCCTCAACCACCGCATGGGCGCCGACGCGACCGAGACCGTGCGAGCCACCCCGATCAACCCCCAGAACCGCCACGAGGCCATCGGGGAGCCCGAGACGATCGAGGCGTGGACCCACTTCACGTTCCCGGGGCGCGCGGGCGCTTACTCGGCCTTCACGTGGGACTGGACGTGCTTCCACGGCATCGACTGGGATGAAGCCACGAAGCGCAACGGACTGTGGCTCTTCGAAGGCAAGCAGTGGAACGAGTCCGTCGACACCGAGTTCGGCAACTTCGACTATCTGATGGGCTGCGACGTGCACGTCACCGACCCCCGCGTCAGCGAAGAGCTGGACCGCTGGGGCAAGTGGTACGTCGAGACGACCGGCGTGGACGGGCTGCGCCTCGACGCCGTCAAGCACGTGGGATCGGACTTCTACGCCCGCTGGCTCGAAGACCTGCGCGCCTCCACCGGGCGCCGCCTACCCGCCGTCGGCGAGTACTGGAGCGGCGACGTGCGCGAGCTCGAGGACTACCTGGAGCGGGTCCCCAACGTCATGCTCTTCGACGTCCCCCTGCACTACCACCTCCACCAGGCCTCGGCCTCGGATAGCAATGTGGACCTGGCGCGCCTGTGGGAGAACACGCTGACTGCCTCCCATCCGGACAAGTCAGTCACCTTCGTCGAAAACCACGACACGCAGCCCGGCCAGTCCCTGGCCTCCACGGTCGCCCCCTGGTTCAAGGCGGCCGCCTACGCCCTCATCCTCTTCAACGAGGCCGGGGTTCCCTGCGTGTTCTGGGGTGACCTTCTGGGTTCCCCCGAGTCCGACGACCTGCCCGCCGTGCGTGAGCTGCCGGTCCTCATGAGTATCCGAGCCCGCGCGGCTGTCGGCCCGCAGCACAGTGCTTTTGATCATCCCGACGTGGTGGGCTTTGCCCGCGAAGGCAAGGACGAGATCCCCGGCTCCGGCTGCGCCGTCATCCTCTCCGATCGAATGGCCGCTGAGAAGACCCTCTACGTGGGAACACGCCACGCAGGCCAGGCGTGGGAGTGCATCATCGGTGACCACCCGTCCGTGCTCGTCGCGGATGACGGGACCCTCACGGGCGTGGTCAGCGACGGCGGCCTCAGCGTCTACGTGCCCCGCAGCAATGCGTAGAGCATTGGCGCAGCGCGTCGGGCAGTGACCGTATAACGAACCTCGGCCTCGTCCGAAAAGACGAGGCCGAGGAACGTTTCTGTGCGAGCGTTACTCGCTCGCGCCACCCAGTGCGGGGATGCGCTCGATCTGCTCCTTGAAGAAGGACTCGGACGCGGAAATGAAACGGTCGATGTTGATCGACACCTGCGCGTCAGTCATGCCGTAGCGAGACGAGACGAACTGCTCGGCGCACACGCGCTGCGTGCCGTCGTCCAGCGTCGCCACGTAGACCTTGGGCCACTTGGTGGCCGCGTTCCAGTCGTTGCACGCCTGGATGAGGCGCGGGCGCAGCTCCATCGACACATCCTCGCGGATGCCGCCCCACATGCTCAGGTCCGCTCCGTCGTCGATCACGGAGAACACGTAGTAGCCGTTCGTGAAGCCCGTGCGCAGGCGATTGTCCTCAACGTCGTACCTGTAGTCGTTGCGCTCGAAGAAGTCGATAAGTGCACGCATGTCGAGGGGACGTACGACTGTGCGACGCTCGAGGGCGCGCTTGCACTCCTCGATGACCTGCGGAGCGTCCTCGTGGGTCGGGTCCATCGCGAGGCACTGCTCCAGGTACGTCATGGCACTTTCCTCCTCGTCCTGCCAGTACAGGGCGGTGCCGATGCGGTAGTACCACTGCGGGTCTGCCATGCCCTCGGCCTCAACGCTGCGCAGCAGCTCCACCGCGTGCTTGATGTGTTCCTGGAAAGAATCCATGTAGGGCTGAGCGTAATTGATGTAGGCGCGCGCCAGCAGGCTCGTCAGCTCGTAGTCCATCGCGGCCGGGGGCTGGCCCTCGATGAGTGCGATGATCTTCTGGTGTTCCTTCTCCTCATGGAGAAGAGCGATCTGGTTGATGAGCGACTCACGAGATTCCACGGAAGCTCCTTCGTATCGAGGCCGAATCTGACTACCAGGTCACAAGCATAACAGGGGACGCGGCGGCGCTACAGCCTCGCACGAGGCCCTCACTGTGTAGTGTTGGTGAGTTAGCGACCGCGAGAGAAACGGGGAGAACATGTCTGACGATCTGCGTGCACGCATGAGCGAGTCCGACGCCGCCCATTGGGACGAAATCCAGCGGTGGAAGGACGTGCAGATGCGCCCGATCCGCCCCCGAGTCATCTCCCAGCGCGTCCGCTCGGCGGCCCTCGCGCCCCTGGGTAAAGGCGGTGTCCATCGCGCGCAAGGTGCCCGGCGGCGAGGCGCTGACCCGAACCGTGTCCTCCGCTGCCCTCGGCCTCGTCGAGCTGGCAGCCTCCGCATCCGAGGCCTCGGTGCGCCGCAAGCGCATCCTCAAGGCCTATCGTTCCGCGGGCTTTGACGTGCGGACCCTGCAGGACATCCGCTCTCTGACGCTCGACGACGTCCTCACCGTCAAGCCCCGCCTGAGCCTGGCCTATTCGACGACCGCGGCCGCCGAGGGCGCGGTGAGCGGCGTCTTCGCCTCGGGTGGTTCCGTTGCCGCAGTGCTTGGCATGGGCGTGGCTTCCGCCCCGGGAGTGGGCGTCACGGCCTCGGCGATCGCCGTTGATATCACGAGCTTCCTGGCTGCCGCGACCCGCCTCGTTGCGCACACGGCCGCGTACTACGGCTACGACTCGGAGGACCCGACTGAGCGACTCTTCTCCACGATGGTGCTCTCACAGCGATCGATCCGATGGGCAGCGGTCGTGATTTCGTTGTTGAAAAGCAGACGACGATGCTGGCCTTCAATAAGGTGATGCGCGACCTCGCCCGGCGCGGTTCGCTCGACGGCCTCGGCGGCAACGTGGTCGTGAGCGCGATGAACTCCCTCTTCAGTGCGATGGGCGTGCGCCTGGCATCCCGTAAGCTCGCGCAGATCGTCCCCGTCGCGGGCGTCGTCGTGAGTGCCGGGCTCAATGCCGCCCTGATGCGCACCATCGGCGAGACCGCCGATCACCTGTATCGCGAGCGTTTCCTCGCCGAACGCTACGGCCGCGTGGAGCCTGGCGACGGTGCCTCCACGGACCTGGTGAGGCCTGCCGATACCCAGGAGCTGAGCGCAGACATCGCGCGCTACGTGGAGATCGCCGAGGCCGAGAGCCGCCCGTAGGGGAGCGGCAGTCTCGCTCCCGCGGTTCCATGAAGTTGCGATTGTCGGCCGTGTAGGCTGGGGGTATGCCGGATTGTTCAGAAGAAGCGGACAGCGAAGCTGACGACATGCGTCAGCGCATGACCGGTGACGATCGTGCGCAGTGGGATGCGATCCAAGAATGGAAGGCTGCTCAGATCAGCCCGCGCAGTCCTCGCGTCATCACTCAGCGCATCCGTTCGTACGTGCTCACCCCTTTGAAAAAAACGGTCGACCTCGCGCGCAAGGTGCCCGGCGGGGCAGCGATTGCGGACAAGACCTCATCGGCTGTCCTGGGGCTCGTCGAGAAGACAACGTCAGCCGCCGAATCCTCAGTTCCGCGAAAGCGAATTGTGAAGGCGTATCGCCGGGCGGGCAACGACATCGAGTGCCTCGAGGACATTCGAAACCTCAACCTGGCCGAGATCCAATCGGTCAGGCCCCACCTGAAGGTCGGATACGCCGTTGCTACCGCGACCGAGGGAGCGGTGAGCAGCATATTCGCGACGGGAGGGTCGGTCGCTGCTCTCCTCGGTCTGGGCATCGCATCGGCGCCCGGTATCGGCGTGATCGTGGGGGCGATCGGCCTCGATATCGCGACGTTCTTGGCTTCCTCTGCGCGCCTCGTGTCCCACACGGCTGCCTACTACGGCTATGACACGAAGGACCCAGCTGAAAAGCTGTTTTCCGCGATGGTTTTATCCCAGGCGATCGCCCCGCGTAGCACTGTTGGTGACCATGCCGTCGAGAAGGAGACCTCGATGCGCATGTTCAACAAGGTGGTACGTAAGCTCACCAAACGCGGATCGATGGAGAGCATCGGGAACAATGCGCTGACGGCGTCCGTGAACTCCTTGTTCGCGGCACTGGGCGCGCGTCTCGTCGGCCTGAAGATGGCGCAGATCCTGCCGATTATCGGCATCATCATCGGCATGGCCCTCAACGCATCCCTCATCCGTACCATCGGGGTGACAGCGGACAACCTCTACCGAGAGCGCCTCCTGTTGGAGCGCTACGGACAGGATGAAGCGGATGTAGAGGCCGAGGCCACGTCCGATGGCGCAGATAGTCCGGATGATCTGGATGAGGAGCTCGCGCACTACGTCGAGTTTGCCAAAGGTCGAGAGCCGCCTATAGGCGCTCCCCGGCGCTCGGTTAGCTGCGCGAGTTCCAGTTCTGCCAGTCGTTCCAGTCATCCTCGTCCTGCGCGTCGACTGAAATCATCGGCGCGTGAGAGGACTCGATCGGCTCATCGATCTCGGGTTCGGGCGCGGTGGCGGCCTCGTTGCGCTTCTTGCGGCGCTTGCCCCAGTCCCCACAGCCTGCGGCGCTTCTGTCACCTTCCTGCTCGCGCGGGGCTTCCTTCTTCTGGGAGATTTCCGCGTTCCAGTCCTCTTGGAAGGGGTCGCAGCGGCCGGCGCCTGGAAGGCGGCAGGCATCTGCGGGGATGCGGGGGCCTGCGGCTGTTCGACGACCGAAGGCATGGCGGGCGCACTCTGCTCGAACGGAGCCGGCGTCATCGGGGGAGTGGACACCTGAGGGGCGGGCTCGGGCTGTTGCACCGGCGCGACCGCCTCGGGCATCCCCAGTCTGCGGGCCTCTCCCGGCGGACACGACGAGATCTGCGCGGTCGGCATCTCCGCGTCATCAATAAACAACATCGACGAGGCCGGGGCGGGTTCCGCGACGGGCTCCGGCTCGATGACGGGTTCGGGCTCGACCACCGCGACGGGTTCCGGCTCGACCATAGCGACCGGCTCCGGGTTCGACGATCGGTTCAGGCTCGACCACCGCGACGGGTTCCGGCTCGACCACAGCGACCGGTTCGGGTTCGACGATCGGTTCAGGCTCGACCACCGCGACGGGTTCCGGTTCGACGATCGGCTCGGGCTCAACCACCGCGATGGGCTCGGGTTCCACGACGGGTTCCGGTTCGACGATCGGTTCCGGTTCGACCACAGCGACCGGCTCGGGTTCGACGACTGGTTCAGGCTCGACCACCGCGACGGGTTCCGGTTCGACGATCGGCTCGGGTTCCACGACGGGCTCGGGCACCGGAATAGCAGCCTGGCGGACCTTCGGGATCAGCTTCGTCTCGGGAGCGTCGACGGCGCTCGCGGGAGGCGGCGGCACGGGCGGAACGGGAGGCATGGGCACGGGAATCGGCACCTGCTGTGCTGCAGGTGCTTCTTCGGGGGCCGGAATAGGCTGAGGAACATGCGCGTCGCGGACCACCTGACGCTGTGAACGTCTGCTCGGGAACACCGGCTGAGCGTCGGCCGCTTGCTGAGCCTCCGAGGCCTGGCGCGAACGACGATGAAGCGAGGAATCAGAGGCGGACTCCGTGTGAGTCTCTCGCTGTGGTGCCGATGCTACGGCCTGCGGCACCGCCACGACGGGCTGGGACGCTGGCGTGGGTGTCGGAGTGGCGGGCGGGGTAGGCGCGACGGTAGGAGCCTGCGGGGAAGCAGGGGGTGCGGCCGGGGCCGCGCTGCGCTGAGAAACGCCGGTCATCGGGACCTGGAGGGGGCCGCTGGACATGCCGGCGCCAGGCATCGACTGGCCGGCCATCGGCTGTGCGGGGCGCTCAGGGAAGACCGCAGGCCTGTGGTCCTTGCGCGAGCGTCGCCTCTTGGGAGCCTCCGAGGTCGCAGCTACGGGAGCAGCGGTGGGCATCGGGCGCGACTTGTGCTCCCACGTGAAACCGGTGTCACGCGGCGTCGGCTGCGGAGGATTCAGGGAGGCCGAAGGACGCGTGGTGGGAGCCGGAGCAGGAGCGGACGTAGCGGCGGGCGCAATCGGTGTCGGAGGGGCGTAGCGCTCCACGCCCTCGTTCCCACGAGCAGGAGAGGGACCGTGTACATGCGAAGCCGGGGCGGCGGCCTGCGTTCCGGATGTCGCTTTCGTTCCACGCTTGGCGCGCACAACGTAGACGACAACCACGATGCCGATGACGAGAAGGACGAGGCCAACGATGAGACCAATGAGAAGAGCGATCGGAGGATCGGAGGATTCTTCGGGTGGCGGCAGCGTCCGCCGTCGGTGCTACGCTCGAGCTCGCCGAGGCCGAGGTAGGCATCGGGGTCACGCCCCATGGATCCTTCAGTGCATTCGTCGTCGCCGCGGCACTGGGGTCGCCGCCAGGGGTGAGAGACCCTTTCACGGTGATCATTTGGGGGACGGTGTCGGTCCAGGAAGTGACGGAGAATGTGCGGCCCTCGTACGTCGTTGCAGACGTGGAAGCTCCCGCGGTGGCGGACTGTACCTCTCCCTCGACACTCAGGGACAGAGACTTAAGCGTCAAGTCCGGGTGGAACAACTTTCGAGACTCGGTGAGCGTGCGCTCGGCGTGAGCGGTCATGACGAACTCGCCGGGTCCTCGAGGAGAACTCAGATTCATTCTCCGCATTCGTGTACATGAGCTGCATGTGACACACGGTTGCGTCGTCGCGCGTCACGAACTCGACATGCTGGTCCGATGATTTACCGGCGTAGGGCTGGCACGCCGACTCACTCATTGTCCGGGACGGATCAATGAGGGTCAGCGTGTCGACGAGCTGGCCGTCCTTGGTCAGGACGAACGCCTCCGACAGTGTCGGCCCGTCGGCGGCGTAGGCTCCCGACGGTAGCGTCGACACGATGAGTAGTGCCCCGAGCGTGGCGCACAGGGCGTGAAAGAGTCGCATGCAGTCCTCCTGATATGAACCACTCGATTATCGTCCGTTCGTGGATACAAAGCAACGAGGGGGAGCGCATGCAAGATTACCTGACCGATCGTCAAATAAAAGAAGTCCGAGTGACAAAGAAAAACACGCCTCGTTGACAAGGCTAGATTGGTGTCTATCCCGTAGGATGACAGGTGTCTACCTGCGGTTAGGTTTTTGATAGCAAATTGCTCATGTGCCCATGTTGATGAAGGAGGTGGCCCATGAAGTGTCGACCTGCTACGCGCGGCGATATTCCCGAAATGACGCGCATTATCACCGAGGGGTTCCTTGACTATCCGCTGCATATCATGCTCAAGCCCTACCTCTACCAGCCGGACTGTTACCCACAATGCCTGGCCGCGATTAATCGGATGCTCGCGTCCTCCTATCAGTGGGCACGTCACGCACTTGTCGTGGAGCATAAAGGGCAAGTTGTCGCAACGGCGCTCATGCATGATCGCAAGGTTGGCGTGGTGCGTAACTTCGTCAGTGGAGGCTATGAGCTCTTCCGCTACGCCTCCCCGCACCTCGTGGCTGATTTTCTCGACGTGACCGACCGATCTGATCAGATCGCCATCGATAATGGCGATTTCGACTGGTATCTTGAGGTGCTCTCCGTTGACGCGAGCATGCGTGGTCGCGGCGTGGGGCGTTGGCTGGTCTCCAAGGTCCTGCCGGATTTCGTGGCGAAGCGCGGTGGGCGCGCCTACGGCTTCGTGACCTCGACGGAAAAGAATGCGCGTTTCTATCTTAATGGCGGTTGTGAACTCCTTGACCGCGTCGATGTGCATATGCGTGAGGAGACCTGTCCGATCTGGGCTTTCCAGAGGCGTGCGGAGCTGCTCTAACGCGGGTGCGCTCAGGCGTTATCTGCCGAATCTCAACTCTGCGTGGCGATAGATGAGCGATTGCGCCTTTGTGCAGGTCGCGGCGCGTGATGCACGTCCCGCACCTCCGCTTGACTTCAAGGACTTGAGGTCTTTTAGGGTGAAGTCATGGTAGGGACTCGCTCCGGGCGCACGTACTCCATCAAGGAGGTAGCGGCGCTCGTTGGGCTGCCCGCGTCCACCCTGCGTTACTACGAGGATGTGAGCGTCATTCCCGCCATCGCGCGTGACCCTTCGAGTGGTCACCGCATCTATCAGGAAGACGACCTTGAGCTGTTGACGTGGGTGTCGTGCCTGTCGGCGTCCGGCATGTCGATTGCTGATATGCGTGAGTATGTTCGCTCGGGCCTTGGTGGTGAGCGCGATATTTCCGAGTTCATCACCTTGCTGGAGCAGCAGGATGAGCGCTTGCGGGAAGAGGGGCAGATTCTTGAGCTGCGTCGCGAGTTCTTGCGGACGAAAATTTCCTACTGGCGTGCGGTCAGGGGTGGGGACGTTCAGGAAGCCGAGCGTTTGGACGCTGCGGCGCGCGCGCTTGCTGAGCGCCTGAAAGCCTGGTCGTAGCACCTGCGTAGTCCTAGTGGTGCGGGTTCATGCCTGCTCCGAACCCTGCCCCACTAGGGGGCGTGGGGCCGCGCATTCGACTCGGGTGCGCGGCCCTTCATCGTGGCCGCTGTGGATTCCAGTGGGGGATGGTGCACCGCAGGTGTGCCATCTCGTGTTCGATGAGGGAGCCAGCTTGTCCCAGGGCGGGGACTCCTCCCCGTGCCACGCTGCTTCCCCGATGACGAGGAGCCTGGGGAGGAGATGGTAGAAGAGGAGGTCTGGGGTGGTGATGGTTGAGGACCATGCCACGGCCTCGACTCCTTTCAGTCGCTCCCCATGCAACGCCTGGGTGGGGTCGTCGAAGAGGGTGTGGGTGGGCTCGAGGGGCTGCTGGTTCGTCCAGGGAGACTGAGGGGAGAATCTCGGCGTCCGCCAGGATCCACGGCGCTCCAGAGGATTCGGTGGCCTGGCGGCCAGTGTTCCCGGGACGGTGGGCAAAGAGAGTCGCGCGCCGCCGCAACGTTGACGAGGTGGTGAATGTTGGCGTCCGAGTAGAAACCTTGGGTCGAGTGTGCTGGCGTGAGGCGCCATGAACCTTTTCGGTCGGGAGCGCACTCGGTGTCGTACCAGTCGCTGGGCTGTCGTGGGATGTTTCCGCCGATCGCTGTCACCATGGGGTATCCGGGCACGTGCATACGCCACCCTGCGTTGTCGGTGAGGTGCCAGTGCAAGACGTTGACTCGGTAGGGCGCCATGACGGTCAGGAGCAATTCCATGGTGGCTCCTTGGACTTGGCTACAAAAGTGTAACAAGCGTCACTAATAATGTGGAACGTTTTCGTTCGTCAATCTGCGGAATTGTTGAAAGGTTGCGATTATCTCCCGACTGTCAGGTTTGTTGAATGGGTCTACAATGGTCGTGCTGATGTGAATCCAGTCATACTCAAAGAGGAGTGCTTCATGCTGTCGACCGACACCGTTTCCCTCAGTCCAAATCCCCTCGTTGCTGCCCTCGGAAAGCCGGCGAAGGAATTTACGAAGGCCGACATCATCGGCTATATCGAGGACAACGGCATCAGGATGCTCAACCTGCGCTATATCGGAGGGGACGGTCGCCTGAAGACGCTGAACTTCGCGATTCAGTCCAAGGCGCACTTGGATCGTGTGCTGACGCTGGGTGAGCGCGTCGACGGCTCGTCGCTCTTCGCCTTCGTCGAGGCAACCTCCTCGGACCTGTACGTCGTGCCCCGCCTGGCCACGTCCTTCCTCAACCCCTTCTCGCACATTCCGACCCTGGATATCCTGTGCGGCTTCTACGACGTCGACGGCAAGCCCCTGGCCTCGGCGCCGCAGGAGATTCTGCGCAAGGCCCAGCGAGCCCTGAAGGAGGAGACGGGTTGTGAACTGCAGGCCCTCGGTGAACTCGAGTACTACCTCTTCTCCGACGAGGAGGACCTGTTCCCCGTCGAACCGCAGCGCGGCTACCACGAATCGGGGCCCTTCTCGAAGTGGGAGAGCGTGCGCACGGAGACCCTCTTGCACCTGGTGTCCATGGGGTGCTCGGTCAAGTACGCTCACTCGGAGGTCGGTAACTTCGTGTCCGACGGTCGTCAGATGGTCCAGCAGGAGATCGAATTTCTGCCCGTGGACGCCCTGGATGCCGCCGACCAGATGGTGCTCGCCAAGTGGGTGCTGCGCGAGGTTGCCCACTCCTACGGCATTCACGTCTCTTTCTCTCCGAAGATCGCGGTTGGCCAGGCCGGTTCGGGCATGCACTTCCATACCCGCCTCGTCAAGGACGGTGTCAACCAGTTCTCGACGGGATCGGGCCTGACGGAGACGGCCCTGAAGGTCATCGGCGGTTACCTGTCGCATGCCGCTTCCCTGACCGCCTTCGGCAACACGGTCCCCACCTCCTTCCTGCGCCTCGTGCCGCATCAGGAGGCCCCCACGGCGATTTGCTGGGGCGACCGTAACCGCTCCGTCCTCGTGCGCGTGCCCCTGGGATGGCAGAACATTGACGACTCGATGTTCCGTGATGCGAACCCCGCCGAGCCTCCCATCGACGAGCTGCCGAATGACTCGCAAACGGTCGAGCTGCGCAGCCCCGACGGTTCTGCGGCCGTCCACCTGCTGCTGGCCGGTATCGCTGTCGCGGCACGTATCGGGCTGACCGAACCGGGCATGGCCGACTACGCGCGCGAACGCAAGGTCGACGGCGACGCCTCGCAGACCCCCGACCTCGATCAGCTGCCCGGCTCCTGCTTCGAGGCCGCCGGTAGGCTCCTCACCCAGCGCGAGGACTACGAGGCGAAGGGCGTGTTCCCCGCCGGCCTCATTGATTCGTGGGCGTCTCACTTGGTTGCACTCGGAGACATGCACCTGCGCGACGACCTGGCCGACTCGCGAATTTCGGTGGAAGAACTCGTCGAACGCTACTTCCACATCGGCTAACGACACGTGCCCCGGCCCCGTAGAGAGGTCGGGGCACGTCGTTGTCACAGACGAACGAGGTCACTCGGGCGGGGAGAAACGTTCTTCGTTCGAGGGGGCCTCGGAGCCCTTCGAGATGGCCGCGCTGCGCGCGTAGGGGAGCGCGGAGGTCTGACGCGCACCCGACTGAGCGCGGCGCGCATTCTTCAACGAGGCATCGCGATCGAACTGAGCGTCTGCTGCTCGCCGCTGCGAGGCGGCGCGGCTACGCACAAGTGCTCCGATGATCACCAAGGCCAACACCGACCCAGTCACTGCGAGGACGGGCATCAAAGAACGCCCAACCGAGCTACCACCTCGCTGCTCAGAGGAAGATACGGGGCTGGTGCTCGACGAGGGGAAGGGGGATGGCGCCGGCGCGGAGGCCCCCGGCGCAACCGAGCCCGACGCACTCACGTTGTCCGTCACGCCGTGCCACACGACAGTGCTCGCATCCTTCTTCGTGGACGACGAAGGAACCGAAATCTCCCCGCCGTCAGAGGCTTCGACGACAACTGAATCGTGAGCGATGAGGGTCACCGACTCGATCGAGGCCGACGCCTCGGGCGAGGAAAAACCCTCCAGCAGTCGGGCCGACGTCGACTCGAAGTGGAAGACCCCACCGTCGTCAACCGAGACGACCTCGGCGCTCGCGTCCTCGAGGTTCCAGGTGAAACGGCATCCCAAGACCCCGCCCACATCCACCAGCAGCGAGGAAGTCGCCTGCGCGGCTGTGCCCATCGACTGGCACTGCTCACCGATCAATGCGTGATCCGTCGACAGGGTCACCTCATGGGTTGCGCTCACGCCCGGCGTCATCTCGTAGACCTCGACGAGGCGAATCTGCGTCGGCTTGTCCGCATACGCCGCAGCGCCGCCCGCCGTCAGGGCGAGAGCCCCAGCGGTGACGAGCAGCGCTCGCGTGAGCCTCATTCGGCCTCGTCCTCAGCGCGCAGTCGCGGAACAGATGTCTTTTCAGGGTGAATACCCACCTTGTCGGCGTAAAACGTGCGGATGGCCTCCATGTCGGCGTGCACGTCGCCCGTCAGCTGGTACGTCGGGCCCCAGCCGAACGTGCGGGTGTTGCGGTCGATGAAGCCCAGCTGGATCGGCACGCCTGCCTCCATTGCGATGCGGTAGAAGCCGGACTTCCAGAAATCACGCGGCGATCGCGTGCCCTTCGGGCGTGATGCACAGCGTGAAGGTGTCTGCCTCGCGGATGCACTGGGCAACCTGCTCGACCAAGCCGTGCGAGGCGCTGCGCTCAACGGCGACCGCGCCAATCTTTTTCACGAACCAGCCGAGCACCGGGGCCTTGACGATGGAATCCTTCACGAGGAACGAGAACGTGCGCCCAGACTTCCACATGGAAATCGCCATGAAGACACCGTCCCAATTCGAGGTATGCGGGCGCCGATGATGATGACCTTGTCCGGGAGGGGCTGCGTGGACAGCTTCCAGCGGGAAACAGACAGGTACGCGGAAGCGATCGCGGAAGTGAGAGCCATGAGGGCCTTTCTGGTCGTAGCTGGAGCCAATCCTACCCGCGGGTCGGTCAGTCCAGCGTTTCCACGGCAAGGGTCTGCGTCATGATGTGGGGGTGCCCCGGCCACAGCGTCAGCGCGCGTTCGCGCACCGCCGCGGTTTCCACGCACACGAAGTTCTGCCACTCACCCTCGCCGATGTCGCTCATCGTGGCCGCGCCCTGCGACCAGGGGTTCCACACGATCGTGGAGCCTGAACCGCTCTTGTCCACGATGATGCGTCGGCCCAGCTTCGGATCGACGACCTGGACCAGCTGGGTGGAGGTATAGACTCGGTCCGTCGGGCCGATAAAAGTCACGTCGCCGGTCTGGGTGGCGTAGCGCTCGCGGACCTTGTCGTAGTAGCGCTCTCCGTCCAGGCCCTCTACCGTCACGTCCTTGACGTCGCCGACGTGCAGGTAGGTGTGCAGGGCGGCCTCGATAGCGAAGGGGTGGTCGTCCTCGTTCGTGAGGGTCAGGGTCGTGTTCAGCTCAGCCCCGGCGGTGATGTCCAGGCGCGCGCAGAAGGAGTGTGGGTAGAGGGCAGAGGTCTCGCCCGTGTGGTGCAGCTCGAAGGAGAACGAGGCTGGGGCGTCGTTCGCGGGTTGGGTGCTTCCCAGCAGCGTCCAGGGGCTCGTGCGGGCGAACCCGTGGGCACCCGCTCCCTGGCCGGGCCTCGTCGGGGAGTCGGTGGGGCTGCCGAACCAAGGCAGGCACAGGGGGATGCCGCCGCGGATCGCCTTCGTGCCATCCAACACCGCGCGGGAGGACAGCCACAGGACATCCGGGTGACCCGCAGGACGCCACGACAACAGGTGCGCACCGAAGAGGGTGACAAGGGTCGAGGCTTTAGAAACGTCTGCGCTGAGCGTGGTGATGTCAGTCATACGAGCCAGTTAACGCCATAGCTTGTGACCGAGCAAATAGACGGGCCGATGGTGCCTCACATCGCCGCCACGTGTCCACGACGTGGTGGAATTCGCAACATGGGGATCGTGTTGCCCCTTGTTCAGCCGATATTCTTAGAGGCGTATGTGCGTGAAATCGGTTCGAACCGGTTGTGTCTGCGGCTTCCATGCCCCCTCACACGCATAGATCTGTATCCACATTTGAGGAGTCCACATATGTCTACGCGTCCCGACCTGCGAAATGTCGCCATCGTCGCGCACGTCGATCATGGCAAGACCACGCTGGTTGACGCAATGCTCTGGCAGTCCGGAGCGTTCTCCGAGCGTGACACGGTCGAAAAGACCGGCGAGCGCGTCATGGACTCCGGCGACCTTGAGCGCGAGAAGGGCATCACCATTCTCGCCAAGAACACCGCCGTCCACTACACCGGCCCCGCCGCACAGGCCCTGGGTCTCAAGGATGGCGTCATCATCAACGTTATCGACACCCCCGGCCACGCCGACTTCGGTGGTGAGGTCGAGCGAGGCCTGTCGATGGTCGACGGCGTCGTCCTCATGGTCGATGCTTCCGAGGGCCCGCTCCCGCAGACCCGCTTCGTGCTGCGTAAGGCCCTCCAGGCCCACCTGCCCGTCATCGTCGTCGTCAACAAGGTCGACCGTCCCGACTCGCGTATCGAAGAGGTCGTCTCGGAGACGACCGACCTGCTCCTGTCGCTGGGCGAGGACCTCATGAACGAAGGTATCGACATCGACGTCGACTCCCTCATGGACGTCCCCGTCGTCTACGCCTCCGCTAAGGCCGGCAAGTGCTCGCTGGAAAACCCCGGTGACGGCCAGCTGCCCACCGAGAACCTCGAGCCCCTGTTCGAGACCATCCTGAACCGTATCCCCGGCCCCACCTACGACGAGGACATGCCGCTGCAGGCCCACGTCACCAACCTGGACGCCTCCCCGTTCCTGGGCCGTCTCGCCCTGCTACGCATCCACAACGGCACCCTGAAGAAGGGTGCTGACGTGGGCCTGGCACGCCACGACGGCACCATCCAGCGCGTCCACATCTCCGAGCTGCTGGCCACCGAGGGCCTCGAGCGCGTGTCCACCGACTCCGCCGCCCCCGGCGATATCGTTGCCGTCGCCGGCATCGAAGACATCATGATCGGCGAGTCCCTCGTCGACCTCGAGGATCCGCGTCCCCTGCCGCTCATCACGGTGGACGACCCGGCCATCTCCATGACCATCGGCATCAACACTTCGCCCATGGCCGGCCGCGTCAAGGGCGCTAAGGTCACGGCCCGCCAGGTTGAGGACCGCCTCGACCGCGAGCTCATCGGCAACGTGTCCCTGAAGGTTCTGCCCACCGAGCGCCCCGACGCCTGGGAGGTCCAGGGCCGTGGCGAGCTCGCCCTGGCGATCCTGGTGGAGCAGATGCGCCGCGAGGGCTTTGAGCTCACCGTCGGCAAGCCGCAGGTTGTCACCAAGGAGATCGACGGCGTGCTCAGCGAGCCCATGGAGCGCATGACGATCGACATCCCCGAGGAGTACCTGGGCGCAGTCACGCAGCTCATGGCCGCCCGCAAGGGCCGCATGGAGACCATGGCGAACCACGGTTCGGGCTGGATCCGCCTTGAGTTCGTGGTTCCCGCCCGAGGCCTCATCGGCTTCCGTACGCGGTTCCTCACCGAAACGCGCGGTACCGGCATCGCCTCGTCCATCTCCGAGGGGTACGCCCCCTGGCAGGGCTCCATCGAGCAGCGCCTCACCGGCTCCCTCGTCGCTGACCGCGCTGGCCAAGCCACCCCGTACGCGATGACGAACCTGCAGGAGCGTGGCTCCTTCATCGTCGAGCCCTCCTCCGAGGTCTACGAGGGCCAGGTTGTGGGCGAAAACCCGCGCGGCGAGGATATGGACGTGAACATCTGCCGCGAGAAGAAGCAGACGAACACGCGTAGTGCGACCGCCGACGTGTACGAGTCGCTGACCCCCTCGCGTAAGCTGACCCTCGAGGAGTCCCTCGAGTTCGCGGCCAACGACGAGTGCGTCGAGGTCACGCCCGAGGCCGTGCGCGTGCGCAAGGTCGTCCTGGACGCCCAGGAGCGTTTCAAGATCGCCGCTCGCGAGCGCCGTGCCAACCGCTGAACCGCGCCTGCTTCCCCGCTCGCTAGATGGTGGGCGGGGGAGGTACGCGCTTGCCCGTCACCATCGTGCGGGCATCCACGCGAACCGGCCCACGCCTCGTCGCGACCGTGACGTGCGTGGGGGCCACCTCGAGCGCCTCTCCCAGAGCGTCGTGCAGGCCGTCTGCCAGACGGTAGCGGATGACGATCCTCTCGCCGACCGCGAAGCTCATCCACGGCAGCTGGGGAATTGCGCCAGTCGCGCGTGTGGAAAATTCCTCGCGCGCCCCTTCGGTCTCGGTGTGCTGAATCGGCGTATTCTCGCCGCTCGCAGCGCTGTCGGGGACGCGGGGTGACTCGGGGCTACTCATACGTGAATAATAGAACCAACGAGTCTTTAGAACTGACCAGGAGGAACGTCTCATGACCTACGTCATCGCGCAGCCCTGCGTGGACGTCAAGGATCGCGCATGCGTGGACGAGTGCCCCGTCGACTGCATCTACGAGGGTGCCCGTTCGCTCTACATCCACCCCGAGGAGTGCGTGGACTGCGGTGCATGCGAGCCCGTGTGCCCGACCGAGGCCATCTTCTACGAGGACGACCTGCCCTCCGAGTGGTCCGACTACCTGCGCGCCAACGTCGACTTCTTCAACGATCTGGGCAGCCCCGGTGGTGCCCAGAAGACCGGCGTCCAGGACTTCGACGATCCGATGATCGCCGCGCTGCCGCCTCAGAATGAGGAATGGAAGGCCGAAAATCTCTGACAGTCGATAGGGTAGGGGTATGACAACGATCCTTCCTCGCCCTCTTGACCTGCCCGAATTCCCCTGGGATCAGCTGGCGCCCGCCAAGGCGCGCGCCACTGAACATCCCGGGGGAATTTGTGATCTGAGCGTCGGAACTCCGGTCGACGACACCCCGGCGTTCATCCGCGAGGCACTCGCCGACGCTTCCAACGCGCACGGCTACCCGACGGTGATCGGAACTGCCGAGGTGCGAGACGCGATCCTCGCATGGGGACAGCGCCGAGGCATGGTCGATGTCGGCCACGGTGGCGTCATCCCAACGATCGGGTCGAAAGAAGCCGTCGCCTGGATTCCCGCCCTGCTGGGCGTGCGCCCCGGCGACATGGTCCTCGTGCCCGAGGTCGCCTACCCGACCTACGACATTGGCGCCCGCCTGGCCGGTGCCACCCCCGTCGCTGTCGACCCGACGAATCCTGACGCCTGGCCCGAGGCCACCCTCGTCTACCTGAACTCCCCGGGCAACCCCGACGGGCACGTCATGAGCAAGGACGAGCTGCGCGCGGTCGTCGCCTGGGCGCGCTCCCACGGCGCCGTCGTCGTCTCCGACGAGTGCTATGCGGCCCTGCCCTGGTCGGAGCCCTACGTGAGCGAGGGCGTGCCCTCCCTGCTTGATACGGACGTGTGCGATGGCGACGCGAGCGGCCTCCTCGTCCTGTACTCGCTGTCCAAGCAGTCGAACCTCGCAGGCTACCGCGGTGCCCTCATCTATGGTGACCCCGCGCTGGTCGCACCAATCGTCAGCGTGCGCAAGCATTCCGGACTCATGGTGCCCGCCCCCGTCCAGCACGCGATGGCGGTTGCCCTCCGCGACACCGAACACGTGGAATGCCAGCGCAGCGTCTACGCCGTGCGTCGCGCGCTCCTCCTCGAGGCGCTGACCGACGCCGGCCTCGACGTCGACCCCGACACGGCGGCCGGCCTGTACCTGTGGGTCTCGGACCGCGCGAATCCGACCGACTCGTGGGCCCTCGTGAATCGCCTGGCCGAGCTCGGCATCCTCGTGGCGCCCGGCGACTTCTACGGCACGGCAGCCCACGGGCGTGTCCGTGTGGCCCTCACCGCCACCGACGAGCGTATTCAGGCCGCAGCGAGCCGCATTCGCGAGGCCTGGGCGGCGCGCTGACACGTCAGCCACATAACGAGGCCGGGGCCTCCCACGCGCACTGAGCGTGGGCGGCCCCGGCCTCGTTGGTGAGAAGACTCAGTTCGACGCGTGCAGCGCGTCGTTGAGCTCGATACCCACGACGCCTGCGCGGGCGATGGCCTCGATGCGGCCCGTCTGGGAGTTGCGGCGGAACAGGATGTTCGATGCGCCCGAGAGCTCGCGTGCGGCAACCGTGCGCGGCTCGGCCTCGCCGGAAGAATCGATGAGCGTGACCTTCGCTCCGGCGGTCACGTACAGTCCGGCCTCGACCACGCAGTCGTCGCCGAGCGCGATGCCCAGGCCCGAGTTTGCGCCCAGCAGGCAGCGCTCGCCCAGGCGCACACGCTGCTTGCCGCCGCCCGAGAGGGTGCCCATCGTGGAGGCGCCGCCGCCCACATCAGAGCCATCGCCAATGACGACGCCCTGCGAGACGCGGCCCTCGACCATCGAGCGGCCCAGCGTGCCCGCGTTGAAGTTGACGAAGCCGGCGTGCATGACGGTCGTGCCCTCGGACAGGTAGGCGCCCAGGCGCACGCGCGTGCCGTCGGCGATGCGAACGCCGGAGGGCAGGACGTAGTTGACCATCGGCGGGAACTTGTCGACGCCCTGCACGGTCACGGGGTGACCGTCGCGAGCGCGCAGGCGCAGGCGGGTGGCCTCGAAGTCGGCGACGGCGCACGGGCCTGCATCCGTCCACACGACGTTGGGCAGCACCGCGAAGATACCGTCCAGGTTGATCGTGTTGGGCTTCACCAGACGGTGGGAAAGCAGGTGCAGTCGCAGGTAGGCGTCCTCCGTCGAAAGCGGGGGCTTCCCGCAGGTCAATCGTCGTGGTCACGACGACGGTGCGCACGCGGCGCGCATCATCGACGCGCTCCAGCACGGACAGCGAGGTCGCCAGCTCCTCGTCAGTCCCCGGATCGCCCAGGTGTGGGGCGGGGTACCACGTGTCGAGTGTCGTGCCGTCCAGAGTGATTGTTGCGAGGCCGATGCCCCATGCAGTGCTGTTGTCCATGCCCCTACAGTACGGGGCATGGTGGGGGTGATTGGCGCCGAAACTCAGGTGCGCGGCGCATCCCACAGGTCCGGCCAGAACACCCCAAGCTTGGTGGCCATGGAGCGCAGCAGCGGCAACGAGATGCCGACGACCGAGTGATAATCGCCCGTCACGCCCTCGATGAAGGGGCCGCCCAGCCCATCCACCGTGAAGGAGCCTGCCACGTGCAGGGGCTCGCCGGTGGCGACGTATGCGTCGATCTCGGCATCCGAGATGTCCCCGAAGTGGACCTGGGTCGAGGCGGAGCAGGTGACGGTTGCGGTGATCGTGCGTTCGTGCCTCTGGTCGTCATCCGACGAGGCCGGGGCGAGGATCGCGGCCGAGTGGCCCGTCCATAGGGTGGCGCTCGTGCGGCGCATGGCGCGGATGCGCTCGCGGGCTACGTCGGGGGTGTGGGGCTTGCCGAGCATCTGGCCGTCGATCTCGAGCATGGAGTCGCAGCCAACGACGAGGACGGCCTCGTCCTCGGGTAGTTCGGCGTTGGTGCCGGGCGTGCTCAGGGCTTTGCAGACGTCGGCACACTTGGCTGCGGCGAGCGCTGCAACTTCGTCCGCCGGGTTGGTCGTGCCTCCCGAGAATGCGCGCCCGCCGGGCAACGCAGCGAGGACAGCGTCCTCATCAACGGTGGAAACCTGGACGATCGGTGTGATGCCCGCCGCAATGAGTGTTGCGCGGCGGGCCGGGGATGCAGAGGCAAGAACAAGGCGCATAGGGACATTGTGGACCATCGTTCGAGAAGCGTGTAGACAAACTGAAATTTATTGCAAGGTGGAGGGTTTTCGCAGGTAAACGTGCAAAACCCTGGTGAAAAACTCATCAGACTACTACAATTGTCTACGTACGAGGTCACAATCTCGATGTGACTTTGAAAAGTGATCTGATATACCGTTACCCGCTGATGTGGTGTTGAGTCAGCCCAAAGAGAAGGGATTTGCGATGGATGAGCACGCGGCTTCGTCCCCTGCAACTCCTGATGAACTGACCGCAACAAGCTACGTTCCTCAGCTTCTCGGTGGTCATTTGACGTATTCGGCCCGCGATCTCGCGGAGATGACGAATACGCCTATCGAGCGCGTTTTTCGTTTCTGGATTGCCCTTGGCTTCCAGGCTCCCACCGCAGACGACAAGGTTTTCTCTCAGCGCGACCTGGAAGTTTTCAGTCGCTGGCATGACCTCGTCGAATCCGGTGGCATTGACACGGCAACCTCGCGCTCTCTCCTGCGTGCCAACGCTCACCTGGCCGATCGCCTTGCCCTGTGGCAGTTCGAAGCGCTGGTCGAGGATTCAATGCGTCGTCTGATGCTTGATGACACGACGGCCCGCATGTACGTGCTGGACCATATGCGCGAGTACATCGACGTCTTCCAGGAGATGTTCACATACGCCTGGCGGCGTCAGCTTGAGGCAACCCTGTCCCGTTTTGATCGCGAGGTGTCCCAACGGGGGCACGAGGAGCGGCATAACCGATTCCCGCTCAACCGCTGCCTCGGCTTTGTCGACATGGTGTCCTACACGTCGTCCTCGACTATCCTCGGTGATGCCCTCGTGGGTCTCATTGAGCGCTTCGAGGAGGAGAGCCGTAACGCTGTCATTGAGGAGGGGGGTCGCGTCGTCAAGATGATCGGTGACGCTGTCCTCTACATCGCCGATGACCTGCCGACCGGTCTGCGCGTGGCCACTGCCTCATCGAGAGGCTGAATGCCGACGATGAGATGCTGCCCGTTCGAGCATCCTTCGTGCGCGGAGATGTCTTCTCGCGATCGGGTGACGTCTTCGGACCCACGGTGAACCTCGCGTCTCGCCTCGTGGACATTGCTCCGGTGGGTAAGATCCTCACCGATCCGACCACGGCTGCCGCCATTGCTGCCGGTGAGGTCGGTGACGGGTACGAACTCGAAGAGTTCCCAACCGCGGACTTGCGCGGTTTCGGCCCTGTCTCGCCGTACCTGCTCTCAAGCGTTGTTAAATAACGTTCATCTCGCAGTGTGAACGAGTGCTTGACCAGCCCGCATAATGGGTCAAGAACGGTACAAGTTTTGGTTCAGAATTGCTAAGATGTAAGCGTGACTACAGTTCTCCTCGTTGAAGACGATCCGGCCATCTCCGAGCCCCTCGCCCGTGCGCTGGGCAGGGAAGGCTACGACGTGCGCGCACACGCGACAGGCGCTGAAGCCCTCGCAGATGTTCGCGGCGTTGACCTGGTCGTCCTGGACCTCGGCCTGCCCGACATGGATGGCCTGGATGTCGCCCGTGAGATCCGCTCCTCCGGCAACCGAGTCCCGATTCTGATCCTCACTGCGCGCACGGACGAAGTCGACATGGTCGTCGGCCTGGACGCGGGCGCAGACGACTACGTGACGAAGCCCTTCCGCCTCGCGGAGCTCCTCGCTCGCGTGCGGGCACTCCTGCGTCGCCAGGCTGCCGAACCTGCCGAGGGTGAGCTGCGCGCTCAGGACATTCGCATGGATGTCGCCGCGCATCGCGCCTTCGTGGGCGATGTTGAACTTAGCCTGACGGCCAAGGAATTCGACCTGCTGCGCGTGCTCCTGCGCGAGGCCGGTTCCGTCGTTGCTCGCGACACCCTCATGCGTGAGGTGTGGGGCTCGGATCCGACCGGCTCCACGAAGACTCTCGACATGCACGTGTCGTGGCTGCGTCGCAAGCTCGGTGACGACGCGACCGACCCGCACTACATCACGACCGTGCGCGGGATGGGATTCCGCTTCGAGAACGCTCGCTGAGCGCGTCGCTGAGGGAGGCCCGCTATGCGCGTTCGCGCGGTGAGGATGATCGTCTCCATCGTCGCCGTCGTGTGCGTGCTGATGGGCATGCCCGGTGCCTTCTTCGCGTCGGCCTCCATCTGGTCATCCGAACAGCGCAGCCTTGATGTTCAGGCGCAGCTAATCCTCCAAAACATCGAGCGTAGACGTGCCGTGGGGAAGGGGAACGACCCCGCAACCCTTGCCTCGCTCGTGGCGGATCAGGCGAACAGCCGCGGGGACGAACTCGGCTACCGCATTAAGGTTCCCGAGGCCAACCTCGTCACCAACAGCAAGGTGTTTCCGGGGCAGACCATGACCGCCCTGGCCTCGTCTCCGAGCGGCGTTTCCGTGCAGCTCACAGCGTCGGCGTCGAATGCTCTGAACCGCATCGCGTGGACGTGTGCGATGTTCGGCGGCGGCATGGTTGCTTCCATGGTGATCGGTTGGGTGCTCGCGCGCTCCCTGTCGCGTGAGCTGTCGGCCCCACTCATCTACCTGGCCGCCCAGGCCGAGCAGATCGGCTCCGGCGGCGTGCGCGCCCGCGTAGAGAAGTCAGGCATCGAAGAGATCGACCTGGTCTCCGAAGAACTCGCTCGCACCGGCGAACGTATGGCGGGCCGACTCGCAGCCGAGCGACAGGCTGCCGCCGACGCCTCCCACCAGCTGCGCACGCCGCTGACCGCCCTGTCCATGCGCCTGGAGGAGATCGAACTCATCTCCACAGAGGACGAGGTGCGCGCCGAAGCCCGGACCTGCCTCGAACAGGTGGAACGCATGACCAACGTGGTCACGGAAGTTGCTCGACGTTTCCAAACGCGAGACCAGTCAGACAGAGGCCATTCACATTCTCGAGGTCTTCAACACTGCGCGCGAGGAGTGGGAGGACCAATTCGAGGCGGCGGGACGTCCCCTCGTTTTCCTCGACGAGGCCGAGCGTCCGATCCTGGCCGATGCCGGAAAGCTCGGGCAGGTCCTGGCGACCCTCATCGAAAACTCGCTGCGCTACGGCGGCGGGACCACGCGCGTGTGGGCGCACGCGGGCACCTCCAAGCGCGGCGTCGTCATTGAGGTGAGCGACGAAGGCGAGGGCATCGACGAGTCCCTGGCCCCCGACATCTTCCAAAAGGGCGTCTCCGGCCACGGGTCGACGGGTATCGGCCTGGCCCTGGCCCACGACCTCGCCCAGGCGATGGGCGGGCGTCTCGAGCTCAAGACGAACAAGCCGCCGGTCTTCACCGTGTCGGTCGCCGCGATCCCCCCGCGTCCCTCGACCCCGATCGCGTGATGCCCGAAGGTCCCCTCATGTCCATGGGACGCCGCTCGCGGCGCTTCTAGCAGCGGAGTAGATTGAAAGGCGTGGAACACGAGATGCTGACCCCTCCCACCGTTGCCGTCATCGGCGGCGGACAGCTCGCACGCATGATGCAGGAGAGCGCGGTCGCGCTCGGTATCAATCTTCGGGCCCTCGTCGAGGCCTCGGACGGCTCGACCGGTCAGGTGACCGTCGACAAAGCGGTGGGCGAGCCCGCTGACCTGGACGCGGTCCGCGCGCTGATCGACGGCGCGGACGTCCTCACGTTCGAGCACGAGCACATCCCGGCTCCCACGATGGAGGAGGCTGCCCACCTCGTCTCCGTTCAGCCCCCGGCCAGCGCCCTCCTGTACGCCCAGGACAAACTGGCCATGCGCGAGCGCCTCACCGAGATGGGCATCCCGTGCCCCGCATGGGCGTGCGTCGAGGACGAGGCCCAACTGGCCGAATTCGGCGCCACGATCGGATGGCCCCTCATTGTCAAGACCCCGCGCGGCGGATACGACGGGCACGGCGTGGCAGTCGCCCACAGCCCCGCGGACGTGTCCTCCTGGTGGGGCAACGGCCTCCTGCTGGCCGAGGCCCTGGTTCCCTTCACCGGCGAGGTGGCTGCCCTCCTCGCGCGTACCCCCCTCGGGTGAGATCGCCTCGTGGCCCGTCGCCTCCACCGTGCAGATCGACGGCGTGTGCGCCGAGGTCACCGCTCCAGCCGTCGGCATCCGGCCCGAGACGGCCGCTGAGGCCCAGCGCATCGGTGAGCGCATCGCAGCCGAGCTGGGTGTCACCGGCGTCCTCGCCGTGGAAATGTTCGTCGTCGGCGAGGGCGCGGACGAACGCGTCCTCGTCAACGAGCTCGCCATGCGCCCCCACAACACGGGACACTGGACCATCGACGGGGCCGTCACGAGCCAATTCGAGCAGCACCTGCGTGCCGTCCTCGACCTGCCGCTGGGCTCCACGCAGCTGCGCGCACCGGGCACGCATGTCGTCATGGTTAACCTGCTCGGCTCCTCCCACGCTCAGCCCGCGCGCGCCCTCGCGGCAGCCTTCGCAGCCGGGGGAACGGGAGCGAAGGTTCACCTCTATGGCAAGGAGGTGCGTCCCGGACGCAAACTCGGCCACGTCACCGTCGTCGACGCAGATCCCGCCCTCGCTCTTGAGCGTGCTCGGGCAGCTGTCAACGCCCTGAAGGGCGAGACCCCCACCAGCTAACCCTCCCACCCGTCCGCGGCCGAGGGACCAGGTGTCCCGGCCTCGTTCTCTCTTGAAAGGACCGCCCATGACCACCGAGCTCGACATCCAGCTGACCGTCACCGGCGACAACCCTCTCGTCGGCGTCGTCATGGGCTCCGACTCCGACTGGCCCACGATGGAAGCGGCCGTCGGTGCCCTCGCCGAATTCGGCATCGCCTGCGAGGTCGGCGTCGTCTCCGCCCACCGTATGCCCGAGGACATGGTCGCGTACGGTCGATCCGCCTCCGCGCGCGGCCTGCGCGTCATCATCGCGGGAGCCGGGGGAGCGGCCCACCTGCCCGGCATGCTCGCCGCACTCACCGAACTGCCCGTCATCGGCGTGCCCGTGCCCCTCAAGCACCTGGATGGCGTCGACTCCCTGCACTCCATCGTCCAGATGCCCGCGGGCGTGCCCGTCGCGACCGTGTCGATCGCAGGCGCGCGTAACGCGGGGCTGCTCGCTGCCCGGATCCTCGGAGCCGGCGAAGGGGGAACGCGCCGGATCCCTGCGCGCCTCGATGCGCGACTTCCAGAAGGACCTACGCGACGTGGCCAGCGCAAAGGGGGCGGCTCTCGCCCAGCGTGTCTCGCAGGCTCGCTGACGCCCGACAACACAAGCCCCGCGCGGGTAGCCGCGAGGGGGCGGCGCGTCGTATCCTGAAGCCATGAGCATTCTCGTTTGTGGCGGCGCCGGCTACATCGGCGCACACGTTGTCCGCCTCCTGCGTCAGCGCGGGGATCGCGTCGTCGTTGTCGACGACCTGTCCACCTCCAACGCGGCCAGGATCGGGGACACGCCCCTGGTTCGCCTCGATGTCGCTACCGATGAAGCCCGTTCCGTTCTCTCCAACCTCATGGTGGACGAGGACGTCACGGCCGTCATCCACTTCTCCGCACGCAAGCAGGTCGGCGAGTCCGTCGCGCGCCCCACCTGGTACTACCAGCAGAACATCGGTGGCATGGCCAACGTGCTGGCCGCCATGGAGGACGCGGGCGTCGACCAGATGATCTTCTCCTCCTCGGCCGCCGTCTATGGCATCCCCACCGCAGAGGTTGTCACCGAAGACATGGCCGGACACCCCATCAACCCCTACGGCGAAACCAAGCTGATCGGCGAGTGGATGATGGCCGACTGCGAGCGTGCCTGGGACCTGAAGTGGATCGGCCTGCGCTACTTCAACGTCGCGGGCGCCGGCTGGCCCGACCTGGCCGACCCGGCGATCATGAACCTGATCCCCATGGTCCTTTGACCGCATTGAGCGCGGCGAGAGCGCCAAGATCTTCGGCACCGACTACGACACCCCGGACGGCACCTGCGTGCGCGACTACATCCACGTCCTGGACCTGGCCGAGGCCCACATTGCCGCCCTGGATGTGCTCGCCGAGGGCCGCCAGCCTGACCACCACACCTACAACGTGGGCACCGGCCTGGGTACCTCCGTGCGCGAGATCATCGACGGTCTGCGCCGCGTCATCGGCTGGGACTTCCCGGTCGAGGAGCTGGACCGCCGCGCGGGCGACCCGCCCAAGCTGATCGGCGATCCGCTGTCCATCGGCGTGGACCTGGGCTGGAAGGCCAACAACGGCCTCGACGAGATCCTTACCTCCGCCTGGGAGGGCTGGCAGGCAGGGGCCGCGCCCGATCACCGTTCCCGGCTCCTGAGGGTGCCTGTAGGGGCCTGAAGAACTCCGGCCTCATTCCCTTTAGAGGGAACGAGGCCGGAGTTCTTTGTTTGGTTGGTCGCGCGAGGTTTCGGGGTGAGGGCTACACGTTGTCGACCTGGTTGAGGTCCGAGGTCGTAAGGCTGCCCGCACGGAGTTTGGCGAAGAAGTCGTCTGCGGTCGTATCACGCAGCAGGACAGCGGAGGCTCCGGCGTTCGTCGTGAAGTTCAGCGACGCGATCGGGGGGACGCCCATCATCTGATTCGACGAGGCACCGCGCAGCGCCCACACGAGCGACGCGACCGTCACAACAGAGGAATCCTCGTCAATTGTGAAGGACTTCGAACCCGCGCGCTCCACGCGCAGGGTCTTCGCGGGATTAAGGAGGGTCGAGGGCGAGACTGCCGAGGAAATGACCTTCGAAATCACCTGGCGTTGACGCTTCGTGCGGCCGATGTCGCCCTCAGGGTCCTGGTAGCGCATGCGCGAGAACTGCAGGGCGGTCGTGCCGTCCACCGTGTGGCAGCCGGCGCTCCACTTCAGGCCGGAGTACTGGTCGTCCGCGTCGCTGTCGTAGCACAGCTCGACGCCGCCGACGGCGTCCACCATGTCCGGCACCGCACCCATGCCGATCTGGACGAAGTGATCGATGGTGAGTCCCGTCAGCTTTTCGACGGTCTCCACGAGCAGCTGCGGGCCGCCGTAAGCGTAGGAGGCGTTGATCTTATCCCAGCCGACGCCCGGGATCTCCGCGTAGGTGTCACGCGGAATTGACAGCGCGACCTTCTGCCCGTTTGGGCGACGTTGACGAGCATGATCGAGTCGGCGCGTTCGGATTCGTTGAAGCCGTCCTGGACGGCACCGTCGGCGCGCGAGTCGGAACCCGCCAGCAGGTAGGTCGTGCCCGGAGTGTCGGCGGCCCCCGACAGGGCGCTCACGCGTCCCATGTTCGTGTTGGCGTCCCACATGAGGAATCCGCCCCACGCGAGGACGAGGACCAGGAACAGGCACAGGGTCTTGAGAATCGGATGGCGGCGCTTGTGTCGCCTCGGCTTTGTAGCCGGGGCCGCGGGAGCGGCCGGCGCGGGGGCCGGCGCGGGTGCACTCTGGGAGCGATTGATCGTCACCTGTCGGGGCCCGATGCCCGACGGCGCGTACGTGCCTGAGCCGGACGAGCGGCCGGAACCCGGCGCGTAGGACGGCGGGTTGGCCGCCGAGGCCGGCTGGAACGACGGCGGCTGCTGGGCTGGGGTACGGCGCGGGAAAATCGACTGAGAGTCCCTCTGCGGCTGATCCAGCGTGCGGGGCATCAGCGGGCGGGCCGCCGCGGCCTCGTCGTCCGAGATTCTCCACATCTGCGGGGCCAGAGCCTCCGGCGGGGGAGTGGGCGCGCCACCGCGCACCTCCTCACCGACGACGTGAGCGTCGTCGGATCCGGGGCGGCGTCGCTTCGGGTCAGGCGTAAACGAAGGAGGATTGCTCATTGGTTCTTCGGCGGGCAGGTGGCGGCTGTCTGCTTGGCGGCTTCCTCGTTCGCTGCGTTATTCGCGACGGAGGCGGACTGTGCGGTGTTATCCGTGGTGGTCTCCTCCGAGCTGGGGTCGGTGGTCGGCGCCTGCGTCTGAGGAGCCGTCGTTGCGGTCGGATCGGGAACGACAAGCTGTGCGCCGTTGCCGTCCGTGTAGGTCGTGCCCACGGGCAGGGCTTGGTCGTTCTTCAGGGCGTTCCACACGTTGTGGGCCATCGGCTCAGATGCGATGCGGCGGTTCGGATCCCAGGAGGGCTCCTCGACCGGCATCGTCACGAACTGAATGTTGGAGCGATCGATGTTCTGCAGGACGTTGATGAGCAGGGATGCGTCCGAGCTGGCGTTGCCCAGGTTGGGGGACACGTTCACGGAGGAAATCGCCGCCTGCAGGAAGTTGATGAGCGAGCCGGGATCCGTCACGTAGTTCTTGTCCTGCAGCTCGCGCAGCATCGCGGAAATCAGCTGCTGCTGGCGGCCGATACGGGAAATGTCGGAGCCGTCGCCCTGGCCCTTACGCGAGCGCATGTAGGCCAGCGCGTGCGTGCCTGAGAGCTTCCAGCAACCCGCGTCGATGTAGAGCTGGGCCGAGTCATCGTCGATGCGCTCGGGGATGTTGAACCAGACGCCACCCAGGGAGTCGATCATGTTAACAAAGCCCGCGAAATCAACGACCATGAAGGCGTCGATGGACATGCCGGAGAGCTTTTCGACGGTCGATCGCACGCATGCGATACCGAGGCCGATGTCTTCCGGTTCGTCGCCACCGTCCGCGCCGTAGACCATCGCGTTGTTGAACATGTCGTCCGTGGTGGGCTCGCTGGTGGTGCCATCGCGGTGCTTACACGCCGGGATGTCCACGAGGGTGTCGCGGGGGATGGAGACGATCTGCACGCGGGAGCGGTCGGCGCTGACGTGAATCACCATCGTCGAGTCGTTACGCAGGCCAGGAACGTCATCTGCGTCGCCCGCGCCCAGCTCGCCGCTGGCGCCGTTACGCGAGTCGGTGCCGACCACGAGGATGTTGACGGCGCGTCCTTCGAAGGAATCAGGGGTGGCCTTATTCTGTTCGTCGCTCGCGTAGGCGTCGATGTTGACGACGCGGTTGGCGAACTGAGTGCTCAGCTTGGCGTAGACGAAGCCTGCGGAGGACACGACGAACAGGACGCCGGCCAGGAGCACGGCGAGTGCGCCACGCAGGAAGCCGAAGCGTCCGAAGTTGACGGCCGAGTGCTGGATCGGTCTCAGATTCACGTTACTCATCATTCGTAACCATATCGTTATCTGGCGTGTTTGTCGGGGAAGAAGGGCCGTTAGCGGCGCGTTCCACTCCGCTCGTATCGGCGTGTGAGCTGCTCGTCTCGGTGCTCGCGTCCCCCGGATCGTCGGGCGGGAGGATGTGCGCGAGGGCAAGGGACCTGGCCAGCGCGGCCATGCGTTCCTCAGCGCGGGCCTCGCGCCGATAGCCGGTCACCATCTGCGCAATCAACGCGATGACGAGGCCGTATACGATCAGGTTGACGCCACGCTCAACGCCGATCGCGCGGGCGGCCGTGTTGGCCAGGGAGGGCACGAGGATGGCCACGATAGCCGCGGCGACGACCGCTCCGATGCCGATGCGGCGCATCGCGAGGGACGAGGCCGAGGACACCGGGCGCACCAGCCACCACGCGGTGAGCGCGAGGGCGAGGAGCAGGAGGAGGCGGATGGCGAGGTATGCGCTCATCGTCCCCCCAACGCGAGGTCGACGACGATGTTGACGGAGTTGAGCAGAGGTTGGCCCTTCGCCTGCGAATAGTCCGTGTAGGAAATCGTCACCGGGTGCTCGGCGCCGGGCAGGCCACAGGCGGCCAGCTGGGAGACGATCTGCGAGGCGTGGGCCATGCGTGCGTGGGTGAGATGCACGTGGGCGAGGGGCATCGGCGCGGATAACACGTAGCCCGTTGTGCGTGTCGGTGAGATCAAGCCCGTGCGCAGCCGGGCCACCAAAAGCTCGAGGCGCAGCATGGCGCGTTTGACCCTACCCGCCGACGACGGAGACCCTGACAGGAAACGAGATCCGAGGACGAAAGCGAGGTCCTCCCGGTGTGCCCGCTCGACCATGGCTGCCGCCTCGGCGGGGTCGTGCTGGCCGTCGGCATCGAAAGTAACCACGTATTGCGCCCCGCGGGCGAGGGCTGCATCGAAGCCGGTTTGGAGGGCAGCGCCCTGCCCGAGATTGAGCGGGTGTCTCGCGGTGTAGGCTCCAGCGGCGCGAGCGATGGCAGCAGTGTTGTCACTCGAGGCGTCATCGACGACGAGGACACGTGGAAAAAAAGGTGCGGACTCCCGCGACGACGCCCCCGATGACGGACGCCTCGTTGAATGCTGGGATCACCACCCACGTGTCGGAGCCGATTTGCATTTGATTAGTGTCGCACATCGGGATGGGCGCGCGCCTATAGTGTTGGGTATCCGAGAGGGCGCGGCGCGCCCCAATGCGCGCACGCACGTAAGCAGACAACGACAGGGAGACCCCGTGATCGAGCCCAGCGCCGACGTCGCCCCCAGCGCGATCGTCGCTCCGAGCGCGCGCGTCTGGCACCTCGCCCAGGTGCGCGAGAACGCGCGCATTGGGGAGGAGACGATCGTTGGACGTGGAGCCTACATCGGCGAAGGCGTGAGAGTCGGTGCGCGCTGCAAGATCCAGAACTACGCGCTCGTCTACGAGCCCGCATCCCTGGCTGACGGAGTGTTTGTCGGCCCCGCGGCCGTCTTCACGAATGATCACGTTCCCTCGCGCGATCAACGCCGACGGCAGCCTGAAGAGCGCGAGCGATTGGGACCGCGTCGGCGTCACCGTCGAGCGCGGCGCCGCCATCGGCGCACGCGCCGTGTGCGTGGCCCCGTGCGCATCGGGGGAGTGGGCGTCGGTCGGTGCGGGCGCGGTCGTTACCCGTGACGTGGCCCCCTACGCGCTCGTCGTCGGCGTCCCCGCGCGCCGCGTCGGGTGGGTCGGCGAGGCCGGGCTGCTCTTGAGGCTTCCGATGACGTCGGGGAACGAGGCCGGGGAGCGCACGTGGGTGTGTCCGGCCTCGGGCCGCCGCTACGCTGAGCGAGACGGTGCCCTGTCGCCCGAGGAGGTCCAGGCCTCGTCCCCGAATGACGCCGAGACGCCTCACCAAACCAGCGAGGACCAGCAGTGACACAGCCGTTCATCCCACCCGCACGCCCGCTCATCGGCGAGGAGGAGATCGACGCGGTCGCAGCCGTCATGCGCACGGGTATGATCGCCCAGGGACCCCAGGTCGCCGCCTTCGAGGAGGAGTTCTGTGCCGCCCTGGTGCCCGGGGTGCAGGCGGTCGCGGTCAACTCGGGGACCTCGGCACTGCACCTGGGCCTGCTCGCCGCCCGGATCGGTCCGGGCGACGAGGTCATCGTCCCCTCCTTCACCTTCGCGGCCACCGCCAACTCGGTCGCCATCACGGGCGCGACCCCCCGTGTTCGCCGACATCGACCCGCTCACGTTTACCCTGTCGCCTGCCGCCGTCGAGGCTGCGATCACGCCGCGTACGCGGGCCATCATGCCCGTCCATCTCTACGGCCACCCTGCCCCCATGGACGCCCTCCAGGCGATCGCCGACGCGCATGGGCTGATGGTCTTCGAAGACGCCGCCCAGGCCCACGGCGCGAGCCTGCACGGGCGCCCGGTCGGCTCTTTCGGTGCTTTCGCGGCCTTCTCCTTCTACCCGACGAAAAACATGACCAGCGGCGAGGGAGGCATGGTCACCTCGAGCGACCCCGAGATCATCCGCGGCGTCAAACTTGCGCGCAACCAGGGCATGGAGACGCGCTACGCCAACGAGATCGTGGGTCTCAACAACCGCATGACCGACATCCACGCCGCCATTGGACGCGTGCAGCTGACGAAGGTTGGCGAGTGGACGCGCGCACGTCAGGACAACGCCGCCTTCCTGGATGCCCACCTGCGCGGCGTCACCGTCCCGCACGTCGCGCCCGGCGCCACGCATGTCTACCACCAGTACACGATCCGCGTGGCCGAGGACCGCGACGGCTTTGCCGCAGCGCTGCGCGAGGAGTACGGCGTCGGCTCGGGCGTCTACTACCCGATTCCGAACCACGAGCTGCCCTCCCTCGCCCGCTTCGCCCCCGGCCTGGGGCTTGCGGCTACGCGCGAGGCAGCCGACCAGGTCCTCTCCCTGCCGATCTACCCGTCCCTGACGCCCGGCGAACTGGAGCGCATCGTCGAGGCCGTGAATGCACTCGCGGAAGCGGGGGCCTGACATGAGTATTCGCCTCGGAATCCTCGGCATCGGCTCGATGGGCCGACACCACGTGCGCAACGCTCGCGCCACCGCCGGCGTGGACCTGGTCGCCCTCGCTGACCCGGGCGGCGACCGATTCGGCGTCGCCGGCGACCTGCCCGTCTTGGGCGGTGTCGAGGAACTCATCGAGGTCGGCATCGACGCCGCGATCATCGCCGCGCCTACCGCACACCACGAGGCCGCAGCCTTGGCGCTGGCCGAGGCCGGGGTGCACACCCTCGTCGAGAAGCCCCTCGCCACGAGCGTGGAGGCGGGCCGCCGCATCCGCGACGCCTTTGCGGCCGCGGGCCTCGTCGGCGCTGTCGGCTACGTCGAGCGCTGCAACCCGGCGCTCATTGACATGCGCAGGCGGATCGCGGAGGCCAGCTCGGGCGATTGAGCAGATTGCGACGCGCCGCCAGTCGCCCTTCCCCGCCCGCATTAGCGACGTCGGCGTGGTGAAGGACTTGGCTACGCACGACGTGGACTTGGCCGCGTGGGTGGCCGGTGCCCCCTACGAGAGCATCTACGCGCGCACGTCCGTGCGCTCGGGGCGAGTGCACGAGGACATGATGGTCGCCTCGGGCGCGCTTGCAGGCGGTATCCTTGTCAACCACCTCGTCAACTGGCTGACCCCCTTCAAGGACCGCACGACGATCGTGACGGGGGAGCGGGGCGCGCTCGTCGCAGACACCGCGATGGGGGACCTGACCTTCTACGAGAATGGCCACGCGCCCCTGCAGTGGGACGCCATCGCAGCGTTCCGTGGGGTGAGCGAGGGACAGGTTGTGCGCTACGCGCTCACCAAGCGCGAGCCCCTCGCCCTCGAACACGAGCGCTTCCGCGACGCGATCCTCGGTGCGGGAAGCGAGCACGTCACCATGGACGAGGCCCTGGATAACCTGCGCGTCGTCGAGGCCATCCTGTCCTCGGCCGCCACCGGTCGCTCGGTCGACCTGTAGAGCGCGGCGCTACCGCGTCACGTCGGCGTAGATCGCGCGCAGCTGATCCGCAGATCCGCGCAGCGAGCGCTCATGTGTCACCCACGCCCGGCACGCCGCCCCGCGATCCGCGCGTTCGTCCTCGGACCAAGCCAATGCCTCGTCGATGGAGCGAGCGAGCGCGTCCGGCGAGCGTTCATCCGAGAGTATTGAGGCCCCGGGCGCGATCATCTCCGGTGTTCCGCCCGTGCGATATGCGATGACGGGAACACCGCACGCCTGCGCTTCGAGCAGCACGAGTCCCGCAGCCTCCTGCCGCCCCTGCGTCGGCTTCGTGGGCAGGACGAGGACGCGGGTGCGGCGCATCCAGTCGCATACCCCCTCACGATCCAGTCGGCCCGTGAACGTCACGTGGGCGGGTGCGTGCGCGCGCAGTGCGGGTGCCAGCGGCCCGTCGCCCACGAGGACGAGGCGATGCGGGCGGCGCCCCACGAGGGTGGCGGACGCCCGGGCCAGGTCGTCCACCCCCTTGAGATGGCTGAGCGCGCCCACGAACAGGACGACGGGTTCCTCGCGCGACTCTGCTGTGTTCGAGGCAGACGTCCACCAGTGCGTGTCCACGCCCTGATAGTGCACGCTCAGGCGCTCCGGATCTGCTCCCGCGCCTAAGGCGACGTCCGCTAGGTAACGGGAGACAGCCAGCAGCCGGCTCGCTCCCTCAAAGGCGGCCGTGCGGTTGCGTGCGTTCCACGCGGCGCCCGCGCCGCGCCCGAGCCTCGGGTAGGCGTCCCCGCCGTGGAGCGTCACCACGAGGGGCACCCCCGTCTCCCGCGCAGCTGCCACAGCCGGCAGGGACCAGGTCGCCTGGTGCTGGTGAATGACGTCCGGATTCCAGGCGGTGATCGCGCGGCGCATCTGTCCCATGCCTCGTGCCTGTGCGGTCACGCGAAGCGGGAGGGGACTGCCGAGCGCGCGCGGAGCGGCCTCGTTGATGGGGACCGTGACGGTCGGATCGGTGATGCGCGCCGCGAGTGTGAAAGCCCGCCAATCGAGGTCCGGCATCGCGAGGGCGTGCGAGAGTGCGAAGTAGGTCGGAGGAACCAGCAGGGTTCCCTTCGTCAGGGTGACCCTCATGAGTACCACCCGAGGGTGGGCGTGGATCGGTGAGCGGGCATGCCACCATCCTAGGGGCAAGCCGCGCGCCCCAGGTGATTAAATGAGTCCATGATGAACGCGCCTGCCCGCCCCGCCCGCTCGGGCGTCCTCGCGCAGGTGCTCACCCTCCTTGGCGGTACCCTCCTCGCTCACGTCATCGCCTTCGTCGCTCAGATCGGCATCGCCCGCCTCTACACGGACACGGACCTGGGCTACCTGGGAATCTTTACCTCCGCCGCCACGCTCGGCGCGGCCGTCGCGGGCACCCGCTTCGACCTCAGCATCGTCCTGCCCGCCCCCGGGGACGAGGCCTCGGCCCGGTCCCTGGCCGGCCTCGCTTCGCGCTGCGTGCTGGTCGCCTCCGCACTGGCCACCCTGATTGCGGCCGCCGCATGGCCGTGGGTGAGCGCGCGCTACGGAAGCGCGCTCGCGGGGTGGATGCTCGCCGTTGGGGTCTCCATCCTGTTCCTGGCGCAGGGACAGGTGTGCTCCTACTGGCTGACTCGCCACCGGCGGTTCCAGGCGATTGCGAGCTCATCCGTGGTGCGTGCCCTCGGGATCGCGGTCCTGCAGCTGGTGTGCGGTTTCGTGGCTGGTGGCGGCCTGGGTGCAGCGATTGGGGCGACGATCGCGGGCCAGGGTATCGCCGTCGCCTACCTGTCGTGGCGCGCCCGCGACGCCCGCGAACGTCAGGACACCGATCCGACCCTTCGCGAGGTTGCCTCGCGCTACCGCAAGATGGCCCTCGTGGGTGTGCCCAACGTCGTCGTCGACGCGCTGCGCACGAGCACTATCCCGATGCTTATCGCCACGTATTCAGTGGCTGCGCTTGGCCAATTCAACTTGGCGTGGCTGGCACTGCAGGCCCCGGTCGCCCTCATCGCCGGGGCGCTGTCGCAGGTGTACCTGCCGCGCCTGTCGGACACCCCTCCCGGTGAGATGACCCGCGTCGCCCTGCGCGTCGGTGGCATTGCGTTGGCTTGCTCGATCCCGGTGTTCGCCCTGCTCGCGTGGGTGAGCCCTGCGATCTTCCCCTTCGTGTTCGGGGCGCGCTGGGAGGCGGCCGGGTACTTCGCGCGATCCCTGGCCCCCTGGCTGGCCCTCACGGTCGCGACCTCGCCGCTGTCGAACGTGTTCGTTGCGACTTACCACCAGCGCCGCATGCTGGCCTTTGCGTGCGTGTATTGCGCGGCACCGCTGGCGTGGCTCGCGTGTAGCCCCTACGGCGTGGAGACCACGGTTGCGGTGCTCGGAGCCCTCATGGCCGTTCTGCTGGTGGGGATGCTCCTCATGGCGGTTATGACTGCACGCGCTTACGACAGGGGTGACGTCACGCGCCCAGTGACCGCGTGAAACCCTTGTGAAACCTGTGTTTCACCGGCGGGCTCGCGCGGCGAGTGCCCGCTCGTAGGCCTCACGCAGGCGCGTGGCTCCCTCCTCCCAGGTGGGAATCGTGGGAGCGATGAAAGCCGCGATGTCCTTTCGCGTGATGCGCTCCAGGGCGCTGACGAGCTCGCGCTGTGGATCCTCCAGCACCCACGTGTCGGCCTGATCTCCCAGGTAGCGGCGGGCCTCGGACAGGGGAGACACAGCGCAGGTACACCGGCCGCGAAGGCCTCCATCATCTTGTTGGGCGTGGACATGCGGTGCGACAGGCACCCGGACTCGATGAGACACAGCGCCACGTCAGCCCCGCGCGTCATAGCCAGAACCTGGTCCGGCTCCATGGGAGGCAGGCGGTGGATGTTTGGGTGGGTCGCAGCCGCACGCTCAACCTCGGGCAGCAGGGCACCCGCGCCGACGAAGACGACGTGCGCGTTCTGAACCTGCTCAAACGCGCGCAGAATCAACGGAATGTTGCGCCCGGGCGCCAGGTATCCCGAATGGAGGTACAGGAGAGCGTCCTCCGGGATCCCCAGCTGCGCGCGCAGGTCGATGACCCCATCCGAGCCCGTCGGAGCGTTCGTCACCACCACGGGTTCGACGCCAGGGTAGGCCTCGCGGTACCACTGCGCGATCGTCTCGTTGACCACGGACACCACGTCCGCGCGGTGGATATAGCGGCGCTCAATCACGCGCTGGAGGCGCTGGCGTAGGCCCGCCGACGCTACCGTCTCCGTCTCCAGTTCGTGCGCGTTGTACGCAAACACCGCGCCCGTGCGCCGCGCCAACGCGTGCGCGAGGGGCAGCAGGAACAGGTTCTGCGCGGAGACTGCGGCGACACGCTGCCTCGCGAACCGCCGGTACACGCGCCCCCCACGCGCCGACGACCCTCGGACCACCCAGGGGCGCACCCAGGGACGTGCCCCGAATCCGGGTGAGGTACACGGTGGGGGCCACGGCCTCGTCCGTGGGAAGCCCGCCCTGATCGATTCCGACAACGTGGGTCTGCGAGAAAAGCGGGGACAGGGAACGCGCAATCTTCACCAGGCGACCGGGCGAGGCCAGGTTCGACGGGTGAGAGCAGGAGATTCAGCGCGCGATCCACGCCCCCATTGTAGGTGGGGAGGGGCACTACACTGGAGGGGAACAACGAGGCCGGAGACGGAAAGGGGAGCCGCATGCGCATCACGGTTGTCGGCATGGGCAAGATCGGTTTGCCGCTGGCGGTGCACTACGCGCGCGGCGGGCACACCGTCGTCGGCGTGGACGTGAACCCCGGCGTGGTCGCCCTCATTAACGAGGGGGTCGAACCCTTCCCGGGCGAGGCGCACCTGGCCGAGTACCTGCCCCCGCTTGCCTCCTCCGGCGCTCTGCGCGCCACGACCGAGTACGGCGAGGCGATCCCCGGCGCAGACACGGTTGTCATGGTCGTGCCGCTCGTCGTCGATAACGAGAGCCGCCCCGACTTCCGCGTCATGGACGCCGCCACCCGCTCGATGGCCGCCCACCTGACGCCCGGCACCCTCGTCTCCTACGAAACCACCCTGCCCGTGGGCACGACGCGCGGACGATACAAGCCCCTCATCGAGGAGGTCTCCGGCCTGATCGAGGGCTGCGACTTCGACGTCGTGTTCTCGCCCGAGCGTGTCCTCACCGGCCGGGTTTTCGCCGACCTGGCGCGCTATCCGAAGCTCGTGGGGGGCCTCAGCGAAGCCGGCGAGGCGCACGGCGTTTCCTTCTACGAGGCCGTCCTCTCCTTCGATGAGCGCGACGACCTGCCGCGCCCCAACGGCGTGTGGCCTATGGGTGGGGCCGAGGCCGCTGAAATGGCCAAGCTCGCTGAGACCACCTACCGGGACGTCAATATCGGCCTGGCCAACCAGTTCGCGCGCTATGCGGACGCGATCGGCATCAACGTCGCTCGCGTGATCGAGGCCTGCAACTCCCAGCCGTACTCTCACATCCACCGGCCCGGCATTGCGGTCGGCGGCCACTGCATCCCCGTCTACCCGCGCCTGTACCTGGCCGGTGACCCGGACGCGACCATCGTGTCCGCGGCCCGCGCCGCCAACGCAGATATGCCCGCCTACGCGGTTTCCCGCGCCTCTGCCCTGCTTGGTTCCCTTAAGGGTCTGCGCGTCGCGGTCCTGGGTGCCACCTACCGCGGCGGGGTCAAGGAAACCGCCTTCTCCGGCGTCTTCGGCGTCGTCGACGCGCTGCGCGAGGCCGGGGCGCAGGTGAGCGTGCACGATCCGCTGTATGCCGATGACGAGCTGGCAGCCTTCGGGTGGGACGCCTACCACCTCGGCGAGCCGGTGGATGTCGCCATCATCCAGGCCGACCACGCCGCCTACCGGAACCTGGTCCCCGCCGACCTGCCCGGCGTGCGCCTCCTCGTCGACGGCCGCGCCATCACCTCACCCGAGGCCTGGGTCGGCACCTCGCGCATCACCGTCGGTGGGGGAAGCGCTCCCGCATGCTAGTCACTCTCGCGACCCGCACCTTTACACCCGAGCCGACGGCCGCCGCGCTGCGCCTCGGGGCACTCGCCCGCGCGCTCGCCGCAGGCGGAGACAGGGTCCGGGTCCTCACGTCGCGCCTGGCTCCCTCCGTCGCCAGCGACGCCCGTCAAGGTGCAGACGGTGGTGTCGATGCGGGGAAGGGCGCCGGCCTCGTCGAGGTTCGCCGCACCCCCGTCCTGCGCGACCCTACGGGAGCGGTGCGCGGATACGTCTCCTATATGTCTTTCGATGTCCCCCTGGTGTCGAGGCTGCTCACGACTCCCCGCCCCGACGTGGTCGTCTGCGAGCCCCCGCCGACCACCGGCGTCGCCGTGCGCCTCGCGTGCGCGGCGCGCCGCGTCCCCTACGTCTACTACTGTGCCGACATCGTCTCGGATGCCGCGGCGCTCGCGGGTGTGCCCGGCCTCGTCGTGCGAACGGTCGCGAGCCTGGAGTCTTTCGCGCTGAGGGGAGCTCGCCGAGTCATCGCTGTCTCCGACGGGGTCGCCCGCCGCGCGCGCGATATGGGTGCGCGCGATGTCGCGGTCGTTCCCAACGGCGTGCGCGTGCCCGAGGCCGTGGCTACCGGCACCCCGGAAGGATTCCCCACCTGCGACGGCCCCGTCTTCGTCTACGCGGGCACGGTCGCCCAGTGGCTGGCCCCCGAGGTCTTCGTCGAGGCTTTCGAGCGTGCGCGTGGTCGTCTCGGGGATGCCCGACTCGTGTTTGTGGGCCAGGGGAGCGGATGGAATGAACTGGCGCAGCGGTCTCGAGGCGTGGTCGGCGTCGAGTTGATCCCCGCCGTCAGCGCGGATGAGGCGGATCGGTGGATGGCGCGAGCCACTGCCACGCTCGCCTCGCTGCGGCCGGGTGGATATGACTATGCCTATCCGACGAAGATCCTCGCCTCCCTCGCGCAGGGGACGCCGGTCATCTATGCGGGTCGGGGCGCGGCCGCCCGCGATGTCGCAGACAACGGGCTTGGGGTGGCGTGCTCTCTCGACTCCGATGCGATCGCCGAGGCAATGGTTGCCCTCGCGTCGGGCACCACCCCCTGGGTGGGGGGCGAGGGGGCGCGTTCCTGGGTGCGCACGCATCGGTCGGTTGAGGCCTCGTCGCGCACTGCTGCCTCGGTAGTTCGGTCGGCGTTGTAGCCCTGCTGGGGGTGTTTGCCCCCTCGTGAGCCCTCCTTGATGCGCGATAGGGTTGTCGTGCGCGAGTTTTCTGCGGATGTGCGTGTTTCGACGGAGTGCTAGGGCGGCTCGTCGAAGGCCGCGTGGCGTGGTGCGGTGACCCGGCCTCGTCTCATAGGTGTAGAAAATATCTTCTTAGTTCATGTCGGTCTATATATGTAAGTATTTTCATGTTTACAGTTACAACATAAGTACCTACAATCACGACTGTCACGTTAGCAACTCGAAGGATAATCATGCGCTCCTCGTGGAGGACACTCGTCGCCGGCCTGTCTCTGGCCGTTGGCGCAGCCATTGTGGCCTTTGCGCCGCCGGCCCACGCTGCCGGCATTACCATCGCCATTGATCCCGGGCACGGAGGCTCCGACCCCGGTGCGGTCGCCAATGGCCTGCGTGAGAAGGACCTGACCCTTGCGGTATCTCTGGCCCTGAAGGAAGAACTCGAGAGTTACGACGGCGTGCGTGTGGTCATGACCCGCACGACGGACACCCGCCCCTCGGAGAACCTCAGCACTGACCTCTCCAGCCGCGTCGACATGGCTGTCGCTGCGAATGCGGATGCCCCTCGTCTCCATCCACTTCAACTCGGGCTCGCCGATCGCGAAGGGTGCCGAGGTCTGGTACGCGAACTCCTCCTCGTACAACTACGGTACCCATACGCAGGGACGCTCCCTGTCGAACGCGATCCAGAAACAGCTCACCGGCCTCGGACTGGCCGATCGCGGCATCAAGACGCGTGACAACCCCTACTACGACTACCCGGACGGCTCGACCGGCGACTACTACGCGATCATCCGCCAGGCTCGCGAAGAGAACATGACCGGCGTCATTGTCGAGCATGCCTTCCTCACCTCGACGACCGATGCCGCCCTCCTGCGCAACGAGAGCTTCGTGCGCTCCCCTCGGTGTCGCCGACGCGACCGGCATCGCCCAGGCCTACGGGCTAAGCAAGGGCACCTGGCGCGCAGTCGGCGACTCCTGGAGCTTCATCTCCAACGGTGCGGCTATGACCGGCTGGTTCTCCACCGGCGGTCGCTGGTACTGGGCCGGCTCCGACGAGCGCACCATCCGTGGCTGGTCGACTATCAACGGTCGACGCTACTTCTTTGACAGCTCGACCGCGATGGTCACGGGCTGGAAGAAGGACAATGACAAGTGGTACTACCTGCGTCCTGATGGCGACATGGCCACCGGCTGGGTGAAGGTCGCCGGCTCCTGGTACTACATGAACGCTGACGGCGTCATGGTCACCGGCTGGCTCAAGGATGGCAACAACTGGTACTGGCTGCGCGCCGACGGTGCGGCTGCGATTGGCTGGACCAACGTTGATGGCGCCTGGTACCTCTTCGAGGACGACGCGCGCATGCTCACCGGCTGGCAGCTGACTGAGGATGACAACCGCTGGTACTACATGCGTTCAAGCGGCCAGATGGTCACCGGCTGGCTCCTCGACGCCGGCAAGTGGTACTACCTGGATGATGAGGGGCGCCATGATGACCGGCTGGACCAAGGTGGGCGACACCTGGTACCACCTGAACTCTTCCGGCGCGATGAGCACCGGCTGGCTCCTGGACGGCGCCTGGTACTGGCTGGACCCGAACTCGGGCGCCATGGCGACGGGCACGGTCACCGTTGACGGCCGCGCATCGAACTTCGCTTCCTCCGGCGCATGGCTCGGCTACGCGGACGGCAGCGACGCCCCGGCGGCCTCCCGCAGCGCCTCGCGCAGTGCTTCCGTCACGAACGCGTCCGGTCAGCGCCTCATCATGAGTGCACCCACCGCCTCGCGTGCGGAGCTCATCGACGCGATGGAAGACGCCTGGGATCAGGCTGGCTACAGCTACCCGAGCGCCCTGGCGGCTGGCGGTGCGCCGACGATCCGCGACTTCGCGTCCATCGTCTACGACGAGGCCGTGGCCGAGGGTGTGTCCCCCGAGCTGGTCTTCGTCCAGGCGATGAAGGAGACGGGCTGGCTGCGCTTTGGCGGCGACGTGTCCGTCAGCCAGTACAACTTCTCCGGCATCGGTGCAGTCGGCGGCGGCGCGAAGGGCGCCTCCTTCCCGGATGTTCGCACGGGCATCCGCGCCCAGGTCCAGCACCTGCGCGCCTACGCGGACTCATCGGTGACCACGGCGTCGCTCGCAAACACGGTCGTCGACCCGCGCTTCACCTACGTGCGCAAGGGCGCGGCCCCCGTGGTCGAGTACCTGGGCATTCAGGAGAACCCCAACCGCACCGGCTGGGCCGCTGCCAAGAACTACGGCTACGACCTGGTGTCCATGATGAAGGCGTACTTCTGAGAGTTCTTCTGTGACGAGGCCGGGGCCGGCTGCGCGATTCAGCGTGGCTGGCCCCGGCCTTTCATCTCGCAGGCAATTCCCATCAGGTCTGTTTTGCCGTATCGAGAAAACGTTGGAATACCAACGGTGTGGTTTCAAAGGTTGAAAGAGGTGTCGGGGAATTGCGTGCGGAATTGGGGGATTTGTAGCAGTGTGTTGGGGTGTTCCGGTGTTGTCGGGCACTTCGCTGATGCTCTGCTTGGGTGCTCGAGCGCCCACAGGTGCCCTCGATCATGTGCGCCCGGATAGGATGTGTGCATCTGGATAGGTTATGCGCATCTGGATAGGTTATTCAGATGCGGATAGGCTATTAACCTATCCGCATGTTTCTAACCTATCCGTATCTTCGTAACCTATCCGCGTGCGTGCGCCCGGCTGTGCGATGGTCGGCGTGCAGACGCGTTCGGGGCGCGTAACGGGCGAGAAAAAATGAGCGGGGCCTCGCTGTATGTGGCGATTAGCCGCGCAGAGAAGCGACGTAGGAGTCGATGCGCTGCGAGGAATCCTCGGGGGTGAAACCCGCGGCCTTGATCTTCGTCAGGTCGAGGACGGAGGACAGCGGACGCGGAGCCACCTCGCGGCCCGCGAAGTACTCCTCCGTCGTGACCTCGGTGACGTCTTCCGGATTGCGGCCGCACAGCTCGAACACGCGCTTGGCGATCTGCGCCCAACTCATGACCGGTCCCTCGCCCGACAGGTTGTAGGTGCCAAATGGGGCGTCGCTGGTCAGCAGGTGAATAATACCCTTGGCCAGGTCGGAGGTGAAGGTCAGGCGGCCCACCTGGTCGGACACGACCGAGGGGGAGGTGCCCTGATCCGCCAGGGACACCATGGTCTTCAGGAAGTTCTTGCCGTCGCCCACAACCCAGGAGGTGCGCACAATGTAGTGCTTCGGCGTCGAGGCCACCGCGGCGTCGCCGCCCGCCTTCGACTGGCCGTACGCGCCGAGGGGAGAGGGGGCCTCGTCCTCGAGGTGCACGTCCTGCGTGCCATCGAAGACGTATTCCGTCGAGATGTGAACCATCGTCGCACCGTGAGCGGTCGCCTCGCGGGCCAGGATCGCCGGGCCCGTCGAGTTCGCCTGCCAGGTCGCACGGCGACCCTCGGGCGTCTCAGCGCCGTCGACGTTCGTCCACGCCGCCGCGTTGATCACCACGTCGATGTCATCCCACGGCAGAGCGGCCACCTGCTCGGCGTTGGAGATCGATACCTCGGGTAGGTCCACGCCCGTCACCGTGAAGCCTGCCTCGGGCAGCGCGCGCATGAGCTCGCGGCCCAGCTGGCCGTTTGCGCCCGTCACGAGCGCGCGGCGACCCACGGGAGCCGGGGCAGGGAAGGGGGGTCACATCGGCCATGCGCGGGTGTGCCTTGTCCTTGTCGGACAGGATGGCGCGCTCGAGCGGGATCGGCCAATCCACGGCGGCCGTCTCGTCAGCCAGGTTCAGGAAGGTGTAGCGCGCGTCCGGCGACCAGTGGTCGTTGACCAGGTACGTGTAGGCCGTGTTCGGCTCCAGAGTCTGGTAGGAGTTGCCCACGCCCTTGGGGACGAACACCGCGACGCCCGGATCAATGATCGTCGTGTAGACGGTGCCGAAGGACGGGCCCTCGCGCAGGTCTACCCACGCGCCAAACACGCGACCGGTTGCGACCGACACGAACTTATCCCAAGGCTCCGCGTGAATACCTCGCGTCACGCCGACCTCGTCGTTGAACGAGATGTTGTTCTGCACGGGCTGGAAATCCGGCAGGCCCAGCGCGACCATCTTCTCGCGCTGCCAATTCTCCTTGAACCAGCCTCGGTTATCGCCGTGAACAGTCAGATCAATGCGCAAAAAGCCGGGGATCGGCGTGGTCGTAATCCCCAGGGGCTTAGCGGTGGGCGCCATGGTTCTTCCTTACGTGCGTGGTTTTTGTGCGGACGCAACATTCCATGTAAATACTATCCGATCTGCGCCCCCGCGGCGGTGTGCGCCGACCCATGGGCGCGCGCGGGGACAAAGTTGTGGAAAAATACTGTTGTATAGGGATAATTGTCAACGACGCGCGACCCACACGAGGACGCGCCGGGAAGCGGAGGCAACATGAAAGGCATCATCCTGGCGGGCGGCTCGGGCACCGTCTCAACCCGATTACGCTGGGGACATCGAAGCAGCTCGTCCCCGTCTACGACAAAGCCGATGATCTACTACCCGCTGTCGACCCTCATGCTGGCGGGCATTTCTGAGGTCCTCGTCATTACGACCCCCCACGACGCGCCGTCGTTCCACCGCCTGCTCGGCGACGGCAGCCAGCTCGGCGTCAACATCTCCTACGCTGTCCAGCACGAGCCCAACGGCCTCGCGCAGGCCTTCGTGCTCGGTGCCGATCACGTGGGTAACGACAGTGCCGCCCTGGTCCTAGGCGACAACATCTTCTACGGTCCCGGCATGGGTGCCCAGCTGCGCCGTCACGTCGACCCCGACGGCGGTGCCGTCTTCGCCTACCACGTGTCCAACCCGCGTGAGTACGGCGTCGTGGAATTCGACGAGGAGTTCAACGCGCTGTCCATTGAGGAGAAGCCCGAGCACCCCAAGTCGAACTACGCGGTGCCCGGCCTGTACTTCTACGACAACGACGTGGTCGAGATCGCCCGCAACCTCAAGCCGAGCGCGCGCGGTGAGTACGAGATTACCGACGTGAACCGCTCCTACCTCGAGGCCGGCAAGCTCAGGTTGAGGTCCTCCCGCGCGGAACCGCGTGGCTCGACACCGGTACGTTCGACTCCCTCGCTGACGCCACCGCCTTCGTGCGTACGGTCGAGGCCCGCCAGGGCATGAAGATCGGCGCCCCCGAAGAAGTCGCGTGGCGTATGGGTTTCATTGACGACGAAGGCCTGCGTCAGCGCGCCGAGCCCCTGGTCAAGTCCGGCTACGGCGCCTACCTGCTCGAGCTGCTTGAGCGAGAGGGGCGCTGAGTGAGCCGTCCCAGTGCTCAGTCCCGCCTGCTCATCGTTATTCCCGCGTGGAACGAGGAGGAGGTGCTCGGTGATGTCCTCGAGATGGTGAAGGCTGAAAAGCCTTCCTTCGCGGACATCCTCGTGGTCTCCGACGGGTCGACGGACGCGACCGCCGATATCGCGCGCGCCGCGGGCGTGGCCGTCCTTGACCTGCCGCTCAACCTGGGGGTCGGCGGCGCGATGCGCGCCGGCTTCCAGTACGCGCGGCGCGTGGGCTACGAGTATGCGTGTCAGCTCGACGCGGACGGCCAGCACGATCCGCGCGAGATTGAGACGCTCATAGAGACGGCCTCGAGTGAGCACGCGGACGTCGTCATCGGCTCGCGTTTCGCAGGTAAGGGTAGCTACCATGCGCGGGGCCCGCGCAAGTGGGCGATGAACCTCTTCTCGTTCATCCTTTCGCGCGTGTGTGAGACTCGCTTGAGCGATACGACCAGCGGTTTCAAGCTCTACGGTCCCCGCGCGCTCTCGCTCTTCGCGCACAACTACCCGGCCGAATACCTCGGTGACACGATCGGTGCGCTCGTCATTGCGGCGCGCTCGCACTTGGTCGTGCGCGAGGTCGGCGTGCAGATGCACCCGCGCGCGGGCGGCGAGCCCTCCCACAACCCGATCAAATCGGCGCTCTTCCTGGTGCAGGCGACGATGGCCCTCGCGGTCTCGCTGTCGCGTCCCGGTGAGAAGGTCGCCCCGGTGCCGGAGGAGAATGCATGAGCCCCACTTATCTGCTCGGACTGGTGTTCGCGATCATCATCTTGGTGATGGTGTTCGTCAAGATGCGTAACTCAGGTCTGAAGGAACGCTACGGCCTGTGGTGGTACTGCATCGCCTTCTTTACGGCGCTGCTGTCCATCTTCCCGCCGATCCTGAAGTGGACGGCGCTGCAGCTCGGTGTTGTCGTTCCGCTGAACCTCGGGTTCTTCCTGGCGGGGGTGGTGCTGCTGCTCCTGTCGCTGCGTTTCTCGGTGGACCTGTCGCGTTCGGATGAGGATCGACGTCGCCTGACTGAGGAGGCTGCGATCCTGCGCGTGCAGGTGGAGGATCTGCAGCGCCGCGTCGATGCTCTCGAGGCGTCCCACCGGGGGGACGGTCAGTCCCGCTGAGGCGTCGGCGCACGCAACTGAATAAACGAGGCCGGGGCCCGTCAGGTGGAAACCTGACGGGCCCCGTTTAGTGATGTGGGAGCGCCCGTGGGAGGGAGGACAGTGGACGACGCGGCGCGGTTAGTGCAGCAGCGTGCCGTCGGGGCCGAGGCTGAGGCGCTCAGTGGGGGCAGCCGGGTCGACTTCGCCCTCGGCGAGCTTGCGCTTCAGAGCGGAGGCGGGGCGCGACACCGGGACGGTGTCCTCGCTGGGAGGGCATCATTGTCGGTCTCGTCCGCCGCGCTCGTGGTGGGTTTCGAGGCCTCGATGGGTGAGGCGGAGGGGGATTCGACGGGGGTCAGGGAGATGCGTGCCCCCATCGCGGATGCGTGCGAGGGCAGCAGGGGCTCACCGTCGAGGTCTTTAGCCAGGTCGTCGAGCATTGAGCGGGCTTCTTCAACGATGGAGGAGTCTTCGGCGTGCAGGCCGTGCACGAGCCAGCGCACGAGCGCGATCTCGGACAGGAGCTGGGCGCGCGTGAAGACGTGCAGGTCGGTGGCGCGGCGCTCGTGGCCGTAGGTCTCGCGGAAACGGTCGAGGAAAGCGTCGGAGGCGGTGGCCTGGACCCATGCGATGTCGAGTGCGGGGTCGCCGACGTGTGCGCTGGTCCAGCCGCCGATGGCGAGGAGGGAGCCGCGCTTGACGGACAGGCAGCGCTCCTGGATATCGCCGTGGATGGGTGCGGAGGGGAAGCGCCACAGGGACACGTCCTCGAGGGCGGCCTCCCAGCGGCTCCACAGGGCGGCGGGGATGGCGACTTCGCGGGCGGCCTCGTCGAGGAGGGCGAGGTTGCGGTCGCGGCACTCGATGGCCGTGTAGCTGGGCAGGCCAATCGAGGAGAAGACGGTCTCGGGGAGGTTGTGCAGGGCCGCGAGGGCACGTCCGAGGGATGAGGGCAGCAGGGGATCGGTGTCAAGATCCTCGTCCGAGGGGGCGGTGCCGCCCGGGTCGCGGTGGACGTAGACGGTACCGCCGTCGCTGGTCTTTACCTGGCCTGCCAGGCGCGGCACGTCGAAGGGAATGTAGTCATGGTCGTGTGCCTGGCCGAGTCGATCGAGGATGCCGGAGGTCGCCTCGAGCGCGGGTCCGGAGACCTCCTCGTGGGGGGAGGTGACGATCCAGCGGTGCCCGGCGCCGTCTTCGATGCCGGTCACGGTGGAGAGCTCGTCGCTGTAGGTGGGCGGGCGCAGGGCGGTGACGCGCATGCCGGGGACGGCTGCGGTGGCCAGGGCTGCCAGTTCGAGGGGGCTCTTGCGGGAGGTCATTGCCTTAACGTATCGCGGCCTGGGCCCGGGCGCTCCTCCCCGCGCGGGCGCGAGGAGGATTGAACGAATGTGGGTTTGCTCCTTGCCGAAAAACTCTGTTACTTTTGACACATTGGCCTGGTCTGCAGCAAGGAGGCGCAGCGATGGAAGCCACGACGCGCGCGCTCGCCGCACGGGTGCGTGAAGACTTAGCCGCGAGCGGAGTCGACGCGGCCCGAGATCCTCGATCCGTGCGTCTGCTCATTCACCGCGCCATCGACAGGTACGCGCCCGATCTGCTGCCTGCGGCCCGCGAGCAGGTCGAAGCGGACCTCATGGACGACATCTGCGGCTTGGGCCCGCTTCAGGCGCTCATGGATGATCCCTCGGTCGAGGAAATCTGGATCAATGCGGCCTCGCGCGTGTTCGTGGCCCGCGCGGGTGTCGCAGAGCTGACCAGCCTGATCCTCACTGACGAGGACGTGCGCGCCCTCGTCGAGCGCATGCTCCACCACTCCGGGCGCAGGCTCGATCTGTCCAGCCCCTTCGTGGATGCGATGCTCGCGGGTGGGGAACGCCTCCACGTCGTTATCCCTCCCGTCACGGGATCGTCGTGGAGCGTCAACATCCGCAAGCACATCCAGCGCGCCCGCACCTTGGACGACCTGGTCTCGGTCGATATGCTCGCCCCTCCGATGAGGGATTTTTTGGCGGCCGCCGTCTCCGTCGGGCTCTCTGTCCTCGTCTCGGGCGGCACGCAGGCCGGGAAGACGACGCTCCTGCGCGCCCTCGCGGGGGAGTTGCCCAGGTCGCGCCGCGTCATCTCCTGCGAGGAAGTCTTCGAGTTGGGCCTGGCTAACTGGGACCACGTCGCGATGCAGACACGCCCGGCCGGCGCGGAGGGGGACGGGCGAGATCACGCTGCGCGACCTTGTGCGCGAATCGCTGCGTATGCGCCCCGAGTACCTGATCGTCGGCGAGGTCCGAGGCCCCGAAGCCCTCGACCTGCTGGTGGCCCTCAACGCGGGTGTGCCGGGCATGGCGACTGTGCACGCGAACTCGGCCCGCGAGGCCCTCGACAAGCTCTCGATCCTGCCGCTCCTGGCGGGGGAGAATGTGACGACGGGGTTCGTCACCCCGACCCTGGCCTCGTCCATCGATCTCGTGTGTCACGTTGAGCGCGGCGTGGACGGGCAGCGCCATGTCGCCGAGATCATGGCGGTCCCGGGGCGCGTCGAAGGAAATCGGATTGAGACAGCTACCCTCTTCCGCTTCGATGGGCGCCGGTGTGCACGAGGCACGGGCGGCCTCGACCTGCACGACCGTTTTGCTGCCGCCGGCTTCGACCTCGCGTCCCTTCTGGATTGGGGGCCGGCGTGATTGCGATCGTGTGCGGGCTCGTGTTCGGGATCGGCCTCGTCCTGGCGGTGTCTCCCTGGTTTACGCCGCCTCCGGCTTGGCGGCCGTGGGGCCGTGGAAGCGCCTGCGCGAGGACGTGGCCCGCGCCCGCATCCCCGGATTCACGGCCCTGCGCCTCGTCGCGCTGAGCCTCGGAGTCGGAATCGTCGTCGCGCTCGCTATCTTGGCCGTCACGGGAGCCTGGCCCGTCGCCCTCATCGTCTCCGTCGGCGTTGCGTTCCTGCCCTACGCGTGGGTCGTCTCGCGCCTGGGAGCACACGCGAAGACTGTTCGGGCCGCCTGGCCTGAGGTTATCGACGCCATGGTGTCCGGTGTGCGTGCGGGCACGGCGCTGCCCCAGGTGCTTTGCGACCTGGCCGACGAGGGGCCCGTCCCCGTGCGCTTCGCCTTCGAAGCCTTCTCGCGGGATTACAGCGCTAATGGCCGCTTCGAGCTCGCTCTGGACACGATGAAAGAGACAGTCGCCGACCCCGTTGCCGACCGCATCGTTGAGGCGCTGCGCATCGCCCGATCTGTCGGCGGGGCGGACCTGACCCGCCTGCTGCAAGACCTCGCCTCACTCCTGCGCGAGGATGCGCGTGTGCGCGGAGAACTCGAGGGCGCGTCAATCCTGGACCGTGGGCGCCGCTCGCCTCGGCCTCGCGGCCCCCTGGGTCGTCCTTCTCCTCCTGTCGGGAGGAGGGGCCAGCGCACACGTGTGGAACTCGCCCGGCGGTATCGCCGTCCTGTGCTCGGGGGCTGGCATTTGCGTCATCGCCTACCTGATCATGAAGGCCATGGGCCGCCTGAGCACCGACCCGAGGAACCTTGGGGGCGCGCGATGAATCCGTGGATTATGCGTGCCCTCGACCTGGCCGTCGCCCTCGTCGCCGGCGCGGGCCTCGTCCTCATCCTGGCCGCCGCCCTCGCACGCCGTCCCTCCTTCGTTGACCGCGTCGCGCAGGGGCGCGTGCAGGAGCACCCACCCTCCGCGCTCGTCGCGTGGGCGCGCCGAATGAGCGCCTCAGCCCTCGATTCTCTCGGGTCCACGAGCGAATCCGTGGCCCGCAGGCTCTCCCTGGCCGGTATGAACCCGGACGTGTCCGTCTTCCGGCTGCGCCAGGCGGTCGCAGGGGTGGCAGGCCTCGTCGCCGCATGCGTCCTCGTCGCCGCGCGCCACGCTTCCTCCCTGCGGGCCTCTTTCATTCCCCTGTGCGCCTGCGCGCTCGTCGGCACCCTCCTTGGGGTCGCCGGCATGGACCGCTTCCTCACCATGCGCGCGAATGCCCGCCAGCGCGCGATTGACGCCTCCGTGCCCGACTGCTCGGAACTCCTCGCGCTCGCGGTGGCCGCCGGCGAGTCGATCCCGGCCGCCATCGACGCGTCGCCGGCTGCGCGGGAGGTCCCCTCGGGGCAGAGCTGTCGCTGACAGCCGGGCACATCCGCAACGGCACGCCCTCCGTGCGCGCACTCGCCGACCTCGTCGAGCGCACCGAATCCCCAGCCCTCACGCGCCTGAGTCGCACCCTCACCACGGCGATCGAGCGCGGCTCGCCCCTGGCCTCGGTCCTGCACGATCAGGCGCGGGACCAGCGCGAACGCTCTCTCGCCGCCCTCATGGAAGAGGGTGGGCGCCGCGAGATCGCGATGCTCCTGCCCGTCGTCTTCCTCATCCTGCCCGTCACCGTCATGTTCGCCCTCTACCCGGGGCTCATCGCCCTGGATTTCACCCCGTGAAGGAAGGAAACAGTCATGAAGAAACTCTTTCTCAGGAAGGCTCCCCTCGGGGAGCGCGGCGACGTGCCCGGGTGGGTCCTCATCACCCTCATGACGGCCGCGCTCGTCGTCCTCATCTGGGGTGTTGCCTCGGAGCGGCTCGTGGAGATCTTTAATCGTGCGATGGACTCGATTGCGGGCATCTGAGGAGGGATCCGAGGTCGTCTCGACGGTCCTCGTTCAGGGCCTCGTCGTCCTCGTCATCCTCCTGCTCCTTCAGCTGGCCTTCGCCTCGCATGTGCGCACGATGAGCGTGAGTGCTGCGTCCGAGGGCGCGCGCCGAGGCGGCCTCCTCGGAGGGGATGAGGACGAGGCCCGGGCGCGCACGGGCGAACTCCTCGACTCTCTCGTGGGGGCCGCGAAGGATCGCGAGATTGCCGTGGATCGCGAAAGCGACGGCGGTGTCGATGTCCTCACAGTCACCGTGCGCACGCGCCTGCCGCTCGTCGGAGGACTCGGGCCGAGGTGGCTGACCGTGCGCGGGCGTGCCCTGGTGGAGGGGCCGTGAGCGAGCGCGGAGATGCCAGCGTCGAATTCCTTGGGATTCTCGTCGTTGTCGTGATTCCAGTGCTCTACATCGTGCTCGCGATCGGCCAGGTGAGCGCCGGTGCGATGGCGGTGGACGCGGGGGCGCGCGAGGCTGCGCGTATCCTCGCCGAGGACCCGGAACGAACGGCCGACGCATCCCACGCTGTCACCCTCATCGTCGAGGATTTCGGCGTGAACGCGACCCCTGAGGTGGTGGCGACGTGCGAGAACTGCCAGGAGAGAGAAGGAGCTGTTGACGTGCGCGTGTCCGTGCAGGTGCCGCTGCCCTTCATGCCTGCCTGGCTCGGCGGGGTTGGCGTCGGTGTCTCCTCGAGCGCCCGCGCGCCCGTGCGGGAGGTGGTCGCCCGTGAGTGAAGGGGAGGAGGGGCGCGTCGGGATCCTCATGTGCGCGGGCTGCGCCTTCGTGTGCCTGCTGCTCGTTGTGTCGATCGCGCTCACCGAGGTCGCGATGCAGGACCGCCGCCTCGTGTCCTGCGCCGACGCCTTGGCCAGCGCCGGGGTGTCGGGAGCCTCCGCGTCCACGGTCTTCGCGGGAGGAGACCTCGGGGTTGACGAGGAGACGGCGAGCGCTCGCGTCGACCGTGCGCTCGCGGGTCTGTCGTACTCGACGTGCCGGGTCGGGGACGGGGTAAGCGTCTCCTGGGTCAGCGTGAGCAGCGGAGAGGTGGAGGTCGGCGTGAGGGCACACCCCAGGGTCTCCCTCCTGCCTCCGGTGCTGCGCAGCGCGGTGGTTCCCGAGCTGGTGAGGACCTCGAGTGCGCGCCTGCGCGGGGTGCAGGGGCCACCCTAAAGTGGCGTCCGCGACGGTCACATTGTGGGACGGCGAGGGAAGGTCGGGTAAACGAAACGTAAACTTTAGGCCATGAGCAGCTTTGATACATCTCGTCTTTCCCCCGCGCTGGCCTCCGTTTTTGAATCCGTCCAGCGCCGCGACCCCGCCCAGGCCGAGTTCCACCAGGCCGTCTACGAGGTCCTTCTGACGATCGCCCCGCTGGCTGAGCGTCACCCCGAGTACGCCGACCTGGCCATCATCGACCGCATCGTCGAACCCGAGCGCCAGATCCAGTTCCGCGTTCCGTGGGCCGACGACAAGGGCAACATCCACGTGAACCGCGGCTTCCGCGTCGAGTACAACTCCGCCCTCGGCCCCTACAAGGGTGGCCTGCGCTTCCACCCCTCCGTGAACCTGTCGATCATCAAGTTCCTCGGCTTCGAGCAGATCTTCAAGAACGCCCTCACCGGCCTGCCCATGGGCGGCGGCAAGGGCGGCGCGGACTTCGACCCCAAGGGCAAGTCCGATGCCGAGGTCATGCGTTTTTGCCAGTCCTTCATGATTGAGCTCTCCCGCCACATCGGCCCCGACACCGACGTGCCCGCCGGCGACATCGGCGTGGGCGGCCGCGAGATCGGCTACATGTTCGGCCAGTACAAGCGCCTCAAGAACCGCTTCGACGCGGGCGTCCTGACGGGCAAGGGCCTGTCCTGGGGCGGCTCCTACGTGCGCACCGAGGCCACCGGCTACGGCCTCGTCTACTTCGCCGCCGAAATGCTCGCCGCGAAGGGCACCAGCTTCGACGGCAAGCGCGTCGTGGTCTCCGGCTCGGGTAACGTCGCGATCTACGCGACCGAGAAGGCTCAGCAGCTGGGCGCGACCGTCGTGGCCGTGTCCGACTCCTCCGGCTACGTCGTGGACGAGGCCGGCATCGACGTCGCGCTGCTCAAGGACGTTAAGGAGGTGCGTCGTGGACGCGTCTCCGACTACGCGGCCGAGCGACCCGGCGCCGTCTTCGTGGCCGACGGCTCCATCTGGGACGTCCCCTGTGACGTTGCCCTGCCCTGTGCCACCCAGAATGAGCTGCCCCTGTCCGGCGTCGAGACCCTCATCAAGAACGGCGTCCAGCTGGTCGCCGAGGGCGCGAACATGCCCACGACCCCCGAGGCGATCGAAGCCCTGCAGGCCGCCGGCGTTGCCTACGCCCCCGGCAAGGCCTCGAACGCTGGTGGCGTGGCCACCTCCGGCCTCGAGATGCAGCAGAACTCCGGCCGCACCCAGTGGCCTTTCGAGGAGACCGACGCGAAGCTTCATCAGATCATGGTCGACATCCACGCGACCACCGTCGCCACCGCCGAGGAATACGGCGTCGCGGGCGACTACGTGGCGGGCGCGAACCTGGCGGGCTTCCGCAAGGTGGCCGACGCGATGATCGCGATGGGTCTCATCTGATCCTCTCGCTTTTCGGTGCCCCGGCGTCCTGTGTGGCGTCGGGGCACCGTCGTATCTGAGGCCGGCGCCGGAGTAAACCCCGCCACCGTCGCCCCTTAGCGTTCCTCGTTGGGCTTCCGATCCGCTACCCTGGGTGCGTGGCCATTGAATTTTCTGAAGAGATCCCGTCCCTGCGCACCACGATGGAGAACATCATCGCGGTCGTGCAGCCGGACAAGCTGCGCGAGCAGATCGCCGAGCTGAACGAGAAGGCGGCAGCGCCCGACCTGTGGGACGACCCGAGCGCCGCCCAGGCCGTCACGAGCGCTCTCAGCCACCGTCAGAGCGAGCTGGACCGCATCACGCAGATGAGCGAGCGCATCGACGACCTGGAGGCCATGGTGGACATGGCCGCCGAGGACCCGGATGAGGGCGCTGACATCCTCGCCGAGGCCGAGGCTGACCTGGAGAAGCTCCGCAAGGACCTGGGTGACCTGGAGATCCGCACGCTGCTGGACGGCGAGTACGACGAGCGCAACGCCGTCATCACGATCCGAAGCGGCGCGGGCGGCGTGGACGCCGCCGACTTCGCCGAGATCCTCCTGCGCATGTACCTGCGCTGGGCGGAGCGTCACGGTTATCCGACGAAGGTTATGGACACCTCCTACGCGGAAGAGGCCGGCCTGAAGTCGGCGACCTTCGAGGTTCAGGCGCCCTACGCCTACGGCACGCTGAGCGTCGAGGCTGGCACCCACCGCCTCGTGCGTATCAGCCCCTTCGACAATCAGGGCCGCCGCCAGACGTCGTTCGCGGCCGTCGAGGTCATCCCCCTCATCGAGACGACTGACCACATCGAGATCCCCGAGTCCGAGCTGAAGGTGGATGTCTTCCGCTCCTCGGGCCCCGGCGGCCAGTCCGTGAACACGACCGACTCGGCCGTGCGCATGACGCACATCCCCACGGGCATCGTCGTGTCCATGCAGGATGAGAAGTCTCAGATCCAGAACCGTGCGGCCGCTCTGCGAGTCCTGCAGTCCCGCCTCCTCGTGTTGCGTCACGAGGAAGAGCAGGCGAAGAAGAAGGAACTCGCCGGCGACGTCAAAGCGTCGTGGGGCGATCAGATGCGCTCATACGTGCTCCAGCCGTATCAGATGGTCAAGGACCTGCGCACCGAGTACGAGTCCGGCAACCCCCAGTCTGTCTTCGATGGTGACATCGACGGCTTCATCAACGCCGGAATCCGCTGGCGCAAGAACGAGCAGAAGGCAGCTCAGGACTGAGCGACGCCCATACGCACTACCCGGCCCCGGCCTCGTCGATTCATGAACGAGGCTGGGGCCGGGTTGCGTATCCAAGTGTCCCCAGGTGGAGGGCTGAGCGCCACACCGCCTGTTTTCCGCGTGTCGTAGCCGGGTCGTGACCCGATCGTTACCTAATCTGACAGGGACTATTGACCCCGATCGGACGGTCCCATGATTCGTTTTGAAGATGTCACCATGGTGTACACGCCAGGTGCCCAGCCCGCGCTGGACCACGTCTCGCTGGAGGTGGAACGCGAAGAATTCGTGTTCCTCGTCGGCAAGTCAGGTTCCGGTAAATCCACGTTCCTGCAGCTCGTCATGCGCGAAATAAAGGCGACCAGCGGGAAGGTGTGGGTGCTCGGCAAGGACGTGTCCAAGTTGTCCACGTGGGCGGTTCCAAAGCTGCGCCGTCAGATCGGCACGGTCTTCCAGGACTTCCGACTGCTGCCCTCCAAGACCGTGTACGAGAACGTCGCTCTGGCCATGCAGTCATCGGCAAGCCTCGCCACGCGATCGAGACGGCCGTCCCGGACGCCCTCGAGCTGGTGGGCCTGTCCGGCAAGGAATCGCGCCTGCCGCACGAGCTGTCCGGCGGTGAGGAACAGCGTGTCGCGATCGCGCGCGCCATGGTGAACCGTCCCGAGCTGCTGCTCGCGGACGAGCCCACCGGCAACCTTGACCCGGAGACGTCGCTGGGCATCATGCGTCTCCTCGACCGAATCAATCGCACGGGCACGACCGTCGTCATGGCTACCCACGACGCGGACATCGTGAACCAGATGCGTAAGCGCGTCATCGAGCTCGCCAGCGGCGACGTCGTGCGCGACCAGAACCGCGGCGTCTACGGGGCCGGGAGGTAAGACTAGTGAAGCTTCGTTTTATTCTGTCCGAGGTCGGCAAGGGCCTGTCGCGTAACCGCGCGATGAGCGTCGCCGTCATCCTCGTGACCTTCGTGTCCCTCCTTTTCGTGGGCATCGCGGGCCTGGCCCAGATGCAGGTGTCCAAAGATGAAAGTCAGGTGGTACGACAAGATCGAGGTCACGATCTACATGTGCGCCATCAACGACGCGGCCGCGAACTGTAACGCAACCGAGGCGACCGACGCGCAGATCGACGCGGTGCGCCAGAAGCTGGCGTCCGCCGAGATGACCCCGTACGTGGCCAAGGTGTACGAGGAGACGAAGGAAGAGGCATACGAGAACTTCCAGCGTCTTAACGGCAACAACGCCCTGACCCAGTGGACCACTCCGGAGATGCTCCAGTTCGCGTTCCGCATCAAGCTGGTCAATCCCGAGCAGTACTCGGTGGTCAAGGAGGAGTTCTCCGGGACCGCGGGCGTGTCCGAGGTGCGCGACCAGCGTGAGGTCGTCGAGCCGCTGTTCCGCGTGCTGGGCGCCGCCCGCACGGCTGCGCTGGGCCTCGGTGCGATCATGGTCGTCGCCGCGATCCTGCTGATCTCGACGACGATCCGCCTGAGCGCCATGAGCCGTGAGCAGGAAACCCAGATCATGCGTTACGTGGGTGCCTCGAACCTGTTCATTCAGGCCCCCTTTATGATCGAGGGCGCGCTCGCCGCGCTGGTGGGCGCCGCCTTCGCGATCGGCACCCTGTTCGCGGGCGTGCACTTCATCGTCCAGGGGTGGATGGCCCCGTCGTTCCGCTGGACGAACTTTATCGGCATGGGCGAGGTCGCGATCATGACGCCGATCCTCGTCCTGGCGGCGGTGGCGCTGGCGGTTATTGCCTCGGCCTTCTCGCTCGCGAAGTACACGAAGGCGTGAGTCTCATGTCCCTCTCCTCGCATCGTCCCGGTCGTCGCGCGCTGCGCGCCGGCGCGCTGGCCCTCGCAATCGCCTCGTTTGCGGCGATGAGCCAGGCCCTGCCCGCGCGTGCGGACGATGAGCGCGACGCCGCCGCGAACGCGGCCGCCGAGGCCGAGGCGACGGTCAACGCCCTGCAGTCGCAGCTGGAGGGCATCGACGCGTCGCTCGCCCAGGTGTTCATCGACCTGCAGGCGCTCAACGGGCAGATCCCGGTGGCTCAGGCCGCCTACGAGAGCGCGACCGCGACGTATGACCAGAAGACCCGTGAACATGCGACGATCATGGGTGAGCTGAGCGCCGCTCAGGGCGAGCAGAGCCGCATCGGTCAGTCGCTGAACCAGGCGACCACGCAGGCCGACGACGCACAGCGCGCGATCGCTGACCTCGTGCGTCGCAAGTACCGCGAAGGCAACGTCGACCCGGTCGCCGTCGCCCTGACGGCGGGCGGCACCGAGTCGATCACCGACCGTGCGGCGGCGGCCGACATGGCGCTGCGCACGGAGAGCCAGACGATGACGGCCGCGCTGGACGTGTCCTCGTCCCAGCGCACCCAGGCCACGCGCCAGGACGCCATCACGGAGCGTATCTCCGACCTTGAGGTCAAGGCCGCACAGGCTGAGGAGGAGGAGGAGGCGAAGCAAGCCAAGAACGAGGCCGACGCCAAGCTCACCGAGCTCAACAGCCTCAAGGAGCAGGCTCAGGCCAAGCAGGCCGAGTGGGACGCCCAGAAGGGCCAGGTCGAGGCCTCCCTCAGCCAGGCGGAAGCCGACTACCAGGCGCGCAGCGCCGAGCTGGCGGCCATCGACGCGGCGAACCGCGCATCGGGCGCCTCCTACGTGTCGGCCTCGGGCTTCCGTAACCCCCTCGACATTCCGATCGTGGTCACCTCCCCGTTCGGTATGCGCTACCACCCCGTGCTGGGCGTCATGAAGGGCCACTCGGGCACCGACATGGCCGCCGACTGTGGCACGATCATCCGCGCCGTGGCCTCGGGCTACGTGAACGCCGTGTCCTCCGATGTGTCGGCAGGCAACTACGTGGATATCAACCATGGCCTCGTCGGCGGCAACTCCGTCATCACCGAATACCTGCACATGCAGGCGCAGTACGTGTCCCCGGGCCAGTACGTGAACGCGGGCGACGCGCTGGGCGAGGTCGGCTCGACCGGCTACGCGACGGGCTGCCACCTGCATTTTGGTGTTCTTCAGAACGGAAGTTATGTTGAACCGATGGATTATTTGTAATCCGCGTTAGGATGGACCCTCGTAGCGATTTCGCTGCGGGGGTCTTTCCGCATGAGCCGCGGAAACCGAGTCTGAAAGGAGGCAGCATGCCCAAGGAATGGAAGAAGCCCAAGCCCACGGAGGGGCAGCGCGCCAAGGCTGCCTCCGACGCGAAGAAGACGATTGCCCGCAATAAGAAGGCGCGCCACGACTACACGATCGAGGATACGTGGGAGGCCGGCCTGGTCCTCATGGGCACCGAGGTGAAGGCGCTGCGCATGGGCCGCGCGTCCCTCGTCGATGCCTGGGTCGAGATCAACGGGGGAGAGGCGTGGCTCTACGGCGCCAATATTCCCCTGTACTCGCAGGGATCGTGGACGAACCACGCACCCACGCGCAAGCGCAAGCTGCTGCTGCACCGCGCGGAAATCGACCGCATGCAGGATCGCGTGGCCGCGAAGGGCTACACGATCGTGCCCCTGGAGCTGTACTTCATCGGTGGCCGCGTCAAGGTCGAAATCGCCCTGGCCAAGGGCAAGCAGGAATGGGATAAGCGTCAGGCACTGCGTGAGAAGCAGGATCAGCGCGAGGCCGAGCGCGCGATGCGCCGCTACGTGAAGCAGGCCCGCAGGTAAGGGAAAGAAGGCGATTGCGTGCGAGGTTCTGTCAGGATTTTTCGTCGTGATCTTCTGAGGCTGGTGCGTGTTCCGGCCGCGTGGATTGTCATCATCGGTATGGCGTTCGTGCCCGCGCTTTACGCGTGGTTCAACATCGTCGGGTTCTGGGATCCGTACTCGCAGACCTCCCACATTCGTGTCGCCGTCGCGAACGAGGACGAGGGAGCGACTAAGGACCAGATCGGCACCGTGAACGTCGGTGCGATGCTCGAGACTCAGCTGAAGCAGAACGATCAGCTGGGCTGGCACTTCGTGAGCGCCGACGAGGCGCGCGCCGAGGTGGAACGCGGGGACTCCTACGCGGCCTTCGTCATCCCGGCGTCTTTTTCGCGTGACCTGACGGGCATCGTTGACGGCACGTACGTCAAGCCGAATATCCAGTATTACGTCAACGAGAAGAACAACGCGGTGGCCCCGAAGATCACGGGGGCGGGCGCGACGGCTCTGGACCGCCAGATCAACTCCGCCTTCGTCTCGACGGTGGCGAAGGTGCTGTCGGAGAAGGCGTCCGAGGCCGGGGTCAGTATCGCGAACGACGCTGACCAGAAGCGTTCGGATGTGTCCGCGTCGGTGTCAGAGGCCTCGGCCAAGCTGGGCAGCGCCTCCCAGACCCTGGACGGTATGGGGGAGAAGATCGACGCGGCGAAGGCCTCGGTGGCCTCGGCTCGCACGACCCTGAGCGACTGGACGCGGCCGTCTCGGAGATGTCGACGTCCCTGGACCAGGCGGACCAGCTGGTGAGCGACTCCCGCACGTCGCTGGCTTCCTTCTCGAGCCAGATGGGCGGTGCCCTCGATGGCCTGTCCGCGAACGCGGCGAGCGCTCTGGCGGGAGTGTCCGCGAATGCGGGAACCCTCGACGGCGCTGTGCAGGGCGCGTCCGGGCGCGTGGGCGGACTGCTCACCGAAGGCACGTCGATCAACGACTCGGTGGGTGACGTGCTCGCGGAGCTGAATGCCCTGGGGATCGGGAACCTGCCCGCCGCGGGCACGGCACTGACCGACCTGACGAACCAGAACGCCGCGCTGTCGACGGCCCTGGGTAGCCTGACGACCCTCAACTCGGACCTGTCGGCAACGTCCACGTCGATTTCGAACGCGCTGACGTCAGCCTCCGACGCGTCCGCGGCCGTGTCGGCCTCGGTGACGAACGCGCGCAGCGGAGTGTCCGCCCAGCTGCCCGCGATCTCCTCGGCACTTGACGACTTCTCGAGTGCGTCCTCGTCGATGCGCGGCTCGCTGGACACGCTGCGCAGTCAGCGCGAGCAGGTGTCGGGCCTGCTCGACCAGCTCGATTCCCTCCTGGACGGGGCGAAAACGGCGACCCAGACCAGCTCGACGAATGTCGCCGCGATCAAGACCGACCTCGACTCGGTGGCCACCGACATCTCCTCGCTGTCCTCCTCGAACACGCTGCGCGACCTCGCGGACTCCCTCGGGGTCAACGCCGAATCGATCGCCTCCTTCATGGCCTCGCCGACGCAGATCGAGACGAAGGCCGTGTACCCCGTGGCCGCCTACGGTTCGGCGATGGCCCCGCTGTTCACGAACCTGGCTCTGTGGATCGGCGCGTTCTCGCTCGTCCTCCTCCTGAAGCTCGATGTGGATGAGGAGGGCATCGGCCCCACGTCCTCTGCCGCCAAGTACATGGGCGGTGGATGCTTCTCGCCTTCTTTGGGGTCATTCAGGGGCTCGTTGTGTCGATCGGCGACCTGATTATCGGCGTGCAGACGGTGTCGCGTCCGGCGTTCGTGGGGACGGCGATG